>Ga0209273_10002114_pt1 | contig 15812 bp, 11 predicted proteins | sample tdAd471_FD_187126 | JGI IMG/M metagenome (GOLD analysis project Ga0209273, IMG submission 187126) | Marine sediment microbial communities from the Atlantic coast under amendment with organic carbon and nitrate - tdAd47.1 (SPAdes)... | ecosystem: Environmental > Aquatic > Marine > Coastal >...
TAAAAAGCTAGCCACTGGTTTTGCCGGATCTATTACGCTTGGCGTAGGGCAATTTTGTACTAATCCAGGCCTGATCCTAGTAGAAGGTGGAGCCGCCGCCGAAGCCTTCAAAACGGACCTGAGCACCGCCATCGCGGAAACTACTGCAGGCACCATGTTGACCCCAGGTATAAAAAATGCTTTTGATCACGGAATAGCTGACTTTCAACAAGAAGCAGGGGTAGAAGGAGTAGGTGTAGGACAGGACGTAGCTACAGCGAATAGTGTAGCGGCACAAGTCTTTCAGACTTCTTATGAAAAGCTCAAGGCTAATCCTAAATTGGCAGAAGAGGTATTTGGCCCCTCCAGTCTTATTGTAGATGCCCCTTCGAAAGAAGCCATTTTAGATACGGCCCGAAACCTGGAAGGCCATTTGACGACAACTGTGCATGGAACACCAGCTGATTTAGCGGAGTATAAAGAACTTTTTACTATTTTGGAAAGGAAAGCCGGACGGGTAATTATCAATGGTTTCCCCACGGGAGTAGAAGTTTGTCATGCGATGGTGCACGGTGGCCCTTATCCAGCGACTACCGCTCCTCAATCGACTTCTGTTGGAACCAATGCCATCAAAAGATTTGCAAGGCCAGTTTGCTACCAAGATTTCCCCACTAGCCTTTTACCGGAAGAACTACAGGACAAAAACGTGCGAGGTATCTGGCGATTGATTGATGGAACTTGGTCTCAAGCGGACGTAGTCTAGACAAGTAATAGTTTCTCATGTAAACGGTTTCCCGGATTTCGAAGCCTTGTTTTATGGCTCAGAGAGCCGAAGAAATGGGAAATGGGAAATCGGAAATGGGAACGCAGGCCATGAAAATGCCTATTCCACCTTCCGAATTCGCACTTCCGCCTTCACATGAGAAACAGCTGCTAGACAAGGCTTCTGAAGTCTAAGCTACAGCCTACTTGGTAATAAGTTAAACGAAAATCACTTTATAATGAGGAGTAAAATCCGGCAGAGCTTTAAACCAAAGCGTACTATCGCTATTACCCTCTGTCTACTCTCTTGTGTATTGATTTGGCAATGTGCTTCCAATCGAGAGCAAGGAGCGAAGGGGGTGGTAGATTTTAACTTTCACATCCGTCCCATTTTATCCGACAAATGCTTCAAATGCCATGGCCCAGATGCCAATAAACGGGAAGCAGATTTGCGGCTAGACACCGAAGAAGGTGCCTATGCGGCTTTGAAGGATCAGCCCGCTCACTATGCGATTGTGCCCGGGGATCCCAAGGCTTCAGAGGTCTTTCAACGCATTACGGCTACGGATAGCAGTATCATGATGCCTCCACCGGAAGCCAACCTTAGTTTGACCCAAGAAGAAATTAAACTCATAGAAAAATGGATAGCGCAAGGCGCTGAATACAAGCCACATTGGGCCTTCATCCCGCCGATCGTCTCCGAATTGCCAAAGGTCAAGGACAAAGATTGGCCCAATAATGAAATAGACTATTTTGTTCGGGATGAAATGGCAAAAGTAGGACTGAAGCCCAATCCTGTAGCAGAGAAATCCTATCTACTCAAGCGTTTAGCCTTCGACTTGACTGGTTTACCTCCTTCTCTGGATTTGCAAGATCGTTTTGAAGCAGATGACAGCCCCGATGCCTATGAGAAAGCGGTAGATGAGCTGCTAGCCTCTAAGCATTATGGCGAGAAAATGGCTATTCCATGGTTGGATGTAGCCCGTTACGCAGATTCACATGGCTACCAAGATGATGGCCTTCGAACGATGTGGCCTTGGCGCGATTGGGTGATTCACGCTTTTAATGAGAACTATCCTTATGATAAGTTTTTGACCTGGCAGCTGGCCGGTGATTTATTGCCTAACCCTACCAAGGAAATGTTACTGGCTACCGGCTTCAATCGCAACCATAAGATTACGCAGGAGGGAGGAGTGATTGATGAAGAATATCGAATTGAATATGTGACAGATCGCACAAATACTTTTGGCAAGGCTTTTTTAGCACTAACTTTTGAATGTGCCAAATGCCATGACCACAAATATGACCCGATTGCACAAAAGGATTATTATAGTGCTTTTGCCTTTTTCAATCAAGTACCGGAAAAGGGCCTGGTAGGGACTATTGATGCTTCTTTTGCGGATCCACCGAATATGGCGATAAGTGATGATGATGTGGATGATTTACTCGACTTTATCAATAAAAAAGATACGGCCGATGTAGAAGTCATGGTCATGAAAGATTCCTTAAACATCCGCTCTACGCATGTGTTGGATCGCGGGGTGTATGATGCCAAGGGAGATACCGTAAGTTTTGGTTTGCCAGAGGCGGTTATGGCTTTCGATACCACTGTATATGCCCCCAACCGATTAGGTTTAACAGAATGGTTGTTGGATGAGAAAAATCCCCTTACAGCTAGGGTTTTTGTCAATAGAATTTGGCAAGAAATATTTGGCCGTGGGATTGTGGCCACCTCTGGGGATTTTGGTATGCAAGGAGATTTGCCAACCAATATCGCTTTACTAGACTGGCTCGCAGTAGAATTCCAAAAAGAGGGCTGGGATATTAAGCAGCTGGTGAAGAAAATCGTGATGTCCGCCACCTACCAGCAATCCGCGGAGATAAGCCAACGAAAGCTAGAAAAAGATCCAGAGAATATCTATCTCTCCCGGGCCCCGCGACTTCGTTTTGATGCCGAGATAGTTCGCGATCATGTCCTAGCCAGTAGCAATTTATTGAACCCTGAAATCGGAGGGCCGAGTGTCAAACCGTATTCACCTGGAGACATCTGGATCGTAGCCACCTCCGGTCGTGGCCTGCTGATGAACTATATCCAAGACCATGGCTCGAAATTGTACCGACGCGGAATGTACGTATTCATAAAACGTACTGTACCGCCGCCTTCAATGCTGATGTTTGATGCTTCTAATCGAGATCAATGTGAAGTCAAACGCACACGTACCAATACCCCTTTACAGGCTTTAGTCATGCTAAATGACCCGCATGTTTCTGAAGCCTCCAGGGTTTCTGCCGAACGTTTATTGCAAGAAGAAATTAGTGTGGATGAGAAAATACAAAAGGCTTTTCGATCCATTATTTGTCGACGGGCAAGTTCCGATGAACTAGCTATCTTAAGTGACTATTTCAAAGAAGAATTAGACTACTTTACCGCTGAAAAGGAAGCTGCACAGCAGTTGATTGATGTGGGAGAAACACCACATATTGAATGGGATAACACGGCAGAGGTAGCCGCTTTAATGCAAACGATCCATACTATTTATAATATGGAGGAAGCCATTACCAAATCATAGAAACCCAGTATTATGGCTAACGAATTTTTCAAGCACAAACTCAATATTAATCGTCGCCACTTCCTTGGGAAAGTCAGTGTAGGTTTAGGAAGTGTGGCTTTGGGCTCATTGTTAATGCCGGACTTGCTGAAGGGGGGGGCTAGCGCTAGTAGCGAGTTACCCAAAGGCGTGACGCATTTTGCACCGAAAGCAAAGCGGGTGATTTACCTGTTTCAAAATGGGGCTCCATCACAGCTAGAAAGCTTTGACTATAAACCGAAGTTGCGTGAAATGTTTGGCCAGGATTTGCCTGCCTCCATTCGAGATGGACAACGCCTGACTGGCATGACCTCCAACCAAGATCGTTTCCCGCTAGTCGGTTCTAAGTTTGACTTCAAACAGCATGGTAAATCCGGGGCTTGGGTAAGCGAAATATTTCCGCATATCGGAAGTATAGTAGATGATATTTGTATCATCAGAACCATGCATACCGAGGCAATCAATCACGATCCAGCCTTGACCTTCATGCAAACAGGTGCCCAACAAGGTAATCGACCCAGTATGGGGGCTTGGATGAGTTACGGTTTGGGGAGTGAAAATAAGAATTTGCCCGCTTTTTGCGTCTTGTTGTCGCGCGGTAGGGGGAATGGACAAGGTGTTTATGCCAAACTATGGACCAATGGATTTCTAGATAGTGTGCATCAGGGGGTCCAATTCAGTAGTGGAGAGGATCCTGTTTTGTATCTCAATAACCCTGCGGGTACTGATCGGGCAAGTCGGCGCAGAATGTTAGATCGGCTAGCTGAATTGAATGAGAAAGGCTTTGAAAACTTTGGTGATCCTGAAATCCAGGCAAAAGTGAAGCAATATGAAATGGCTTATCGGATGCAAACCGCGGTACCTGAATTGACGGATTTAAGCAAAGAACCAGAGCATATCATCCGAATGTATGGTGCTGATTGTTTGGTGCCAGGCACCTATGCGGCCAATTGCTTACTGGCCCGAAAACTTTCTGAAGCAGGTGTACGATTTGTGCAACTGTACCACCAAGGATGGGACCAACATGGTAACCTGGTAGGAGAAATGCAACAACAGGCTGAGGATGTTGACCGAGCTTCGGCGGCTTTGATTAAGGATTTAAAACAAAGAGGATTGTTAGATGAGACCTTGGTGATCTGGGGAGGAGAGTTTGGTCGCACCAATTACTGCCAAGGTAAATTGTCACCCGATAACTACGGCCGAGATCATCATCCACGAGCCTATTCCATTTGGATGGCAGGCGGCGGCGTCAAACCAGGTATGGTTTACGGAGAAACCGACGAGTTTGGGTATAACATTGCTCAGAATCCGGTACATATCAACGACTTCCATGCTACTGTTTTGCATCAATTGGGACTCAATCATGAACAATTGACCTACAAGCATTTAGGCAGGCGCTATCGACTGACCGATGTAGCAGGAGAGGTAGTAAAAGATATTTTAGTTTAGCATGAATATTCTTAAGCAAGGGGCGATATGAAGCTTTTATCACGAATAGCAGCACAGGTAGGTTTTGCCGGTTTGATTTTATTAGGCTTTTTGCTCTGTTTTGAGGGGAAGATTGAAATTCCGACCTGGCTTCAGCCTCTGGGAAGAATGCATCCCTTGTTACTGCATTTACCGATAGGGGTCGTAAGTCTCTTGGTTTTGCTTCCGCTTTTGAAAAAGGAATTAGCAAGCACTGCGTACGAGAAGGTCCAATCTTTTGTCATAGACCTGGGATTAATCCTCACTATTTTTACCACCTTATTGGGCCTGTTTTTAGCCCAAGAAGATGGATATATAAGTGATGCAGTTAGCACGCATAAATGGCTAGCTGTCGGTTTATGTGTAGCCCTATATGCGCTCCACCTCACCCAACAAGTAGAAATAAAAAACAAGTGGGTGACCAATGGTTTAATCGGCCTCGGATTTTTACTTATTGTATTGACCGGACACTATGGAGGGGCCATAACGCATGGCGAAGACTACCTTTGGGAACCCCTCATGGATGAAGAGGCTATTGCCCTTGATCAAGTCAGCCTGTTTACGGCTGTTGTCTCTCCAATCATACAAACTAAATGTGAAAATTGCCACAATGAAAGCAAGTCAAAAGGTAAATTGGTAATGAGTACAGAAGCTGGGCTACTGAAAGGTGGGGAGAGTGGACCATTGTGGAGAACAGATCAAGTAGATTCCAGTCTCCTGCTGATTCGCCTACATTTACCGATGACGGAAAAAGAGCATATGCCACCTAAGGGTAAACCTCAGTTGAAACCCCATGAAGTGGAACTGTTAAGTGCTTGGATTAAAGAAGGGGCAGATATGAAAACTAAGAAAGCCGAATGGGATCCGAGCAGTACCTTCTACCAACTGGCCATGTCTCAATTGGAGCGCAAGGCAGCCAGTGGCACAGCTAAATATGATTTTCCGGCGGCCAGTGTCAAAACCTTACAAGCATTAAATACACCTTTTCGATCTGTGTATCCCGTCGCTGTATCCTCACCCGCCTTGCATGCCAAGATATCAGTGAGGAATTATTATGAACCTTCCTTTTTGGAAGAATTACTAGCTGTAAAAGATCAATTGGTTTATTTGAACCTAACAGACCTGCCCATAACAGAGGAGGATCTATCTATTATTGCCCGTTTTAGTCGACTTGAGACCTTGATTTTGAACGGAACGGATGTCGATGGTACGAACTTAAAGGAACTAGCTACTTGCGAAGAACTCCGACTATTGGCCCTTTCCAATACCGGGGTTACGGAAGCCATCGAAGACGCTTTCGAGGGATTAGATAAGTTAGAAGATCTCTACATTTGGAGCACCAAAATTGATTCCACCGTCGTCGAGTCATGGCAGAATAAATATCCTCATATTCGTTTTGACCTCGGACATATACCCACCGAGGGAGAAATGCTGAAACTGAACCCTCCTGCTTTAGCCAACGAAAAGATGCTCCTACAAGAAGGGGAGGAAGCGATTTTGAAACACAATCTTCCTGGCGCAGTCATTCGATATACGATGGATGGCACTGAGCCAGATAGTTCCAACTCGCCAATATTTACCGATCCGATTCCCATAAAAGGAATTACTACTATCAGAGCTAAAGCCTTTCGGGAGGGATGGTTGGGGAGTGAAGAGACTTCTTTTACCTTATTTCAAAAAGGGATAAAACCGAAAGATGTAGAGTTAATACAACCCACCAACGGCAATTACAAAGGCTCCGGACCTAGCACCTTGATAGATAGCGAAAAAGGAATAGCTAGTAATTTTCGCTCTCCATTCTGGCTCGGCTTCAAGGACAACCCGATGGAGACACTATTCATCTTTGATCAAGCCGAAGCGGTCAATAAGTTGGTTCTTAGCTATGCCCTAAATATGGGATCGTATATCATGCCCCCGCAAAAGATAGAAATTTGGGCGGGGCCCGATCGGGATAATATGCGTAAAGTCAAAGAGGTGAGACCCACCCAGCCAAGTGGATATCGCCCCAATACGGTGGAAGCTGTGACGATTGATTTTGCCACGACGGAATATCCCGTGTATAAATTAGTGGCCTATCCCATTTCAGTAATGCCAGCTTGGCATGCAGGAGCTGGGGATAAAGGTTGGGTGTTCTCCGATGAAGTGTTATTTTTTAGCCCTACCGATTAATCTTTATTCTCCTCCAGCCGTCTAAATTCTAAAAATATAAGGTCAAAGCACTGAATTTTCCTTTCTTAAGTATAATTTTGCAAGTTCAAAATTAGGAGCTTATGAGTGAAGAGGAAATAGAAATAGAAGAGTCAGATGATTTGTACGAATTGCAAACGATTATTATTGATCGTAAACAATCGCCGATCCGTATAGATAAGTTTTTGCAAGATCGAATGAAGCGGGTTTCTCGTAATCGCATTCAATCTGCTATCAAAGGGGGAGCAGTGAGGGTGAATGGAAAGGAGATGGCCAAACCCAATTTTAAAATTAAGCCCGGGCAGGAGATCGAATTACTCATGCCCAAACCACCCGCACACTCCAAAGGGCTGGTGCCACAAGATATTCCCCTGGATATACGCTATGAAGATGATCACCTTTTAATTGTACACAAACCACCGGGCCTCGTGGTACACCCAGGATTCGGTAACTGGGATGGAACATTGGTCAATGCGCTAGCCTATCACTTTAAAGATCTTCCCATTTTAGATGGAAATACCAATGACCGCTTAGGTTTGGTGCATCGAATTGACAAGGATACTTCCGGCTTAATGGTGGTAGCTAAAACGGATGAATCCCTCACCGCACTCGCCAAACAGTTCTTTTATCATACGATTGAAAGAAAATATGTGGCACTAGTCTGGGGGGATGTAGAAGAAGATGAAGGGACGATTACGGGCCATATTGGTCGACATCCGCGATACCGACAGATGTACACTGTTTTTCCAGAAGAGGAGCAAGGTAAGTGGGCGGTTACCCATTATAAAGTATTGGAACGCTTGTATTACCTGACCTTAGTGGAATGCCAGCTGGAAACAGGTCGGACCCATCAGATTCGGGTGCACATGAAATATAAAGGGCATCCACTATTTAATGATGAGCGATACGGTGGGCATCGGATTATGAAAGGGACTGTGTATAGCAAGTATAAGCGCTTCGTAGAAAACTGCTTTGAGATGATGCCACGTCAGGCGCTGCATGCCAAATCTTTGGGTTTTACCCATCCTGCTACTGGAGAGAAGATGTACTTTGAAGCAGATCTACCGGAAGATTTTGCAACGGTGCTCGCCACCTGGCGGCGATATGTCGAAACCCGAAAGGATTCACCTTTGTAAAATCACCTTGCGTGCAGCCTGCCGATAAAAATACCATTATTCAACACATTCAACTTTGGTTGGAGGAGGCGGTAATAGGCCTTCAACTTTGCCCATTCGCAAAGCGTCCCTTTCAAGAGGAAACGATCCGCTACCGGGTGCTAGAATCGCTTTCAAAAACGGAGATTCTCGATGCCTTGCAAGCAGAATTACAAAAGTTGATGGAGACGCCGGTTTCAGCATTGGAAACCACCCTGCTGATTTTATCGGATGGATACGCTGGTTTTTTGGATTTTAATGATCTCTTGTATGACGCCAATGCCCTTTTGGAAAGGGAAGAATTAGTCGGTGAGATACAGATTGCTTCATTTCATCCCGACTACCAATTTGCAGGTACCCGCCCACAGGATGTAGAGAACTTTACTAATCGAGCCCCTTATCCCATCCTGCATCTACTGCGAGAAGATAGCTTAACGGAAGCACTGTCTAGTGTGCATGATCCTGATCAAATTTATCTTCGTAATATCAAGACCATGGAAGAATTAGGGCTAGAAGGGATAAAGGCAATATGGAATAAATTTAGTTGATTATGACCGTAAAGGAAAGGATCGCATTAATGGTTCGTTTAGGCGAGCATTTACGTGGAAAGGAGGATGAGTTGTTGCATGCCTGGATGAGTAGAACCCAATTCAAGAATGCCTGGTTTACCATCGAGAACCAGCAATCAGCCATAACTGCGATAGCAGAACAATTTTTGCAGGAAGATAAATTACTAGCTTGGGTAGCTAATTATGAAATGTCAGACTCAGCTGAAGCTCGTAAAGTGGGTTTGGTATTGGCTGGCAATATTCCATTGGTTGGATTTCATGATGTTTTATGCGTTTTTCTTTCCGGGAATATCTCCCTCATTAAACTTTCATCCAAAGACGAATATGTCTTGGCCTACTTCATTAAATTGCTCGTGCAGTGGGATGAAAGAGCTAAGGCTTACTTTGAAATCGTAGATAAATTGACAGATATCGAAGCAGTTATCGCTACTGGTAGTAACAACTCTGCTCGTTATTTTGAAACCTATTTTAGTAAGTACCCGCATATCATCCGCAAAAATCGTAATGCGGTGGCGGTACTTTCGGGACAGGAATCTAGCGAGGAATTGCATGATTTGGGTAAAGATGTTTTTCGGTATTTTGGCTTAGGGTGTAGAAATGTGTCCAAAGTATATGTACCAGAAGCTTATGATTTCGACCTACTTTTGACGGCTTTGCATGAATTTCGAGATGTGGTGAGGCATTCAAAGTATAAGAACAACTTCGACTACAATTATGCCATGTACCTCTTGAACAAAGAGCCTTTTTTGGCCAATGGCTGTATCCTATTGCGAGAAGATCAAATGATAGCCTCCCGTATCGCCAATCTCAATTATGAATTCTATTCAGACCTCCCCAGTCTTGAATCCCAATTGGCAGAAAAAGTAGCAGAAATTCAATGTGTTGTGGCGCAGGAGGGTTTCTTGAGTGGAGAATCCTTAGCTTTTGGAACCGCACAGTCTCCAGCTTTGGCCGATTATGCAGATGGGGTAGATACCTTGCAGTTTTTACTAGAACTTAGACAAGGGAATTAATGCAGGGTAAACATCGACAGACCCAGACCTGCTATAATAACCAAGAGTTTGCGCCAGGATACGGTATGCTGTCGTTTATCGTCTGCCTCAAATAGGATAGTTGTAGAGATATGCAAAAAAGAACCGACCACCAGAGCAACAAGATTGGCCAATAGGTTGAGATCCATTTCCATCCCGGCTGTCATCAAAGCACTCAGCGGAGACATGCTGGCGAATAGGAATAGGCAGACTAAAGCCCATGTTTTGGAGTAGCCTGATTTTATGAAAAGTATCATCAGGGCAAAGGCAGCCGGAATCTTATGGAGAATAATCCCGAATAATAAATGATGATCCTCACTTTCTTCCCCATGAGAATGCAAAGCATCATGGAATTCTGCGTAACTACTTAAGGGAAGCCCCTCAATAAAAGCATGTAGGCACAAGCCCAACATGATAGAGAGGGCAAAACCAGGTTTGGCGCCGGGATGAGCGTGAATATGGCCATGCTCTACTCCCTTCGAAAGTTGCTCTAGCAGGAGTTGGATAAAAAAGCCACCCAGGAGCCAGAAACCAGCCGTTTCAAACTCGCCAGAAAACACACTAGGCATCAGGTGTAAAACGGTGATACCTAGGATATAAGCACCACTAAAGGAAAGCAGGAACTGTACAACATTCTTACTCTCTGTCTTAATCAGCAAGGCGACCCCACCACTAAAAAGAACAGCCGTTAATAAGGCTATATATTCCCAAATTGCCATCTAGGGAGTTTAAATGATTGAATTATGCGATTGAGCTGACCGTCTTTTCCAGCCCAATATATTTGTTGAAGAGGAAAGCTGTCAATATACCAACCAGACTGCCCAGCAGGGCCCCACCTAGGATGTCAAGCGGGTAATGGACGCCTACGTAGACCTGTCCCAAGGCAATGCTGGCCGCCCAAAAGAGTAAGGCTCCGCGCATATATTTGTATCGTCCGGCTAAGGTGAGTAACAGGAATACCGCTACCGCAAAATGATTGGTAGCATGCGAGGAGGTAAAACTATACCCACCACCACAACGAACCAGCAGTGCCACATCTTCTTTGATACTGACGTCATTACAAGGTCGGACGCGCTGAACATTTTTTTTAACCAACTCACTACTAAGTTGATCCGAAATTGCAACAGTTAACCCCAATCCTAGTATAAAGTAAAGTCCTCTACGCTTAAACTTCCAGATCGAAAATCCGAGAAGCAGCACATAAAAAGGAATCCAGGTGTATTTGCTGCGCCAATACGGCATTAGCCAATCCAGAACCGGATTATGCCAATCGTTATTTATCCAAAAGAATAAGGCTTGATCTAATTGTAATAATGTCTCTATCATAGGTGGTTGGCCAGGTACTTATTGTTTGATTGCAAATATAGACTATGCGGCAACAAAAAGGGGCTTTGCTTAAGTAATTTCTCGTTTGAGACTCATTTTTGGAGCAATGTTGCAAAAAAGAATTGGGAGCCGACTTTTTCAAGGTCCTTTGATCCTGGCGAAAGGGTAAGAACGTATAGAAATAGAAAAGTAGTAGGCAAGGATTAGCAATGTCTACTAAAAAGTATATAATTTTGAACCTTACAAAAACAAAGAACAGTGGCATTAATTAAATCAATCTCAGGAATTAGAGGAACAATTGGTGGAAAAAAAGGGGATAACCTTACCCCTATTGATATAGTTGAGTGCAGCGCAGCATTCGGTTATTGGTTAAAGGAGCAAGGCGCGCCCCGGAAGTTGGTGATTGGACGAGATGGAAGGATTAGCGGAGCTTTGGTGAGTCAGTTGGTGTCACAGACATTTGTGAGCTTAGGATTTGAAGTGATTGATCTGGGTTTGTCCACCACACCAACGGTAGAAATGGCTGTACCGGCTTTTGAGGCTGGGGCAGGCATTATTGTCACGGCTAGTCATAATCCCAAGCAATGGAATGCACTCAAGTTTTTGAACGGAAAGGGAGAATTCATTTCCAAAGAGGATGGAGAAACTTTGCTACAGTGGCTCAAAGAGGGACGGATTATTTTCAATGAAGTGGAAGAATTGGGGAGCTATAGCAAAGAAGAAGGTTACCTGGCCCAACACATTGCACAGGTCTTTGCACTTCCCGATGTCGATGTAGAGGCGGTTAAAAAGAAGGCTTTCAAAGTGGTAGTAGATGCCGTCAACTCTACTGGAGCACTATCCGTGCCTCCGATTTTAGAGCAAATGGGATGTGAAGTTATCTTAATCAATGGGGAAGTAACGGGGGATTTTGCCCATAATCCGGAACCTCTCCCTAAACACCTAGGGCAATTGGCAGAAGCTGTTGTTCGAGAAGGGGCCGACTTGGGAATAGCCGTCGATCCGGATGTAGATCGCCTAGCATTCGTCAATGAAGATGGTAGCATGTTTGGCGAAGAGTACACCTTGGTGGCTGTGGCGGATTATATGTTGAGCAAAACACCAGGAGCTAGCGTATCCAACCTTTCTTCAACCCGTGCATTGAGAGATGTAACAGAAAAACATGGTGGAAAATACTATGCCAGTGCAGTAGGAGAAGTGAATGTGGTAGATCAAATGAAAGAAGTTGGTGCCGAAATTGGGGGCGAAGGAAATGGCGGCATCATCGTGTCAGCCTTACATTATGGTCGAGACGCCCTAGCGGGAATTGCCTTGTTCTTATCACATTTGGCGCAGGCCAATATGAAGATGTCCGAACTCAGAGCTACTTATCCGAATTATGAAATGGTCAAGGACAAAATAGCCTTGGACGCTTCGATTGATTTAGTTAAACTGTTGGAAGCCTTGGAAGCCGCTCATAAGGAGGATAACTACAACACTATTGATGGATTAAAGATAGATTTTCCAGATAGTTGGGTACATTTGCGTAAGTCCAATACTGAACCAATTATTCGCATTTACGCAGAAGCAGCCACAGCAGAAAAGGCTGCTGCGCTAGTAAATGATATAAAAGGAGAAGTGGCAGCAATATTGAAAACTTAAAATCACTAAAAAAGCAACTGTGAGCCTTACAGCAACCACCACACTAGAAACCTTTTTTGCTCCCTTTCGCGAGCATGTGATTGGTAACAAACAATCTTTTCGGTCTCCCTACGGAGAGAAACCAATTGTATATGCGGATTGGACCGCCAGCGGCCGTCTCTATCAACCCATTGAGAAGCTCATGGGGGAAACAATCGCACCTTTTGTGGGAAATACGCATACAGAAACGACGATTACCGGCTGTTCGATGACCTTAGCCTATAAAGAAGCCAAGTCCTATATTAAAGAACAGCTAGGCGCCAACCCATCTGATGTTCTCATTTCATCTAATTCGGGAATGACGGGTGTGGTTAATAAATTTCAACGCATCTTAGGACTAAAGTTGCACGAGAGTTTCCGGAAGAAAGTCAACTTACAAAAAGCAGATCGACCAATTGTTTTTGTCAGTCATATGGAGCATCATTCCAACCAGACTTCTTGGTTAGAAACGATAGCCGATGTTGAAGTAATTAAGCCGAATTCGGATGGACTAATGTGCCTAGAACATTTTGAGGAGTTGCTAGAGGAATATAGTGATAGGAAAGTCAAGATAGCCGCTATTACCTCTTGCTCGAATGTGACAGGACTGAAGACCCCTTATTTTGAAGTAGCGAAGGCTATTCATAAAGTCGGAGGTTTGTGTTTTGTCGATTTTGCCTGTTCGGCACCCTACATTGATATTGTGATGCGTCCTGAAAATGAAGAGGAACATTTAGACGCGATTTACTTTTCGCCGCATAAGTTTTTAGGCGGTCCTGGGTCTTCTGGGATTTTGGTTTTCGATCCAAAGCTGTATAAAAACCAGATACCCGATAACCCGGGTGGTGGGACGGTAGACTGGACCAATCCTTGGGGAGAACATAAATACATTGATGAAATCGAAACCCGGGAGGATGGTGGAACCCCTTCCTTTTTACAAACCATGCGGGTGGCTTTATGCATGAAACTGAAAGCCAAGATGGGCGTAAAGAATATCCTGGCTCGTGAAAAAGAGTTGTTGAATAGAATTTGGGCACGATTAGATCAAATTCCTAATCTACATATTTTAGCCTCCCAACACCGAGATCGCTTGGGGGTCATCTCCTTTTATATCGATGATTTGCACTACAATTTGGGGGTCAAGCTGCTCAATGATCATTTTGGGGTACAAGTTAGAGGGGGCTGTTCTTGTGCTGGTACCTATGGCCATTATCTCCTCAATGTAAGTCAGCCAGATTCTCGGCAAATTACCGACGAAATCAGTTATGGAAATCTTTCGGCCAAACCAGGCTGGATTCGAATGTCCATTCATCCGGTTACAACAGATGAAGAAATGGACTATATCTTGAATGCCGTGGAACAACTGGCACAAAACCATGAAGCCTGGATAAAAGATTATCGCTATGATATTAAGACCAATGAATTTATCCATCGGTCTGCAGAAAGCGAAGAAACCAAATTGGTGGCAAAATGGTTTAATACAGACTTAGTATAAATGGATCATTTGAGGGTGTTTTAAATTTACTTAATACACCCTCAACTATCCGTAGCCTAAAATTATAAGATGAAAAGAGTATTCTTCGACAATGCCTCGACCACGCCGATTGATCCGGAGGTCATGGAAGTCATGATTGAATGCATGCAGCAGCATTATGGAAACCCGTCCTCCATTCATAAAGAAGGGCGTACGGCCCGGACTGTGGTAGAGCAAGCTCGGAGAACCGTTGCTCAGCGATTGAATGCTTCTATTGGTGAAATATTCTTCACTTCTGGCGGAACGGAGTCCAGTAATATGGCCTTGAAGGGAGCTGTCCGAGATTTAGGCGTACGGCGAATCATCAGCTCTCCCTTGGAGCATCATTGTGTGTTGCACTCCTTGGATCGGCTGACCGAAGTGAAGGACTTGGAAGTTGTGAAGTTGCCCTTGACGGCTAAGGGTTTGCCTGATATGCAAGAATTGGAAAAATTGTTGGCAGCAGGTGGACCGAAAACAATGGTTTCGCTGATGCACGCTAATAATGAGTTAGGCTTGATGATCGACATTCATGAAGTCGCTTTATTGTGTCAAACGCATGGGGCGCTTTTTCATTCAGATACGGTACAAACAATGGGCTATTTTCCTTTTGATTTGTCCAAAACACCGATCTCTTTTCTAACCGCTGCTGCCCATAAGTTCTATGGTCCCAAAGGCGTCGGCTTCATTTATATCAATGCCGACAATGCGATCAGCCCTTTAATGGATGGCGGCTCACAAGAACGGAATATGCGGGCGGGTACCGAGAATATCCACGGCATAGTAGGATTGGCCAAGGCACTAGATATGGCCTATGATGAACTGGAAGCTCGAAAAGCGAAAACGAAAGCAGTTCGGGACTATTTTCTTCAACAATTGCTGGCAGTCATGCCTGAGGTAGAAATTAACGGCGATCCGGAGAATGGTCACTTTAAAGTATTGAGTCTAAGTTTCCCTCCTTCTCCGAAGGCAGATCTGCTCTTACTCAATCTAGATATCGCAGGAATTAGCGTATCAGGCGGAAGTGCATGTAGCTCTGGGGCAGAGACGGTTTCGCACGTCTTAGCCACCTTGATGCCAGATTCTTTACGTAAGACGATTCGCTTTTCATTCTCTCACCATAATACCAAAGAAGAAGCCGATTTTGTGGTACAAAAACTACAAGAGATCTTGGAACCTGTGGCTAGTCGATCCTAGTTGACTGAAACGGTTTATTTATCAACCTTTCCGGCCAAATCCAGTAGGAAAGCATATTCTCTAGCTACTTCTTTGATACGTTCAAATCGTCCGGAAGCCCCACCGTGACCGGCATCCATATTCGTATGCAATACTAAGGGATTCTGATCGGTTTTGTATTCTCTGAGCTTCGCCACCCACTTGGCTGGCTCCCAATATTGTACCTGCGAGTCGTGTAAACCAGTAGTGACTAACATAGCAGGGTAGGCCTTTGCCTCGACTTGATCGTAAGGGGAATAGGAGTAGATATAGTCAAAAAACTTTTCCACCTTGGGATTTCCCCATTCATCAAATTCACCAGTGGTAAGGGGAATACTTTCGTCCAACATGGTATTAATCAC
>Ga0209273_10002116_pt1 | contig 15809 bp, 16 predicted proteins | sample tdAd471_FD_187126 | JGI IMG/M metagenome (GOLD analysis project Ga0209273, IMG submission 187126) | Marine sediment microbial communities from the Atlantic coast under amendment with organic carbon and nitrate - tdAd47.1 (SPAdes)... | ecosystem: Environmental > Aquatic > Marine > Coastal >...
CAACCTCAAACGCAACGCAATGACGAGCGAAAACAGTCCCTGCCATCGTCGGGAACGGACAGGAAATGTCCGCTGTTAACAACAGAGGACAAAAAACACGATCAATGGAGAGTTTTTCAACAGCCTCGGCTAATGGCATGCGCCCGCCCGTTCGGAAAAGAATGCTGTTTGGCATACGAAACAGACGGGAAACCGCCTTGCGGGTTAGGCCATGGCACACTCTTCGTCGACTTCGCGGTGCAAAGGAGTGAAATCCGGGGACTGACCGGGAGAACCGCTCCGGCGTAACCCCTTCTAGTTCCTGTCCCTTTAAATTGATCCGCCGAGTGTTTTGGTTTCGGCGGATCAAAGAGGGCGCGGGCACATCATGCTCCTCGGGCGAGCGCCGATACCGGTCGGGTATAGCTACTCATATCCGATCAAAGGCGTGACTCGATTACGGCACACCCCCAATGCAATTTTCGAATGTATGTGCTAGTATATGCACTCTCGGGAAAATCAGGGTGCGGATGGGAACGGCTGTTCTCACCCGCTGGAGCAGTAGATATGAACTCGAACAACGAGCAAACGCCGGCTAGGGGTGGCCGCGTGGTGGATCGTGATGATGATGATGCACTGGCAATTTTCTATGACGACGACGGCACGGTAAAACGTGCAAAGGCCGATACCGGCCGGGCTAAGACGCCGCTGGATACAATAGATGGCGCAGTGCCGCCGTCGCAGGCGGCAAGACCCGCAGCGTCGGAAAAGCGCCCGGATGAGAGCGTTTCGGCCGAGGACTATGCCGAAGACATCGCCGATCTGATCGAACAGAAATTCATGGGATTGCTCAGGCAACGCCTGGCCCAGGGTGACGGTCGCCTGGACGAGGAAGACCTTGCCGAAATGAGCGCCGAGTTTCGTGAGCAAATCGGCGAGATCCGGAGCATATTTCTCGACGCCGTCGAGAGCTATGCGAATGCAAGCCAGCGCAGCAAGAACGAAGAACACAGAACGAACGCATTCCACCGTTTGATGGTGCACCGCTTCGAAGATCGCCTTGCGCCCGACTCCGCGCTGGATAAAACGCCGGACCGTCTGTCGCGGCGTATGCTGCCGGGCTTCTTCAGCATGCTTTCGCTGATGGTCGGGCAGGATAACCTGGCCAAGTTCCACCGACAGGCCGATGCGCTGGTCAAGCGGCTTCGCGCCGAAATGGGCGACAAGTTCACGTGGTCGGCCGTTTATGCCAGTAAGGAGGGGCGCCGGATTGCATTGCGCGCGGAAATACTGATCGCGCGGAACTTCCGGGATGTTGAAAAGCGGATCGATTGGCTGGTTGCCTTCATCAACGGCAATCTTATCGCCATCGGCCGTGCGCTTCCGGGGGCAGACTGGTCGTTTTCGGAAGCCGCCGCGCGAGATCTCCTGCGCGACCTGTTCGCGGGCATCAGGGGAACCATGATTAACAAGGCCCGGCGGGATGCGTTGGCGCACTCGCTCGATGAAACGACAGTGAATGATCTCCGCGGACTGGTCGCCGCGTTGGGTTGAACGTGCGCGTGCGGTTTATCGGCGGACCAGACTGACGACATACGTGGCGGTCTCGTTGTCCGACGGGTTCGTATAACGGCGGTCCCGGGTTGTCGCCATGTCGAAGGCGAGACAGTCGCCGGGGCCGAGTTCGGTGGTCTCGTCGCCTTCGTCGATTCTGAGCCGGCCTTTCATCACCCACACACACTGCCCGCGCATGAAACTGTAACTTGCCGCCGGATAGCCGACGCTTTTGCCGGGCGGCAGTTCGACCCGCACCATTTCCGGTTCGGCGCCGGGCGGCGAAAGGGTGTGGCGCACGTACCCCGTTTCGGGGTCGACCCATGCGGTGCGGTCTGTGGCGCGCGAAAGGCGGTCCGGTGTGGCGTCGGCTTCGGCGCGGGCGAGCAGCGCCGACACCGTGAGGCCGAACGCGCCCGACAGTTTCCCCAGCAGCGCCGCCGTCGGCGATGCCTCGGCCCGCTCGATCCGCGAAATCATGGCGCGCGATACGCCCGATGCGGCAGCCAGCTCGGCAATCGTCCAATCCCGAGCATGCCGTTCGCGGCGGATACGCGCCGCGAGCAGGGCGCTTAGCGGGTCATTTTCGCCATCCGGTTCCGGTGTTGGCTGATGATCTATTATAGTGGACATTCGAACATTTTATTGGAATTATGCCGGTATGGCTATAGCTATTCCCATTGTCTGTCAGATACCGGATGGCCTCGGGCGCGGGCCCGCGCCGGCGGGGCTTGGTCACAACGGCGGACCGGCGCTGGAACACCCGCCGGGGCGGTCATGGCGGCGCTGGTGCTGGAACCGCGCGCACAAGGCCGCGTGGAAATCGCCGCCCCGTGAAGTCGTGCTGCAGCGTTTGAAACGGGCCCGTGCACTCGGCATGAGTTATCGCGAATACACCCTCGAGATTATGGAGCGCGGGCGCCACCTGTAAGCGCGGTTTGCCCGCACCATCTCGCCACGCCGCGATATTTGTCGCTAATCTCGGAAAGCGGCAAAAAAATGATTGACCCTCATGGACGCCGCGACAACATAGATTGAAGCGCATTCTCGCAAAAGTTCACGCATTCAGCGTGGCCGCGTGCATAAGATTTTGGGGGGACAATGTCGGAAAAACCGACCGTTCTGGTGGGACGCAAATTACCTGACGCTGTCGAGGCGCGCCTTTCGCGTGATTACAATGCGATCCTCAATCCCGATGACAAGTTGTACAGCGCCGATGAATTGATCGAACTGTCGCATCAAGCCGATGCCATTCTGCCGTGCCATTCCGAACATTTCACGGCCGAGGTCATTGAAAAATTGTCGGACCGGGTCAAGGTGATCGCCAATTTTTCCGTCGGTTACGACCATGTCGATACGGAAGCCGCGAAAAAGAAGGGCATTATTGTTACCAATACGCCCGACGTGCTGTCCGACGCGACGGCGGAAATCGCCATTCTGTTGATGTTGGCTGCCGCCCGCCGCGCATCCGAAGGGGAGCGACTGGTGCGGTCCGCGGGTTGGAAGGACTGGTCGCCGTCGTTCATGGTCGGCACCCAGGTAACGGGAAAACGTTTCGGTGTTATCGGGATGGGCCGGGTCGGTCGCGTCGCTGCGGAACGCGCGCGCGGTTTTGACATGGACATTCATTATTACAACCGTTCGCGTCTCGGGCCCGATCTGGAAAAGGGCGCGACGTTCCACGAAAACGTCGACGACCTTCTGGCCAAATCGGACGTTCTGTCGATCCATTGCCCGGCAACGCCGGATACCAAAGGACTGATCAACGCGGAAAAGATCGCCCTGCTGCCGGACGGCGCCATCGTGGTGAATACCAGCCGTGGCGCGGTCGTCGACGACGATGCGCTGATTGCCGCGCTTAAGTCCGGAAAGCTGGCGGCTGCCGGGCTGGACGTGTTCAATGGCGAGCCGGCGGATATCCATCCCGGATACCGGACGCTCGATAATGTGTTCCTGCTGCCGCACATCGGCAGCGCGACGATGGAAACCCGCGACGGTATGGGATTCCGGGCCCTCGACAATCTTGATGCGGTTTTCGCAGGCAAGGAGCCGAAGGACCGGGTCGCATGACTGGTCGTTGGTATACCACTTGCCGTTGACGCTGCTAGGCAAGGGACGTAGGTTAATGCCAACAATAAGATAACATGAGCTGATCAACAGCAAAGAAGTGTACAACAGGGTTGGGCTCCCGTCATTTTCCGGAATTTTGCGGATTTTTGTAAAAGGCCCATAGCAGGGGGGATCGAGATAATTCGGCTCCCTTCATGACAAAGGTTCCGCAAAAGTGCCGGTTAACGGCCGGTTGCCAACACGGGGCCATCGAAACTTTGGGAGAATATATATGTCCAAGAAAACCGAAACCGTATCGCGCCGCAAGTTTCTGAAGGGCTCCGCCCTTGCAGCGACCGGCGCAGCCGCAGCGACCGTTGCGGCGCCTCATATCGCCAAAGCCGCGACGACCCTGAAAGTTCAGGCCGCGTGGGGTGGTGGTATCTTCCTCGAAATGGCTCAGGACTACGTCAACCGCGTCAACAAGATGTCGGGCGGCGCGATGAAAATCGACCTGCTGGGTGTCGGCGCGGTCGTGAAAACCGCAGAAATGCAGACCGCCGTGCACAAAGGCGTGCTCGACGGTGCGCACATGGTTACGGCGTACTGGTATTCGAAATCGCCGGTTGCCTCGCTGTTCGGTACCGGTCCGTGCTTCGGCTGGTCGGCCAACGAAATGATGGGTTGGATTCAGTACGGTGGCGGTAAGGAACTTTACTACGAACTGATGCACGACAAGCTGCGCCTCGACCTCGTCGGCTTCTTCACCGGCCCGATGCCGGCACAGCCGCTGGGTTGGTTCAAGGAGCAGATCAAGGACTCGTCGCAGATGAAGGGCCTCAAGTACCGCACCGTCGGTCTTGCCGCCGACGTTCTGCAGGAAATGGGCATGTCTGTTGTTCAGCTTCCGGGCGGCGAAATTCAGCCGGCCATGAAGTCGGGCCTCATCGACGCGGCCGAGTTCAACAACCCGACGTCGGATAAAGACTTCGGTATGCAGGACGTTTCCAAGCACTACCACCTCGCGAGCTTCCACCAGTCGCAGGAGTGCTTCGAAATCATCTTCAACAAGACGCTCTTCGACAATCTCGGCGAAGAACAGCGTTCGATCCTCGAATACGCTTCCGAAGCGGCTTCCTCCGACATGGCGTGGAAGGCGATGGAGCGTTACTCGCAGGATCTCGTGGTTCTCAAAGAGAAATTCGGCGTCAACGTCTACCGTACGCCGGACTCGGTCATGGCCGATCAGCTCAAGGCGTGGGACATCGTCGTCGACCGCATCTCCAAGAGCGATCCGTTCTTTGCGAAGGTCATCGACTCGCAGAAGGCATGGGCGAAACGCCACGGTGCCTATGCGCTCAACAACGCGCCGGACTACCGCGGTGCGTACGAGCATTACTTCGGTAAGCTCTGATAACTGTTGGGCTGTTCGCAGTCTGAATGCTGGGGGGCGGTGCCGGTTACGGCGCCGCCCTTCCACCTAAGTATTTCATCGTAATAGACCGAGGTTGGGTGATATGACCCGTATCCTTCATTTTATCGATAGTCTGAGCGCCTGGAGCGGTAAAACGTTTGCCTGGTGCATCATGATTTTGACGCTGTCGACGTGCTACGAGGTGTTCGTGCGCTATGTGCTGAACAACCCGACCGTGTGGGCCTTCGACATGAGTGTGCAGATGTACGGCGCGCTGTTCATGATGGCCGGTGCTTATGCATTGTCACAGGATGCGCATGTGCGCGGTGACGTCGTCTATCGGTTGATGCCGCTGAAATGGCAGGCGGGCGTGGATTTTGTCCTGTACATGTCGTTCCTTATCCCCGGCGCGATTTGCCTGATCTATTACGGTTATTCCTACGCCGCCGACGCCTGGTTCTACAAAGAGGTGAGCTGGTCGAGCCCGGCGCGTATCCAGATTTATTTCTTCAAGACGCTGATTCCGATTTCCGGTCTGCTTTTGCTGTTGCAGGGCATTGCCGAAGCCGTGCGCTGCATCCAGTGCATCCGTGACGGCAAGTGGCCGCCGCGTCTGCATGACGTGCAGGAAACCGAAACCATGTTGTTGCACGAAAAAGAGGATCTCGTCCAAGCCGATCCCGTTGTTGCCCATCCGGAGACCAAGTAATGACCGATCCTCAAATTGCCATCATGATGCTTGGCCTGTTCATCTTCGTGGTGCTGCTGGGCTTTCCGATCGCATTCACCCTGATCGCCATGGGCCTCGGCTTCGGTTACTACGCGTACTTCGATCCGCTGCGGATGAAGACGCTGTTCGACAACCGGATTTTCGACCTGTTCGTGCAGAACACATTTTCGGTGATGTCGAACGATGTTCTGGTGGCCGTCCCACTATTCCTGTTTATGGGCTACGTGGTTGAACGTGCGAACATCGTGAACCGCCTGTTCTTCAGCTTCCAGTTGGCCGCGCGCCACTTGCCGGGCTCCATGGCCGTTGCCGCGCTGGCGACGTGCGCCGTGTTCGCGACCGCGACCGGGATCATCGGCGCCGTCGTGACGCTGATGGGTATGCTGGCGTTCCCGGCGATGCTGGAAGCCAAGTATGACGTCAAATTCGCTTCGGGCGTGATCTGCGCCGGTGGCTGCCTCGGTATTCTGATCCCGCCGTCGATCATGCTGATCGTCTACGCGGCGATTGCGGAAATCTCGCCGCTGCGCCTGTATGCGGGGGCGATGTTCCCGGGGTTGATGCTGGCCGGTTTCTACATGATCTACGTCGTGACGCGCGCCACCCTTAATCCGAAGCTGGCGCCGAAGCCTGAAAACGTGGACGTCACCATCGGTCATGTAGCCTACGAACTGATGACCTCGTTCATTCCGCTGGCGGTTCTCATCATGTCGGTGCTGGGTGCCATTCTCATGGGCCTGGCGACGCCGGCCGAAGCGGCTGCTGTCGGTGCGTCCGGCGGTTTGCTGTTGGCGCTGTTGTACCGCTCGCTGACGTGGCAGCGTCTCAAGGAAGCCGTTTATCTGACGGCCAAGACGTCGGCGATGGTGTGTTGGCTGTTCGTGGGTTCGTGGACTTTCGCTTCGGTGTTCTCGTATCTCGGCGGCCACGACATCATCAAGGACTGGTTCCTGCATCTCGATGTCGGCACCGTCGGCTTCCTGGTGTTGGCGCAGACCATCATCTTCCTGTTGGGCTGGCCGTTGGAGTGGACCGAGATCATCATCATCTTCGTGCCGATCTTCCTGCCGCTTCTGGAGCACTTCAATGTGGATCCGCTGTTCTTCGGCATGCTGGTCGCGCTGAACCTGCAGACGTCGTTCCTGACACCACCGATGGCGATGGCGGCGTACTACCTGAAGGGTGTGGCGCCACCGCATGTGCAGTTGATGCAGATCTTCGCCGGGATCATGCCGTATCTGGCGATCGTCATCTTCTCGATGGTGCTGCTGTACAACTTCCCGGGTATTGCCTTGTGGCTGCCGGAAGTTCTGTTCGGGCCGGGTTGATCCGGAACGCGAGGGAACTGTCATGCAAGGTGCATTCTCGTTAGGGGCGGCGGAAGCCGCCCGGGCGATCCGCGACGGCGCGCTCAAATCCGAAGAGCTTGTTCAGGCGTGCCTGAACCGCATTCGGGAATTTGAGCCGACGGTGCAGGCATGGACCGCGCTCGATGAGGAACACGCGCTGGAACAGGCGCGTGCATGCGACAAGCTGCGCTATGACGGCAAGACCACCGGGCCGTTGAACGGTGTGCCGGTCGGGATCAAGGATATCCTCGACACCGAGGATTATCCGACCGAGTTCGGCTCGCCGATATACGCCGGACGCAAGACCCTTGACGATGCCACGGCGGTTGCCCGGCTTCGCGAAGCCGGCGCCGTGATCATGGGCAAGACGGTAACGACGGAATTCGCCGTCTATGCGCCCGGCAAGACCACCAACCCGCACGACCCGAAACGCACCCCCGGCGGCTCGTCCAGTGGCTCGGCGGCGGCGGTGGCCTCGTTGATGGTGCCGGGTGCCGTCGGGACGCAGACCAACGGCTCTACCATCCGCCCGGCGTCGTTCTGCGGCGTTGTCGGCTACAAGCCGTCGTTCGGCATGATTTCCAGAAACGGCGTGTTGCGCCAGTCGCCGCCCCTGGATCAGGTCGGCGTGTTCGCCCGCTCGGTCGAGGATGCGGCGCTGATGGCCGAAGCCGTCATCGGTTATGACGCCGCCGACAAATACATGCGTCCGCAAGCCAAGCCGCGTCTCGTCGAGGCACAGGCCGAGGAACCGCAGCTCGAACCCCGCCTTGCCTTCATGAAGACGCCCGCCTGGGATCAGGCCGAGGACAGCACCAAGGAAGCTTTCGAGGAATTGAACGGTTTTCTCGGTGCGCGTAGCGAAGAAGTGCCGCTGGCCGAGGTATACGACGAAGTCTTTGAATGGCAGCGCGTGGTCATGGAAGCGGACCTGGCGAAGAATTTCGCCCGCGAGTTCAAGCGCGCACCGGAACAGATCAGCCCGCAACTGACGGAAATGATCGAGCGCGGGCAAAAGGTTTCGGCGGTCGAGTACAATCTGGGTCTCGAACGTCAGGCCGAGTTCGAGCGTGGCTTCGACGAGCTGTTCGTCGATTTCGATGTGATTATCACGCCGGCAACGCCGGGCGAAGCGCCGCTCGGTCTGGATGCGACGGGCAGCCCCGTGTTCAACACGTTGTGGACGTTCACGGGATTGCCGGCGATCACGCTGCCTTTGATGAGCGGCGAGGCGGGCATGCCGTTGGGCGTGCAGCTTGTCGGTAAAAAAGGCGATGATGAACGGCTTATGCGGACGGCGGCGTGGTTGACGCGCCTCGTCGATGCCGCCGACGACGAGGAATAAACACCGGCGTGGCGCGATGCGCGCGCGTTATGGCATACTGTTGCGAAGGAAAAGGGTGGAACACATGGACAGCATCATTACAGGCGTGATCGGGACGGCGATTTTCCTGCTGTTTGTCGGCGGCCTGGCGCATTCCATCGGCTCGCTGCCGTTCATCATCATCGTCGTGATTATTTGCGGCGCCGCGTTGTACGGCCTTTACGAAGATATTCGCGAAGATCAGGCCTCTAGGCGGGATTAACGGCGAAGAACGCCTGCAGTCCGGCCTCGGCGCAGGCAATGTCCTGTTCGGCGGCGCCGCCCGACAGGCCGATGGCGCCGACCACCGCGCCGTTCATGACCACCGGTATGCCGCCCCCCACCGTCGAAAACCGTCCGCCGGCGGCGCCTTGTATTCCGTTCGTCAGGTTCCCGGGCACGGCCGCCGTATTGTAATCGGCGGTGGCTTTTTTCGAGATTGCCGAGGTAAAGGCCTTGTCCTGGGCCAGCGTCGTCGAGAGTTCCTTGGCGTGATCCATCCGCTTGAAGGCGATCAAAAAGCCGCAGTCGTCGACAATGGCGATGCACATCGGCACGCCGATTTCCTGGGCTTTCGCCTCGGCACCGCTTATAAGAATGGCCGCGTCGTCATAGGACAGGCGTTGGATCGTCAGCAAGGATCGTCTCCCGTTAGTGTGTGACCGACATACCGATCATGAATAAAAACACCCTCAAGAAATGGCTGATCGCATACCTGCGCCAACCGTTCCACCTGATTGTGTGGGTGATGGAGACGTTTGCCAAGAACCGCAAGCGTTTGGCGGCGTTCCTGGCGCGCGAAAAAGTCGCGTCTGCCGTCAAGACCGTGGTGGTGCTGACGTTCTTCGTCTGGCTGGGCGTGTTCGCGTTTCTGTCGACCCGTGAAGAGGGGGATCGCTTCACCTGCGCGCTGAAAAGCATGTGGTCGAGCGCCGACATGACGGGCTGCGAGGCGCAGCCGTGGCAACAGCCGGCCAAGCCCGACTAGCGGAATGCCGCGCGGGCTTGATTTCCGGGCCGCGTTTCCGGATGATGCGTGCCACTGGGAGGAACCAAGAACATGAAATTCTTCGTCGATACCGCAGATGTTGCGGAAATCAGCGCCCTGAACGATCTGGGCCTCGTTGATGGGGTGACCACGAACCCGTCGCTGATTGCGAAATCGGGCCGCGACATGTCCGAAGCGATCAAGGAAATCTGCGATCTGGTCACTGGGCCGGTCTCGGCCGAAGTAACAGCGACCGACGTCAACGGCATGCTCGCCGAAGCCGCCAAGCTGCGCGCGATTGCCGATAACGTAACGATCAAGGTGCCGCTGACCGAAGCCGGTATTCAGGCCTGCAAGGCGCTCTCGGATGACGGTGCGTCGGTCAACGTGACGCTGTGCTTTTCGTCGGCGCAGGCGATCCTCGCCGCCAAGGCGGGGGCCGCGTTCATCTCGCCGTTTGTCGGGCGTCTCGACGACATTGGGCAGGACGGGATGGGCCTGATCGAGGAAATTTGCGAGATCTACGCCAACTATGATTTCCAGACCGAAGTGCTGGTTGCGTCGATCCGCCACCCGATGCACGTCGTCGAAGCGGCGCGCATGGGCGCCGATGTGGCAACGGTGCCGCCGGGGGTCTTGAAGCAGATGTTCAAGCATCCGCTGACCGACAAGGGCCTCGCGGCGTTTCTGGCCGACTGGGAAAAAACCGGTCAGTCGATCCTCTGAGAATTACAAATCCGTAAACTTGGCAATCCGGTCTTTTCTTTTCGGGCCAATATGTTAAGTCCATTCACCGCGCGATTTTGCAGGTCTCTGAACGGGGCTTGAAACGCGCATCCGACAAGATATCTCTTGTCCGAAACCAAAACGCAGGGAGTTCGAGGGCATGGCGGAAATGATCGCCCTTTCGCGCTTAACGAAGCGATTTGGACCTTTGACCGCGGTCGACGGGATCGACATGAAGGTCAATCGCGGCGAGGTGCTGGGGTTTCTCGGGCCGAACGGCGCCGGTAAATCGACAACAATGAAAATGTTGACCGGGTTTCTCGCGCCGACGTCGGGCAGCGCCCTTGTCGACGGCATCGATGTTACGCGCGATCCTGTCGCCGTCAAAAAGCGGATCGGGTATTTGCCCGAAGGCGCGCCGTGCTATGGCGACATGACGCCGCGCGGATTTCTCAACTTCATCGCAGATGTGCGCGGGCTTTCCGGCAAGGACCGAGAAGACGCCATTGCCCGCACAGTGGAACGGGTCGAGATCGCGGGCGTTCTGGAACAACCCATCGAAACGCTTTCCAAAGGCTTCAAGCGCCGCGTCGGGCTGGCGCAGGCCATTCTGCACAATCCGCCCGTGCTTATTCTCGACGAGCCGACGGACGGGCTGGACCCGAACCAGAAACACCAAGTGCGGACGCTCATTCAGGAAATGGCTTCGGACAAGGCGGTCGTTATCTCGACGCATATTCTTGAAGAGGTCGAGGCCGTGTGTACCCGCGCCGTGGTCATCGCGCGTGGCAAAGTTCTCGCTGACGGCACGCCGGACGACCTTTTGAAACGCTCGCCGCTGCATAACGCGTTGCATCTGCGCATCGATGCCGGTGCGGCAACGGCGTTGTGCGTCGATCTGAAGGCGATGACCATCGTCGGCGACGTGACGCAGGGTGCCATATTCGACGGTGCGTGCGAAATCAGCGTGACGTCGAAGGACGGCAACCCGATTGCCCCCGAGGTCGCGTCGATGTTGAAGGACAAGAAGCATCCGGTCAGCGACTTCAAGACCGAAAAAGGCGCGCTCGACGCCGTATTCCGTGACATTACCCGCGGCCCCGAGAAAAAACCGGCGGAGACGGCCAATGCGTAATATCTCGATCATCGCCAAGCGCGAGTTCAAGGGTTACTTCGCGACGCCGCTGGCACTCGTTTTCATCGTCATCTTTCTGGCCCTGACCGGCGCGTTTGCATTTTACGTCGGCGGGTTCTTCACGCGCGGCAACGCCGATCTGACGTCGTTCTTCGCCTATCATCCCTGGCTGTTCCTGTTGCTGGTACCTGCCATCGGCATGCGGCTGTGGGCCGAAGAACGCAAGTCCGGCACCATCGAGCTTCTGATGACGCTGCCGGTCTCGACGCTCGACGCCGTTCTCGGCAAGTACCTCGCGGCATGGGCGTTCTGCGGCGTGGCGCTGGCGCTGACGTTCCCGATGTGGATCACCGTCAACGTGCTTGGTAGCCCCGATAACGGTGTTATTCTCGCCAGCTATCTCGGCAGCTTCGTCATGGCCGGTGCATTTCTGGCCATCAGCGCGTGCATCTCGTCGCTGACGAAAAACCAGGTGATCGCGTTCATCATCGCCGCCACGGTGTGTTTCCTGTTCACCATGTCGGGCGCGCAACTGGTGCTCAACTTCTTCCAGGGCTGGGCGCCGGAGGTTCTTGTCGATGCGCTTCGTTCGATGAGCTTCCTGACCCATTTCGATGCGGTGACGCGCGGTGTGATCGACCTCAAGGACGTGATTTTCTTCGGCTCGCTGATTGTGATGTGGCTGTTCTTGAACATCCTCGCCGTCGAAATCAACAAAGGACGATGAGGGCCGCACCATGAAATTCTTCGCCAACATCGATCGTTCGAAGCTCGCCGGCATCTCGGCCATCCTGGCGGTGGTGATTTTCGTCGCCGTCAACATCTACGCCAACACGACGTTCCGCGGCATCGAAGTGGACCTGACCGAGGAAAAGCTGTTCACGCTTTCTGACGGCACGCGCGAAATCCTCAAGAACATCGACGAGCCGATTACGGTGCGCCTGTTCGTCTCGAAACGGCTGGTCGAGCTGAATTCGGGTCACGCGACGTATGCAGACCGGATCCGCGAACTGCTGGAACGTTATGTCGATATCTCCGGCGACAAGATCAAGCTGGAGCTGTATAACCCCGAACCGTTCACGGACGAGGAAGACATGGCCGTCGCTTTCGGCCTGCAGGGTGTGCCGCTCGATAACACCGGCGATCTGGGCTACTTCGGTCTCGTCGCGACCAACAGCGTCGACGAGATGGAGCGCATCGCGTATCTGTCGCCGGAACGCGAGAGCTTTCTCGAATACGATCTGTCCAAGTTGATCTTCAAGCTGGCACGCGACAAGAAGCCGCTGGTCGGCCTCATCGCCAGCCTTCCGGTGGCCGGTGGGCCGCGGGTGCAGGGCGGTCAGGCGTGGGCCTTCGTCGAACAGATCCGCGAGTTTTTCGACGTCACGATCATCAACATCAACGAGCGGGTTATTCCGGAAAACGTGGATGCGCTGGTCATCGTGCATCCGAAAGGCATCAACGATCAGTTGATGTACGGCATCGATCAGTTCGTTCTCAAGGGCGGCAAGGCGCTGGTCTTCGTCGACGCGAACTCGGAGATCGAGGTCGCGATGGCGCGCGGGCAGGGCAACGCCGGGCGCTCCGATTTCGACAAGATGCTGAACGCCTGGGGCGTGGAACTGGTCGACGGCAAGGTGCTCGGCGATCTGGAAGCGGCGCGCCGCGTCAACGTCAATTTGCGCGGCCAGACGGCGATCACCGATTATGTGACGTGGCTGTCGCTGCTGCCGCGCAACTTCAAGAGCGACGATGCGATCACCGCCGATCTGAAGCGGATCACGCTGGCCAATGCCGGTATCCTGAAGCCGGTCGACGGCAAGGGGACGACGTTCGATCCGCTGATCCAGTCTTCTACGCAGTCGATGGAAATCGACACCGCCAAGGTGCGCACTAATCCCGACGTTGTCGGCCTGTTCCGCGACTTCAAGCCTTCCGGCGAGAAGAAGACGGTGGCCGCCAGGGTGCTGGGCCAGCCGTCGTCGGCATTCCCGGACGGCCCGCCGGCGCTACCGGACGGTCAGGAGCCGCTGCCCGACGCGCCGAAAGCCGAGGATCATCTGGCCAAGGCGAAAAAGGATATCAGTGTTGTCGTGGTTTCCGACGTCGACATGCTGCATGAACAGTTCTGGATGCAGTCGCGCCAGTTGTTCGGTCAGACCTTCGCCGTGCCGTTCGCCAACAACGCCGATTTTGCCGTCAACACGCTTGAAAACCTGAGCGGTGGCACGGCGCTTATGAGCTTGCGTGCACGCACCGAGGCGATCCGCTCGTTCACTTATGTCGACGATGTACGCAAGGTCGCCGAACGCCAATTCCGCGACAAGGAACAGCAACTCGCCGCGCAGATCGATACGATCAAGACCGAACTGGCCGAGCTTCTGAACCGTGAACAGGCCGGTGGCGAGCTGATCATCGGCCCGGCCGACAAGGCCAAGGCCGAGGAATACCGCCGCGAAATGGTGCGGCTCCGCAAGGAACTGCGCGATGTGCAGTATGAACTTCGCAAGGATATCGACGACCTTGATGCATTGCTGAAATTCATCAACATTGCCGCGATCCCGCTGTTGCTGGGCGCCATCGCGCTGGTCTGGCTCCTTGCCGGACGTATCCGCCGCCGGCGCCGGTACACCATGGCGAAGCACGAAGGATAGGGGGGCGACAATGACACCCAGAACCGTCAGCATTCTGCTTTTGGCCGCGATCGTCAGCGTGGCGGCCGCTGCATATGGTGTTTCCACGCGGGTTAACTTCGAAAGCTCGAACTTCAAGGGCGAGCGATTGTTCGCCGGGCTTCTGGAGAACGCCAAGGACGTCACCGAGATGACCGTCGTGCAAAAGGGCACGACGATGACGTTCGTGCGTGACGGCGATGTATGGGGGCTGAAGGAAAGCGGCGGCTATCCGGTTCACGCCAATTTGGTGAACAAGGCGATTTTCGGTCTTTCCAATATGGAGCTTCTGGACCCCAAGACGAAACAGCCGGCGCGTTTCAAGGCGCTCAATCTGGATGACCCGACGAAAGAAGGCAGCAATAGCCAGCGCGTGACACTGAAGAACGGTGCCGGAGATGTCCTGGCCGACCTGATCGTCGGCAGCGCCAATTACTTCCTGCCGGAAACAACGACCGGCGGCATGTACGTGCGCCGCCCGGGCGAGGACCAGACATGGCTCGTACGGGGGCTGGTCGATATGGGGGTCGAGCCGCGCGACTGGCTGCAGCGCGATATCGTCGATATCAAGCCCGACCGCATCGCGCGGGCCGAAGTGACGCAGCCGGACGGTGAGAAATTGACCGTGATCCCGATGCCGGGCGTGACCGGCGACTTTGCGTTCGAGAACATGCCCGAAGGCATGAAGCTCAAGAGCGAGTACGCGCCGCGCAACATCGCCGCGGTCCTGAACGGGTTTGTGCTCAACGATGTCCGCCGCGCCGGTGAAATCACGCTGGACCCCAAGGAAGCTTACGTCACCGACTTTTTCACCACGGATGCGATCCAGGTCACGACGCAAATGTGGCGCAAGGATAAGACCCAGTATATGACGGTGGCGGCGGCGTATGTCGGCGGCGAGGCGAATTCCGACGCTGCCAAGCAGGCGCAGGCGGTCAGCGAACGCACTGCCGGCTGGGTGTACATTATCCCCGATTACCAGTTCGAGCAGGTGGCCAAGAAGATGGCCGACGTGACGGAAAAAATTAAGCCGGATTCCTGATCACCAGGCTAGCCTGCGACCTTCACCATTGCATCCAAAAGAACCTGCGCACCGGTCGCCAGATCTTCGGCGCGTGCGCTTTCCAGTTCGTTGTGGCTGATGCCGTCTTCGCACGGCACGAAGATCATGCCGGTCGGCGCCACGGCGGCGATCTTGCAGGCGTCGTGTCCGGCACCGGAATGAATATCCATGAAGCGGATTTGCCGCTCGCGGCACGCGGTGCGAACGGCGTCGACGCAACCGGGATCGAACGCGACCGGTTCGGCGCGGGTCACGGCATCCATCTGCAATTCAAGGCCGTCGGCTTTGGCGATGTCGGTGCAGATACGTGTTATGTCCGCTTCCATCCGTTGCAGCACGTCGGTATCCGGATGACGGCTGTCGATGGTGAACACGGTCCGACCGGGAATGGTGTTGCGGGAATTCGGCGACACGCGGACATGGCCGACAGTAATCACCGCCGGAGGATCGTACGTCGCCGCCAGCTCGCTGAGCGCCACGGTTATTTTTGCCGTGCCGACAAAGGTATCCTGGCGCTTTGCCATCGGTAATGTGCCGGCATGTCCGTCGACACCGGTAAGCGTGACCATGAAACAGCGTTGCCCCTGCGCGCCAATGACTGTGCCGATAGGTAGGCCTGCGGCTTCCAGCACCGGGCCTTGTTCGATATGCGCCTCGAAGTAGGCTTTGAACGGGATGCTGCCGGGCGCGATGTCGCCGGCGTAACCGATTTCGCGCAAGGCGTCTGCAACGGTGGTCCCTTCGGCATCGCTCAGCGACAAGGCGTCATTCAGATCCCGGTGTCCGG
>Ga0209273_10002131_pt1 | contig 15715 bp, 16 predicted proteins | sample tdAd471_FD_187126 | JGI IMG/M metagenome (GOLD analysis project Ga0209273, IMG submission 187126) | Marine sediment microbial communities from the Atlantic coast under amendment with organic carbon and nitrate - tdAd47.1 (SPAdes)... | ecosystem: Environmental > Aquatic > Marine > Coastal >...
CGGCTGAGGTAGGGAAAGCTCGATGAGCCATGACATCGCACACAGCAGCCGGATGTTCGCAGCGGCCGTCACCGCCGCCCTCGCACTGACGTTCGCGTCACCGGGCCCGGCATCAGCCGACAGCGGTATCAACGCCGCAAACGGGTCCGCCCACCCCAGCGCGGGGCTTTCATTGCGCCGGCAAATTGTCATCGACCAGGACACGATCCGCCTGGGCGATCTGTTCGACGGCCCCATCAGCGCGGTCGCCGGTGTCGACGCCGACACCGTCATCGCCTATGCACCCCAGCCGGGACGCCGCGCGATCTTCGATGCGGAATGGCTTTCGCGCCTCGCGCACCGCCTGCGGTTGAACTGGCGGCCGACCACCCGGCTTGATCGGGTTATCGCCGAACGCACGAGTACACTCATCAACGGCGACACCGTGCGCGATGCCATCGCCCTTGAACTCGCGGAACGCGGGTTCGGCGAAGAGTTCGACATCGAACTCTCGAACCACAATCTGCTGATACATATCGACAGCCGCCTTCCCGGAACGATCGGGATCGCGTCGCTCACCGTCGATCCGGCCACCGAACGTTTCAACGCCATCATCACGGTTCCGGCCGACGATCCGCGTGCCAAACGGTTGAATGTCGTCGGCCGGATGTTTGCGATGCTCGAGGTGCCGATGCCGGTGACGACCTTGCGCCCCGGCGAGACGATCCGAGCCGACGACATCCGCTGGCAGCCGGTGCGCGCCCGCCTCGTCGGCGACAACACCATCACCGACGCGGACGACATCATCAACATGGAACCACGCCGGGCCCTGCGGCAGGACACGCCGGTGCGCCGCGCCGATCTTCGCCGCCCGCAAACCGTCAGCAAGGGCAATGTTGTGACCATGCTGTACGAAACACGCGCCATGACACTCAGCGCCACGGGCGTTGCGGAAACCAGCGGCACCGACGGTGACATCATCCGCGTGCGCAACCGGCAAACCAAGCTGGTTGTGGATGCCCGCATCACGGGCCCAGACCGTGTCGCGGTTCTGATCCTGCCCCAACTCGCTGCCAATCAAGGAGCGTCCCGATGAATGCCATTATCAATTCCGCGACCCAAAAGGCGCGGACGGCGCGCGCGCCACGCATCATCGCCCTGGCCGGACTCGCCATCGCCCTGACCGGCTGCAACGCGCTGACCCGGCTGGCCTCCGTCGGCGCGGAGCCGCCGCTGACCCAGATCGAAAACCCGGTCGCCCGTCCCGACTATCGTCCGGTCTCGATGCCAATGCCGGCGCCGCGCCCGATCGAGCGCAACGCCAACTCGCTGTGGCGCACGGGTGCGCGCGCTTTCTTCAAGGATCAGCGCGCCGGTGAAGTCGGCGACATCCTGACCGTCGTGGTCGATCTCGACGATCAGGCGCAAATCAACAACGCGACCACGCGGGCACGCACAGCGACAGAAGATGCGTCCCTGAATGCCCTGCTCGGCTATGAAACGAGCCTGAGTCAGGTCCTCCCCGAAGCGATCAACCCCGGCAACCTGCTCGACGCGGACAGCGCCACGAACTCGACCGGGACCGGCACCATCACACGTGACGAGGACATCGAACTGCGCATCGCGGCGGTCGTCACGCAACTCTTGCCCAACGGCAACATGGCGATTTTCGGCCGACAGGAAATCCGCGTGAACTTCGAAGCGCGCCAACTCCAGGTCGCCGGCGTCATCCGGCCCGAGGACGTGACCTCGACCAACACCATCTCTTACGACCAGATCGCCGAGGCACGCGTGTCCTACGGCGGTCGCGGACAGATTTCCGATCTCCAGCAGCCGCGTTACGGGCAGCAGGTGCTCGACATCATCTTCCCGTTCTAGGCGGCATAGGCAGCGTACCTAGTTACGGAAAGCGGGCCAGGTAGGCCACCCCGGCAGGATGCCAGGGGAAGACAAAAAGGGGCCGGTTCCAGGCAGGAGCCGGCCCTTTCTTTTGTGAACGGGATAGAAGCGGCCGGCCATCCGGTCCCAATTCCGTTGGTGCGCGCACCATGCGGAAGGTTATTCTTCAAAGCAGACTGCAACCCGTGGCTGCGCTCAACCAGACCGGCTGACGTTTCACCGAAAACCAGGCTCCTCGCCCATGTCCAACCCCGCGCCGCAATCCGTTCTCGACACCGTGGCTGCCCGCGCCCACCAGACCCGCACACCCTGTGGCGACGGGCATCTGGTCTGGCGCATATGGGGCGATGCCGCGTCTGATCTGCCCGCAGTCGTGCTTTTGCATGGCGGGTTCGGCGCCTGGAACCACTGGGTGCGCAACATTCCGGCCCTGGAGACAGAGTTCCGGGTGTTCGTGCCCGACCTGCCCGGTTGCGGCGATTCAGACGACCCGCCGGATCCCTATGATGCGACGAGCCTCGCCGCGATCCTCTCCGACGGCCTCGACCAGCTGTTCGCGGCGGACGGCGCGTCATTCGACCTGGTGGCGTTTTCCTTCGGCGGCGCCTTGTCCGGGCTGATCGCCCATGCGCAGGCCGACCGTATTCGCAGCCTGACCATCGTCGGCACGCCCATTTTGGGCCTGACTACCACGGGCAAGGCCAATGAGCTGGTCGCCGTGCCGCCGGACATGTCGCGTGAAGACGCCGCGCCTTTGTACCGGAGCAATCTGGAGAAGCTGATGGTCCACGACCCCGCCGCCGTGGACGATCTGGCCATGCATCTGCATATCGCCAACATGGGCAAGACCCGGCTGCGCTCGCGCAAGATCGCACGCAAGTTTGTCACGGCAGACAGCCTGGTGGGTCTTCCCTGCCGCCTGAATTTTGTCTTCGGAGACGGCGACCCGACCCTGCACCCGGACATGGCGGGGATTCGCGATGCCGCGGCGGCACTCCAGCCAGACGTCCCGTTTCACATTTTTCCCGACATCGGGCATTGGGTTCAGTATGAGGCGGCGGACCGCTTCAACGCGCTGCTCCCAAAACTGCTCTCAGCAAACAGCTGAACGGCCCGCGCTAAGTGTCTTCGCGGAGATTCCCCTGATCGTCGATCGAGAGTCCCGTCTCGCGGGCGGCCTCGAGCACCGAGGGATGCCAGTTGGGCTTGCCGGGATCAGGCCCGCCGACCACCGCCAGTAGCAGCGCCTCGGGATCTTCGCAGGCACAGCGAAACCCCCGGTAAATCCCGAGCGGAACATTGACCACATCGCCGACGTCCAGCGTGACCGTCTGTTCCTCGTCCCCGGCGAGCCAGTAGATCTCCCACTGACCGCGGACCGGGATGAAGACCTCTTCCGTTTCATGGGCGTGCAGCGCGGCACCGCAACCATTCTTGGCGCGGATATAGCCGACGCTGAACCCGTGAGCAGGTGCCGCGATGATCGGCGCGAGCGCCGGGTCATCCACATTCTCGGTTACGTTCAGCCCGATAATGTTGATGTTCTCGCGGGCATGCGCGGGCATGCGCATATCCAGGAACGCCAACGGGGAACCGCGCATCTGCGATGCACGCGAAACGTTGTTCGCCAGCATCTCGTCGCGGCTTACGAACGGGACTTTCATTTCTGCCTCTCTCCCTTGGCTCTTCTGACACGCAGCTCGGTTCTACCGGCCTTTTGCCGCCAGTTCGACCCGGCGGCTGTAGCGCGGATCGCCGCGCTTGATCTCCCCCAGCAACCGCGACGCCTTGAGCAGCAGAACATCGTTGGTGCCGTCGGAGTGGACGAAGCTCAGCCCGTCACGCAGCAGTTTCTCGATCGGGTTTTTCTTCATGTAACCGGTGGCCGCCCAGAGCTCGAAGGCTTCCATCAGCACCTTCACGGAACTCTCGGCTGCGTTCACCTTGCACAGAGAAGCCGCCGCGGCATCAGGGGTTCCGGAGTTCGCGGTCCAGCCGGAATACCAGAGATAGAAACGCGCGGATTCGAGCAGCATATGCATACGCGCGAGCCGCTGGGCCTGGATCTGATGTTCGAAGATCGGTTTGCCGCCCTGCACCCGCTGCTTGGCGTATTGCAGGGTCACGTCATAGGCGCGCTGGGCGACACCCAGCACCGTCGCACCGGCCTGAATATTGGATCCGAAGCGAGTCAGCAGCGCGCCCAACTCCCCGAGTGCGCCATTGGGCGTGCCCATCACGTCGGCCTGGGGAATTTCGACATTGTCGAAAATCATCGTGCCGTTGGCGACATTGCGCTGGCCGAGCTTGTCCCAGATTTCCGTCACGCTGTAGCCCGGTGTGTCGGATGTCAGCAGGAATCCGGTCATACTCTTGAGCGGCGGCTTGCGCATATCCGTACGCGCCATCACGTATATGACGTTCGCCAGCCCGCCATTCGAGATGTAGCGCTTCTCGCCGTTGAGAACCCATTTGTCGCCGCGCTTCTTGGCGGTCATCCGCACGCCGCCGTCGGGCTTGTTGTAGGGCAGGATGGAATCGCTGCCCGACAGGGGCTCGGTCGCTGCCGCGGCCAGCAGGCAGGTCGGGTCGTCCATCACCCGGGGCAGCCATTTCTTGCGCTGCCGGGCCGTCGTCAGGTGGCTGATCATGGTCATGATCTTCCACGTCTGGTCGAATGCCACCGCAATCCCCAAATCGCCGTAGGCGAGATTCTCACCGACCATCGACAGGGTCATCACATCGGCGCCGCCGCCGCCATACTCCTTGGGCACCGACAAGGTACGCAGGCCCAGCTTGTCGGCCTTGCGAATGATATCCCAGTTGAATGATTTGGCCGGATCCGGCTCACGGTCGCCAATCTCGGCGACGGGGATGATCTCCTCGATCGCAAATTTCCGGGCCTTGTCGCGCAGGGCGAGCTGCCGCTTCGTCAGTGCAAATTCGACCATCTTTTCTCTCCGTTTTTAATTCTTTCGTTGCAGAGCCGGGCGTTCTCCCCCGTCACCGGGCGCTAATCGTCGTACGTCAGCGCGCCGCGACCCAGCAGGGTTTCGGCCTGCAAATCCTCAAACAGCGTCTCGACTTCCGTGAAGTGCACGCGTTTTCCCACCGCAGCCTTGATCGTGCCCTTGGCCATGACGTCCATGGTCTCGAGCAACTCGGTCCGCGTCGAATGGCGTGAGCCCGTGACGATTTTCTCGGTGATCAGAAGTTCGATCGGGTTGATTTCGACATTGCCCGGCTTGGCGCCGATCACCACGGCACGGCCCGCCGTCGTCAAGGCCGCGATCGCCGCCCCGAAGGTCTCGGGCGCGCCGACATAATCGACTGCGGCCTCGACGCCCTTGCCGTCGGTCAGCTTGCGGGCCGCCGCGGCGACATCGTCGACGGCGCGCACATTGATGACCTCATCCGCACCCCATTGCCGCGCATAGTCCAACTTCTCATCGGAAATATCGGCCGCGATGACCCGCGCGCCGAAGGCCTTGGCCACCTGAATGCCGTGGACGCCCACGCCCCCGCCGGCACCGATCAGGAGCACATCGTCATGGGGCGCAATCTGCGCGCGTTCGCGCATGCAATGCCAGTTGGTGTTGACCGCATCCGCCGCGATGGCTGCGCCCTCATAGTCGAGGCCCTCGGGAATCGGCAGGAAATTGCCGGCAGGCAGAACCACATAATCTGCATAGCCACCATCGACATGGACACCGACATACCCACCGTGATTCTCGCACAGAGTCTCGCGCCCGCCATGACACCAGCGGCAATACCCGCAATTCAGATAGAAATAGACCGCGCACCGGTCACCGGGTTTGACGTTGGTCACGCCGTCGCCGACCGCGACGATGTCGCCGCCGAGCTCGTGGCCCATGACCCGCGGCGCCTCGCCGCCGAACACCCCGGTGCGCATCGTCACGAGGGTCAGGCCGACCCCTGCGGCGCGCACCTTCAGCATAGCCTCGCCGGGCCCGGGTTCCGGGTCGGGACGTTCCTCAAGTGTGAAGGGCTGGCCCCATTCCCTGACGACCATCGCACGCATCGCGCTGTCTCCCATCGGTGTGTTCGTCGCGCACGCCTCTGGACGGGCATGCTTGCGCAAACGCTAGCAGGTTTTGCCGGGGCATGCACAAGCCGCGCAGAGGCAAACGGGCGCCCGCGGAGATACTTTTCAGATGGGTGAATTCTGGTCCGTCAAAACACTGCGCTCGGGGGCCCATGGCTACTCGTCGCGGTGGGTTTTTTCCATCCGCTCGTGGCGTTCCTGGGCCTCGATGCTCATGGTCGCGATCGGCCGCGCAATCAGCCGCCCGACGCCGATGGGCTCACCGGTGTCTTCGCAGTAGCCATATTCGCCGGTCTCGATACGGCGCAGCGCGTCGTCGATCTTGGAAATCAGCTTGCGCTCCCTGTCGCGGGTGCGCAGCTCAAGGCTGCGCTCGCTCTCCAGCGAGGCACGGTCGGCGATGTCCGCCTCCTGAATACTGGTCGTTTGCATATTCTGGAGGGTCAGTCCGGACTCGCGCAGCAGATCTTCGCGCCAGGCGATCAGCCGCTGGCGAAAGAACTCCTGCATCATGGGATTCATGAAGTCCTCTTTGTCTGTCGGCGCGTAATCCGGAGAAAGCATATTTGACGACATGACGACCTAATTCCCCTAAATCCTGAATCTGGAACATGAGGCTAATTTCGGCGCGGAATATATGCGCGAGACCCCGTGGCGGCAAGTACCGTCGCGTGACGAAATTGTGACGCCAGACCGCGTTTGCAGCCTGGCGAGCGGCCGAACAACAACGATGTCGGATTTCTGTTGGTCCCGTTGGGGCCAAATAGGCCACAGCGAACCGAAACCGGCCCGGCGCGCGGGCCTAGATCATGGAAAGCTTGGCCAGCTCCACGCGCGCGCGCAGCTCGATCTCGTCGATCAGAGCCGCGAGGCGAGGTTCCACCGCGTCCGTGCGGCGCTGGGCGAGGCGAATGACGATATTCTGCAGGGTCGCACCGGAAATGCTGCCCGTCAGAATACCGACACGAATACGGTCCAGCTGATCCAGCAGATCTTCGGCCCGGTCGATCTCGGCCGCACCGGGATCGGCGCCGAAGCTGCCCGCGGCCTGCAACGCAACCAGCGCCCCGACAGAAGCGACCTGCGTCGTGCCCGAAACCGCCGGCGCCTGCGCCTTGGTCGGACCGCTCATATGGCCGGCAAAATCACCGGCGGCGGCCGTTGCACCACCCTTTCGGCGCGTGGCGTTGGTTCGCAGAGAGCCGGTGCCGACGATTTTCATCTGTCACAATCCATGCATGCTGGGACGGGAATGTCCTAAGCCATTCTCAACAAACGCGGTTAACGGGCCGTTAAGGGAGAAAAGATCATGCGCTAGATTCGCTCCCCCTTGAGCTTGAGCAACTCAAGCCAGGTTTCACCCGCCGCCACGACCCGGCTGGTGCCGTCGGGTGACGTCAGGATAATCGTCCACGAATTGCCGTCGGGCGAGGTAAAGACCTCCAGCACCGAGCCATTCGATGCAATGCCGCCGGCCACCGGCGCTTCATCATAGGTCTGCCCCAGATAGTCGACGATTTCCGTGCGGGTCGAGAGCTCGCGCGGCGTGCCCAGCGACTGCGCCGACACGTCCACCGGGACCAGCGTGAGCGCCACCGCCAGGATTGCCCCGGTGAGTACGCCGGGCAAAAGCGTGTTCCTGCGTCCGGCGGTTCGGGGGCCTTGCAATGGGGTCTGGTGAAACATTCTTCATCTCCTTTCGCTATCCGGGATGTCGGCCAGACCCCCCCAAAGCGGTGTGACGGCGCGCACACTTCACGGGCTCGTGTGAACAGGTGAGTGATCCGGCGCCCAACGGGCCATCACCGGGAAAAACTTGCCCCCCCACGGGTCGTGGATTGCCGTAATTCCGGCGGACGCGAAACGAATTTCAGATATTTTTCTTTTTATTCAATGAGTTAATTATTTTCAGAAATTGGCACGCTTCTCGCAAATCATCTGTCGGGAAGAGATGCCCGAAACGTAGCAAACGGACATAGAATGATTTCGATCCTGACCTTTTCACGTTTTGCCCGGCTCGCCGCGCTGGCGCTGCTCGTCCTTACGGCCGCGACAGTCATGGGCTCCAGTACGCCGGCGGACGCACAATCGCGGATCAAGGATATCGTCGCCATCGAGGGTGTCCGCGACAACATGCTCGTTGGCTATGGCCTCGTGGTCGGCCTCAACGGATCCGGGGACACGCTGGCGAACGCGCCGTTCACCACACAGAGCCTGGTCGGCATGCTCGAGCGCCTGGGCGTCAACACCCGCAACGACATCGATTCCCTCAACACCGCCAACGTGGCCGCCGTCATGGTCACATCCACGCTGCCCGCATTTGCGCGCCAGGGCTCGCGGATCGATATTTCCGTCAGCGCGCTGGGCGATGCCACAAGCCTGCGCGGCGGCACGCTCCTGGTCACGCCCATGCTCGGTGCCGACGGTGAAGTCTATTCCGTGGCACAAGGCCCGCTCGTCGTCGAAGGCTTCGCGGCGCAGGGCAATGCCCAGACAATCATCAAGGGCGTGCCGACGACGGCGCGCATTCCGTCGGGCGCGATCGTCGAGCGTGAGATCATGTTTGATCTTGCCGCGCTCACCCAGGTCCATCTCAACCTGCGCAATCCGGACTTCACCACTTCCCAGCGCATTGCCCAGTCGATCAACGGCCTGCTCGGCAACGGCGCCGCCTCGGTGCTCGACCCGGCCACCGTCCGCGTCAAGGTTCCGACCGCCTTCGCCGGCAACACGATCGGCATGCTGACGGAAATCGAACAGCTCGAAGTCACCCCCGATCAGGTCGCGCGTGTCGTGATCGCCGAGCATTCCGGCGTCATCGTGATGGGCCAGGATGTGAAGATCAGCACGGTGGCCATCGCCCAGGGCAACCTGACGATCCGGATCACGGAAACGCCGCAAGTCAGCCAGCCCAATGCCTTCGCATCCCAGGGCACGACCACCACCGTGGATCGGTCGAACATCGAGATCGACGAAGATTCCGACAAGCGGCTGGCCGTTCTGGATCCCGGGATCACCCTGCAGGAACTGGTCAACGGTCTGAATGCCCTTGGTATCGGTCCGCGCGACATGATCTCGATTCTGCAAACCATCAAGGCGGCCGGCGCGTTGCAGGCCGAGATCGAGGTCATCTGATGTCCGATATCGGTGGCGGCCTGATCCCAAACGCACTCCTCGAAACCACGGCACTCGCCCTGCAGAACAGCGGCCCGCGCCTTCAGCCCGGTGCCACGCAAGCGACCCGCGAGACCGCCGAGGACTTCGAAGCGTTCTTCCTGTCCCAGGTCTTCTCCCAGATGTTCCAGGGCGTCGAAGCCGATCCGGTGTTTGGCGGCGGCCCGGGCGAGGAAATTTTCCAGTCCCTGATGATCCAGGAGTACGGCAAAGCCGTTGCGCAAAACGGTGGTGTCGGAATTGCCGATTCAGTGATGCGCGAACTCATCGCAATGCAAGAGGACGAATAGCCATGGCCGCCACACAAGCCGCACCCGTGCTCCCGACGGGCACCGAATTCGCCGACAGCCTCATCCGTGTCACCGAGCGCCTCTCGGCGCTGATGGAAACCGAAGTCGACCTGCTGCGCGGCAATCGCGCACGCGATATCAAGGCGCTTCAGACCGACAAGGAATCTCTCACCGCCGTCTACCAGCGCATGATGAGCGATTTGCATGCCACACCGGACGCGCTGACCGGCATCGACGACGGGCGCAGCTCGGCCTTGCGCCGTGCCGCGGCACGGCTGGAGAAATCAGCCCTGGGCAACTCGATCGCCCTGCGGACCGCCGTCGAGGCGAACACGCGGCTGATGGAGGCGATTGCCGACGCGATTCGCAGCCGCAGCAACGAGAATGCGACCTACGGCGCAAATGCCCAGATGGGCCAGGCTGCCCAAACACCGCTCACCGTTTCGTTGAACCAGACGCTCTAAGAGCCCGCACCCGGCTCACAGCCCAGGATCCACGCGAATATGTCGCTTACGATTTCACTGCAGTCCGCTCTCGCCTCCCTGAATGCCACTCAGGGCGCGATGCAGGTCGTCTCGAACAACGTCGCGAACGCCACGACCGAAGGCTTCACCAAGAAAACCGTGGCGACCCAGACGCAGATCGTTGCCGGTCGCGCGAGCGGCGTTCGGCTGACCGACATCCAGCGCGTGGTCGACCAGAATCTCCTGCGCCAAATCCGTGAGCAACTCGCCAAGGTCGAGGACCTGTCGGTCCGCAATGACTATTACGGGCGTATCCAGGATCTGTTTGGATCACCGGGCAGCAACTCCGATGTCTCGCATCTGCTGACAGAATTCGGGACCGCCGTCGAATCCCTGGCGACCACCCCGGAAAGCGCGCCCGGAAAATACGACACGATCGCTCTGGCCGTGCAATTCGCCGACAGACTCAATCTGCTGAGTTCGGAAATTCAGCAGATGCGCCGCGAAGTCGACCGGAACATTTCGGACACGGTCACCTTGGTGAACACCAAGTTGACCACGATCAACGACCTGAACAACCAGATATCCCTCGCCTTCGGACAGCAGCAATCCGCAGCGGACCTGGAAGATGCCCGCGACAAGGTGATGGCGGAACTGTCCGAGTTGATTGAAATCCAGACTTTCGACCGCTCGAACGGCCATGTCGTGGTTTTCACCAGCTCCGGCCGACCGCTGATCGACAACGGCATCGTCAACCTGTCGCACACGGCCGTGGCCCAGTTCGACGCCACGATCAGCTATCCCGGCAATGTCAGCGGGATCACCTATGGCGCCGGCAGCGTCGATATCACCAACGAGATCGCCAACGGCCGGCTGGCCGGGTTGATCGAAATGCGCGACCAGCGGCTGGTTGAGCTGCAGGAAGAGTACGACCGCATCACGGAAACCATGACCAGCGGCATCAACGCGGCGCACAATGCGGGCACCGCATTCCCGCCGCCAACGACGCTCACAAGCACCCGCGGCTTTGCGTCCGGCGACGCCCCGGGCATGAGCGGTACGTTCCGGGTCTCGGTGCTCAACACCAGCGGCGATGTCGTCGAGACGACGGATATCACCCTGGGTGGCCTGGCGGATATCGGGGCCCTGGTCACCGCCATCGACGGCATGACGAACGCGACGGCGAGCCTGAACGCACAGGGCAAGCTGGTGGTCTCGGCAACCGGCGGCAACGGCATCGCCATCAATGAAATGACCAGCGCGGTGACGACCGGCAGCGAAACGACCGGTCTTGCACAGTTCCTCGGCCTGAATGATCTACTCACGCTCAATTCGGACTACACGCGCTACACCTCCGGACATCAGGCGAGCGCCACCGCTGCGTTGGGTATCGGCGGAACACTGACCTTCAGCCATCCGGGCGGCTCCAGCGCCGTGGCCTATGCCGTTGGCGATTCGCTCACGACAATTGCCGCCAACATCACGGCCACGCTGGCCGGGCAGAGTATTTCCGCCACCGTCATCCAGGAAAACGGCCGGTTCCGGCTGAACATCAATGACACCGATGGCGGCAATTTCTTCGTCACGGATTCGGGCACCTTCGCGAGCACACTCGATTTGCGCGCCGGCCAACCCGGCGCGGCATCCCTCGTCGGGGTGCGCAGCGACATCGTCGCCGACCCGAATCTTCTGTCCACCGGCGAATTGTCGAACAGCGCCACACTCGCGGTTGGCGACCCCGCAATCTCGGCGGGTGACAGCGCAGCCCTCAACGCACTTGCCAATGTCTTCAGCGCCGATCAGACGCTTAGCGCCGCCGGTGCCCTGCCCATTTCGACAATGCGCCTGGCCGACTATGCCGCCAGCATCGTTTCGCTGAACGCCACCCAGGCCAGCGACGTGACGGCCCAGCTCGACGTTCAGGAGAGCTATCGGGCCGCCCTGTCCACCAAGTCGGCCAATTTGAGCCAGGTGAATATCGACGAGGAGATGTCCTCACTCATGATTCTTCAGAATGCCTATCAGGCGTCCGCACGCGTCACCCAAACGGTGAGCGACATGATGGACACGCTGATCGGTATCATCCGCTAGGAGACCGGCCATGACCCGCGTCGCCCCATTCGCCCAGCAGCAGCTCACCATGTTCCACACGCTGCAGGCGCAGAATCGCCTCCACACCGGGAACATCCAGATCGCCACCGGCCAGAAGGCCCAGAACTATTCCGGTATCGCGCAGGATTCCAACCGGCTGATCTCGGCGGAATCAGCGCGCATGCGCGCCGAGCAATACATCCAGAGCATCAACACGGCCGAACGGCGCATCAGCCTGACGGATTCAAACCTCGAAGGTATCGAGGAGATCGCCCGCGAATTGCGTTCCGTGCTGGAAAGCGCGCAGAACGGCCCTGGCGAGAACCACGTCAACACGCGCCAGTATGCGATCAACGCGCGCGCGCTTCTGATCGAGCATCTGAACGCGCGCGACGGCGACCGGTACCTGTTTTCCGGCGATCGGGTGGACCGACCCGCCGCGTCCCTCGCGTCACCGGGATACACGTCCGTCAGCCTGATCCAGGCAGACGCGACCACCGTCGATTCGGCCTTCTATGCGCAGTATCGCGCCGACGTCCTCGGCAGCGCGGGTTTTCCGGCCGGATCCTTCTACGAACAGATCTACTTCGACAAGAATGGCGTGGCTCCCACCGCGCCCCTGCCGGCCGATCTCAACAATCCGACCCTCGACGAGTTCGTCGGCGAGGATGCGGCGTTGTGGGACTACTATGTCGGCCGACTGAGCTCGACCGAGATGCTGACCAATCCGAAGCTCGACTATTACCAGGGTGACGACGGCATCGCGTCGGCGCGTGTTTCGGAGCGGACGACCATCAATTACGGCATGAACGCACGCGAAGAGGCGATCCAGCAACTCATGATCGGCCTGGATACGATCGCGAACCTGCCGGTCACCGCGGCATCCGACACCTATCTGGGCGAAGTGTTCGACCATGTCCGGGGCATGATGAACACGGTCATCGAGGCCGATCCGACAACGACATTTGAATCCATCACCGAACTTCGCAGCCGGGTTCTGGGACCGCTCAACCTGTTCGAATCCACCCGTGACGGCCATGTCCGGTTCATCAATTACGCGGCCGATGTGATGGATGATGTGGAGGGCATCGAGGAGGCCGAGGTCATCGCCCGACTGCAGGCCGACCAGGTGGTCCTCCAAGCCTCCTATTCTACGCTGGCCCAGCTCCAGGGTCTCTCGCTCGTCAACTTCCTGAACTAGTCGGCGCACGCCCGCGACAGGACGGAAACCATTCGTTAAGCCCTCAAGGTCATGATGGGATGTAAGGGGCAGGATGCCCTGAGCGCCGGAACGCGCTGAACCGCAAAGGAATTGCCAAGATGGTCTCCCCCGTAGAGGGCCTCGCGCTTACCAACATGCTCCGCGGCGAGCAGAGCTTCGCGCAATCATTCGTGCAGGCACAGCAGTTGTCAGCCGGTCCGACATTCGAGCTGCGGTTCTTCAACACCCAGAACGCGTTGCTGGACAAGCTCAACGATGAAGTGACGGAAATCCAGAACGGGATCAACACCAATGGCGCCACGGCCCTATTGAAGGTGAAGATCGGACAGCTGGAGGATGCGGGGTCCAAGATATCGGCCTATAAGGAAACAACCGACACAAAGGGCAAGAAGATCGAAGCCGCGCTGGAATACATCGCCGAGCTGCAGACACTCGCGGATTCTTCAACTGCCGCCGAATTCGGCCAGAAGTTCGCGCTGCTGCGCGATACGCTCCAGAAAACACCGAGCCCGACCTATGAACAGTTCGGCACGTATGACCGCCTGAAGAATACAAAGATCGCGGCGCTGGCATCGATCGATGCCCACAATTACAACAATTTCGCGACCCAACAGGATATCGACGACACGCTCGCCCTGCTGACATCCATTCAGGGTGATCTCAACGTGTCCAAGGCGATCGTCGATATCAACGGCGATATCGCGTTCGATCTGCAGCGGGCAAACTCGGCGAAGACCCTGGCCATCCGCAGCGACATATTCGATATCGAAATCTCGGCCCAGCAAGCCGCGACCGCCTCGATCGAAGAGCAGCAGGAACTCTATTCCAAGATTCTGACCGTCATTTCACTCGCTTTTGACGCGTCCCAGGAGTTCACGAACTTCATCGCGCAGGAACTCAACTTCGAGAAAAAGACCCCTGCAGGATCGGTACTGAACCTGTTTTCCTGATCGCACGCCCACCATCGAAGGCCGACGCCGGCCCGCCCTGACCGGCGGCCGGTGTTTTGCGTTCCGGGCCGCGATCCGTGGTCCCCATACGCGTCCGATCCGGCAAGTCTTGCCGTACAACCGGCATGACCTGCCGCAACCAAACGCGGGATAATTTTTAAATCATTGATATTGTTATATTTTTTTTCTGGCATGGCCCTTGCGATGTTCTCGGTGAATTCAGAACCGATTCTTTAATCGAGAACTTAAGTGATGACCCGTCAAACGCCAGGAAGAGGAGAACCCACCGATGGCTGACATTTCCCTGAGTGCTGCCGTTCGCAGCAACCTTCTGTCTCTGCGTGATACCGCAGGCCTGATCAGCCGGACGCAGGAGCGTCTGTCCACGGGCCTTAAGATCAACAGCCCAATCGATGATGCAAAGATCTTCTTCGAGGCCAAGGCGCTCAACGACCGTGCCAACACCCTCGCAGAGAAGAAGGATGGCATCGATCAGGCTGTCAGTTCGGTTTCGGTGGCGCTCGAGGCGGTCAACGCGATCGACTCCATCGTCGATCAGTTGAAGGGCATTGCCATTAGTGCCCAGTCCGCCTCTACCGCAGCCGAGTTCACCGAGCTGAACGCGCAGTACAACAACCTGGTCACACAGATCGACAACGTCTCCGCCGACGCCAGCTACCAGGGCACCAACCTGGTGAACGGCACCGGCACGACGCTGACGGTCTATTTCAGCGAAAGCACAACGAGTGTTCTTTCCGTGACATCGGTTGACCTTCGCCATAGCTCGAACGGTCTTTCGATCACCACGGGCGCAACGCTCAGCGCCACCTCGCTGAACACCTGTGCGATCAACCAGCTCGATACGGCCATTGCCTCCCTGAGTGCCAAGGCCAAGACGCTGGGCTCCAACGTCGCCCTGCTCCAGACCCGGCTCGACTTTACCGAGAGCTACGTCAACGAGCTTGAAAGCGGCGCCGACAAGCTTCGCCTTGCCGACATCACGGAAGAGGGTGCCAACCTGGTGGCGTTACAGACGCGCCAGCAGCTCGGCATCTCGGCCCTCTCCTTCGCCGGCCAGGCCGAACAATCGGTCCTGTCTCTGTTCAACTAGTCGAACAGACAGGAACACCTCGAACGAGGGGGGCTTCGGCCCCCCTTTTTCTTTGCCCGGATATAGAGGTGCGGGCCTGACACCGTGCAGAAAACGCCCCCCTGCTCTCGCGTCAAACCCGAACACGCCGCCATAAACCAACCCGCGAAGACGTTGTCTCAAATATGGGACAAATTTTTCCTACCCAGAGGAATTTCCTGCCGGTCATGCGGCAGGAACTGCCGGTCGGTGCAGACCCTGATACCCGCAAACCCTTGGAATACATGGGTACTCCGTTCTGGCACGGCAATTGCTGCTTTACGCGTGGGACAAGAAGTCCCGTTTTCGAATTGCCATAGTTAGGAGAACCCATCATGGCTGACATTTCACTGAGCGCTGCGGTACGCAGCAACCTTCTCACCCTTGCCAATACGTCCGACCTGATTAACCGGACCCAGGACCGTCTGGCGACTGGTCTGAAGGTCAATGG
>Ga0209273_10002143_pt1 | contig 15635 bp, 17 predicted proteins | sample tdAd471_FD_187126 | JGI IMG/M metagenome (GOLD analysis project Ga0209273, IMG submission 187126) | Marine sediment microbial communities from the Atlantic coast under amendment with organic carbon and nitrate - tdAd47.1 (SPAdes)... | ecosystem: Environmental > Aquatic > Marine > Coastal >...
TGCGTTGCCCGTGCCCTGTCTCAACAATCGATGAGATGGGGCCGGACATGCTCTTGCACGGGTGGCCGGATTCTCGGATCTGACGATCCGTCGGGTTCTCGACCGAAACCACAGGGGAGTCGATTCTGATCTTCGAAGACGCTCCGGGGCTCACGTCTCCATTCGGCCCTCGGAACTTACCTTTACAGTACAAGGTGGTGTCAAGCGTGCGGCGACGTCTCGGGTCGCGAGGCCTGGGGACAGTCCACGTAGGGACAGTCCCCGACGGATACATCGGCGGGCGGCGCGCGCTGGTGTGATAGGCTGCGCGGAATGCGGACGACACGACGTGGATTTCTTGCTCAGGCGGCGGCTATGGCGGCGACGGCCGGTGCAGCGCGCGGGGCGGGGAAGCGCGTGCCGGTGGGGTTGGAGTTGTTTTCGGTGCGGGAGTCGCTGAAGCGGGACCTGTTTGGGACGCTCGATCAGGTGGCGGCGATCGGGTATGAGGTGGTGGAGTTCTATTCGCCGTACTTTGAGTGGACGGACGGGTATGCGAAGCAGGTTCGGAAGCGGCTGGACGATTTGGGGCTGGAGTGCCGCTCGATGCATTCGCCGTCGAGGGCGTTTGAGGCGGCGAATCGGGCGCGGGCGATTGAGTTGAACTCGATTGTGGGCAGCCGGTCGGTGGTGATGGCGAGTCCGGGGCATCGCGGGACGACGGCGGACGCTTGGATGGCGACGGCCGAATTGCTGAGCGGCGCGCAGGAGGCGTTTGTCGCGGCGGGCCTGGAGGCCGGCTATCACAACCACGCATCGGAGTGGCGGGTGCTCGACGGCGACGCGGCGGGCCCGCACGCGATGGACCTGCTGGCGGCGGAGACGCCGGAGGGGGTGACGCTGCAGCTCGACGTGGGGACTTGCGTCGAGATGGGGAAGGATCCGGTGGCCTGGATTGAAGCGCATCCGGGGCGGATTCGGAGTATCCACTGTAAGGATTGGGCGCCCGGGGAAGAGGCGGATGAGAAAGGGTTCCGGGTGTTGGTGGGGGAAGGGGCTTCGCCCTGGAAGGAGATTCGGGCGGCGGCCGAGAAGGTCGGCGGGGTGGAGTTCTATTTGATCGAGCAGGAAGGGAGTCGGTTCTCGGAGATGGAGACGGCGGAACGGTGCATTCGAACATGGCATGGGATGTCTTGACGATTCCGAATCGCGTCGCCTTGTCCGAATCGTTGATCGTTTATCGCCAGGCGCCTGGGCGCCACAGATCCGTTGACTTGACTGACTAGGAGGAAGTAACTAAGATCGACTCCTAGGCGGGCTAGGAGAGACGTTGGCGCAAGCAGCTTTACTTTCCGGAACTCTGGATCTGCTGATCCTCAAGCCGGTTTCTCTCGGCCGGTTGCACGGCTACGGCGTCCTACTCCGGATCGAACAGATATCCGGCGAGGCGCTGCAGATCGAACAGGGCTCGCTGTATCCGGCTTTAAATCGGCTAGGGCACCAGGAATTGCTGAAGCCGAGTGGGGCGTATCCGAGAACAATCGCAAGGCGAGGTTCTACAAGTTTGTCGCGCAAGGGGCAGCGCCGGTTGAGAGAAGAGATCAACGGTTGGCTCCGTTTCGTGGACGTAGTCGGCACCGCCCTGCTCGCCACGCCGAGCAGCGAATGAGATGTGGTCGCGGATCCAATTCCTCATTCGTGTTCTCCTCGGCTCCGAGCGATTCCGACGAGACGTCGACGACGAAATCCGCTTCCATTTGGAAGCGCGTGCGGAGGATTTGGAGCGCCAGGGGCTGACGCGTCGCGCCGCTCTGCGTCGCGCCCGTGTCGAGTTCGGCAGTATCCCGCATAGCGTGGAGGCTTCAAAGGAGTCCCATGGGCTGCGTCTGTTCTCGGAACTCGGTCAGGACCTAAGGCACTCTGCTCGCCTGTTTCGCCGAAGTCCTGGATTCGCCGTCGTCGCGATTGTGACGCTTGCGCTCGGCATCGGGTCGAGCATCGCCGTATTTTCCGTGTTGAACGCCATTCTGCTTCGGCCATTCGAGGCGCCTGGTGCAGGCCGAATTGTCGTCTTCGGAACCGCGCGAGAAGGGCAGGGGCCGACGGGAATGGCGGGAGGCTCTCCAACCCGCTTCAATGCTTGGCGTGAACTCGACGATGTGATCGAAGACGTCTCCGCCTATCGCCGAACCAAGCTCAGCCTGACCGGGCTCGACTCGCCGCGACAGATCGAGGCGGCACAAGTCTCGGAGGCGTATTTTCGTCTCTTCGGCGTCCAGGCGATTCGGGGTCGCATGTTCGGCGCAAAAGAAGACCAGCACAACGCTGGCGGCTTTGCCGTGGTTAGCGAGCCCTTCTGGAGGACCGTTCTGTCCGCCGACCCATCAGCGGTCGGAGTGACCTTGAACCTTGGCGGGTTGCCGCATAAGGTCATCGGTATCGCGGCCCGGGTCGTCGATCCGGGTTCGCCTCAGCCTGACGTGTGGATTCCATTCCAGATAGATCCCGCCAGCCGAGATCAGAGTCATTTCTTTAGAGTGGCCGGCCGGATCAAGTCAGGCGTCTCGCGCGCGCAAGTCGAGACGCGTCTGGGACAGGCGTCCGACGAATTTGCCGCGAAGTATCCGAAGATTGGCGCTCGCCTGGGAGGTTCACGTTTCGTCGTTCGCCCCATCACGGAGGTGTTTGACCCAGGCCTGAAGGATTCCCTGTTCGTCTTGCTCGGCGCCGTCAGCTTGGTGATGCTCATTGCCTGCGCAAACGTCGCCGGCTTGCTTCTCGCACGAGGCGTCGTTAGGCAACGCGAATTCGCGTTGCGGTCTGGGCTGGGGGCTGGTCGTTCCCGACTTGTGCGCCAGCTTCTGACGGAAAGCGCGGCGCTCTGGGTATCCGGCGGCGTTCTTGGCCTCGCGGCCGGGGTCGTCGGAAGTCGAGTCGTGGCGGCTCTGAGTCCGTTCGACATTCCGCGGCTTGGGGCGAACGGGTCAGCGATCAATGCCGACTGGCGAGTCGTGACGTTCGCGGTGTTCGTCTCGCTCGCTACCGCGGTCGTCTTTGGGCTGTATCCAGCACTGAGGTCGTCTAGATTCGACCTCAGTTCAACAATCGGAGTCAGCAAGAGACTGGAGAAGTCGGGATCGGGGCGAGGCGGTGCTCGTTCCGCCTTCGTAGTGGCGCAAATCGCTCTCGCGATGACGCTGGTGGTCGCTTGCGGGCTGTTGATACGAACCTTTGCGGCCATGCGGTCTGCAGATCCGGGCTTTGCAGTTGAGAACGTGCTGACCATTCAGGCGCCGCTGGATGATGAGCGGTATCGGACGACAAGCGGGCTTGCTTCCGTCGTCCGGGAGAGCGTAGGCCGCATCGAATCGATCCCTGGGGTCGTATCTGTTGCTGCAGGCTGTTGCCTGCCGACGGGCGGAGTAGCCAACGGTTCGTTCTCTATCGTCGGCCAGGCCGCAGAGTCAACCCGTCCACGGGCCAACATGCCGACGGTGTCGGCCAACTATTTTTCCACGGTCGGAATCCCCTTGATTCAAGGTCGCACCATTACGGACGCAGACGATGAGAGAAGCCGAAAAGTCGCCGTCGTGAATAGCAGCTTGGCTAATCAACATTGGTCGGCGGGCCGCGCGTTGGGGACTCAACTAGCCATCGGCCCTGAAGACTCACCGGATGTCTTCGAGGTTGTGGGTGTCGTGGGAGACGTCCGCTATCGAGAAGACGGCAAGACCGCGCCCACAATCTACCTGCCATTGACGCAGATGCCCGACGGAGCGACCAAGTACTACGTGCGACAACCGACGAGTTGGATACTCCGTACACAGGGTCCTCCCTACTCCGTTGCCTCCGCAGCCAAAGACGAGATCCAGGAGTCAACCGGACTGCCCGCCGTCTCGATCCGCTCGATGGAGAACGTTCTTACGGAGTCAACCGCACGTTCCGACTTTAGCGTGGGACTGATGCTTGTATTTGGGGCGCTGGCCCTGGTGCTCGCGGCGGTCGGGGTCTTTGGCGTGGTCAACTACCACGTGCAGCGGCGTCGGTCTGAGCTGGGCGTGCGCTTGGCGCTAGGGGCGGAAAAGGGACAGGTGCGCAGATTGGTGCTGTTGCAGAGCGCACGCCTGTCTGCGACGGGCGTCACCCTCGGATTCGCCATGTCGTTCGCATGCGCGGATCTTCTGTCGAGCCTCCTGGTTGGAGTTGATCCGCATGACTCGGTTGTGTTCCTATGCTCCGCGATTGTACTTGTCGTCATTGCCGCCTTCGCGTCTTGGGTTCCGGCCGTTCGAGCGAGTGCGCTTGACCCGGCGGTCGCGCTTCGCCATGACTAGATCGGTCAGGCTCAACCACAGAAATGGCCGAAGGGATATGGCGAGCTAGACGCCGGAAGGAGAGGGGGCGGGTTGCGTGATGGTCTCAACGCTTTCGCGCTGGGCTGCAATTCGACGAGACCCCTTCGGGGCTGGACTCGGCTCTTGCATCGCTAGTCGCCTTAGGTGGTATTGGTCCGCGGGCGGTCTGGTGGTTTGGGCCTCGCCTGGGCCGTGGGCCCAGGTGCACGTCATGGACGTGCGCCACGATGCAGGCCCAGGAAGGGCAGGACGGATGCCCTGGCCTTTTGCGGTTTGGTTTGTAGCTCCATCCCGAGAGTTGAGAACATCTTCCTCTTCGCATGTACTGGCCCGTTGCCATCGGCCGGGTCCTGTGTCGGGGTAGGGGGAGCTTCCATCCGGGCAATCATATCCGCTAGTATTTGATTCAGCTCAGGTGGGCCACGCCCGTATCACACGGGCCTCGGCCGAGCCTGCGGGAGCCGTCCATCGTTGCGTCGACGATCGGACCGCGAGTAGGCGTGGGCTGTCGGCGCGTAGGAAAGTCAGTCAATGTCAAGAAAACCGAAGTACGTCACACGTCTCGAGGCGGTCACTGGGCTGTCGGACCGCGAAGTTGAAGAACTCAAACCCGTAGCCGACAAGTTCGTATTCCGAAGCAACGACTATTACAACGGTCTGATCGATTGGGACGACCCTGAGGACCCGCTTCGCCGCCTCGTTATCCCCGACAAGAGTGAACTGTCAGAGTGGGGAGAGCTCGATGCAAGCCATGAGGACCTGTACTCTCGCGTTCCGGGCTTGCAGCACAAGTACTCCGATACCGCCCTCTTGCTGGTGAACGACGTCTGCGGCGCGTACTGTCGCTATTGCTTCCGCAAGCGCTTGTTTATGAACGACAACGACGAAACTGTTCGTGACGTCAGCGCCGGGCTCGAGTACATCCGCAATCACCCCGAGATCGACAATGTCTTGCTGACTGGCGGAGATCCGCTGATCATGTCGACCTCCAAGCTGGAGCCGATCATCGCCCAGCTGCGGGAGATTCCGCATGTCCGCATTATTCGGATCGGCAGCAAGATGCCGGCTTTCAATCCGTTCCGCATCACCCAAGACGAATCGCTGCACGCGATGCTGCGGCGGTACAGCACGTCGGAGGCGGGCCGCATCTACGTGATGGCTCACTTTAACCATCCCAAGGAGCTGACCGACGAAGCGTGTCTAGCGCTCGACATTCTGAATCGCAACGGCGCGCGTACGATCAACCAGACGCCTCTGATTCGGGGAATCAACGACGACCCGAAGGTGATGAGCGAACTGTTCCGCAAGCTCTCGTTTATCGGGACGCCTCCCTATTACGTGTTCCACTGCCGTCCCACGGAAGGAAACGAGTCGTTCTCCATGCCGGTCGAGCGCGGCTATGAGATCTTCCTTGAGGCGCAACGAGAGACCTCCGGGCTGGCGAGCCGGGCTCGCTACAGCATGTCGCACGTTACCGGCAAGCTGGAGGTGGCGGCGATGACGGATGACCATATCGTCTTCCGGTACCATCGCTCCGCGAATCCGGAACTCCGCGGGCGGTCGATTCTTTGTCGACGGAACCCGGAGGCGCAGTGGTTTGACGACTACCCGGAATCGGTGGAGTACCTCTCGGGAATTGAAGATCCGGAGCCGGCGTTTGTTCCGGTGGAGGCGTTGACGAGGTAGGTCCGGAGCGGGACTGAAGTCCCTTTGCAGGCTGAAGCCTGCGCCACAAGAAGTGAAAAGGCCAGGGCGAATGCCCTGGCCTTTTGCAGTTGAGGTTTGAAGCCGGGTTAGCCGGCGGCTTCGGCTTGGTAGTGCTTCATCAGGATTTCGGCGACCTCGGGGCGGGCGAATTCCTCGGGGAGAGGTTGGCCGGCGGCGAGCATCTCGCGGACCTTCGTTCCGGAGAGGAAGAGGAAGTCCGAGGGCTCGTGGTCGGGGGCGTCGCGGAACATGACGACCTTGTTGAGCTTCTTGGACCAGGCGGTGTGGTCGCCGCGGTAGACCTCGATCTCGAGCGCTCCCTCGGGGACGCTGTCGAAGATAGTCTGGGCGTCGAAGGCGCCGTAGTACTTTCCGACGCCGGCGTGGTCCCGACCGACGATGAAGTGGGTGCAGCCGCTGTTCTGGCGGAAGATGGCGTGGAGGACGGCTTCGCGCGGTCCGGCGTAGAGCATGTCAAAGCCGTAGCCGGTGACCATCACGGAGTTCTCCGGGAAGTAGACGTCGACCATCTTGCGGATGGCGGCGTCGCGGACGTCGGCGGGGATGTCTCCGGGCTTGAGCTTGCCGAGGAGCATGTGGATGAGGATGCCGTCGGCGCCGGTGGCGTCTTGGGCCATGCGGCACAGCTCCTCGTGGGCGCGGTGCATGGGGTTGCGGGTTTGGAAGGCGACGACCTTGTTCCAGCCGCGCTCGGTGATTTCGGCGCGGATCTGGCCGGCGGTGCGGAAGGTTTCGGGGAAGTCGGTGGCGAAGTAGCTGAAGTTGAGGACCTGGATGGGGCCGGCGACGACGGTGTCGCCCATGGAGGTGAACGCAGCCACGCCGGGGTGCTCGGGATCGGTAGTGCCGAAGACCTTCTCAGAGATGGCATTGAGCTGGTCGGCGGAGACGGGCTCGATGGAGGTGACCTCTTGGACGGCGAGGACGGGGTTGCCTTCGACGTTGGGATCAAGCAGAGCGATGCGGCTGCCGGGGGCGACGCCTGCGGGCAGGGAAGCGGCAGGGACGATGTTGGCGACCGGGGTGGGCCAGAGGAGACCGTCGGAGGTCTTCATGTCGTTGGCGACCGAGTTGAGTTCGGCCAGGTTCATGAAGCCCTTGAGCGGCGTGAAGTAGCCGGAGGCCAGCATGACGGCGGCGGCGGCGGCTCCCGAGGCCACGGGGACCTGGGGCAGCGAGGCGGCTTCAGTGGCGAGGGCGGCGCGCTGGGCGTCGTCGGCTACGTAGAGAGGTTGGAGTTCGGAGGCTCCGTGCGGCTTAATCATGATGTTTCTACAAGGCTCCTATTTGGATGAGGCGATGCCCGCTCGCGATTTGGGCGCGGAATCGGCGGCCGGATCATGGGTGGCCGGATTGGGGACGGCAGATCGCCTGACTGACTTCTCTGGGAATTTTCGGCCGGCTCGGGTACGCAGGCCTATCTGTCGATTGTACCCCGAGTCTTCGCGGCCTAGCGGCGTTTATAGATTTTGGATTTGGGGCGGAAGGCGAGCCAGCTCTTGCGGTAGGTCATGACGGCGGGGAGCATCTCGCCCTCGGCGTCGAGGGCCCAAGCGGTGAGGCCGCGTTTGTTGACGTGGACGCTGAGCGGAGTTCCTCCGACGGTGACGGCGATGGGCTGCTTGGAGCCGCGGATGCGCTTCCAGGGCAGGAAGAGGGATTCGCCGTTGATTTCAAGGCCCAAGCCGAGGACGGACGGGTTGTGGCCGAACTCGGCGAAGCGGGGGCGGGCGGCGCCGACGGCGGGATCGAAGTAGAGGTATTCGACGCCGGTTTCGCCGGGAATGATCATGGCGAGGGTGTCGGGATGGAGTTTGCGCCAGTAGCCCCAGGTGGTTTGGAGGGTGGGCACGGGGTTGAGTGGGCTGCCGGTGAGTTCGCCGATGACGGCTTTTCCGTCGAGTTGAGACCAGACGGATTTGGTTTGGCGATCGACGAAGAGGAGATTGTCGTGGATGAGGCCGGTGGCGAAATCGAAGGTGAGGTCTTGTGAGCCTGCTTGAGCGGCGTACACGACGCCGGAGCCGGTGAGCGGTCACCAGGTGGCGGTGACGGGGAGGTCGCCGAGGCGCTGGTTGATGACCTCGTAGCGGCCCAGGTAACGGATGGGGAAGGCGTAGGGCTTGCCGTTGTGGACGAGCCCGAGGACGAGTTCGCGGTCGTCGATGTTGACGAGGGCCGCGGCGACGAGCGGGAGATTGGTGGGGGTTTGGTGGACTTCGGCGTCGATGAGGGCGGCCTTCTCGCCGGGCATGGGCTGCATGACGCCGCGGACGGTGTCGGCTGGGAGGCCGGGCGCGAGCAAGGCGGCGTTCAGGAGAGCGAGTAAGGCGATCTTGCGCACGTCCATAGATTCGCGGGAGAGGGTGCGCGGGTTACGCGGGTGATGTGCGAGGATGACGACGCGATGATTGAACTTCTGCTGATGGCGGCGGCGACGGTGACTTGGGACTTCCCAGGAGGGAACGTTGGGGAGGTGAAGTGGGTCGCTGAGAACCGGGTGCGCGTGGGAGTTCCGGGGCAGAGCGATCAGGACGGCAGGAATCGGCAGGCGAGTTGGTATTACTTCCAGCTGGAGGGCGTGGAGGGGCGCGAGATCGAGGTGGTCCTGACGGACTTGGTGGGCGAGTACAACTACAAGAAGGGGACGCATCCGGTGCGGGCGACGACGCGGCCGGTGTTTAGCTATGACCGGAAGGCGTGGACGCATTTTTCCGAGGCGGAGTGGGATGAAGATGCGGTGGAGTTGACGGTTCGGTTCACGCCCACGGGAGATACGGTTTGGGTGGCGCATACGCCGCCCTATACGCCGGAGGATTTGGAGCGTTTGGCGGAGGATCTCGACGCGCATCCGCATCTGCGGCGTTCGGTGGTAGGAAAGACGGTGGGGGGCCGGGAGATGCCGCTGTGGACGATCGCGGATCCGTTGGGAGACGAGCAGCGGCCGGTGGTTTGGTTGCTGTTCAGGCAGCATTCGTGGGAATCGGCGACGTCGTGGGCGTGCGAGGGCGCGATGCGGTGGTTGTTGGGCGAGAGCGCGGAGGCGTCGGGGTTGCGGCGCGAGTTTGTGTGGAAGGTGTATCCGATGGGGGATCCGGACGGGGCGGCGACGGGCGGAGTTCGCTTCAACCGCAACGGGTATGACTTGAATCGGAACTGGGATGCGTTGGATGCCGAGTTGATGCCCGAGATCTATGGTCAACGGAGAGCGATTGCGGAGTGGTTGGAGAGCGGTCGTCGCATCGATTTCTTCCTCACAGTGCACAACACGGAGAGCAGTGAGTACGTGGAGGGCCCGGGGGAGCATCGAGGGTTGGTGAATCGCTTTCGGGCGGCGATGACGCGCGAGACGTCGTTCGAGGAGACGCGCGAGGAGGCGCGGGACATGTTGGAATCGACCACCGTTGGACTGAAAGGGCGGAGGTCGGTGAACCAGGGGCTCTATGCGGACTTTGGGATTCCGGCGATGTTGATGGAGACGAGAGTCGAGAAGCATCCGGAATTTGGGCGCCCGAGGGTCGTGGAGGATTGGTTGGATTTGGGGGCGGGGCTGGTTCGGGCTGCGGCGGAGACCGTCGCGGAACGCTAGATCGCTTTGGGCTTGGCTGTATGGTCCTCGAAGCTCAAGTCGTCGCGTCGCTGCCGAAGCTCTCTTGGTGCGCGTGCGTGCGTCGGGGCGAGCCGGTGGTGCGAGCGCTGCTGGGCGAGGGCATTGAGCTGAAGGGGAATGCGTTCGTCGAAGGCGCTTGGAGCGGCGAATTTTCCGAGTTTGGATTTGACCAGGCCGAGACGCTGATTGGCTCCGGATGTCGTGTGGGCGAGTCGGCGGTGCGGTTTGTATCCGCCAGCCATCCGTTGGAGCGGATCTTCTTGGTGCGGTTGGAGGACGCGCTGCTGGCGTCAAACTCGCTGCCGTTTGTCCTTGAGCAGGCCGAGGACGGGCTGGATGCGGGGTACCCGAACTACGTGTTTGATTTGCTTGCCGCGTTCCGGCGAGGGGTGTTGGGGCCGGCGTGGAGGCTGTGCACGGAGCGCGGCCGCGTTGTGGAGACGGTGACGTGCGGAGCAGTGGAGGTCGACGAGACGCTCGCGATGAGCGCCCCGCAGCGGAGGCCCGGGGAGGCTCCGCGAGACTTCAGGGAGTTGCACGAGATGCTGGCGCGGGCCGTCGAGCAGGTCTGCGGAAACGCGACGAGCCCGGCTCGCATCCGAGGCGTCTATCCAGGGATCGTCCAGCTCTCGAAGGGGTACGACTCGACGGCGGTAGCGGCTCTGGCGGTGCGCCACGGCGGTTGCCGAGAAGCTGCAACCTTCGTCAGCAGCAGTGCGAAGTCGGGCGAGCTTGTTGACGACAGCGGCGTGGAGACGGCCCGGCGACTGGGCATTGGAGTCAGCGAGCACAATCGCGGCGATCTGTTGCAGCTGCCTCGGTTTGCGGAGGCGGAGTTTTTTATGGCTCCGCTGGCGAGGGGGGACATGTCGACTGCGGTCATGGAGGAGCGGCTCCGGGGGAAGCTGTATTTTTCCGGCCGGAATGCGGAGAGGTATTGGAATCACAAAGTGCAGCAGTCGGGGAGAGGGTACGCGGAGTTCTCGGATATGATGCTTGCGGGTTGCGGGGCAGGAGAGTTTCGTCTCCGTGCGGGGTGCCTGCATTTTCCGGTTCCCTACGTCGCCGGCTTTGATCCTGATGCTTTGCACCGAATCGCGGCTTCGGACGAGATGGCGCCGTGGCGTACCGAGGGGGCGGACTATGACCGTCCGATTGCTCGAAGGATCGCTGAAGAGGCGGGGGTGCCGAGGGAGTCGTTCGGGCAGCGGAAGGCCGGCGGAGCGGGAGCGGGGATGCGTTCGTTTCGGGCGGAGACGGATCAGGCGATCCGCGAGTTCGTGGAGGATCGTGTGCCGCAGGCGGTGAAACGACGGTTACGGTTTGTTCCGGTGGAGACGGGCCAGAGAACTCATTTTCGTGCTTATCGGTTGCGGGGGTTGCTCTGCGCCAGGCCGCGGCTGAGGCGACTGATGGAGCGTTTCGACCTCGATCGCTTTCATATGCTTTATCGGTCGATCTATTTGTATTTCTTCCATTGGGGATTGGAGATCACGCAAGAGCGGTATCGGAATGACGCCGCTCGGGACTGGTTGCGCGGCGATTAGACCCTGATGGTTGTTTGCTGGGGTAGACTATGGGCGCTATGGCAGACAACGGCATCACTCGACGCGATTTGGCTTGGAAGGCGGCGACCGCCGGTGGGGCGTTGATGGCGGCGCCTGGAGCTTCCGCCGCTGAAGGGCTTGAGATGAGGGCGCTGGGAAAGACCGGGCTCGAGGTCAGCGTGTTGGGCATCGGGACGGCTCCGCTGGGTGCGCCGGATGTCACGCAGAAGACTGCGAACGACGTGATCTCGGCGGCGTTGGAGCACGGGATCAACTATCTGGATACGGCGCCGATCTACCGGCAATCGGAGAGGCGGTTGGGACCGGCGCTGGCCGGAAGGCGAGAGAAGTTCGTCTTGGTCTCGAAGGTGGAGGCGGCGTCGGCTCAGGATGCGATCTGGCAGGTGCGCGAGAGCTTGCAGAAGATGGGGACGGACTACTTGGATTTGGTCCATCTGCACAATGTGGGGCGGACGGATCGGTTTCCGGACTTGGACTTGTTGACTGGGCCCGAAGGGGCGTTGGGCGGACTGAAGAAGCTCAAGGCGGACGGCGTGGTTCGGCACATCGGCATGACGTGCCATCTGCGGCCGAAGCGCGCGCTGCCGGTGCTAGCGACGGGCGACATTGAGGCGGTGATGTGTGCGGCGAATTTTGTCGACGTGCACACGTACGACTTCGAGGGGACGGTCTTTGCGGAGGCGGCCGCGAAGGGGATAGGCGTCGTCGCGATGAAGGTTTTGGGCGGGCAGCAGGGCGACGGGGCGATGCTGTCGGCGCCGGAGCACTATGAGAAGGCGGTGCGTTACGCGCTGGGGATTCCGGGGCTGTCAGTCGCCATTATGGGGATGAAGAATCGAGCGGAGTTGGAGCAGGCGGTTCGGACGGTGAAGGCTTATCAGCCGTTCTCGGATTCGGAGCAGGAGTTACTGACGCAAACGGGGCGTGAGATGGCGGCGGATTGGGGCGAGCATCGGGGGCCGTTGGTTTAGGGGCGGCTGCTGCTAGCCGTGGTGTAGCGCCTCGGCTGGAATGACCTGCCGTGCCGGCGGGACGATACCGACGGTCGGCGCCGAGGTGGATGCACGTCAGTCCACAATCGAGCCTGGTTCGAATCTCCCTATTGCTCGTGGACTAAATAGATAATTCGACCGTCGCGCTTCGACAGTTCTACAACTACCGTGCCGCCTTCCACTTCTGGCGGCAACGTGCCGGTGACAGTCCACACATCATCTTCGAGGCTCGCTCGCCAAGGCTTCTCCGACTCAAGCTGCCTTGAACCGTAGACCGGAAGAAGCACAGCTTCAGCTATCCGTACGGCAGTTTCTTTGTCTGGCACGAATCCATCGTCAGGCACGTAGGACCAGCGCGATGTCAGCCTTTGCGGGCGCGGGAGAACTTCTTCGATGACCGGCGCCTGGACTAGCTCTGGACAGTCTCGACTACAAGACGAGCACAAAGCCAGGCTAACCAACAGGAATGGACCACAGACCGTCGCAAACGTTCTACTTTTCGGGACAAACATCATCAATCCTCACTGGCTCTGACCTCGCCGACGACTCGGAATAAACGACCGATACGGTGGTGGCGCCCGACCGCGAATTCGTTCCTCCGCGGTTCATGTTAACGCCGACGACGACTCCCTGGCCTGCATACTCCCTACTGCTCCTACCTTGAACTCCCGGCTGAAACGCCGGTTCTTCGTCTGCCGCTTCCCTTCCATTGACGGCCTCCTTCTTCACAGCCGCCACCATTTTCTATGTCGTAGTTCGGTGGGGCACGCCAGATTCGGGCCCCCCTTCAGGGCTTGGGGGCGGTGGGCGTCTGGGGGGCCGAGAGCTTCCGCCCTCGGCTGTTCATCCGGGCGCCGCTCTGCGGCTGAAGAGCGGGCTCTTGCTTTGCAAGTCCCCTGGAGTGGACACGCCATGGAGTGTCCCTACGGTCGAGCTGCGGTGAGGATTTTTTCGATGAATTCGGCGATGGCGGATCCGTTGATCCAGCGGGCGACGAGCAAAGAGATGTGCAGATATCACGTGGGGAAAAACCGGGGACGATGCCCGATAAGGCCTTCCAGTGAAGCGTAGCGTACGCTGGCGGACCGGGAAGAGCTCTCTCGACGGTTCCAGCGTGATTCACGATACGTTCAGTGCTTGCCGACGCTGACATCGGGCGTTGTCCCCGGTTTCCCCCCCGAATGATACTTCCTACTCGTACAGGTCGCCCTTGGAACTGAGCGTTGCGACGAGTGATCCGAGCACATAGAGGTGGTCATGGTCGGATAGCATCAGAATCCAATCCATTTCTGGCCCCACGACGTAGTAGTTGAAGTCCACCGGAGACTCTTTAAGGGCCCTTGGAACGTCGCGCACGTTCAAGCCGTATGCTGGCTTCTTCTTGCGACCGGTTTCTGGGATTAGCCAACACCTTCCTGCAACTTCGCTTAGCAGTTCGGTCAGTTCGACATCAGCTGGATTAATCATCACAAGCGGTCGCCTCAACGCTTCCCACCAGCGTGCTACGCCTTGGTCCGAACTGAAGCGTTCCCTAGCCGATTCACAAAGTCTATCCGACTCTTCTACGGTCAGGCGCACTACGTCATCGACGCGCCCTTTGGACAGTCCTTCCTCTACCCATCCTTCAAAATTGTCGAAATCGTCCTTGGTCGTCAATGAGGTTCCAGTTCTCCTTCGGTTGTCCGCCCGAGGCTCGGATCTCCGGATTTCCTCTCTGCCCAGATCCCCAGAGTGTATATGCCCGCTGCAACCAGACATACTGGCACTCCGACCTGGAAGGCAAATATCAAGAACTGAAACTCGGAGAAGAAGCTCACCACGCGGGTGCCTGGTATGTTGAGAAACAACCCCAGTCCGGAAAATAGCAAGACGATGATGATAATCCCGAAACCGCCGACGGTGGCGTATGTCGCTGCGAGCCGCCGGAGTCCTGAGCCTTCGAGGCGCAGATGCTCGGTGATGCTGCGAATGAGCAAGGAGGGCATGACCGAACAAAACAACGTGACGATCACAGCGGCTAGCAAGTAGTCAATAAAGGTCGACTGCCACGGGGAGTTAGACATAGCCCGCGAGATTTCCCATGAGTAAGCTTCAAGTTCAAGGGTCAGCGCAATCGGAAGACAAGCTGCGGCGTTCGCTAGGAGTCTCATAGGAAGTTCCTCTACTCGTCCCGCTGCGTCAAGACATTAATAATTTCTTCGACCGTATAGTGATCCAACGGTCTCCATCCATGCCCTACCGCGCCCGTATAGATCCCTCCTTCGCTCCCCGTTTTCTTGGTTAAGAACCAGTACGATCTGAGACCAAAAGAATCACGCACGAACTCCTTGACCGACGGCACATTAACGGCACAGTCCTCACACGCCAACTCGTACTTTATCCGTTGTGTACGGTCCGACAAGCCGAATACTTGGCGCTCTACCGAAATCGTACCCGTAATACGTGTCCCGTCACCAATGATCGTCACCTCAGCGTCCGACATCTTGCCGATGACAGCCACCTCAGCCGGCGCGATATACCATGTTCGCTCCACGCCACTGAGAGCGGTGGCGCACAGTAAACTGACGATGAATAGTCCTCGCACGATACTCATCTTAGTACCTATCTACTCCTCAGGCGGTCAGTCGATAAGATCCGGATCTTTCCGGATCTCCGTCCCGGATCTTCCCGGTTTTCTCTGTTTCGGTTCTCCCCGGCGGATGTCTTCGGTCTACGCGCAGGACTTCGATCGGTGCCTTGAATGCACTCCAAAACGGAAGATCGGCGGTGGAAGTTGCGGGCGGTGAGTCACTTGGGGACAGTCAGCACGCGCTGGGTTGTTTCTGTGGAGTCGACGCCTTGATGTGACAGTCCCCGTTGTTGGCTTCCGTGGGTGGGAAGGGGGAGCCGGAACATTCGAGCGCAGCTAAAGGGAGGTTGCGGCGAGGATTTTTTCGATGAATTCGGGGATGGCGGAGCCGTTAATCCAGCGGGCGACGACTAAGAGGTTGTTCTCGCGGTCGACGTAGATGAGGTTGGTTCCGGCGCCGCGGTGGCTGAAGGCGGATTCGGGGGCGGCGGGGATGGATTCGTGGTCGGTATTGAGGAAGAAGTTCATGAAGCCGTAGCCGGTATTGGCTTCGGTGGGCGTTTCCGCCATGGTTAGCCACTTTTCCGACAGGACTTGGCGGTCGTTCCAGCGGCCCTTGTTGAGGGTGAGGTAGCCGAAGCGGGCTTGGTCGAGGGCCGAGAGTTGCATGCCGCCGCCCCAGTGACCGCCTCCGCTGACGGAATTCATGCGGATGCCGTCGAGGGTGACCCATGAGTTGCGGTAGCCGTGCCAGCGCCAACTGGTGGATGCGCCGATGGGGTCCATGAGGCGCTCCTTGAGGACTTGGGGAAGGGGGCGGCGCCAGACCTGTAG
>Ga0209273_10002144_pt1 | contig 15632 bp, 12 predicted proteins | sample tdAd471_FD_187126 | JGI IMG/M metagenome (GOLD analysis project Ga0209273, IMG submission 187126) | Marine sediment microbial communities from the Atlantic coast under amendment with organic carbon and nitrate - tdAd47.1 (SPAdes)... | ecosystem: Environmental > Aquatic > Marine > Coastal >...
ATCATTCGATATATCTTCACCATTACCAATATAGGGGACGTAGATTTAGATAATGTTATCATAGAGGATGAGCTTGTGAATAATAATATTCAAGGGCCATTGAATGATACTGATATAAATGATGACGGAGTGCTGTCAGTTGGTGAATCCTGGGACTACGAAGCCATTTATATCATCCAACAAACCGATATTGATGAAGGTTTTGTGGAGAATCAAGCAAATGTGGTTGCAAACCTATCTGGCTTTAATATACAGATAATGGACCTGTCTGACCACACAGATTTGGCAGAAGATAATCCCACCACTACCGTTGTTCCCAACAATACCTGCACAGACGGTGGCTCGCCAGCAAGTTTCGAAATCTTCAATGGAATAACACCCAATGGCGATGGCCTTAACGATTTCTTCCGAATAAAAGGTATAGAGAACTACCCGGATAACAACGTTAAAATATTCAATCGTTGGGGGGTTCAAGTCTATGAAATCAATAGTTATGGACAGGGCAACAATCTTTTCTACGGTATTTCCGAAGGCAGGGCTACAATACAGAAGGAACGGGAACTCCCTAGCGGCACCTATTTCTACATATTAACCTTCACAGGAGCAGACAATCCTGGCGAAGAAAGTTACTCAGGATATCTCTATATAAATAGAGACTAATGGAGCCAAACAATAAACAAATCAAGAACCAAGAACTTATAACCAAGATGACACATCTTAAAACATATAGAAACTGTTGCTTATTGGCATTAGTGTTTCTTTCCGTCATGTCCACGGCAACAGCTCAACAAGATCCTCAGTACACGCAATACATGTACAATACCCAAGTAGTAAACCCAGCCTACGCAGGTAACAGAGAAGTATTGAGTTTTGGTCTTTTGGGCAGAACCCAATGGGCAAGCCTGAAAGGTTCACCGGAAACAGGCACTTTCACCGTAAATTCACCAATTGGATTATACGATAACATGGGGCTTGGCCTATCCATCGTTTATGACAGAATTGGTCCCGCCATGGAGTCCAATGTGGTTATAGATTATTCGTATTCCTTAAACCTATCGTTTGACACTAAACTTTCCTTTGGCTTAAAAGCTGGTTTGGACATGTTGGATGTTGATTATAGTAAATTAAACATTTTTGATCCTAATGATCCCCATTTTCAAACCAATGTCGACAATGAACTGCAACCGCAAATCGGGGCAGGACTTTACCTAAACACTGATAGATTTTATGCCGGATTATCTGTTCCCAACTTTTTGAATACCCGACATTTTGATGAAAGTTCCTTGGAAAATGGCAATACCGATGATATCGCCATTGAAAGATTGCACTATTTCTTTATTATCGGATATGTGTTCGATCTAAACGAGAACTTGAAATTTAAGCCTGCCACGTTGTTCAAATACGTGAGTGGCTCCCCATTGCAGTGGGACATGTCGGCCAATTTCCTGATCAATGAAAAGTTCACCCTGGGAGCTTCCTACCGGTGGAGTGCTTCTGTAAGTGCATTGGCAGGATTTCAAATATCACCCGGTTTCTTTGCGGGGGTTGCCTACGATTATCAATCCACCGATATTGAACAATATAGTGATGGCTCCTACGAAGTATTTCTTCGTTTCGACATATTCAACAAATCGGACAGGATAGTCACCCCTAGATTCTTTTAAAACAATCATGATGAAAAAAAGAATAATCATAAGCGTGTGTTCCGTCCTTTTATTGGTCGGTAACATCTTTGCCCAAGAGAATAAAATCAAAAAAGCTAACGAAGAGTTTGAAAGCTACGACTATATCGACGCTCGAAAAATATATTTGAATGTAGTCAGAGATGGTTATGAATCTGCTCAAATATTTGAAAAACTAGGGGATACCTACTATTTTAACAGTGAATATGCCGAAGCCAACAAGTGGTATGAAAAACTCGTGAATAACTATCCGAACGACGTAAAATCGGAGTACTATTTCCGAGCAGCACAAACGCTTAAAAGTGTGGGAAGATTTGATGAATCCAAAGCAATGATGGAAAAATTCACTCAATCTTCCGAAGGCTCTGCTTTGGCACAAGAACAAATGAACAATTGGCAAGCCTTTGAGGAACTGGCCAACTCCGAAAACAATAAATTTAAAGTGACCAATGTCACAATGGATTTAACAGGATCAGATTTTGGTCCCTCCTTTTACGGGGATAAAATTGTATTTGCTTCCTCATCCATCAATACAGAGGGGAATAAAATTCACGACTGGAACGGCCTCCCCTATTTAGACCTATTTGAAGCAGAGATCGGTGAAGATGGAAAGTTCAAGAATGTGAAGCAATTAGAGGGAGACCTTAAATCACCTTACCACGAATCTTCCGCCGTTTTTACCAAAGATGGACAAACCGTTTACTTTACCCGCAACAACTACATAGATGGAAAAAAGAAGCGTGGCAAAAAACGATTGGTCAGTTTAAAAATATACAAAGCCACCAAAAATGATGACGGAACATGGAGCAATGTACAAGAGCTGCCTTTTAACGACGATTCCTATTCCGTGGCGCACCCTGCCTTGAACCAAGAGGAAACCCGTTTGTATTTTTCATCCAACATGGACGGTACTTTGGGTGAATCGGATATTTGGTACGTGGACATTCTGGAAAACGGTAATTACGGTAAACCTGTAAACCTTGGTCCTGCAATTAATACCGAGGAGCGAGAAACCTTTCCTTTTATAAGTGATAAAAATAGACTCTTCTTCTCAAGTAATGGCCACGTAGGGCTCGGAGGTCTGGATGTTTTCAGAGCTTCCCATAATGATACACAAGGGTTCTATGAGGTTAAAAACCTCGAACAGCCCATTAATTCAAATCAAGATGATTTCGGATTTATTGTAAAAGAAGAAGAAAAAATAGGATACCTTTCCTCAAATAGAGAAGGTGAAGGTGGAAGTAGTTCAGATGATATCTACCTCATTACCGAAAACTGTAAACCAGTGATTTATGGTGCCATTACAGATGCCAAAACTGGAGAGCCGTTGGATGGTTCCCTCGTTTACCTTATTGATAATGATAACCAAGTGGTGTCCCAGCAAGTCACGAAAGCCAATGGTAATTATGAGTTTGAGGATAATATTAATTGTGAAAACCAATATATAATAAGGGCATCCAATGATGAGAAAGAGTATGAACCACAAGAACAAGTGGTAATGACACCCGAAGGCTCTATGATGCTACAGGTAGACCTAGCCCTTACCCCACCCGATTGTTCCGTTAACGACTTGGGATGCCGATTGGATCTGCAACCCATCTATTTTGATTTTGACAAACATAACATACGTTCAGATGCCGAAGTGGAATTGGCCAAAATATTGGAAGCAATGAAGGAATATCCTCAAATGAACATCCATATAGAATCCCATACCGATTCCAGAGGAGATGATGCCTACAACATGCAATTGTCCGAAAGAAGGGCTAAATCCACTCTTGAATGGTTGGTCGACAAAGGAATTGATCGAGACAGACTATCCTCAAAAGGGTATGGTGAATCACAATTGGTTAATAACTGCTCCAATGGCGCAAACTGCACCGAAGAAGCACATCAATTGAATAGAAGATCGATGTTCATCATCAAATAAGTACTTCTTTTTAGTTTTTTTATATTGATAATCAGCGTGTTATAATTTTTGGCACGCTGATTGCACGTTTTAAGGTGGATGTAAATAGTTGCATCTAGAACTTAAAACCTTGTAGTATGAAAAAGTTAGTACTCATTATAGCAGCGGTTCTTTTTGGAATACCAAGTATCCAAGCGGAAACCACCAACACAGTGGCCACTGCCACCAATTACCGATATGGAAATTCTTTCATTTTTGTGGAAGATGGTGTAACCTTCTCGGTGTATCCAGATGGTGAGTTCGATTTCTACATAGACAACAGGGTAAATGTGGGCGTTGGCGCGCAAATCGGAAACGTTGGAATCACCTTTAACTCAGGATATAATTACAATCCATTTGTTCAGTACGATGCTTATGGTGCTGTGATTCAAGTAGAGAACACTCCTGTTTATTATGATTACTACGGACGTGTTTCACAAATTGGAAACGTGGATATCTGGTATAATAATGGTAGGGTTCGTCGAGTAGGTGGATTGAACATATACTACAATGGAGGTGTTTTCAGTCACTACACAGGATATATCAATATATACAATAGAAGATATGTGTACAGACCGTTCCATAGATATTTTGCAAGACCCGCAGTTGGATTCTGTAATGTATATGCAAGACCATATAGAAGGTATTATAGACCTGTAAGATACACTTACTATGCCCCTTATCGAAACAATGCAAGACGTGCTTATGCCCGTGTAGGTAAGGTTTACAGAAATAACAATAAGCATAGAAGAGATAATATCTATAGAAATGACAGAAGAGTTTCTGTACGCAATAATGCGAGCAGAAGAGCTGATTACGGTAGAAGCAATGCCACGGTATCAAAAAATTCTTCAAGAAGAGGAAACACAGCGGTAAACCGTTCCAGCAATACTGTTAAAAGACAGCAAGTAGCTTCAAGAGACTCTAGAAGCAATACTTATAGAAAGTCTAATAATGTAAATAGATCTGGAAGAATAACGGCTTCCAACAACAAGGGAAACCGTGCGGTTACCAGTAGAAGCACAAGTTCCAGAAAAGTAGCCCCAAGTACAAACAATAGAACCGTAAAACGTTCTGCTCAAAGTACATACAGAAAACCACAGACCACAGCGAGAACATCAAGCAGGTCTACGGTGAGCAGGGGAAACTCTTCATCAAGGAAAGCCGTTTCCAGAAGCACTAGACCTAGTGTTAGAAAAAGTTCTGTAAGCAGAAAAACTACTTCTAGGCCAAGTGTGAGCAGAAGCTCTGGCAACAGAAAAAGTAGTGCTAGAACAAGTAGCTCCAGAAGTGCTTCCAGAAGAAATAATTAGATAGTTTTTTTAGGTTGGTTAGTTGTTTACCCCGTAGTTGAATTTATTCGCTACGGGGTATTTTTTTTGAGCCATTTGGATAAGAAGCCCGTAACATCTTCCGAAATATTGAAGCGGTACAAAATACCCACATACATCACTACAATAAGCAATGACTTTAAACCAATATTGATAATAGGATGAAACTGAAATTGCAATAAATCAAACAATACGGCCAAAAGGACCAAGGTTGCAAACACTTTAAACGTGGCCGACGTAAAAGGCAAAATCCCAAATTTTAGCTTTACGAAAATCAGCTTCACTAGATTGAAAATGAAAATGGATGCAAAGCTGGCCATTGCAGCACCTAGTATACCGTAAGCAGGTATCAACCAAAGATTGAGCAAGATAGTTGCCAAAGCAAAACAAATCCCTATAACCAAAACGCTTTTGTAATACTCCGAATAATACAAAACAGCATTAATGTTTCCCAAAAACGAATCAAACACCTTGGCCATACCTATTAAAAGAACAATAAAAAAACCGCCTCGATAGTTTTCTGGAAGCATCAGAAATAAATCCTCAATGTTCAAAATAATTAAAATGAACAATAGTCCTGATGCGATAAAAGAAGTCAGCGAAGTCTTTTTGTATAATTTTTCAAGTTCAAATGAATCACCAGTGTTCAAATAGTTGGCGGTCATAGGATAGGTAATTTGGTTCATAGCCCTAGCTGGTACAACAATACTAGAAGCAATATATCCTGCAACACTATAATAGGCCACATTGTCCAAAATAATAAACTGGTTGATCATAAATTTATCAACCTCTAAAAGAATCAATGCAACCGAACCACCCAAAACCATCAGTACACCATATCCCAAAATAGTTTTGGATTCTTTGGGAAATTTGAAATCCAATCTGGGTCTGTACAACCTAAATGCGTACAACTTCATACAAAGCGTACGTAGCAGGTATACACCCACCAAGGCCTTCAAAAAAAAGTCCAGTGAAATCATTTCAAAATACAACATCCCCAACAAGGCAGAAACGCATATCCGTACGAACACCTCTTTCATAAAATTTCCAAAGACGGATTTTAAATATACCTTGCTCAGCGCATAAAATATTTCAAAATAGGCCAAGGCCGCACCCACTAAGAAAACATACCAAATATAATCCTTGACAATTGGATTCTCCTTTGACAAAAACAACGCTATCGGCTCATAAAAAGCCCAAGTCAAAAGAGAAAGGGCGGCCAAAATCATTAATGGGCTCAAAAGCATTAAGGTGATAAAACCGTTTTTGTTTCGTTCACTTTGGACACTGTAATATTTTATAATGGTATTGTGGATTCCCAGCGCCATCAATGGCATCAATATGGCACCCGTGGCCAATATAAAGGTTACCAAACCATAATATTTGGGCTCTAAAATATTTGTGTAGAGAAATAGGGTGTTCACGGCCCCAAAAGCAAAACCAACAAAAGTGGTCACCGTATTCTGAAAGGATTGTTTTAAAACGATTCCCATTAGATAAATTTAGCCAAAGATTCCGTTAATGCCTTTCTATGGTACCGCTCCACTCCTTCGGAATGGCAAACCAAAGTACCTTTTTGGTAGTGGTGGAACGCATCCAAAAGTACATTTTTTAAGGTTGCAACATCGGTGTGTAGGCACATATTACCTGCTTTGTGCTGTGCTACCATTGCGCCAGCCTCCCACCCCTTGGGACCAATGGCCAAAATGGGTCGCTTTGCGTTGAAATATTCAAATAATTTGCCGGGGATAATGCCTTTGGTTTCGTCGGAATCAATCTCCAACAACAAAAGCAATTGCGATTTTTGTTGGGTTTCCAAAACTTTATCGTGGGACAGATAGCCTAACTGCTTAACATAATCGGTAAGTCCATGGTCTTTGATGGATTGCACAACCTCTTCCCCCACTACCCCAGCAAGTTGTACCCGTAAAGCATTTTTGAAAGTTTCATTTTCGGAAATCAATTCCCGTAAAGCCTGCCATAACCCTAAAGGGTTTCTACCTGTGAGTAAAGAACCGATGTGGGAAATCGTAAACTTCGAATCCAATTCCACCGGCTTCAATTCATCATCAAAACCATTGGTAATCACCTTTATCGGTTTTGGGGTGATGGCCCCAAACTCTCTTTTGGTGATTTTACTGGTAACGACAATTTTATCCGCTTTCACCAATACCGACTTTTCCAGCGCTTCGTGTTTAAGACGGGATGATTCGGTCAATCGTAATTTTTTATGATACCCAATGGAGGTCCAAGGATCACGAAAATCGGCAATCCACTGGATGTTGTATTTCTTTTTAAGTCCCAATCCAATCAAATGCAAACTATGTGGTGGCCCTGTGGTAACTATGGTTTGAATGCCTTCATCTGCAATCACTTTGGCCAAATATGAAATGGATGGTTTCACCCACAGTTTTCGAGCATCGGGAATAAAAAAATTACCGCGAATCCACAACAACACCTTTTCTATAAATGATGGGTTTTTCTCCTTAATGATTCCAGAGCTAATGGTTTTGGTCTTCTTTTTTGAGAGCAGTGAAGCCCAGCCATAGGGTTCCATTATAGGCTGTTTTAGTATTTTGATGGAATCCGGTACTTCCGCAACCAATTTTTCGTCCACAATGGGATAACTCGGATTTTCAGGGACATAAACAATAGGTTCAACACCAAATTCGGGGAGATATTTTACAAACTTGAGCCAACGTTGTACCCCTGGTCCCCCAGCTGGAGGCCAATAGTACGCTATGACCAAGATTTTACGCATGGGGTTCTTCCTTTTTTCCACGGAACAAGGTAAAGCCCAATCCCCCGAAAATAATCAACCCCAATAGAATATTGGCCGCCAAGGTAATTTGGCTTCCCGTTTCCACTACTTCGGGCTCAAACCTGAACTCGATTTTGTGCTGACCTGCTGGGACCTTCATACCGCGAAGTGCATAATCCACCCGATAATGTTCTTGGGGCTTTCCATCGATAAACGCATGCCAACCCGAAGGGTAATGCATCTCGGAAAAGACTGCAAAACCATCGTTTGGATTTTTGGTTGTATATGTGATGCTGTTGGGACGGTAATCCGCCAAATCAATACGGGCCAAAGAATCCACCGAATACCGTAATTTGGTCAATTCGGGGTATTCCTGTGTATTTACCACGGCCTGAGTTTTCGAATTAAAGTCTTTTAATTTTAGAATCTCCTCATTGGCCGAAGAAACCGGCACCAACTGATTCACAAACCAAGCGTTGCCATTAGCATCTGGATTTACAGCAGGAAAACTGTTCCCTTCCTCATCTTGCTGGATAATGTACTTGACGTTCAACATATTCAACACTTGAAGGTTATTCTGATACAAATGAAATTCGAACAAATTTTGAAGCGCTCGTGGCTTTGCCGCGTGATAACCACCAATGGATTTATGAAAATACGAAGTCCGTGCCCCGTTGATACCTTCTTGAGGGTCAAATACCCGATAGATGGAATCGTCCTGTTGAATCATTTGATCAATTTGATTGGCTTGGAAGGGTTGGTTTACCTGACGTTGGCGTACAAAATCGTCCTCGTTCACATAACGGAGGTCCACGCCTACCAAATCAAACAGGATAAGCGCACCCAATGCAAAGACCAAAATATTCTTATTGATTTTATCTTTGATAAAGAACCACAACGCAGCAGCGGCCAAGGCCACATAAATCAACGAACGGAAGGTATCGTTGATATAAACCGCTTCACGATCCCGCTGGATCATGGTCATCAATTCATCACCAAAATACCCGCGATAGGTTTCGTCTCGCAGTCCTTCAAAATCAAAGAACCCTTTCAGCAAGAAAATAAAGATGCCCAAACCAACGGAAACAAAGAAACTTAGCTTTAGTGCTTTGAGCTTTTCTTTTTGGTCGACCGATGATTTAAACAATTCCCGTATGCCCAAAATTCCGAGTACAGGCAAACAAAGTTCCAATACTACTTGAATTGATGATACCGCCCTGAACTTGTTGTAGAGTGGGAAGTAATCGATCATAAAATTGGTGAGCAGGGGAAAATTTCTGCCCCACGAAAGCAGCAAGGATAAAATAGCACCTGACAACAACCACCATTTCTTTTTGCCATCCACCAGAAATACGCCCAGCAGAAACAAAAAGAAAACAATGGCTCCCACGTAGGCTGGGGCCGCCACAATCGGTTGGTCGCCCCAATACAGGGGCAAACTACTGGAAAATTCAACGGCTTTGGTGGGTGATAATCCTTGGTTGGTCAAATACTCATAAGCTTTGGAATCCTTGCCCAGATCTTCGCTGCCCGAACCTCCGAACAAACGGGGCGCAAACAGATTGAGTGACTCTGCAATTCCGTAGCTGTATTGTGTGATGTAATCGTAGTCCAAGCCAGTGGAAACCGGTTTTTCGCTCCCATCCGGATTTATCGTCAGTTCCGATGTCCCTCGGGTGCTCCAATCGGCATACTCCTTAGTGGCCATTAGGCTTGTGGCATTGGTAAAAATGGACAGCACCACGGCCAAAACCAAAATACCTACGGAAGCAAAAAAGTGTTTAAGTTCTTTTTCCTTGATAGCATAAATGAGATAAACAAGACCCATCACCAACACCAAAAGCATAAAATAATACGTCATTTGGTAGTGATTGGCGCTAATCTCGAGTGCCATCGCCAATGCGGTCAGTATAAAGCCTAAAATGTATTTTTTTCGAAAAACGAGCACTATCCCACCCAAAACCATCGGTATATAGCCCAAAGCGTGTGCTTTTGCATTGTGCCCCACGCCGAGAATAATAATCAGATAGGTGGAAAACCCAAAGGCGAGCGCGCCCAAAGCAGCCAGCCTAAAATCGACCTTGAGACATAGCAGCAGTATGTAAAACCCTATCAAATAGAGAAAAAGATAATCCGCAGGTCTGGGCAAAAACCGAATCAAACGGTCCAATTCCTTTACATAGTTATGCGGATAATTGGCTCCCAATTGATAGGTGGGCATTCCGCCAAAAGCACTATTGGTCCAATAGGATTCCTCTCCAGTAACCTCTTTGTATGCGTCACGTTCTTGGGCCATGCCCTTGTACTGGGCAATGTCCGACTGATAAATGGCTTTTCCCTGCAATGTTGGATAAAAATAGACCAGCGATGCAAGAATAAATAAACCGATTACACAAATGTGGGTGATAATGGCTTTTGGAGAAAGATTCATGGATAGGTTTTGATTCGGCAAATATTAATCAATTTCCTCAAAATCTATGTATTCTCCAACTTTTTTTGAGGGATTGGATCTACGGGGCGGTTTTTTGGAAACAACGGTCTCCCCTTCCTTAGTTTGCGAGTTATCAAAATCTTGCGGGTTTCCGAACTGTTGCCCAAAACGTTCGCTCGTCTTCTTAACGGCATAGTTCAGAAGCTTCGGAGCCAACCACTTCAAAAGTAATTTGAGTCCGTAGTATACTAATATGACGATTAAAATCGTTTGTAATAAAACCATATAACCTTAGTTATTGTATCAAATTTACACTGTTAGTCCGGTAAACCCATCAAACGTATCTTAAAATAGTATTAAAAACCCAGTTATATGGACATTTCCATGATCAAAAAGTCATTGTTTCTTTTCGTTCTAACCCCAACTTTTATTTTCGCCCAATATACCGATGTTATCAATTCCAACAGACCTGGAAGGGCCGCAAGTGCCTATGCCGTTGGTAAAAATGTGGTTCAGGCCGAAGTGGGAATGTTGTACGAGCAACAGGATAATGTCGATTTAAATTCGGACTCCAACATTTTTGGGGCGGACTACGCCTTTAGGTACGGTCTGCTTTTTGAAGAACTGGAGGTCATTGCCGAGGGTTCTTTCATATCTCAAAACATCACCTATCCCGATTTGGGCATCGAGGGCAATCTGACCAATTTTTCCCGAAACCGAGTGGGTTTAAAATACTTGGTTTTTGATCCCTTTAAAGACCCGGAACGAAGCAAGCCCAATTTATATAGTTGGAGGGCAAACAATGTGTTTCAATGGAAGAACTTGATTCCTGCCGTATCCGTTTACGGTGGAGCCAATTTTGTATTGGGCGACAATCCGTTTTATCCTGGGGAACCCACCGTCTCCTACCGTGGCGGCATCCAAACACAGAGCAGGCTCTCCCCAAGGTTTGTATTGATTTCCAACATTGCCTACGACCGTATTACCACCGATGCTCCCGAATGGCGCTACGCCCTATCGTTGACCCACGCTTTTCGCGATCCTCGATGGAGTGTTTTCTTTGAAGGGCAAGGCATTTCTGGCGACCGCTATTCCGATATTATTTTAAGAACGGGTGTGGCCCGTCTGATCAACCGTAATTTTCAGGCGGATTTTCATTTGGGCTCCAATTTTAAAAATGACCCTTCCCGCATTTTTGTGGTGCTTGGATTCTCCTACCGTTTGGATTTCCATAAAGATGAAATGATACCCATCAATGAACAACAATCGGGTATGAACGGAAAAATCAAGAAGAACGCCAACAAAAAATCAAGAAAGCGAAATAAAAAGAACTAGACCATCCTAGTTTTTTGCGTTTTCCGCGAACTTCATTTTTCTACTGCAAGTAATATTGCTAATATTGGGCATTAATTTGCAACTATGGTAACCGTTAAGCAGGTTCAGTCCAAATCGGACTTAAAGCGTTTCGTAAAATTTCCTTTTTCGCTCTACAAAGATTCTCCGTATTGGGTACCCCCTATCATCAAAGATGAAATGGCATCTTTTGACAAGGAGGTTAACCCTGTTTTTAAATCGGCAGAGGCACAATTCTTTTTGGCCTACAAAAACAACAAGATCGTTGGGCGCGTAGCGGCCATTATCAATTGGTTGGAAGTTAAGGAACAAGGCTTGAAGAAAATGCGTTTTGGTTGGTTCGATTTTGAGGACGACCCGGAGGTATCCAAAGCCTTGCTGGACAAAGTCCGGGAAATCGGCAAAGCAAACGAATTGGAGTATATGGAAGGCCCTGTGGGCTTTTCCAATTTGGACAAAGTGGGCGTACTCACCGAGGGCTTTGACCATATTGGTACCATGGTGACCTGGTACAACCATCCGTACTACCAATCGCATTACGAAAAACACGGATTTACCAAGGAAAAGGAATACCGCGAAAGCAAGTTTCCGGCGGCCAATGCCGACCCAAAACTGTTTGCCAAGGCCAATGTTCTGATCAAAAAGCGCTATGGCCTCAGGGAATTGAATTTTGACAAAAGTGCGGACATTATGCCATGGGTGGACAAGATGTTCGACCTTTTTAACGAGACCTACGCCAAGCTATCTTCCTTTGTAAAGATTACGGATATCCAAAAGGAGTATTTCAAGAAGAAATATATCAGTTTCATTAATCCGGAGTACATTAAGTTTGTAGTGGATGCGGACGATAATCTTGTGGCCTTTGCCATTGTGATGCCCTCTTTTTCGGAAGCCTTGCAAAAAGCCAAGGGGAAATTGTTCCCTTTCGGGATTTTCCATTTGCTCCATGCCAGAAAACATAGTAAAGATGCTATCTTCTACTTAATAGGCATTCACCCCAAGTACCAGAACAAGGGAGTGACCTCCATTATTTTTAATGAGTTCCACCATACTTTTAAAAAACGTGGGGTGGTCAACTGTATACGAACTCCTGAACTAGAGGATAATCTTGCCATACAGCAAATGTGGAAACATTTTGACCCCAAGGTGATCAAGCGCAGATGCACCTATGTAAAGAATTTGTAGCAAAATTTTTTTATTGTTTTTTATCAAAAATGAGCATTTCCCCATTTTTGATTTGGATACGTATGCCCTTGATTTTGTAATTTGGTTCCACTGATCGATTCAATTCGGCAGTCCTCTGGCGCAGCATCCCCAAAGCACCTAAAACAAATTAAGGATGAAAACCATAAAATTGATTCCGGGGAAATACAACAGTGAGGAAATTATTGTCATCAAGTTTAAAGCGGACAAAACAATAGAAAAACACCTTATTGGCTTACATGGGTTACAACGCAACCATGGGGATGGCACCTTCTATTTAAAAAATTCGTCCAAAAACTTAAATCTTGTATTCAACCATATGCGCAAGATAAAATGCTATGTTGACTACAGCGAATTAAAGCAAAAGCGAATTGATATACCTAAAAAAGGAGAAAAGCTTTGTTTACCGCCCATTGATTCCCTTAATAAACAAGATTTAGAGAGGTTTAGGAGGTGGTTGAGGGAAAAAAGATTGAGTCCGAACACTGTGGACACCTATGTTGAGGTTACTGGTTTTTTTCTTAGGTATGCTATATTGAGAAATTCAAAAGGCTACTCAAAAAGGTTGGTGGAATCCTTCAATTATGAATTCATCGTTAAGGAAGGAAAATCTATCTCCTATCAAAATCAATGCATCAACGGCATAAAGAAGTATTTTTTGTTCAAAGAAATCGATATTGGCGCACTACATTTAAGTAGACCAAAGAAAGAGAAAAAACTTCCTGTTGTGCTAAGCAAGGAAGAAGTAAGGTCTATTATTGAGGTAACCCATAACCTTAAACACAAAACGCTATTGTCCCTTATCTATTCTGGAGGGTTAAGAATAGGTGAAGCTATTAATCTTAGAATCGATGATATTGACAGTAGAAGAATGTTGATACATATTAAGGGTGCAAAAGGAAAAAAAGATAGATATACCTTGCTTTCTGCGAGTTTTTTGGGGATTCTTAGGGAATATTATAAACAGTTTAGGCCGAAAGAGTACCTTTTTGAAGGTCAAAATGTACCAAAATATAGTACCAGCAGTGCGCAAAGTGTTTTAAAGAAAGCTGTTCTGGCGTCGGGAATACGGAAAAAGGTCACCCTTCACACGCTAAGGCACAGCTTTGCGACCCATTTATTGGAAAGTGGAACCGATATACGCTATATCCAAGAACTTTTGGGGCATAATAGTCCTAAGACCACCATGATCTATACCCATGTGACGGAGAATAGTATCAAAAACATCAACAACCCATTTGATGACCTATAATTATCTTTATATTGCGTAGAAAGTAAATAAAACGTTGAAAACTATACTGAACCATAAATGACAAAACCTGGGCATAGCCAACCATTTTGGAAGTATATGTCCAATAAAGTTCCGTATATAATCAAGTTAGCGGCAATGATGAAGAAACACCTGTACATATTATTAATTTTCGGATTTTCGATTTCAGTTTGTGCTCAAAAAAAAAAAACTGACTTTTGAAAAACAACTTGTGTATTATTTTCAGAAGCAAAGTTGGGACGAAATTAAAATTACTCGCGATAGTCTCTACACAAGTCCATTTAAAGAAAAATTCAACGTTTCTGTCAGTAAAAATTTAATAGAATTCGACACAACTCATATTGTCATTAAAAATCCCTTTTTCGCAGAGAAATATGAGGAAGCTGAAGAAGATAAAGATTACGTTAAAAATTTCCCTCAATCATTTTCAGTTATCTATGAAAATTCTCTGATTTCACTATTCGAGAATGGTAAGTTTGCTTGTTTTAAACTTGACAGTTTTGAAAGAGACACAAAGCTTGAGGATAAACTGAACACTAAAAAGTTCAAATATCATTGGATAATCGATAAACAATTAGGAGCATTATCTGGTAATTCAATTTATAAATGGAATGGAAATAAATGGATAAAACATAAAGTCCATTTTCCTTTAAAAAATCAACCTAAACTTTTTGAAGATGATGAATTCATTATTTATGGAGATTGTCACGGAGAATGGGGTGGAACAGTTTATTTCTACGAAAAAAAATCTTCAAAAACATTTTTCACCGAATCGACTTGTGCTAATTCAGTTATTAAAGACAAAAATGGATATAATGTATTGGCTCATTTGGGACACGGTGGTGGTTCGACTGAAATTAAAACTATAGCTAACCCAAGAAAATTAACTTTAGCAAAACCAAGTGAAATAAGAAAAACAGTAAATGGAGAGGCTTTAGGTTATGTTGACAAATCCAACGCTTACAAGAAAAAGATTGATTTTTATGGAGTTCAAATATTCTCATCTTTCAAATACCAAAACAAAGAGTTATTTATAGTTCATCTGTCTGACTTAACTTTTCTTGCAGAAATTAAAGGAAACGAAATTGAGATTGTAAATCCTTTATTTTTTAGTGATTTATATACACACGACCCAATTACTAAACAATATGGAGATTACATTTTAATGAATTTAGACCATTATGGAACAGGACTTTATAGAGAAATTTCTGTTTTGATAATAGATGGAAATAAAATAACCAAAGTGGACTGGAATGAAAATCACAGCCGCTAACAACGTATATAAAAAATAGCGGTTTAATCGCTTAATCAAAAGAAAGTGAATAAATTAAAGGTCATTGTAAAACTGAAAAGTTAGTGCCTAAAAACCCGCTACTTTTCATATACAAGACCGTTACCTACAATTTCAAATAACACTGTGAACGACCAAACAAAAGAATATAACCTTAACAATTCGGCTAACAGCATTATTGAAATAATTAATTCAGAATTAGGACGGAACAATATTGCTGGAGGATTTTCTGAGGACGGAGGAATAGAAATCTGACACTATCCCAATAAGTGTGTAAGTTGAAAATAACGGGGGTTGGGCTTTTCTAGAGCCTGACCCTTTTTTCATAGATCGTAAGGAACTGGTTTAAAATGATGCCCCAGTTC
>Ga0209273_10002147_pt1 | contig 15629 bp, 9 predicted proteins | sample tdAd471_FD_187126 | JGI IMG/M metagenome (GOLD analysis project Ga0209273, IMG submission 187126) | Marine sediment microbial communities from the Atlantic coast under amendment with organic carbon and nitrate - tdAd47.1 (SPAdes)... | ecosystem: Environmental > Aquatic > Marine > Coastal >...
CTCGTGAAGAATCTTGTGCGGCAAGGCGGCACGGCACGTATAGGCGTACCTGCCGTCTTGACCGGCACGGGCATGGCATTCCCGTGGCCTGTGTTTGAAACGGCCCCGCTCGCATCGTCCAGTCTGGTGGAAGATCTCGAACTGGGCATAGCGCTTACTCGTGCCGGCTCTCCACCACGTTTCCTTGGTTCAGCGCAGATATGGAGCGTAGCGGCCGCCAGGGATGACACATTGTCCCAGCGCACCCGTTGGGAGCATGGATATATTCACACGGCACACCGCAGTAGCCTGCCGTTAATGGCGACGGCGGTGCGGCGTATGTCGCCACGCTTATTCTGGCTGGCGCTGGATTTGCTGGTACCCCCACTCGCGATGCTTATGGCATTGAGCGGACTTATTGTGCTGGCAGCATTGTTGCTGTGGATGGCTGGCGGCGGGATTGCGCCGGCGCTCTTTCTGGGCGGCCTGATTGGAGCGACTGTGATGGTGCTTGCGCTTGTTTGGGCCGTTGCCGGGCGCGAGATGGTCAGCGGCGCAAGCCTGCTGCGCATTCCGGGCTATGTCTTATGGAAGATTCCTGTGTACCTGAACCTGTTGCGCAAGCGTCAAACCGAATGGATCCGTACCCGTCGTAGCGGGGAGTGAGGTGTTATGGCCATAGAGCGGGATGACTTTTGATTGAATTAAAACCCGTTCTAGATGCTTTGTTTTCGTGTGATTTTTGTACAAAAATCGGTTCCCACTTTTTGTCATCACACTCTAAAATAGCGCAGCGGATGAGCGGGAGCATCGACCGAAGTCGTTGCTCCCGTTTCACCTACTTAATTATTTGCTGCGAATTTCAGTATAGATTGTAGTTTGGGCGTTTCGGCAAGCGGTTGCCCAATATATTCCTGCGCACCCCATGCACCATATTTGGAAATGGGCCCTATATCAGCGTACAATGCCATATGGTCGCCGATCTGCTGTTTCCAGGCGTTGAGATATATATCATACATCTGCCGCATGCGAGGGTCTCGTTGTATAGCTTCGTTCAGGCTGACATTGTCGGTTACGATGTGTTGCCCAGCTTCATATGCTATATAGCGCTTGCCAAGTTTTGCAGCTTTATCCTGGTTGATTTTTGCCTTGGAAATAGAATCCTCAATCTTTTGCGGAAGCCTGTCGAATATTGTATCCAGAGGAATATATGACGATTCATCTTTGGCAATAACATTATTACCAAAATAGGGTGCCGTCGCTAAGGCGTCTACATATTTTGCTGTATCACCAAAATTCAGAATTTGATCAGCTACCCAGCTATTCGCATTCTGGCTTGCTACGACCCGCACAATGCGATTGGGTTGCTTCGCGAATACTTCAGTCCAGATCTTAAGAACTTCCGCAGATTTTTCGGAATATCGGAACATTTGCGCCTGAAACGGATTAGCCGATAGCCCTGCTTTTAAGCCTTCATCCTTGGCTTGGTGCGCTACAGGGAAAGAGCTGTTCCAAACCTCGTTCGAGGTTTCTACATAGGCTGTGCGATTGGCTGCGAGATTGTCACGAACATATATAGCAAAATTGCGAATATAGGTAGCGTCGGCATTCCAGGGGATTGTAAACCAAGGATCGACATTCGCCTGATTAGCAAGTGCGACCATATATTCTATTGCTACGCCATCCTTGCCCCTGATAATACTGGCTTCGGGCGTGGTACGGGTCGCCCATGTGACGGTATTGTTTGTATTCGTTTCTGCCCAATCCATGAAACGAATACTAGAATAAGGGGCAAGTGATTTTATGAATTCAGGATGGAAAATATCTGTAGGTGATGCATTTGCTTCACGGCAGTCGAGCTTTCGTAAAGGGTTTGACGGATTGGTATAGGTTACCCTTATATGGGCAGCCTGCTTTCCATTTGGCACCCATGTGAAAGTAAGGCTATTTGGATTATAGACCACATTAGATGTGACCCATTTTTCCATCCGAACTTTGCCATCGCCGTCCCATATACATTTAATTTCCGTGGATTGTCCCTTATAAGCAGCATTTGGTAATGAAAGAATACGAACTGCATTTTCATTTGCGTAAAGCTTCGTGACTACTCCATTAACATCGAGCTGGTTCTCAGGCATGCTGCCGAAATTAACGGCCGGACTTCTAAGGACCCAGCTCGAGCCAGCAGTCAGATTCATGAAACTGCGTTCGCCACCATAATAGGTTGGCTTTGCTATATTGATACCCAGACTTGTCTTGGGAACGCCAGAATTGACATCTTGCCCGGGCTGATTGGCCGATAAATCGGAATCTGTATTTTGTGCGGCCTGGTTGGCAGGCGTTTGTGATTCAGTGCGGGCAACTGTCCGTGAAGGAACCGAGACGCGTGTTATATCAACTATCGGGGCTGACCCACTTAACAGAAGGCTGGTCCCTGCCACAAAGCTTCGTGCAGTCGTCACGACTGTACGCGTAGGTGTAAAGGTCCTGCTATACAAGGCTGCGGCACTTGTACCTGCTACTGTGACCGCCAAAATGCTTGCCCCAAGAAAAATCATGGTCTTTCTTTGACGTATATGCGAGGTAGCGGTCAAGTGCTGGTTTCGATCCATCATGTGTTCCAATTCTATAATCCGTCGTCACAGTCTGACGCTAGAATATCTGATAATGTCTGCTGCCTTCACATCACATGTATTTTCGTGGTTAAGGCTGCGTTATTACCTCTAGATATTCCTGTTTCATTGCATTTTTTCTTTCCCTTAAAGGTTAATATTTAGTCATAAGCAGGATGTTGCGTTTTTTTTATGCGATGAGATTCATCATTTGATGGAAAATATATATTGACGCTTTAAGTGATGGGGCCTGACCCTAAATGGCTTACTAGTGGCTGTTGCAAAGGCAGCCATGCAATCCCTCATAGGGGACACACCCATGTCCTGACGCTGTCGCCATTTAAAACAGGTGCAGCGCAGTTCATGGTGCTCGGGCTTCTTTGAGGATGGCAATGTATGACAGCCTGCCGGTCTGACTACGAAGTTTATATTGTTATTGGTTCGTGAGAAATCTATAGCCCCTGATCCTGTGCTGCCCGGTGATTGCGGCGGCTATTATCATAGCAGTGGGGATGGCCTGGTTGGCAGACCGTTTCTATGATCGCCCTGTTCGCCAGAAGCTTACCTCCTTGGCGTCCTCTTTTCGCTCGAAACCATAGCAATCCATATCGACCTCCAATATGAGGCGACTGTGAGAATGCCTGTTATTGCTTCGCAAACGCTCAAGTTGAAATGGTCCCGATGGTAAATGGGATTGTGTTTGCACTGCAACACGCATAGGCGATGAGCCATTCAGGGTAAGGCTAATTTATATTAGAAGGGCGATATGAGGCTGTTCACTGATCTGCAATACGTGCCAGGATGACCTCTCATCGTCTCACGCGTGCCGAACGCAATCAGCGGGTGCTGGATAGCGGCGAGAAGCTTGATGGTCTTGGCCGTCGCGCGCTCAATGGCGGGGTCATAACGTCCTCCGCGCATGTGGTTCGTATTATCATTTCTATAGGGCAATCAGCGATTCTGGCTCGTTTGTTGGGTCCGGAAGATTTCGGGCTTATCGCGATGGCGCTTACGGTGACGGCATTTGTCACCATGTTTACGGATATGGGGCTTTCTACCGCAACTGTGCGGCGCTCGTATATTTCGCAACCACTGGTGAGTACATTGCTCGCTCTCAATATTATGGTCGGGTTTGGTTTGATGATCCTGACAGCGCTTATGGCACCGGTTGCTGGCCTGGTTTTTAGCGATGACCGGGTCACCATAGTGATACTCTGCCTTGCATTGAGCATTCCCATCAGTGCTCTGGGGGCTCAGCACAGAGCATTATTGGCGCGTGGAATGCGCTGGATTCCTATTCAACTGGGATCCTTGATCGGACAAGTTGTTGGGTTGATTGTTGCGGTGGTTTTAATCCTTTATGCCGATGCCGGCTATTGGGCACTAGTGGCACAGGCGCTGATTACACCGTTAACCGTCACTGTCTTTTACTGGATTATATGCGATTGGCGGCCCAGTCTGGTATATGATATTCGCAGTGTGATGTCCGATATAAAGCTGGGTGTCGGTCTGACCGGCTTTAGCCTCACGCATTATTTTCATCGTCAGGTCGATAATGGGCTGATTGGCTGGTATTGGGGGGCGAAGGAACTCGGTTTTTACAATCGTGGTTACAACTTGTTTGCAACATTTCAGACCTTTTGCAGCATGCCGGTCAACTCTGTGCTCATGCCGCTGCTCAGCCGGTCGCGTGATCGCCCCGACTATTGGCGGCGTAATGTACTGGATGCCGCAGCGCTCGTATATTTGACCAATGGCCTTATAGGAACGCTGTTCACATGCCTTTCTGCTGCGATTGTCCATATTTTGCTTGGGCCGGCCTGGACGCATTCGATTGACATCCTGTTTTATCTTGCACCCACTATCCTGATATCGGGGGATGCGGTTTTGAATGCCATCTGCACCGCAAGAGGGGATATGCGCGCTCTGTTGAAAAGCGCTGTATTAAATGTATCCTGTTATGTAATCGGATTTGTGATCGCTTTACCCTATGGTGCAGCGGCAGTGGGTGCGTCGTATAGCATCATGACTCTTCTGACACTGCCGGTCATGATCCACATTGTGTTGCGCAAAGACATTGTTTCCGTGCGTGAATATTATCGTGTGACCGTTCCGTTCATTCTGTGTGGTGTGACCGTAATTGCCTTCTATATGAAGCTTGTGCCTGATCCATTTGGTAAGGCGGATATAATGACGGTGATTATAAGAGCGGTGTTGCTGGCCATTGCCTATCTGAGCCTTGTACTAATCGTCTTGCGGGTCAATCCTGATTATACCGAGTTGCGGAAACGGGTATCAGGACATTTGTCTGAAGTGTGGCATAGTCGGCTGGTGCATTATGTTCCATGGTCGAAATAGAGCATGGGCTTTTTGAATTGGGCTGATGAAGAGTGTGACCATCATAGTCTTGTATGAGCAGAAGAGGATTGCCGTTATTTTATCATCTGCCGGTTGAGAAAGCGCCGTACAGGAACATCATAATAGCGATGCGCGATGAATGCCAATGCCAGGATACCGGCGAACGCACTTACAGTTACTGGCCAGAATGGGGTCGGTATATCCGGTGAGTAGAAATGCATGTGCATCACTACAAGAACTGGGAAATGCAAAACATAGATTGCATAGGAAAGCTCCCCTAGCAGGCTGAGCAAAGGCACCCATCTGTAGGAAGGCTCGCGTGTCGCAGCGAGAATGAGAGCGGGGAATATGATAAGCGTGACAGGAAAATCATAGAGGCCACGCATTCTGCTGGGCTCAAGAGCAAAAATGAGCAGCAGTAACAGGCCGCAGAGCCAAAAGGGCAGCCGCGCCCATTCAAAAATGCCGGCCGCCCATAGCCGGTATATGCCGACCCCTGCAAAATAAGAAAAGATGACGCGCGCCAGCCCGCCGCTCCAGTCGCGCAGATAAACGCCGGTATCCAGCCCGTGGTGTATATAGGCGGTGCCAAGCAAAGCTATAGCGGCCAAAGCGATGATGCAGATCAACAGTCGGTTGCTCAGGTGGCGCGCTATCAAAACATAGAGCAAGTTCACAACCAACTCGAAAAATAGTGACCATGCCGGCATGTTCAGAGGAAATAGAAAGTGATTTCCTATAGGTCCGTCAGGCCATGTCGGCAGGAACAGCAGTGAACTGATAAATGCGACGGGAAGATTGTCTATGGCATCATAGATGCGTTCCTGTGAACCGGCCGTCAGCAGGAATGACATACAGCCCAACAATAGCCCCAGAAAATAGAGAGGGTAGAGCCGTATAATCCTTAGTGCCATAAACCGCCGACACGACAGACCTTCGCGAAATCTGCTTTCGTATGAAAACGACAGAACAAAGCCGCTCAGCGCGAAAAACAGATCTACGGCGAGATAGCTGCCATGCAATTGGAATGTTCCGAAGGATGAGCCGTAATGGAGCATCAGGACAGCGAGCGCAGCAATGCCGCGCAATCCGTCTAGCCCGTGGAATACTCTTTTGTCATATGGCGTGGAAGCTACGGCGCTGTGGTTCATGTGCGGACTGCCTCCACCATGAATATGCCTGTTGTGCATAGGGTCAGGACCCATTAATTCCGAGGATCATGGTTTGAAGCGATTGGCCGATATACGAGGAAGAAAAGTGCAGGAAATGTTGGGACATTTCCAAGCTTTTCTGACGTGGCAGAGCGGCCAATCGGTCAAATCCGAAAGGACGTTCAAATGGCTTCGATCTCGAACGAAACTGCCCTTGCAAAGGCCACCAGCCTTCACTGCAGGCATTTCCGCCCGATCTCTTCACCATTTGAACGCCATGACCGCGAAATTAATGGGTCCTGAACCTAGGCCTGACCAATCTGACGAAGTCTCTTAGAATTGGTCGAAATCATGGCCCACAATCACTGGTCCGGAATATGTTGATCGCACACCCGCAAGGAAGTTGTGCGCACCGCCCTCCTTATCCTGCGAAAAGGCGAGATGGTTGAGTACAACCATTCCCACCTTCGCCTCAGCCGCCAGTTTTCCGACTTCCTCAGGAACGAGATGCTGTCGCGTATAATGGGTGATCACCCCTTCTCGCCGCTCCTTTGAATATCCGGCGCTGCTTTCCGCCACCGCCGCAATAACCACCGGATCGATGGTCTCGGCGACAAGAATATCGGCGCCCTTCGCCAATTCGACGAGCGCTTGCGACGGTCCCGTATCTCCCGAGAACACAATTACGCGATCGGTAGTTTCGAACCTGTAGGAATAGGATTGCGGAGCGCCGTAAGATTTGAAAGACGGCTTAATTGCGTCATAGTGTGAATTCGCAATCGCGGTCACTTTCACATTTGTATCCTGATAGATAACGGTCGGCCCCGAGATCGGACGCGCAATGGCACTGGCGATCTTGTCGTCATCCATGCGGTCAGGCACAAACTCCCGGAACAAATCTCTGGCAACCTTGAAGGCCTCAACCGACGCTTCGACATATTTCTGTGTGCCGGGGGGACCATAAACCTGAACAGGCTGGGCTTTCGGGCTGATCCAGTTAAATGCAAGCAGCGAACCTAAATCAGCCGTATGATCGAAATGCATATGCGTCAAAAACACCCGGTTGATGTCCGCCGCTTGCAGATCAAGATGCGCAAGCTGACTGAGCGTACCTTCACCACAGTCGATCAGATAGCGCGCACCATTCACTATGAGCAGAGATGCCGGTTGCGACCGATAGCGCTTGATAATCGGTCCGGCCGCGGTGCCCAGCAGGACAACCGACGTTCCCTTGACCACGGGCGGTTTGCCTGAATCTCTGCCTTGCTGAGCACCAACCGAAAGCGGTAACGCAAAGCTACAAAAGGCCAACACCGCGGCTGCAGCAAGAAAAGATTTCCGACATACGATCTTCGCGAATCTTGTCACAGCATTCACTCCTGAATTTGTCATTGTGTTCGGGCGGCGGAATCTGGCAGGCGTCCTTCGAACGCCCGCCAGCCATTGCCAAGATGCAACCGGGTTCCACGACCCGTCAGGCCGCTCGTCAGAAGCCGATTTTAATCGAACCTCCGATTGTCCTGGGCGGGTTGCTGAAATCCGCTATGTAACCAAAGGGAGCCGACACGACCTGACTGACGACCGCCTCGTCCAGAAGGTTATTGACGAACGCCCTGATCGTGAATTGCCTGTCGGACGACTGCCATTGGATCGATGCATTGACCAAATGGAAGCTATCCTGTCGCAGAATATTATCAACCTCGGGATAGAAACCGCCATTATAGCTGTCTGATGCACTGATGGTGATATCACCGTTCGACGTTGGAATGGTGTAATCAAACCCGATCAGGAAGCTGAAATCCGGCGAGTTGGGTAGCCTATTGCCGCTGGCATCGCCGGAAGTGGTCGCTGCTCCCTGCCGCCCTGGGTTTTCAACCGCAATCGGCGCCCCCGGGAAGTCCGTGAACCTGGCATGGAGCCAGTTTGCACTGGCGTTGATCCTAAGCGCGTCCGAAACCTGCATCACCAGTTCCGCGTCAATACCATAGTTTTCAGCGGCTGCGCCGTTGATCACGAGAGTTGACGACCCGGTGTAGATCGGCACCTGGATATTCGAGTAATCATAGTAGAAACCGCCAAGGTTGAAGCGGACTGTACGATCAAACAGCTGCGCTTTGATGCCAGCCTCATAGGCATCGATCTTTTCCGAATCGAATGCCGGGTTGGTCGGAGCACGATTGCTCCAGCCCCCGCTCTTGGTGCCGCGATTATATGAGACATACCCCAGGATATCGGGGGTAAAATCATGGTCGAGTGACAAACGCCATGTCGGTTCCTTGGAAACGAACGTGTCGTCCGGAACCGGTATCACCGTTGGTGTTCCACCAGTCGGCGTGATTGTGATGCTATTGTCGAAAAGACGACGCTTTTCATAGGTATAACGGATACCTGCCGTAAAGCGCGTGGAAGGCATTATGCTATAAGTGGCTTGCGCGAAACCCGCCACAGAATTTGCCTTTTGGTGAGCGGCGATCATTGTCAGCGACTGCACCGTCGGCATGCCGCCAAACTCTCTTACGTTGGTAACCGACTTCGCGTCGGAATGGAAATAATAGGCACCGATCGCCCATGTCAGCGGTCCAGACGAAGGCGAAACCAACTGCAATTCCTGCGTAAACTCCTTGTTCTTGTCGGGTACATTAAAAAGGTTGGTCGGGGTCGCCGACGGCACGTTTACGAACTGGAACATGGAATAGGCATCGCGGTAGGCCGTGATGCTGGTCAACGTGGCGAAATCCATTTCATGCTCGATCTTCAGCGATCCGCCGCCGCCATGGTAGATATTATTGCCATCCGCGAACTGATTGACGCTCCACTTGTCCTTCGGCTGAGGAGACGGGAAAATCGAGCTATAGCCGGGGTAAGTCCGGAAGAGTGCTGCCTGCGGCCCTTCGCGGCTGGTATAATCGGCCGAAAGATCGACAGTCGTCCGGTCGCCGATGTAAGCGCGCAGCCTGCCATGCGCTGTGAAGCTGTGGTCGATCTTGTGAATGTCGCTCCCGGTGGCGACGTTCTTGCCCCAGCCTTTGCCCTGATGAACATAGGTCAGCGACAGGCTTGCTTCCAGGCCTTCTGAAAGACCGCCGGTCACAAACAGGTTGGACCGTGACGTAAGATAATTGTCGAGCGACGTCTGAAAACTGCCCTCGAAATCAGAGCGAGGTCCGCGCGTCGTGATCTGCACGACACCGCCTGTCGCGTTGCGGCCAAAAAGCGTACCCTGAGGCCCTTTGAGCAGAGCAACCTGCTCCACATCTGCAAAATCGAGAATAACATCCGCGCTCGATGCATAATAAACACCATCGACATAGATTGCGACGGGACTCTCGAGACCCGCTGCAATGGCACTACTGCCCACGCCGCGAATGCGCGGACTCAGCTGATTGCCAACATTCAGCAATTGCAGTCCGGGTATGGCCGCCGCCAGCGCCTGGGTCGATTCAACGCCAGCCTTTGTGAGACCTTCAGCGGAAACCGCAGTGATGGCTATCGGAACCTTTTGAAGATTTTCCGACCGCTTCTGAGCAGTAACAATGATTTCGCCTAATGCGGATTGAGGCGACTGCGCCTCCGCTTCGGTTGTCTGAGCGACCGCGTCGGTTGCAAAAATCGCCGAAGCGCACGAAGCCATTAGCAAGAACTTGCGTCCCATGCATTCCTCCCTCTCTCGGTTTTGCTACTCTTGTAGCTCGAACTTGATGTCCCTTGTCGCGCGAAGCTCAGCGCGCACCTCTTTGAATCAAAATGCCGAGTTAATAGTAAGATATCGGTTTCCTCGATGCGATGCATCGCAGTGTTCACCGTGACTCCGGGTCGCACAATATCTTCCACACGGTTCGCAATGTGCTTGCACGACCATGGGGCTATAAGGGCAGGCGAGCGGGATTAGGTGAACACTCTCCGACAGCCTTTTCCGTTTCAAACCCTGCCACATGCGCGAGCAGACCGGTTTCCGGCCAGGAGTCTCCTCGCCATGCGACATATTGATCCGGTCGTATCAATGCCAGTCTGGTTTCATAAAGATCGGCAAGCCTGGCATTATAAAGCTGCACCACCTTCAGCGGAATATTATTGCTGCTCGCTTCCTGGGTTGCCTCGACAACATCCTCGGTATTCCCTTCACCGATAACGAGCAGAGTGAAGCCGTCACCGAACAGATCATAAAGTGAGCGGCCATCTTCGAGCCAGATATGGGGCGCCAGCGAGCCCGGAGCAGCATTGGGCTCATAGTCAGTCGTCGGTCTCCACCCCGGCTCTTCCTGTTCCAGCGTGATGACCGGCGAATGTAAATAACGACATCCCAGAACGAAGCCCAATGCATTAAATTCAGACGCTTTCTGTTTGCTGATCAATGCGCCGATCTCTTCGCGCATGACCGCCCCCTCCTCCGTTGCGGCTTCCAGCGCAGGTCTCATAAAGTGGTTGGGGATGGACGAATGATGACGCGCCGCTTCGTCGACGACATGCTGATGCGTAGGCTGGCGCTCCGCTTCGTAACTGTCGAGGAGCACGGGGCCGCCCCACCCATGCAGAAATGCAGCGATCTTCCATCCCAGATCGACACCATCCGCCACGCCCATGTTCATGCCGAAGCCACCCAGAGGGGGGTGGAGATGGCAGGCATCGCCAGCGAGGAACACCCTGCCCTCCCGATGTTTGTCAGCAACAAGACGGTTCGCGACCCACTCGTCGGAACTGAGAACACGATAGGGGGAGTCTATGCCGGTCGCGGTTCGGATCATTGCGGCCGCCTCTGCCGCATTCAACGTCACGTCTCTTGGCAACATCCAGGGCATGAAAAACCACAAGTCGTCCTTGTCCATGGGGCCCACCACACTGGGGCAATCGGAATTCACCTGCCAGTACATGATGCCGGGCCCATGGTGGTGCGCTTCGGCCAGACCGGGAGCCTCGAATATTATATTATAGTTACGCGAGAGGCCATAATCGCCCTGCATTTCCGAACCGATCTGATCCCGCACGGCGCTGCGGGCACCATCAGCGCCGACCAGAAAGTCGCATGCCTCAACATATTCATCGCCAGTTGAAACCGAGCGAGTCCGAACACGAACCTCGCTCTCATCCTGTTCCAGCGAAAGAAATTCCCTCCCATATTCAAGCGATACCGTACCCAGAGACAGTGCATGCTCACGCATCACCGCTTCCACCGTATATTGTGGAAGCCATTGTCCATGTTCGGAATAGCGCTCATCTTGAGCCGGGGAACCGTTGATCGCATTTTCGAATACAGCAAGACTGTATCCGTTCAACCGCGTGACATAATGCACATGAGTGGGGTAATCGATCCCGAAGGGCGCAGCTTCAGCCAGCTTGTCGGCAATTCCCCAGACACGCATGAATTCGCGGGTGCGAACATGGGTGGTTTTCGCGCGCGGGGCATAACCGGTCCGCTCATTACGCTCCATGATGGTGCACACGATCCCGCGCCGACCCAGCTCTATTGCTGTTGCAAGACCGGTCGGCCCTGCGCCTATTATGATGACACGCGCACCTACTGTCCTGTTGGCCATGGCAAGTCCCTGTTTCGATTGCCTGCAGGACTAAAACGCCACGACTGTGCTGCGATGATGGCAGAAGCCAAGCTGTGATTACCGTCATGCATCGACATGCTTGCAGGACGCCGGAAACAGCCAACGTTATCGCCGTGATAGATAATGTGCATCGCCAGATCGTTTTTGCAGTCACCTGCACGGACGAGCAAAATTGATAAGCACTTTGCAACGATCACGATCAGTAAGGCGAGCGATTGTTTGGCACCCGCGCCACAGAACGCAAGAGCAACTTCTTACAGCCAGGAAAGCACTTAATGACCGAGCCATATAAGACACTGCATGATATCATAGAGGCCAATAGGGATAACCTTGTCGACTATTTCTATCACGAAACATTGTCGCCGCATGCCAGCGCTCGTGGCGGCCTCAGCCCGGTCCCGGTAGAATGTTCGAACTGGCGCGACGAGCAACGCGCCTGGCGGGAAGCCGTATTGGTGTTCGACCAATCCCACCATATGCCCGAAACTATCATTAAGGGCTCCGATGCTGCAAAGCTGCTCAGTTATGTCGGCATCAACAGTTTCGCCAATTTCCCGCCGCTGAGGGCAAAGCAATATCTCGGCTGCGCGCCGGACGGCCATGTCATCGGCGAGTGCGTGCTTCAGCATCTGGAAGAAGGTACATATGAAATGATCAGCGGCCAGTTCCTGCAGAACTGGGTATGCTACAACGCCGAGGTTGGCGGATATGATGTCGAGATTACGCGCGACCCGGCAACGGCGTGGAACCCGAAGGGTGCCGAGGGCCGCACCTTCTATCGCTACGAGCTGGAAGGCCCCCATGCGCAAGCAGTGTTCGACGAGATCTGCGAAGACGGCGCCCCGGAGATCAAATTCTTCCACATGGCGAAGGTGAAGATTGCAGGCTGTGAGGTCTATGCCTTGCGGCACAGCGTGGCCGGGCACAAGGGCGTTGAGCTCTCGGGTCCCTATTCTGAGGGCCCGCGGATCATGCAAGCCATTCTGGCTGCTGGTAAAAAATACGGCATCCGCCGGGCCGGCCTCAAAACCTATTTCAGTACGCTGGGCGAGGTCGGCTGGGTCGGCTATCCGACACCCGCAATTTTCACCGACCCGCGCTTGGAAGATTATCGCAAATGGTTGCCCGCGAGCGAGTGGGAAGCCCAGACGCAGCTCGGTGGCAGTTTCCGGTCCGACAGGATCGAGGATTATTATGTCACGCCCTGGGACCTGGCACTCGAAAAGCTGATCAAATTCGACCATGATTTCATCGGGCGCAACGCGCTGGAGAAAATGGCGGCGGAAGGCGGCAAGCGCAAAAAAGTGACCCTAGTCTGGAACGATGAGGACATCGAGAAGATCTTCGGATCGCTGTTGGGTGAAGGGACGCCCTATAAATTCCTGGAGATGCCAAAGACATCCTACGCCTTTCAGCAGAATGACGAGGTCCGCACCGCAGCCGGGAATATTGTCGGCGTCTCCAACTATGTTGGCTACACCGTCAACGAACCGCATTTTCTGTCGGTCGCCTTTGTTGACGCCGATTTTGCGGAGACCGGCACGGAGCTCATTCTCACCTGGGGCGAGCCGGATGGCGGCTCACGCAAGCCGCAGGTGGAGAAGCACGCGCAGACTACAGTCCGCGTAACCGTGGCCCCTGCCCCCTATGCCAAGCATGTGCGGGAGCGGAAGAACGCGCACATGGTCAAGGAGACGGCATAAGCCGATTGCCACCTGTTAATCCCTTGCCTCGTCGCGTATCATCCTTGCAGTGATGCGGCGAGCAAGGATCGCGGCACGATCGGTTTCCAGTATCGCCGGTCTCAGGGCCATGAGGTCGGTCGTGCCCATCAGACCCTGACAGTCGTGGATCATCGGCTCATCCTCTTCGACAAACGCCTTGAGCACAAGGTCTATCATATGATCATCCACGGCTGCGTCATCGATATTCACATTACGCGCGATCGCCACGAAATAGTGCGACGTCCCCTCGCTTTCCGGAGTAATATAATGCGCGCTCGGTAGCCGAAGCGCCGGAGGGCCGACACCGACATCGGTTCCCGGCCAGGCATCCGAGTGCAGGATAAGGTTAGATGCCGGGTACCAGACCATATCGGACTGGGTGCATACAATCTCCGATGGCACGAGCCGCCGCCGCAGGCCAGTCGCAGGCCCGGGTGGAAAATGATGGATGGAATGAACGACATCACCGACAGTCCTCACCTGATGCCTGGTATTGCTCGCTGCCTCCGCCAGTTGCGCGGCTGACTTTTCATTGCCCGTCCCCAAAAGGCTGCGCGAATGCAGGAAAATACCATGCGTCAGGTCCAGCAGATTGTCGATCGGAAGCTGATAATGGGCGTTGACTTTCAGATACCCTGTTCGGGACGAAAATGCGGGATCAACGAGAAAATCGTCGTCCGGAAGCATCGCGGGATCGGCACGTTCGGGCTCGCCTCCCCAAAGCCATAAGACGCCGTTCCTCTCCAGAAGCGGATAGGAGCGCACCTGCAGGCCCGACGGTATCTTGCCTTCACCGTGGGGATTGAAAATACATTGCCCGTCACCTGCGAATTGAAGCCCGTGATAAGGGCAGGCCAGCGCATCACCGACCACGCTGCCCTGTCCGAGCGGCGCGAACCGATGCGGACAGCGGCCATCGAGCGCAGCGGCGCGTCCAGCCCGGTCGCGAAACAACACGATATAGCGGCCCAGCAGGGTGCGGCCCAGAGGCGCTTCGGTCAGTTCGTGCGACCAGCCGGCGCAATACCAGCTATTGGCCGGGAAATAGCGAGCTGAACTGCCCTGCGCTGTGAAATCCTTGATCATGGTTGAGCTTCCAATGCAACTACTGCCCTTCTCTCAGACCCGCTCAACGCCGGTAGATGGAGATGGCAAGTGGTCTTGAGTGATAACGTCTATGCAGCACCTTATCCCACCCGCAAACCTCACGACGAGAACCCGGCGCAAATGCCACTGAAACGTCTCGGCTATAAGGTGATGCAGCCTATGCATCGGCCTCGGTGACTTATCATCTCATCGGCGGCCTTGGTTACAATTAGCGTGCCCTCATCACAATCTTGGCCACCACAACGAATGGACATGGCCTGGCAGAGGAATACAAATGGACCACCCCGCATTCAAATATCGTAATCTAGAGGAAGCGATTGCCGGAGAAGGAGGCGCGAAACAATTGCTGCGCAGCTCAACCATCGGCCCCTATGTTTTTCCGGGCGTGCCGCCGGAATATTCAAACTGGAAAGACGAGCAGAGAGCATGGCTCAATGACGTGGCGCTGCTCAACCTCTCATTCCACATGACTTCTTTGTATCTCAGTGGCTCGGAGGTACTCGATTTCCTTAAATATGTCGGCTGCAACAAGTTCGCTCATTTCGGTCCTGGCCGCGGCAAGCAGATGGTCCTGTCGACCCCGAAAGGGGATCTGATCGCCGACTGCATCCTGTTCTACACGAGTGACGGGACATTGCGCATGTCAGGATCACCCGTCGCAAGCGACTGGGTGCAGTACCAGGCAGAAACCTGTGGCATGGACATCAAAGTAGACCGCGACGACAGTGTACAGTTTCGCGAAGGTGATCCGCGTTTATATGTGTATCAAATCCAGGGTCCCCACTCGACGAGCCTGATGAATGATGTCTGCGACGGAGAATTCCCTGAAATCAAGTTCTTCAGGATCGGCGAATTTCAGATCGCCGGCAGGCCGGTTCAGGCCCTGCGGCACGGCATGGCAGGCGTTCCCGGTTTCGAACTGTTCGGTCCATGGGCGGATCATGAAGTCATCATGGCGGCCCTCGAAAAGGCTGGCGCTAAATACAACATGCGCAAAGTGGGGGCATTGGCCTATCCTTCGACCTGCCTAGAGTCTGGCTGGCAGGCTCTACCCTGCCCTGCCATTTATACTGATCCGGAACTCAAAGGGTACCGGGAATGGCTCACGCCCTTTCATATTGAAACCATCGGTTCCATCGGGGGCAG
>Ga0209273_10002149_pt1 | contig 15604 bp, 10 predicted proteins | sample tdAd471_FD_187126 | JGI IMG/M metagenome (GOLD analysis project Ga0209273, IMG submission 187126) | Marine sediment microbial communities from the Atlantic coast under amendment with organic carbon and nitrate - tdAd47.1 (SPAdes)... | ecosystem: Environmental > Aquatic > Marine > Coastal >...
CTTCGACGCCGTTGATGGCCAGCGCTGCGGTGGCATCAAAGCTGCTCACCCTGCCACCGAACCGGGGTGAATGAGCCACCACGGCCGTGAGCATGCCCGGTAACTGGATATCCTGGGTGTAGATGGCGCTGCCGTCATGTTTGCCGACATCCTTGCGCGTCAGCGCCGGATTGCCAATGAAGGTAAAACTGTCAGGACTCTTGAGATTCAGTGAGTCCAGGTCAGGCACCGGCTGCCTGGCCGCGTCCACGGCCAACTCACCAAAAGTGGCGACGTGTGGTCCATGTCGTACCGTACCGTCGGCGACACTGATAGCGGTGGCGGAAACGTTCCAGCGCTCGGCCGCCGCGGCTACCAGCACGGCCCTGGCCATGGCGCCGGCCTGACGCATCTGTTCGTAGCTGTTGGCCATGCCGGTGCTGCCACCGGTGGCCTGCAGTCCCATGCCGAGATTGGCATACTTTTCGGTATCCACCGGCGCGTGTTCACAGACAATCTGCTCCCAGCTTGCGTCCATTTCCTCGGCGACGCAGGTGGCCAGCCCGGTGTAGACACCCTGACCCATTTCCAGGTGCTTGATAAGCACTTTTACCGTGTTGTCCGGCGACACGCTGACAAAGGCGTTATAGGCCAGGTCTGTTGTCCCGGCCTGCCTGGCAACGGCCGCGGGCGGCTGCAGTTGCACTCCGATTACCAGCCCGACACCGGTTGCCCCGGTAAGCTGGAGGAACTTACGGCGGGACACATGAGCCTGCCGCTGCTGTCTTCTGCGCTTGAAATCCATCATGCCACATCCCCCGCATTGATTGTCTCGGCAGCCAGTTTTACCCCGGACTTGATCCGTGAATAGGTACCGCAACGACAGATATTGCCGGACAGGGCCGCTTCGATCTGGGCGTCCGTGGGGTTGCGGTTTTCCGCCAGGAGGGCGGCAGCGGACATGATCTGTCCGGACTGACAATAGCCACACTGGGGTGCCTGAACCTGGACCCAGGCCTGCTGTACCGCCTCGGCGGTATCTCCCTGGAGTCCCTCGATGGTGGTAATCTCCCGGCCAGCCACTGCCGATACCGGGGTGACACAGCTGCGTGACGCCTGGCCATCGACATGCACCGTGCAGGCGCCGCACTGCGCCATTCCGCAACCGAACTTGGTACCGGTCAATCCCAGGTGATCACGGATAACCCACAGCAGCGGCATGTCACCATCGACATCCACCTCGTGGGCTTCCCCGTTTATTGATAATGAAATAGACATAGCGCGTCCTTTGTTTTGAGAAACTTCTGATTAATCAAGAAGAGAAATAGGGTTCGAGTGGCTGCCGACCAGGTCAAACCGGGCCGACGGGCATTGCCGAATGATATCAAAAAATCTTTTATCCGGTGGTGTCACCGGGGCCACGGACCAGTTTATAGGCAATGGAATCTAGTGGTTGCCGAATTCTGGTTACAACAGGCGATAATCCGGCGCCATGATGTGAATCGGGTGTTCCATCTGTTCCAGGTAATGGGACGGCGGCATGGCGTTGTCACCGAAAGAGAAATAGAAATTGCCTTTGACCAGCATCCCCTCGGCGTCCAGGACCGCCCACTCGACGGTGTAGTAATCGGCCTGGTCCAGGGCCGGCAGGTCATGCATGAAATGCATGGCCGCCACCGGCCGGTAGCGAAAACCGATATCGACGAAATTGGCATCGGCGTCCTTCAACACCAGCTTGACCAGGCGCATATCCGCTTCGAAATGCAGCATGACCGAGTCAGGAGCTGCGGCAAGAACCGCATTGTTCTCAGGCATGGTGACAACACCCTCGACATCCGGGGACATGTTGTGCATCTGATGCTGGGCCAGTGCTGCAGTAGACATCGTTGCCAGCAGTAGACAGCCTGTCGATAGTCGAAGAACGGAATTGAGGCTTGAGCCAAGACGATGTAGCGTGGATGTCACTATGGTTTTTATCGTAGTCACTGTTCTATCCTTTCTGTCAAAGGTGAAAATCGGTAGGGTTGCGACCGGTCATGGACAGCCTGTCTGTTAACTGGACCATTCAATCACGATCGACACTGTGTAGAAGTGAAAAAGCCAGAGATAGCAAGCTGTCCCTGGCTTTTTCCGATGCACTGTTACCGGGTCATCAAGGTGTCACGGTAACGGTCAGGTACTGGTCGGTATAAAGACCACCGTCGTCGGCCCTGCCCCAGAGCAGGTAAGTGCCGGGTTCATCGAAAGTGACCTCGACATCTACGACGCCATCTTCCGGATGCTCGGGTGGAACCCAGAGCCAGGCCCAGGGTGAATTGGCGGAGGGACGGGTATCCTCCCATGGCTTGACCTGGGGCGGATCGAAATGAACCAGTTCCTGCACCGGGGTTTCCGTCTCTGGCGCCCGGTAGACATTCCAGGACAGGTAAAGGCCATTGTTTTTTGCCACCGTGGGTTTCGGCGGAGGTGTCATCATCATCCGGTTGCGAACCATTTCCGGCGTGGCGAAAGCGGCGGCTGCACCACCCAGCAGGCGGATACGACGCATGGGATCGAATGGCTCGGGTACGCCATCGTCGGTCACGCGAGTCTGAATGGTCAGCGGTTCACCGACGCTGACGGTACGACGGGTGTCACCGATCAATTCCACGGAGGGGGGAATATTATTCCGGGTCTTTTCATCGGAAGTGCCTGCACCCAGGGCGCCGGTTTCCGACATGATAATAATATTATCAATCTTGTAGTCTTCCCTGAGGGTGCCATAGGCGCGGCGGGTAACCCCATTGGGTGAAGTCACTTCCCAGACCAGTTCGTCATTCGCATCGAAGTCTGCCGGCACTACCACGTCGAACGTAAAGCGATTGCGGCGGGGCAGGAAGTGCGTGGGCTGACCACGGTCCGCTTCACCGGGTGAGAAGAAATTGTTCTCGCCCACGGGAATATCCAGCTCCTCTTCCCAGTTGTGGTTGAAGTAACCGAAGGTCAGGGTAATGGTGCCATCCTCGTTGGTGCGCCAGCCTTCATAGGCAACCTCGGTATGCTGGCCACTGCGGTAGGATTGTTCGGCGTATTCAAACGGACCCTGGGCCGATGCCACACCGGACCACGCCACCAGGGCGCCAGCCAGGGGCAGGAGTAAAAATTTCAGGTAGTCATTGAACTGTTGATTCATAGCTTGCTTCTTACCCTCTCAGGAAGATCTCCGACTGTAATAAATCTGTTGGGAAAAATGGCGAGACCCATTGCTGAGCCTCGCCATTGAATTGCCTTCCGGCAAGTGAGCCTTGTCGAGCCCGGATCAAAGACCCGCGACATCGTCCTCCAGCTCTTCACTGGCGTCGGAAGTGCTTTCCTCGATGGGCCAGACCAGGGGAGTCAGGCACAGCGGGCAACCGATGACATGGTCATTGGGGCCAAGATCACGCACTTCGCGCCGCTTTTCCATTTCCTCCATGAACTGCTCGTCATTCATGGTAACCCGTATTCCCAGGTCGATGAACATGTTGGTCACCGAGCGGTTACCAGAACCCTGCCAATTGCGGGGATCCGGCACGTTGGGATTTTCCGTGGTGTTATTGAAATAGCCGGTAATGTGCAGGATGGTTCCCTTGGGCAGCAGCGGCGTGTAAGCATCGTCGAACGGATAACCGCGCACCCAGTTGTGATCATAGCCCACGCAGGACAGCGTTTCCACGGAGAATCCCCAGATTGCCTGGAGGCACATGCGCTCACCAGGTGCGTGCAGATGCGGCTCGAAGGTAATCACCTTGGTGTGCTCATTGAGCACCGTGTAGGCATGCAGCTCCTGACCCTTGGCGTTACCTTCAACACTGATATCGACGCCATTACCCAGAATACTGATCTGGCTCTTGTACTTCGGCTCGTAGTCGCGGGGATGGAAGGTAAAGCCGATTTCCAGGTGACCGGTGGTGTCACGGCCATTGGAATGCATGTGCACGGAATCAGTAAAGAACGCGGTATTGGCTTTCAGCAGGGGACCGGCGTCGGGATCGAACACGTCACCGTTACGGCCTACTTCGTGAACCGGCCAGGAAACGGCTTCGCCGGGAATAACACGGCCGTCTTCGTCCAGAACTTCGGTTCGCCAGATCATGTGGTGGAAAATGTAGCGTCCACCCACGGTTTCCCGCCCGCTGCCGGCTGCCGGCACGTCGTTGACTTCCACGATCTCCACGGACTTGATGTACCGGTCTTCGGTCATGCCGGTGGGAACGCTTTGCAGCTCACCCCACCAGTCCGGGCGTCCACCTTCCATGAAGAAGTCTTCAGTGCTGACGACCAGATCCGGCTCACCGAGCTTCCACTTGGTGCTGTCGTCAAAAGACAGCGGCGCCGGCGCATCCGCTTCATCGCCCTTAGGCGCTCCGGTTCTGGCCCAGGTGGAAATAGCAGCGATCTCTTCATCGCTTAATGACGGGTCGCTCTTGAATTGCTGGATGCCGATATTTTTTTCAACGTACCAGGGCGGCATGGCACCAGCCCGATCACGGATACCGGTCTTGTACTCGATAAGACCGGCGTAGGGTGCCACCTGTTCGTAGCTCACCAGCGGCATGGGCGCTACTCCACCTTCGCGATGGCAGGTCTGGCAGCTGCGCTGCAGAATAGGTTCGATATCCCGGTGGAAAGTTACGTCCTGCGCCATGGCAACCGGTGTAAACACCATGCCGGCGATGGACAGTAACAGCCCTCTCTTGATAAGTGTTGAAATTTGCACGTCTGTCTCCTCTTTATCTGACTGGTCTGACTTGTCTGTTCGGAACTCGTGTTGGCGGGTTATTGCAATATCCTGCCAAAGCGATTTACCTGATGCCATCAGCTTTTTAACTGAGAGCCTTCAGCTTTTAACCAAGAGCCTTCAGCTTATAACCAAGAGCCTTCAGCTTTAAACAAAAACCATCAGCTGCTAGCTGATGATGTGCAGTTTTTCCCTAACAGAGTTAGACGGGGTAACCGCGCACTTCGTTACGACTTATTACTGCTTAGTTATTTTGATTGGCAAATTCTTTGGTGTACAGAATCTGCGATGGTCAGCTGCATTCTGGTCCAACGTCCTGTCGGTCCGGAAGCCGGCTACGTGGTCCGACTGATTAACTTAACTGCCCTTGATCAAACCTGCGATAATTTTTTCCTTGATAACTCCTGCAAGTGATAACTCCTGCAAGGTGATGGCGGATTAAACAGATTTTTTCGGGAAAGTTCTTCCTGAAAACTGCCAATGTTTACCGGATTCTTGAAATAACCGCGTTTTTTGCTTCTGCATTACAGCCTGCCTCTAACAGCTATTGCCCCGCAAACCCGGTGTGGCTACTCCCCAACAAGCTCAGGGGAAATTTTTTGGCGCTTAACAAAATGTTAAAAGCTGTATTTTTACGCGCATATCGCTGCACGATCGCTACAATTAATTGGCTTTTCAATAATCAGTTATCAATACCGACGGCGGGGAGGTCAGCAGACCTCATGCCACGGCAATCGGTTTAACAGCTACAGACTACTCCAATCCTTGCATCGCCGCCAGTGAGTTCAGCCTGCCTTATAAGTTTATCCTCCCGGCTTATCGGTAGGCGGAGTTCAACCTGCCGCAGGATTCAACAGCAGGGTTATCCGACTAATGGCTTGCCCTGCCGACGGTTGAGACGCCAGGCAAACGCCAGCCCGACGGCTGCCGCCAGGAACCCGGAAACCGCACCGACAACCAGGGCCCAGCGGGGACCGTAAGTGTCGGCGACCCAGCCGACGGTTAATGCGCCCAGGGGCGTGCCGCCGATGGACACCGCAAAAACGATGGCAATGACCCGGCCGCGCATTTCCGGAATCGTCCAGCGCTGCACCGCCGTGTTGACGCCGGTCATAAAAGTCTGGGCGGAGATTCCCACCAGGATCAGCACCAGGCTGAACCAGGCCAGGCCGGGCATGAGGGCGGCCAGCAGCAGCGCCATACCCAGCACCGTCGCCCCGACCAGCAGGTGCCGCATCCGGGGTCGTTCCCGGTGGGCTGCCAGCAGCGCACCGATAACCGATCCCACCGCGATCATGGACGTCAGCAGACCAAACCGACTGGAGTCTACGCCGAATTCCAGCACCCCCATGGTGGACAGGTAAACCGGGAAGTTAATGGCGAAGGTTCCTACCAGCATGAACATCAGCATGGCGGCAAGAATCTGTGGATTGGCGGCAATATAACGAAATCCCTGCATCATGCCCCCGGGAGGCGTGGCATTCAGGTCCCGGTGCCGCAATTGCCCGGCCTGCATGGCAAGAATCGCCAGCAATACGGCGACAAACGATAAACCGTTGATCAGGAACACCCAACCGGTACCTACCAGGGCAATGAGCACCCCGGCGATTGCGGGCCCTACCAGCCTGGCTGTCTGAAACGATGTGGAATTCAGGGCCACGGCATTGGTGAGATGCGTGTCAGGCACCAGTTCGGTGACAAAGGTCTGTCGGGCCGGCATGTCAAAAGCGGTGGCGCAACCCAGCAGCAGGGCGATGCCATAGACATGCCATAACTCCACCTGCCCGGTGATCACCAGCACGCCCAGCAGCAATGCCAGGCTGGCCATCACGCTCTGGGTGGCGAATACCAGCCGCCGCAGCGACAGGTGATCAGCAGCGTAACCGGTAAGCGGCAGCAACAGAAACTGGGGGCCGAACTGCAGCGCCATCACCGTGCCCAGGGCAGTGGCATTGTTGGCGGTCAGCTCGGTAAACACCAGCCAGTCCTGCGCGGTTCGCTGCATCCAGGTGCCGATGTTGGAGACAAGCGCGCCGCACACCCAGAGTCGATAGTTGGGCTCGGCGAGAGAGCGAAAGGTAGTTTTCACGGGAATCCGACAGCGTTGAAGCGGCTAGTATACCTCCCCGCCGGCCTCCCGGATAACCTGGATGCAATACCATCCGCCGGGGCCGGTGGCTGCGACGACTGACCCGGGCCCGTGCTGAAAGATCCGGGTTGCGGCCGACACTCCCGTCAATGGCAGCCATCAAAAGCCTGCAAACAATTAGCGATCCGTCCTGGTTATGATAAGCTTCAGGAACCTCTGATTAATTATGGAAGTGCTCTGCGGGAGTCTGTCGGGCGTCACTGCAAGGCGTCGTGCGCCGGGAATGGCCGTCGCCCTTGCCAAGCGCGACAACACCGCAGTGGTGCCCGACAGGCCCCGCCGGTCGGGGCTTCCAGGCGAGCCCACTGCCTTCGTTTCTTCGCCTTGACAGGCCGACGCATGCCGGCGGCAAAGCGCCTCGTCAGTGAACTCGCCTGAAAGCCAGAGTATTTCCATAATTAATCAAAGGTTCCTTAAGATTCCTCGCTGGCCTGAAAATATACCCTGAAACCGACAACTGCCAACCCGCCGCTATTGACCCAGTAATAATCCCGAGTCTGCTCATGATTCTGATGCCATTCGCTATACCTGTACACCGACATATTCCGGGACTGCTCAGAAATGCAGTACTCGTTGCCCTGCTGTCCGGTTTTTTGACCGCATGTTCTGAGCCTGTTGAGGAGCCGGTGGCTGTGGACACTATCGTGACCGAATCGCTGCCTGCGGTTGAACAGTTGCCGGGCTCCACGACAACCGACGACTGGGAGCTGGGATTCATGGCCGCGGTGGCCAATCCCTATGCAGCCGAAGCTGCCGCCGAGATGCTAGCCCGGGGAGGACATGCCGTCGATGCGGCAATCGCGGCCCATGCAGTCCTGGGGCTGGTGGAGCCTGAAAGCTCCGGCCTGGGTGGTGGCGGCTTCATGGTGATCTACGAGCGCGATTCCGGGCAGGTGCGGTTTCTGGATGGTCGGGAAACGGCCCCCGCAGACGTCGGCCCGGACCTGTTTATGGACGACGGCGAGGTAATGAATTTCCTCAATGCCTGGCAAAGCGGCAAGTCCGTCGGTGTACCCGGCGCCGTGGCCCTTTACAAGCTGGCCCATGACCGCTACGGGTTATTGCCCTGGGAAGACGTTTTCGAACCGGCAATCGAACTGGCCACTGAAGGCTTCCTGGTATCAGCGAAGCTGGCCCGCTCACTGTCACGCATGGCGGAAATTTCCGCACTGGATGACAACCCGGGCACCGCCGCCTATTTTTATCCGAACGGTCAACCACTGTCGGCCGGCCAACTGTTGCGAAACCCGGACTATGCCGCTACGCTCGGACTTATCGCCAGTGAAGGACCGGCAGCTTTTTATTCCGGCCCCATTGCCTCGGCTATCGTCGATGCGGTTCAGGCTGGACCCGACGGTGGCAGCCTGACCCTGGACGACCTGGCAGCTTATCGCGCGGTAGAGCGTGAAGCTGTCTGTGGCGACTGGCGGGAACTGTCCATCTGTTCCGCCAGCCCGCCGTCATCCGGTGCCATGCAGATCATGGTTGCCAACCTGTATGACCATCTGCTGCCGGAAGACCCCGATCGCCTGCAGCAGGTCAAGGCCTTTGTCGATGCCCAGCGCCTGGCCTATGCCGACCGGGATCACTATTTTGGCGACCCGGATCACATCGACGTGCCGGTGGCGGAGCTGCTCAATCCCGGTTACCTCGAGCACCGTACGCAGACGCCCACGCCGCCCGGCGAACTGCCGCGACATGGTGATCCGGTAGAGTTCGCCGGTGGCACCCCCCTGGCCGCCCGCGGACCTGACCACACCCGGGAACCGGCGGGCACCACCCACCTTTCTTTTGTCGACAGCGACGGTAATGCCGTGTCCATGACCATGACGGTGGAATCCGCCTTCGGTTCGACACGCTGGGCCAATGGGTTCCTGCTGAACAACGAGCTTACCGATTTCTCACGGGCGTACGATGCCCAGGCCCCGGAAGCGGCCAATGCAGCGCGACCCGGTGCCCGGCCGCGGTCGTCCATGTCACCTACCATTATCCTGGACGCGGCGGGGGACCTGTTCATGGTCACCGGCTCCCCAGGGGGCAATTCCATTCCGGCCTACACGGCCAAGACCGTGCTGGGCATCGTCGACTGGGGCATGTCGGTACAGGAAGCCGTGGATTTTCCCAATATCATTGCCCGGGGACAGACAGTCCGCGTGGAAGTGGGTCGATCTCCCGGCCAGCAGCTTGCCGACCAGTTACGCGAGGCCGGCTACGACGTGAGGGAAAGCCAGGGTGAGAACTCCGGCCTGCACGTCATCTTAGTGGGTGAGGACTCACTGACAGGCGCCGCGGACCCGCGGCGCGAAGGCACGGTGATGACCACGGCACCGCTTTGAACCGGGCTTATTCCGGCTTGCGGAATTTCAATGTCATCCGGTCGCTTTCACCGATGGCCGCGTACCTTTCCCGGTTCTCCTGACCCAGGCGAAATTCCGGCGGCAGGGTCCAAACGCCCTCGGGATGGTCTTTACTGTCCCTGGGATTGGCATTGATTTCCGACGAGGCAACGAATTCGAATCCTGCCGCGGCGGCAATTTCCTTCACGTAGGCCTCGGTAACGTAGCCGGTAGTCTGCATCACTGCCATGTCAGCGTCGGGCCTGGCCCGGTGTTCGACGACGCCAAGGATGCCGCCGGGCTTCAGCGCGGCATAAAACGCCTCGAAGTATTCATGCTCAAGGCCGGCCATGATCCAGTTGTGGACATTGCGAAATGTCAGCGCCATGTCCGCACCTTCCGCCGGGCCAATCACCGTTTCACCTGGCGGCAGGAGATGGCGAATGGTGGCCCGGCCATAGACGTCGGGACGTTCACGCAATTTCTCCTCGAAGCGCTCCAGGGTGGAACGATGGTATCCGGCAGGTGAATTAGGCGAGAAGTGGGCACCGTAGTAACGTCCCCGATCCGCCATGTACGGCGCCAGGATCTCAGTGTACCAGCCCCCGGAGGGGCCGATCTCGATCAGCGTCATATCCGGTTGCAGACCAAAAAATTCCAATGTTTCAACGGGATGCCTGGAACTATTGCGGGCAATATTGGCGGTGCTGCGATGATCACCGACGAGAATCCCCTCCAGGCGGGGCCGGGCGTCATCGTGACTGTCGGCGCTGGCAACGCTCACCGGCAGGCCGGTGGCGGCAATGACCAGCACCAGGGCGAAGCTGGCTGTCAGGTTGACGCGCAAGCTCATGATTCGGGGACATATTTTCAGCATAACCGGCACTCCAGCAAAATTAACGGGCCCGGCATTCTGCCATGAACCCGGATGCTTGACCACAGTGTTGCCTCCGGCCAGCCACCTGCCTGCGGCCCGGATCGCCAGGTTCGCCAGGGTTGCGCCATTCATGGCTCTCCCTAATGGCTCTCCCTGATCAAGCCGCACCGGCAGCACCGCGGCAATGAGCCAGTAAACGGGGCTGGCGGTAACAGTCATCCGGAAAGCCGGCCTGTCTGTCTGACCGTCATTGCCACCATCCGGTACCGGCATTACAGTACACGAGTAAGGCAATTGCCGCCCACCGACACCAATAATAAAGAGGTCGTCATGATCAATCTCCGTCCCTTTTTCCACCTGCCCCAGCTGTCCTGCCGGTTCATGCTGTTACCTGCACTGGCAGCGTTAACACTCTCTGGCTGCGGTCAGCCCGACAGCAGTCAGGAAGCTGCTTCGCCAGACACAACTGCAACTCCGATGCCGGCCGCCTCGGCGATAGCCATCGACAGCGGCGCCATTGGCGGTGTGGTCACCAGCTCCAACGGCCCGGAAGCGGGAGTCTGGGTCATTGCGGAAACCACCGGACTGCCCACTCTCTATTCCAAGACCGTGGTCACCGATGATCAGGGGCGCTACCTGATTCCTGACCTGCCGGCCGCCGACTACCAGGTCTGGGTCCGCGGTTACGGCCTGGTTGACTCCCCCCGGGTTGACGCCAACCCGGGGCAGACCCTGGACCTGTCTGCCGTGGTGGCGCCCAGTGCGGCAGCCGCGGCGGAATATTACCCGGCCGGCTACTGGTACTCACTGCTGGAGATACCCGAAGCCCACGAGTTCCCCGGCACCGGGCCGGATGGCAATGGCATCGCTCCCGGCGTACTGACCCAGGACGATTACATCCGTCGGGTCACCAATGGTGGCTGCGTGGTCTGCCACCAGATGGGCAACGCCGCCACGCGCACCATCCCGGCACTGTTTGCCGACGCCGAAACCAGCTATGACGCCTGGAACAGGCGGGTTCGCTCGGGCCAGGCCGGCGGGTTCATGACCCGTATCCTGGCTGGTATGGGGGACCGCCGGACCCTGGAAATGTACGCCGACTGGACCGATCGCATCGCGGCCGGTGAGCTGCCCCCGGCTCCGGAACGGCCCCAGGGGCTGGAACGCAACGTGGTGATCACCCAGTGGGACTGGGCCGATCCCACCGCCTACCTTCATGACCTGGTTTCCACGGACCGTCGGGACCCCACGGTCAACGCCTACGGTAAAATTTACGGCGCCCTGGAAAACAGTGCCGACTACCTGCCAGTTCTGGACCCGGTAGGTCACACCACCGACCAGGTACCGGTATTTCCGGAGGACCCGGATTACAACCCGGAGCCGGCACCCCCGATGGCGCCTTCTCCCTATTGGGGTGAAGAACCGATCTGGGACGCCGCCACCACGGTCCATAACCCCATGATGGACGCCGAGGGCCGGGTCTGGATCACCTCCCGAGCCCGGGATCCCGGCAACGTGCCGGCGTTCTGCCAGGCCGGATCCGATCACCCTTCGGCCCAGGTATTTCCCCTGGGACGCTCCGGTCGCCACCTGGGTGTTTACGATCCCGATACGGACACTTACGCGCCCATCAATACCTGTTTCGGCACCCATCACCTGATGTTCGCCGAGGACGAGGACAATACGCTCTGGACCAGCGGGGGCGGTACCGTGGTGGGCTGGCTGAATACCCGGGAATACCTGGAAACCGGCGACGCGGAAGCGGCCCAGGGCTGGACACCGTTTATCCTGGACACCAATGGCAATGGTCGTCGTGACGACTACGTGGAGCCCGACGAAGACGTGAATCCATCCCTGGATAAACGCATCAATTCAGGCCTGTACGCGGTGGCGCCGGCACCGGACGGCTCCGTCTGGGGATCCAGTCTCAGCTATCCGGGAGCCATTGTCCGTGTCGTTCCCGGCGAGGACCCCAGCCGTACTGCCATCACCGAATACTATGAACTGCCAATCGACGACAACGGGAACGCCATCGAGGGTTTTTCACCCCGGGGAATGGACATTGACCGCAATGGTGTGGCCTGGGTAGCCCTGGCCAGCGGACACATGGGCAGCTTCGATCGCACCAGGTGTACCGGTCCGCTCAACGGACCGGAGGCCACCGGTCAGCACTGCCCGGAAGGCTGGACTTTCTATGCAGAACCCTTGCCGCAGTTCAAGAACATCCAGCAGTCCGGCAGCTCTGAGGGCAGCTATTACACCTGGGTGGACCAGTTCGACACCCTGGGCCTGGGCAGCAATACACCGATCAACACCGGCAACCAGTCCGGCAGCCTGCTGGTCCTGAACGATGGTGAATGGGTGCGCCTGACAGTGCCCTATCCCCTTGGCTTCTATACCAAGTGGCTGGACGGCCGCATCGATGACCCGGCAAACGGGTGGCGTGGCCGCGGGCTGTGGGCGACGATTTCCAGTCGCGCGCCATTTCACATGGAGACCGGCGCCGGCACCACCAGCAAGGTCTATCATTTTCAAATGCGACCTGACCCGTTGGCAAACTGAGTCGAGAAGACTGCTAAGAGATCCAATGGTCCCGGGGGATTGCGGGATGAAACCCGCAGCCCCCCGGTGGCGGTTGCACCGGTATCCTGCGTGGTAAGTAAATGCCCGCTTCGTTCCCCGTCTGTTGTTTAAGCAACTTCTGATTAATGATGGAAACAGAGGTTCCTTTACGCCCGTCGATTGGTTATAAATACTACGGAATCAATATTTTCCCCGGATCTTTGGCTGACATCAGGTGTGCCGCAGTCGTTGTACCAACTCACCAGTCCACGCACAGGGAGTTACCTGCCATGCAGCGGGTGGTTCTGCTCGGCGCCAGTAACCTCACCCAAGGACTGCCAGTGGCCCTGGACCTGCTGCGCTCCGGCTTTGACCAGCCTCTGGAGATGTTTGTCGCCGGTGGCCATGGACGTTCCTTCGGACGCTGGAGCAGGTTTCTTTACGTACGCCAGTTGCCGGGACTGGTGAACTGTCAGCTGTGGCCGGCCCTGGCCTGCGCGACGCCAGCCGACAGACCACCCCTGGCAGTGATAACGGATATCGGCAATGACCTGTTTTATGGCTGCAGTGTCGCCACTGTTTCCACCTGGGTGTACACCTGTATCCAACGGCTTCAGGAACGGAACACCGAGGTGCTGCTGACAACCCTGCCCATGGACCGACTTGAACGCCTTTCCGCCGGTCGATACTACCTGATGCGCTCACTGCTGTTTCCTGCCTGCCGGATAGACTGGGATACCATGAAGTCCCGGGCCTACGCGCTCCATGCCGCCCTGCAGAAACTGGCCGAGCGGAACGACGTCAAACTGATCGTCCCGGCATCCGCCTGGTATGGGCGGGATCCCCTGCATATTCGCCGGGGGCAGCAGGTAAGTGCCTGGACCGAAATCCTCCGTACTTCGGACCTGTTTCCTGATAGTGACGGTTCCCGCCAGACAACCGCTTTCTCCGGAGAAAGCGGGGTCACCCTGAGCACGCGACTGAAATTGTTGAGGCTTGGTCCCGCTGAAAAGAAACTGTTTGGCAGGTTGACCGTCAGCCCGCAACCCGCGGCCCGTTGGTCCGACGGTTCCAGTTTGCGGCTGTATTGATCACGGTCGCTGGAATCTGACATTCACCTGCAGCCAGCGTGGCTTTGGTGGCTCTGCAGTCAGCGGCATCGGGCCGTCGCTGCCACCTGGATTCAGCAACCGGCCGAGCCGAAGTTCCATACCCTCACCGGAATAAACAGGTGGCCTTAGCGCGACGCTTCAGTTGCCGGCGGCTCTTTTCTGCATATCTTCGAGCACATCGATGTAGTGCACCTGGATACCAAAATCGCAGTGGCCATGGTAGGGGATCCAGGTGAACTGCGCATCGGCCGCCGGTGCTTCCATGACATTGAGTGTCTGTTCAAGTATTCGCAGGCCGTTGGTCAGGTAGTAGTCATCCATGTCGCCCATCCAGAACTGCAGCTTACCGGCCAGGTCGGTACCGATAAAGCGCCAGTTGTCCCGTACGAAACGATCCAGGTCCCAGCGGCGCCAGGCATTCACTACCGCGGAGTCGATTTCGCCGGTATCCTGATCCCACACCGGAATAGGATCACCGTTGACGTCCGGCTGGCCGTAGACTGCGTTCCAGGTACCCCATTGCTGGCCTGAATTGACGAAACTGTCTTCTCTGCCCATGGCGGCTTCCATGCGGATCTCGTCGGCGATACTGAAAAGCGGGTCCCCGTTAGTCCGCCTGGCGCTGGGCCGGATCATACCGGAGGTGCTGTAATAGGCAGTCTCGTCCTGGTAAAGATTCACCAGTTGGAATGCCTGGAAGCTGGGGGAATCCGGGCTCAGTGAGTACGCGCCATTGAAGTAGTCCGGGTACAGTATCTGCAATGCCATGGATACCCAGCCGCCGGTTGAACAGCCGCTGACAAACCGGCTGGAAGCCTGGTCCCGGATGGGAAAATTTTCGACCAGAAACGGGAACAGCTCGAAAAAATTGGCGTCGGCATAGGGCCCGGACACGGCACTGTTAACCTGGTAGGAATCGCCGAAGGGTGATTCGCCGTCGAGAAATACGATCACCGCCGGCGCAGTGTTCCCGTCCTGCCAGTAAGTCATGAACTCTTCATTTTCCAGCAGTTCCAGGCTGCGGTCATAGCGGCCGTTCAACCCTGCGACATGATAGAGCACCGGATACCGACGGCCCGGGTCTGTCCCATGGTCGCGGGGCAACAGTACCGAGGCACGAAGGTAGATGTCGGTATCGTAAAAATCCGAGAGCAGCGTCGAACGAATGCGCACGAACTTCAACAGCTCGCGATCAACCGGCAGGATCTCGGCCGGTACCGCATTGGTGAGCTCGACGCTCAGGCTGGCAGAGACTGATCCCACGCCCACGGTCTCCGGCTCGGAATACCGGTTACCCGGCGAGTCCAGGTCGGACAGGACGGTATTGACATCCAGCAGCACCTGCATGTTCCAGATACCCGGTTCCAGTTCAGCCGGGGTCGCCAGCGGAAACCCGGCCGATGGCTGAAAGGTCAGCTCGGCACCATCCCAGTCCACCAGGTCCATGGCAAAGAATGGTGAGGCTTCGCGGGGAGCCGGGTCTTCCCCGATGGCCAGGCGTGGTTCCATGGCGAAATCACGGGAAAAGACCACGAACAGTCTGCCGCTGTGGAGGCCGGACGCCCCGGGCATGGACACCGTGATATCGGTGATCTGGGCCTGGGAGAGCGAAGCGATCAGACCGGCAATAACACTGCCGGCAAGATGAAGAATCAGGCGCATGAAAATTTCCCCTGGCACATGGTGGTGCTGACAGGTGAGCCCGTCAGCTGTCGACTTTACCGTCAAGAATATCATCAACCAGGTCAAACAACTTCTGCCGGTACCGGGAGGATTCGTTGACCAGGTGATGGCGCGCGCCGTCGATGGTATGGGTAAAGGCCCTTGGAA
>Ga0209273_10002150_pt1 | contig 15593 bp, 11 predicted proteins | sample tdAd471_FD_187126 | JGI IMG/M metagenome (GOLD analysis project Ga0209273, IMG submission 187126) | Marine sediment microbial communities from the Atlantic coast under amendment with organic carbon and nitrate - tdAd47.1 (SPAdes)... | ecosystem: Environmental > Aquatic > Marine > Coastal >...
CCCAGACCTGCCCGATTCCCTTGCGACGTATTGGCTACCGCGACACCGAGACCGGCAAACATTATGTGTTTCTAACCAACAATTTTAACTTGGCGGCCAGAACCATCGCCGATATCTACAAAGCGCGCTGGCAGATAGAACTGTTCTTCAAGTGCATCAAGCAAAACCTGAAAATCAAAACGTTTGTTGGCACTTCCAACAACGCCGTGCTGACACAAATCTGGATTGCCATGTGCACGTACCTGCTGATGGCCTGGATCAAATTCAGCAGCCGTATCGATCGTAGTCTTCAGCAGATGATACGCCTTCTTCAGCTCAATTTATTCGACCGCCGTGATCTACTTTTGCTATTAAAAGGTGATCCTCCCGAGCCAGCCAACGAATTTCAACAAATACGATTACGGCTATCATGAATATTTATGGGACAGCAATGAATTAGGTTGAAATAAATAGACCAGCCTCAACCTAGTTTTTTGTCGAGGCTGAGTTTTCGTAACTGTTCTTGAAGCGCACTTCTTGAGCCATGGCTTTTGCGCGCGAGTTAAGACTACTTTGTTTTAAATGACTGGTTAGTCTCACCTGAGTCTCAAAGCAATGTGATTGCAAGAACAAGGTTGCTAGTGTTACTGTAAATTTTTGCTGGCTTTTCATTTCAGCATTCACTCTGTCGTGGTCGCGAATCAGGTCGATAACCTTTAGATAAAAATGTCAACGGTCGAAATGCGGCTTTTAATGCCCAATACCCCGAAAACTGTGGGTTGGGCGCGACCTTAATTTCAGGTGTTTGCCTTACTACTGTTCTTATGACGCAAATTCTCTCAGTAGCAGTGCTTTGGTGGCGAATATCGTTTTACTTCAGGATGTTATACTTGTCAGAAAAGTTGTCGTGTTTGACGTAGGAACGACGAACGAGGTTACAACAATTGTCTGATTCAAATGAGACACCCGAAGCTATCGCGGCAGGTATAGAGAAAGGGGATAAAAACGCGGAGCGTGCCTTGATTGAAAAATATCAGAAGATTCTTTACTTCGTACTTTCAAACAGAACCCGCGACCCGGAATTGGCAAAAGACCTCGTTCAGGATACGTTTGTCATTGTACTGGAGAAGCTGCGAAACAACTCGCTAGAAGACCCCTCAAAATTGGCTGCCTATTTACAGAGTACGGCAATAAACCTGTATATAGGAGAGGTGCGAAAGTCAGAGCGACGCAAGACATCGGCGGATACTGAATTGATTGAATCGGTCTCGGAAAATGAAGGGGACCAGTACCGGCGAGTTCTGCAAGAGCAGGCCCGAATAGCGGTCCGAAAGCATATTGCGGAGCTACCTCAGGAACGTGATCGCAAGATACTGCACCGCTACTATTTGGAGGAAAAGGATAAAGAGGAAGTTTGCAGTGAACTTGACCTTGACCATCGCCATTTCGACCGAGTCATATCACGAGCACGAACACGATTTAAAGAACTCGTAGACGAGGGCATGAAAGATCTAATGCTGAATCATTAATGTTATGACTGAATTTTACAAAGTAGATGACGAGTTGATTGATAACTTTCTGCGCGGCAAGCTGGAGCAGGAAGGAATGAATGATTTTGAAGTTCGTTTGTTGGAAGATCCACAACTATTTGAGGCTGTTCAGATGAGAAAGGCCATGATCGAGGCCCTGGATTCCGAGAGCTCGTCCTTGCTTGCAGAGCAATCCGAACCTCAAATTGAGTCCGTAGTGGTAGACTTCAAGCAGTGGCTCAGACAACCTTATTCGATGGCTGCTTCTCTAATAGCGGCTTTGAGTGTTACTTTATTGGTTGGCAATATGATGCCAGGAGAAGAATCGGATTCTGGAGGTCAGTCTGTCCTGGTTGCCTCAAATCTGATTCTAGAAACTGTTCGTGGCAATGACCAAATCATTACCAGCTCCGGCACCGGGCCAATTCTTCTTACTATAGATGTGGGACCCGTTTCCGCTGACGCCAGATTCGATATCATCATCACCGATGAGGAAGGTGGCGAAGTATTCTCCGAAGAGTCCGCGGGTGTCGATGATCAAGGTTGGCTGCGAGTGGTACTGGCCCGCAGTTTCTCAGGTCTTCACAGAATTAGCGTCTTTGCTGCTGGATCATCCGAGCCATTGCAATCGACTTCTATAGAGTTCATACCTTGAGGAACACTTAAAGGCTCATCGAAGTCAAAACGTAAGACGCCCAGTAAAAAGGCGCTCTATATTGAGGGTTGCGAGCTAACTGGTTTTGTGCAGTACGCAGAGCATCGGCTGGTGCCAGACCCTCCCCCTGCAGGGCAGAATAGAATAAGCGCATGAATTCCGCTGAAGCTCGGTCTGATACTGGCCATAATGTCGATATCACTTGATCAACTCCCTGGCCAAGAAAACCGCGTGACAGGCTCATCAGGCCTTCACCGCCTCTCTCCTGGCCAAGCCCAGTTTCACAGCCAGAGATGACAACAAGTTCCGCATTGAAAGGATAGAGGATCAAGTCATCGAGCGTGACAAATCCTGCCTCGTCGGATCTAGGGGAAGTAGCGATGCCTACCAGGTCCGGCGTATCAACGTTGAAATAGCCGTGGGAGGCGATATGCACAATTCGGGAATTCCGTGTGGCCTCGTCCAGAAGATTAGACTTACTTGCCTGGGCTCCCGTCATGGTGCGAACTGGCAGGTCGGAAAAAATTTCTTTCAGGTTCTCTGCTTCACGCGCAGACCAGGGCAGGCGCTCCAGTTCATCATACCATCCGCGGAGTACGTCGACGGCGCCCTCGGCAGGTGAGCTAATCAGTTGGCGAGTATCTGAGACACCGAACTCTGGGTCGGCAAGCACGGCCAGCTCATATTGGTAATCCCGCTCCGGCGGCTCCTGCAGATGATAAAACGTGGTCAGAGAAGGCAACCGAGTCAGAGAGTAGTTCTCGACCAGAGGCTCATATCTGTCTACCGAACCACTGCCCAGGATAGCCAGGGGGATGGTACCCAGGGGATAGTTGGCAATAATAAAAAGATTGTTTCGACCTGACGGAAGCAAGTCTGCCATTAACAGTTCACCGAGTTTAACTGCGGCTTCTACAGGATTACCTCTTGAGTTCCGGGCAGCGAGTTGAATCTCCTGTGCCAGCGCCTCTATATCCGCGTAGTAGCCAAGCGCCTTGACATCAAAGTCGTCCCGGGTAATCGCAAAACCATAGCATTGCGCGCCCGGTACGCAGGCGAATTCAAGGATGACATCGTCATTTCCCAGCCTGGACTGCACATCGGCTATTGACGGTACTTCAAGGTCTGGTGCAACCGGATCCAGATCCAGTGAAGCCTGATATAGCTCGCGTACCTTGAAGTATTCGAGAGTTGAGTCGGAGTAAGTGTCAGTCCCAACACTGGCAGCACGCTGTCGCGCCAGATTGGTTAGTTGACGCCTCAGTCGTTGAGTTTCGGCAGTTTCTACGTTGTTGCCATTGCGCGCTGAAAGCAGCTGCTGAGCAAGATTGTTTGCCAGGCCCTGCTCGGCCACCTGTAACGCGCGGGTTTGAAATTCCTGATTACCGGTTTCTCCTGCGGCTCGCAAGAGATTGTGCATCAGATTGAGGTAAACAGAGTATGTTTCATCACTCCAAGCCGGTCCCAGGCGGGAAAACTCTAATTGCCGGCGGATAGTGGCGATATAGTCAATCGCCTGGTAACCACTGGCAATAGCTCGTTCTGTTCGTCCCAACTCAGAATAGGCTTCCATTAGCAGCGATGCTACTTCGACATGACGCGGCGAGATGTAATCATCCAGCGTATCGTCAATCAGCTCGAGAATGGCGACTGCTTCTGCGGCATTACCCTGCGCAAGGAGAATTTCCGCCCGAAGCAGGAGAATGGTAGTATTTTCACTGGATAGCGCCAATGAATCCTGTTGCTGGCGGAAAGACATAGCTTCACGCAGCGTTCGACTGGCCGATTCCAGATCGTTTTTGTCCAAGTAAGCTCTTATCAATCGTAGTTGAGTGGTGAATACGCGTTGTTCTGGACCGTTAATCCGAAAAAAATCGAGAGTCTTTTGCAAGGTGTCGACAGCCTCATCAAACAAGCCCAAACCGAGTAAGGCCTCACCCTCTAGGGCCATCATTGTAAATGCCCTCCACTCCCGATCAGTTTGACGATCGTATTGCTGTGCCAGACGAGCGAAATCGACGGCGACCCTGTACTCGCCCATGCGTCTGTATAAAGACGCCAGGCGCGAATAAGCAGTGGACATTTGTGATCCATCCATCCCTACTTCAGCCCTCATCAGGGCCATATGGGCAGCATCCCTGGCCATCGCATAGTCACCCATGTCCGCATAGTTCATGCTCATATTTGCCAGTGTGTAAACAATCGATTGAGTATCGCCCGAGTCCCAAAGGTAATCGATTGCATTAGCGAAGTGCTCCGCTGCCTCGCTGAAGTTTGAGGAAAACGAATAGAATCCCGCCAGGTTATTATGTAGCTCGCCAATTAAGTTCATGTCACGATGACGTTCCGCAATTGATAATGCAGACTGTAAAGTCGAGAGCCCAATCTCGGGATCTCCGGTGAGGATCTGGGCGAAGCCCAGCGCGCTCTTCATTTCTGCAAGATCCAACTCAATAATGGGCACAAAATGTTGAGGTGAATCCATTAGGCGGGCAACCAGAGGTTCGTAGATTTCTCTTGCTAGTTGATAGTTGTCTTGTCCATTGGCTATATCGGCACGCATCCATTCCAAGATATACCTGAATTCACCGAGAAAGCTTCCTTCGATTCTTTGAAGCAGCGATAAACTATCGTACAGCTCAGTGTTGTCTAGTAGCAGCCTGGACTGCATTAGTCTGGCGTATTCGGAAAGACCAAACTCGGCGATTTCTTGCTCCGCTACTCGTGAATAGTAGCTTAGGGCTTTTTGAAAGCTTGCGGTGTCTGGTTCAGCAGCGGCGATTCCAGCATCCGTCAACAGTTGGGCGGCTTCCGCCAGTTGAGATCCTAATGCGACATCTAACACAGTAACTTCGATTTGCGGCTCTCGGTGCGGGTGGCTAAACTGGAGTAGTAGCTGCCGATTGCCTGTGTATGGACCGACCACAAAGTATTCGAGGCCGGTGCGCCCAGCAGGATGGTCAATTACAATTGATTCTCGATCATTGTCATTCACGATTACTTGAATATCAGTACCAAGTTGTTGAACGACAATCAGCTTTTGTGTTTCAGATGGCACAAATATTTCTTGCGTAGAGCTAATCTGCCCCGTGGTGATCGGAGCAAGGAAGCTAAACGCTACTAGGCCAATTAGTTGTACTATTCTGACTAACATTCCGGCCATGTATAGGCTGTTCTATAAAGGTCTGTATCGTTCGTTGGACTTACCCATTCAATCGAAGTGACTAGATTGCCACTCAAGACGCGTACAATAATAAACTCTTTGATAATGTAGTCGCCCCTTCCGGTATTTACAGTGCCGCTACCAACGGGGTAGTCGAGATTCACAGGATAAAGGCATTTCCTGGTTAGGTCATACTCAAATTCAAAGTCAGAAAGCATGGCTTCTGCTTGAGGATCCCAGTCTTGGCCAAAAAAATTGTACTTGCCATACCAACTGTAAGTATTGCCAACATCCCTCTGCATAAAGTGCATACCTAAACGGGTATCCTGAGTCTTATCCGGCGAATAATCCTGAATTGTTCCAGCAGGGAGGACGCCATAAATTGGAGTGTGGCTTCTAATCTTTCCGCGACGGATTCTAAATTGATTCATTTCTTCTAATGTTGCCATATTGTAATTCCCTAATTTTACATTTAATTCTTGGTTCTAAGGTCGTTATAGGTAAACTTAATAATATCTGCTAGTTGAATATTATCTTTGGTCACCTCCCCCCTTTGTAGAGCATTGTTGGTAAGTTTTTCAGTCTCTATTATATCGTTAAGGTGTTCAAAAAAAGTGAAGTTGGCGTCTTGAGTTTGTGTTGAATTGTATATTGAGATTCGAGTTGCCTTGAGAAGTGATTGGAACACCTCTCCAACTATGATGCTACCAAGTTTACCGAGCCTCTTATTGGCTTGCGCTGCAGGAAGCCATGCTGGTTCTATGAGGATATATGTCCAGATAGGGAGTTTTAGCCAATGGTCACATTTGTTAAGGGCTGCTTCGATCGATCTGGTGACGTTTGTAAGACGTTCAATTTCTCCTTGTAGATTACTTGGGGGATCGTCTGATTGTACGTTTTGATTGGCAATATCTTGAATGTTGACGGATTCCGAGAAAGACTTAAGATCTCTGCAAACCTCCTCCAGAATTGGAAGTTCCATTGCGGAGCAATAGTCGGGAAAGCACTTCCAGAGATGTTCAATTACATCTTGTGCACAAGGTAAGTTGACTTCGAGCCCTCTCCCCAAATTCCTCTTTGCCAAATTTCGATTATTACTTGCTTCGTTCCTCATATTTAATAGGTCTTGGGCAAGTGCTGTATCGAACGCATTTGCTATTGTCTCTATCCTGTTATCCCCATAAGCTTTGAGGTTAATTAGCATTCCCCAGTCAACGTTTAATTCAGGATCGTTAAGAACACTTTCCCATTCCCCACCAGGTCCTGTCAGTCCAAAGATGTCATTCAATGACAAGTCATTCTTTTTACCTTGCAGATCATCATTTATGATATATCGGTCTCTAACCATGCTGTGACCGAATCTGAAACTTGCGACTGTGAATTCGATAGGAATCTGCGGTTCCTCACCACTACTTGGCCGGAGTAATGTCGAAGTAATCGCGAGTTGGTTGAACAACTGATCGAATACCACGTTTTCCATTATTTTGTTCAGGAAATCATTCTTTATCACATATTGGTAAAGCAGCGTCACTTCCTGCCTGGCTTTGGAGAACGGATCGTCCGCTCCAGAGTTGACCCACAGCTCGAATATTCTGTTGTGAAAGTTCATCATTAGTACATGAATTCGAGCGACTAGAAAATTTTCGTCATTTCGAGGATCTCCGATCAATGAACCGGATTCTGGACAATCTGGATCACGTGGAAGATCGTAGAAATTTTGAACGCTTGCAGTTTGATCTTCAGGGGCAGGCACTCCCAGAAATTGTCCGCAATGTGGGCCTCCTTTCGGTATGTAGCTCCCGAACCCGATACTTGAACCATATAGGCAATCGAGGTCCAAAGATGGACTGATATCCTGCACCAATTCGATTGTAGGTACAGGACCACGCAATGGCGGGAGAGCCCCACGCCTGATTTTAGATATATCATGTGCGATGAACTGACCGAAATAGGTATATGCTGCGCCTATTTCCCGAGGGGCAGCACCAATTTTATTACTAGGGTCGGCAAGCTCAGCAAGTATAGCGAGAGCCTCAGGTTTAAACCTTGTTCCTCTGACCTGATGGAACATGCGGTAGAAACCTTCGTATTCTGATAAACCGTGCAAGGGCATAGTGATTCCTCATTGGTTAATTGCAGTTATGATTGGTCGCCTGCTTATTATTCAAGCTTTATCACCGCGATGAGGACTGATTCGATGTTTTTCTGAACCAGCGATACAGTACTTACCCGAAATCCTTTTCAAAAACAAGCAAAAGACGCGATTTGCTACCACGCTGGAGGCTTGAGACCGCGCGTTTCAAATATTTCCTGTTATGTAAGCTGCGATTGTCTCAGTGCCCGAAGGATTTTTTGTTAGGCCGAAATATTTATTATTTGTTAGCAGCGACGGATGCTAGTCATGTAAAAGCAAGGCTGGAATACAGGCTAAATTTACCCTTTTAGTTACCTAAAACGGGCTCACTGCCGATGGAAGATCAACAATGAGCCAATTGGAGAGACCGATCAAGTCATTTATTGGTCTAATTGTCCGCGACGAGATTCTGTGAGATTTGCTCCATATTTGACCTCGCATTCTCATCTCGAGCGTTCGCTCGCAAGGCGACTTCAAGGTCAGAATGGGCACCCTCCAAATCTCCGTCTTTTGCTCTTGCCACTGCAAGATTCGAATAAACTGTGGCTTCAATTCTTCGCTTCTGGCGCGTTGAAACCGATCGCTCTCTCGAAATCTTGTGTAGCGACAATTCGCAATTAGATATGGCGTTAACAAAATCACCAACCATGATCTGAGACACACAGAGATTGTTTAGATCCCAAAATTCGAGCCTATTTATTCGTCGATTGCTAAACGAATCAATGGCTTCGTCCGGGTTTGATGTGCTGATAGCGTCATATCCTCGCCCTTCGGGGAAAGCCGTTAATCGATACTCAGCCTGAGCACTAGCATGAATCAATAGTGAAACCACTGCGCACAAGGACATGGTTAAATACTTTTTGGTTGTTGTCATTTCTATGACTCCTGATTATTTGGTTAATATCAAACTGCAATTATTAAGTGCCGACAGATACAAAAATGTCTCACTTGCCAGCTATGATTTTCATTTACAGTGTTGCGTTAAATAATAAGCGCTGGTAGAAACAATGAGCTAAGCACGACAATCGTGTTCGGAAACCGAACAATCAATAATTACTGGATCGCTAATTCCACATGCTATTTGTTTGGGCACTATTAACTTAACGAGAAAAGCAATCCGAAGTAATTCAAAAAAAACCAACAGCAAACTAGATTTGGTAATAGGTTTGGTAGACTAAAAGTTTAAGAATGGCTCTGCCCACATGATATGGATCGGAGAAAATACTTAAAGACAACATCAAACGGAGCAGGTGCAGTTTGAGCAAGTCAATAAGTCACCAAATAGATCAACACTCATCAAAATAAATGTAATTACCTACATGGAATCACTGCTGTCCCATAACTTTGAATTAAAAAAGGCCTGAATCTCAACAAGTTGTTACAATGGATGTACCACCAAACACTGTAATAACAGGGAGATTCAAGCCTTGGCACATCATAATACGGTCTTCGCTCAATTGCTAAAATTTATTCCCAGACATGAATTCGAGTCCTTGGCCAATCGGCACCATCAGGGCCAGAAACTGCGCAGAATGACCCGGTGGTCGCAGTATGTTGCATTATGCCTGGCCCAGGTATCTGGCCGTTCGAGCCTGCGCGATATCGTCAGCAACCTCTCGGCCCAGTCAGCCAAGCTTTATCATCTTGGCAGCGCTCGCGTGACCCGAACATCGCTAGCTCGTATCAATGAACAACAACCTTATACGCTTTACGAAGCATTGTTCCACAAGCTGCTAGCTCGTTGTCACGGATTAGCGCCGAAGCATGGCTTCCGCTTCAGCAACAAACTCTATTCCTTAGACTCGACCACGATTGACCTCTGCCTTTCGGTCTTTCCCTGGGCCAAATTCCGCCGCGCCAAAGGTACCGTGAAGATCCACGTTGGTCTTGATCACGATGGCCTACTCCCAAGCTTTGTTACCGTCTCCGATGGCAAGACTCACGACATCACCATAGGCCGCACTCTAGACTTGCCGGCGGATAGCATCGTCGTCATGGATCGAGCCTATATCGATTTCACTTGGTTTAACGCCTTGGATGATAAAGGAATTTTCTTTATCACCCGGCAAAAGCGTAACGCCACTTACCGCGTTATTGAGCGGCGTGAAGTCCTTAAAGCCAGGGGCCTGACCTGTGACCAAACTATTCTTATCACGGGTCTCAAAGCGAAAGCTTGTCCGATCCCGTTGCGACGTATTGGCTACCGGGATCCCGTGACCGGCAAGCACTACGTGTTTCTAACTAACAATTTCGACCTGGCAGCCAGAACCATTGCCGATATCTACAAGGCCCGCTGGCAAATAGAGATGTTCTTCAAGTGCATCAAGCAGAACTTGAAAATCAAATCTTTTGTTGGCACCTCCAAGAATGCTGTGCTGACACAAATCTGGATTGCCATGTGCACGTACCTGCTGATGGCCTGGATCAAGTTCAGCAGCCGTATCGATCGTAGTCTTCAGCAGATGATTTGCCTTCTTCAGCTCAATTTATTCGACCGCCGTGATCTGCTTTCGCTGTTGCGAGGAGATCCTTCCGAACCACCAGAAGACCCTCAACAAATTCGATTACGGCTTTCATGAATATTTATGGGACAGCAATGACATGGAATTACAATTTTGGAGTTGCATTAAGTGTCCGATATTAGAAATAGAGCTGGAAATGTAATAGAACGATGAACAGAGCACCCTATGCCTATAGGTTGATTAGGTCATCTATTATTCGAATATGGCAGGAATCCGTTCGTAGTTTTCAAGCAAGTACTTAGCGTCAGTTGCATCTTTTCGCCGAATGTCCGGCGCCCTATCAGTCCATGCGATCATTTTTAACAGTACCATTCCTACAGGTGTTGCGACTGGCACTACCAGATTGCTCTGATCGTCGAGCATAACGTCATCCGCGTGTTCACATGCTTCCGTAAAGCCAGCAACACTCATGGCAACCTCACCCTTAGGCGGCCATTCTATAATTGAGCCCTCACTTTCGATCTGCCCGAACGGAACCAGGTCTATCGATTCATCGTTTGAACCAAATAGTCGATGCTGCGTTCGTGATTCTCTAAACCCGTTTTCAAGTAGCCTTTTCTTTATGTTATGGAATGTATCCCAATCGGCTACTTCTATCGCGAAATCAATATCCTGAGTAGCTCGCCTAATTTGAGCCCCATGACCATAGTGAAGCACCAAGTCACGGGCTGTTGCACCTACCACGACCCAAGATACATTTAGCTCAGCGCAAACAGTACTCACTACTCGCAGTACCTCAACGGTTGAGGGATTAATTTTCCGGGACAAATTGATCATGGATATGTAGATCGTAAAGTTTTTTCGCAGTTTCTAGATTTCGTGTATCGCCGGTAGCTATAAGATCCGCAAATACCAGTATCGGGTGTACCAGCCCTTCACCTTCTTCATAACCGTTGTCGAGATAATCGGTGGTTCTTGGCCAAAACCGTTTATAAATGTGGATTTTGACCATATTCGTCCTTCCCCATTCGTTTGCTTTTTGCAAACGTGCATCTCTAAGCAGGTTGGGGACTTTCTCTTTTGGAAGATATACGGTAGCGTCTTCAGGAGTAAGATAGCAGGTATATTTTGCAGCTGCGATTTCGCCACCCCAGTAGCCATCGTATCTTGTGATATCTATTTCTTTCCACCAATAAGGATCTTCGGTTTGAAACTCTCCGATGAGCAACTTTGGCTTTAGTTTTCGGGGCCATGCTTCAACCCACCGATCTAACAGTTCCTTGTGTTTTGTGAGCTTGCGGACTCGACCCCTCTCCTTGATGTAGCCGCCTGCTTTCAGTGCCTTGATAACCCAACCGACGGTTCCGACAGCAACACCGGCCCGGTCTGCGATGGTTCTATAAGGCTCGGCCACAATCCATTCGTAGCATAGGAACGCAAACACTACTTCCAGCGCTTTTGGTTCGAACGCTCTGTGGGCAATGTCCTTCTCTTTTCGGTATGTGGTTTTGAGTGCAGGATTACCCTTTATATAAACAAATTGCCCAGGCTGATTTAGATATGCGTTACCTACGCAATCTATGTATTGGATTTCTTCTTTCCTTAAGCGCTCGGCCATATTGGGATTTACATAGTCGGCTATCAGGATGCCTTCTTCTAATTCCCTGACATGGTTGATAAGTACGCCCAGATTAGCCTGCTGAGCCCACTTCTTTACCTCAGCAAACAGCTTTTCCCCATTTGGGTGAATTCTTAGCACGGCGTCAACCCGCTTGCCTCGATACTCCACTTCCCTCTCCTGGACTTCCAGGCGAACTCCCGCCTCCCGCTCTATGGCATTTAGGGCGTCTTCCAGTACGTCGTCAAGTTGATGGTTTTCCTGGTTCATTTGTACATAATTTCAGCTTGAACATTATTAATGTTCACTAGAATATAATGTACACTTCAACTAATCAAGACCTTAGGGGAGAAAATGATCATTTTTCTAACCTGTACATTATTAATGTACACAGAGATATGGTAGACAAAGCCGACTTGCGCTTCCCCCAGCCGATTTAGTGACAGGGTAAATAAGCTGTCGTAGTTTAGGAGGAAGCTTACAGATCCAATATGTGGTTAATAGTTCACAGTTTAGACCATACTTTATTGCCCACCCATAAAATAGACGGGATCATCCTCTTTTTGACAAATTTACCCGTGGACCAAAATGATTATGTACTGTTCCGAGACAGGAAAGAAAATCGAACACTACTCTGAGGGCATTTATGAAGATGGAGAATGGACCAGTTGGGAATGGATCAATAGACAAACTAAACTGCGAGACATAAAGCAGGAATTCCCCAACGCCGACCCGGAAGTGGTCGAAATCTTTGAAGACCTCGTTAGCACTGCACATGGCTACTTTGAAAGGACTGGCCGGTACCTTCAGATCTGGGGAGAGCTTGGCGAGCTATATGCTGAGATATGTTTCGGATTAAAACGCCATAAGCCAGGTCATGAAGGATCAGATGGAAGGTTGGGAAACGACTGGATTGAAATAAAGACAATCTCCCCAGAAAAACGAACAGATGTAGTGATGGTAAAACGTGCTGGTAACTTCAACAAAATTTTGATCGTTAAATTTGACGAGTTCTTCGAGCCTGACTGTCAACTCATAGACCGAAAAGAATTGGGCAAAGGAAAGGGAAAGTTCGTCAAAGCCCGATGGAAAACAGACAAGCACAATGAGTGATACCTGCAAGCCAGTTACTACAACTAAAGCTACTACAACTAAAGCAACATTGCAGGCAACACTCAGAAAGAATCTTCTTCTAATTCGACGGCACGTTTGAACTGTTACACACCAAGTTCAACTCTTGCTATCGCTACAAGTTCACTCACACAGAAATTCGGCCTTCTTTTTTCATGACTCTCTTTTCGATCCTCCACCCGGTTACGGGTGCACAAAGAAATTAACAAATGGTTGGGGCCATTTCGGTCTTCACGCCCACGCCAAGCCGGCTTAACTCATGCTGCAGGATACTGAGGGCCAGCGATTCTTCCGCATATTCTCCCTGATAGTTACTGCCTGGCATGGGGCCGTGTGAATAGACAATCAACAGTGTAAACTGTCTACCTAAGTCGAGATTTTCATGAATGGATTAGCTGTTATCAGTGCCTTACAAGCATCTTTGCTAATCGGTGATCAATCACTGCAGGCCAAAGTGATGTAGATTGCGGGCCGCTTCCCCCAATGTATGCCCCCGCCACTTTGACGACCAGCGCGACTGAAATGCCGCCAGCACCGACACAATAAGTTGATATGTCCACATAATTCATAAGTATCGACATGTTTTGTTGACGTGTCGATGTTATCGACATATCCTTCATATATGTCGATGAATTTGGAATATGTAGACATATTATGAGCGAATCCTACCCCAAAGCTCAGAGTCAGTGGCAACCAGAGCTTCCTTGGAACGGTCTGCCACCTCTCCCTCCAAAAGTGGAGCTGGAATCAAAAACAGTGCTAAAACAATGTATTACTGCTCGAGCAGCGCTGGGGGAGCTAAAACAAGCAGCTGAACTCATCCCAAATCAAGCCATGTTGATCAACCTCATCTCCCTGCTTGAGGCCAAAGACAGCTCAGAGATCGAAAATATAGTCACCACCTCGGATAAACTGTTCCAGTACGCGGACGCCCCTGGCGAGAATATGGACCCGGCCACACGGGAAGCACTGGCTTACCGCACTGCCCTCTTTAATGGCTTCCAATCGCTCAAACAACGCCCTCTGCGCACTACAACTGCAGTAGAAATATGCAGCACTATCAAAGGCTCACAGATGGACATCCGCAAGGTCCCTGGCACAGCAATTGCGAATCAGGCCACTAAAGAAGTTATCTATACCCCACCAGTCGGTGAAGAATTGCTGCGTGATCTATTGGCAAATTGGGAGCGCTTCCTGCATGAGAATAAAGAACTGGATCCTTTAGTCAGGATGGCTGTAGGTCACTACCAATTCGAAGCTATTCATCCGTTCAACGATGGCAATGGGCGTACCGGGCGAGTCATCAACAGCTTGTTTCTGATTCAAGAAGGACTGCTAACCCTTCCAATACTCTACCTGAGCCGTTACATCATTGAAAACCGTCCAGACTATTATCGCCTTTTACAGGAAGTGACTTCTTCAGCAAACTGGGAAGGCTGGATTTCATATATTGTTAAAGGTGTCGAACAAACGGCCAAATGGACCAATGCCAAAATATCCGCTATCCGCGATCTTGAATCGCATACGAGGGAGTACATTCAAACAAAACTTCCAAAAATCTATAGTCGGGAGCTGGTCGAAGTTATCTTTACCCAACCTTACTGCAGGATAGGAAATCTTGAAGAAGTGGGCATAGCCAAGAGGCAGGCAGGTAGCCGATACTTAAAAGAGTTAGCCCGGACCGGTGTACTGGTGGAACTTCCAGTGGGACGAGAAAAACTTTTTATTCATCCTCGACTGTTGGACCTGTTCAATCAAGAAGACAATACATTCGAACCGTATGGACAGTGACTTGGCAGCATCACCTGGCTAAAGCCTGACAAGACCATGCCTTTGCTTCCCTCCAACATTCACCTGCCGGTTACCGAAGTCCTCGGAGAGTTGAAGTCGACTCTCAACCGCCACCACGAAGCAATTCTGCAGGCGCCACCCGGCGCCGGAAAAACCACGCTTGTCCCTCTGGCACTGGCAGCTGAACCCTGGCTGGGCGACAGAAAAATCCTGATACTGGAGCCACGTCGCATTGCAACCCGCGCAGCGGCGCACCGGATGGCGGACCTGCTTGGCGAATCGGTGGGCCAGACCGTGGGCTATCGCATGCGACTTGATACCAGGGTTTCGTCTTCCACAAAAATCGAAGTGATTACAGAAGGCATCCTCACCCGCATGCTTCAGGAGGATCCCTCGCTTGTCGATGTGGGGCTGGTTATTTTCGACGAGTTTCATGAACGTGGCCTGGACGCCGACCTGGCCCTTGCCTTGTGCCTGAAGGGAAGATCTCTGTTCAGGGAGGACGATCCGCTTAAACTGCTTATCATGTCGGCAACGCTGGACAGCCAAAAACTGGAAGAACTCACTGGGGCGCCGGTTGTGCGGAGCGAAGGGAAACAATACCCGGTAGACATCGTCTACGGAAAATCCAGCCAGCCGAAAGACTCCATCCATGACAAGACTGTTACGGCGATATTAGGGGCATTGGCTGACAATCCCGACAGCAGCATTCTGGTATTCCTGCCTGGCCAGGGCGAAATCAGGAGAGTGGAAGACTCGCTTGCCATAGCACTGCAGAGTCGAAGAATCCGCGACGTGCAGTTGCGGGCTCTGTATGGCAACCTTTCCCTGGAAGAACAACAGGCAGCCATCGCGCCGGTAGCAAACCCCGGTGAACGTAAAGTCGTGCTTGCAACCAACATAGCGGAAACCAGCTTAACGATAGAAGGTGTGGATGTTGTTATCGACTCTGGTCTGGCCCGGGAACCAGTGTTCGACCCGACATCGGGCATGACCCGTCTGCATACTCGCAGGATTTCCCAGGCATCGAGTACCCAGAGAATGGGTCGAGCCGGTAGATTGCGTCCAGGAAAATGTTATCGTCTCTGGTCAAAAAGCCAGCAGGATCAGCTGGCTCCTCATGCAACGCCG
>Ga0209273_10002156_pt1 | contig 15565 bp, 11 predicted proteins | sample tdAd471_FD_187126 | JGI IMG/M metagenome (GOLD analysis project Ga0209273, IMG submission 187126) | Marine sediment microbial communities from the Atlantic coast under amendment with organic carbon and nitrate - tdAd47.1 (SPAdes)... | ecosystem: Environmental > Aquatic > Marine > Coastal >...
GGGGACAATGTGAAGATGACGGCGACGTTGATTGTGCCGATTGCCATGGATGAGGGCTTGCGCTTTGCCATTCGCGAAGGCGGCCACACCGTGGGCGCCGGTGTCGTCACCAAAATCGTCGAGTAAATATCTAATTGGGATATAGGAGTGTAGCTCAATTGGTAGAGCACCGGTCTCCAAAACCGGGGGCTGTGGGTTCGAGTCCCTCCACTCCTGCCATGCGCGGCGCCTCGTTTTTAGCGGCCGCGCATTTTTGGAAGGCAAGCGCGATGAGATTGGTATAGCGAGCGGTCGATGGAGAAAGTAAATCCGGCACAGTTTATTCGTCAGGTCCGCCAGGAGGTCGCGAAAGTTACGTGGCCAACGCGGAAAGAAACGGGAATTTCGGCGGCCATGGTGTTCGTGATGGTTTTTTTGGCGGCGATCTTCTTTTTTCTCGTGGATCAGGTCTTGTCGCTTGGGGTGCGGTTGATTTTTGGATTTGGGAGTTAGGGTATGGCGGCTCGGTGGTACGTCGTGCACGTCTATTCCGGCTTTGAACGCAAGGTTGCGCAATCCATTCGCGAGCAGGCGGCCTTGAACGAGATGGACGATCTGATCGAGGAAGTTCTGGTGCCGACCGAAGAGGTCGTCGAGCTGCGCAAGGGCGCGAAGGTAAGCGCCGAGCGCAAGTTCTTCCCGGGCTACGTGTTGGTGAAAATGAATTTGACGGACGAGACGTGGCATCTCGTGAAGAATACTTTGAAGGTCACTGGGTTTCTGGGTGCAAAGGGGGTGCCGTCTCCTTTAAGCGAAGATGAGGTTGGCCGCATTCTCCACCAGGTGAAGGAAGGGGTCGAGCGTCCGAAACCTTCCGTGACGTTCGAGATTGGCGAAGAGGTTCGCGTTTCCGACGGTCCCTTTACGTCCTTCAGCGGCCAGGTTGAGGAAGTGGATGAAGAAAAGGCTCGGATCAAGGTCACGGTATCGATCTTTGGCCGGGCAACGCCTGTCGAGTTGGAATATTCGCAGGTTGAGAAGGTTTGATTTGGATCGAGGTCTTTCGCAGGCCCTTCGATCCAGCGTGCGGGAGGCCGGCCATGGTCGAACCGCGCCCCTTAAGCGATTGAGGAAGTAGATGGCAAAGAAAATTGACGGTTACATCAAGTTGCAGGTCCCGGCGGGGCAGGCAAATCCATCGCCACCCATCGGCCCGGCTTTGGGCCAGCGCGGCGTCAACATCATGGAGTTTTGCAAGGCCTTTAACGCCGATACGCAAAACCTCGAACCGGGCATGCCGATTCCCACCACCATTACGGTCTATGCCGATCGCAGTTTTACCTTCGTTACGAAATCGCCACCGGCCAGCTTCTTTTTAAAGAAGGCGGCAAAAGTCAACAAAGGCGCCAAGACGACCGGCCGGGAAACGGTTGGCAGGGTGACGATGGCCCAAATCCGTGAAATCGCTGAACTGAAGATGGCGGATTTGAATGCAAACGATATCGAGTCAGCGGCGCAAATGATTGTCGGCTCGGCGCGATCGATGGGCCTTGAGGTGAGGGAGTAGGGCGATGGCGGGAAAAAACGGAAAACGGATGCGCCAGGCGCTTGAAAAGGTCAACCAGGACGAAGCCTATCCGGTTGCGGACGCGGTGAAGCTTATTCGCGATGGGGCGAAGGCAAAATTCGATGAAACGATCGAAATTGCAATGAACCTTGGTGTCGATCCCCGGCATTCGGATCAAATGGTGCGCGGCGTCGTCGCGCTACCAAACGGCACGGGCCGGTCGGTGCGTATCGCCGTCTTTGCAAAAGGGGATAAGGCGAAGGAAGCCGAGGCGGCCGGCGCCGATCTGGTTGGCGACGAGGAGTTGGCGAAAAAAGTTGAGGGCGGCGAGATCAAATTCGACCGTTGCATCGCCACGCCGGACATGATGGCCGTCGTCGGCAAACTCGGGAAGGTCCTGGGTCCGCGCGGGCTCATGCCAAATCCGAAAGTCGGCACAGTAACGGTTGACGTTGCCGCTGCGGTGCAGGCGGCGAAGGCAGGCCAGGTGGAATTTCGCGCGGAGAAAAACGGGGTGGTTCATGCCGGCATCGGCAAGGCCAGTTTTTCCGAGGAAGCCCTGGTGCAGAATGTGAATGCCTTTGTCGGGGCAATCCTGCGCGCCAAGCCAAGCGGCGCGAAGGGCAATTACATGAAAAAGGTGACCCTGACTTCGACCATGGGGCCGGGGATCCGATTGGATGTTTCAAACCTGGGGCGGTCATGATCTGCACCGGGAAAACAAATTCTTCGCCTTCGGCTTTGCCGGGGCGATGGATCGAAGGGGCGGCAGTGCCGCGTCTTCGTACCTGTCCAAGACTGCAGGCGCCATCGCAATTTGTGCGTTGGCTTAAGGGGCGACCACCTGCACAGACGGGAGGTAAACCGATTTCGGCGTCTTCCTATAAGGACGTCTTAAGCGGCTTGAACTTCTGGGGCAGGACAAGTGGATTCGCCAATCCCTGGCGAGTTCTGTTGCGTGACGCGGGCGGGTCGCTTTTTGGCCATCCCGTTCAATGGTTGGAGGCGTAAGGTGGACCGATCAGAAAAAGAACAGTTGGTTGATTCGCTTCACGGCGTCTTTGATGCTGCCGCACTTGTGGTTGTTGTGCACCAGAGTGGCATGACGGTGGGGGAATCCACCGATCTGAGACGCAAAATGCGTGAAGCGGGCGCTAGCTTTAAGATCACGAAGAACCGGCTCACCCGCATCGCCCTTAAGGGCACGCCCTACGAAGCCCTGGACGGCCTTTTCAACGGCCCCACGGCGATCGCTTATTCGGAAGACCCGGTGTCTGCCGCGAAAGTGGTCGTTGATTACGCCAAGAAGAACGAAAAAATCGTCGTTCTTGGTGGTGGGTCCGGAAAAGAGGTGTTGGACGAAAGCAGCGTGAAAATGCTGGCTTCGTTGCCGTCCCTAGACGAATTGCGCGCGAAGATTGTCGGCATCGTTAGCACGCCGGCAACGCGGATTGCCGGGGTGCTGCAAGCGCCGGCAGGCCAGGTTGCGCGGGTCGTGGGTGCTTATGGGGCAAAGGATGCGGCTTAACGGGCCGGCCACAAACAAAGTTCAAGCCTAGGAGACATGAAAATGGCGGATTTGGAAAAGATTGTTGAAGACCTTTCGAAGCTCACGGTGATTGAAGCTGCGGATCTGAGCAAGCTTCTTGAAGAAAAATGGGGCGTTTCTGCGGCGGCTCCGGTTGCGGTTGCCGCGGCCGGCGCGGCGGCTGGGGCCGGCGAAGCAGCGGCCGAAGAAAAGGACGCCTTCGACGTGATTCTTGCCGCAGTCGGCGACAAGAAAATCAACGTCATCAAGGAAGTGCGTACGATCACGGGGCTTGGCCTGAAAGAGGCGAAGGACTTGGTCGAAGCGGCGCCCAAGCCGGTAAAAGAAGGCGTCAAAAAAGAAGAGGCCGAAGAGCTGAAGAAGAAGCTCGAAGAAGCGGGCGCATCCGTCGAGCTCAAATAGCAGTGACCCTTGGGGTCATTTGCAAAGTGGGGTGGGCGACGTTGGATCTGTCGCGCCATCCTGCTAATTGCGGAAATGCAGCCCGGCATGGGGACCCCATGCCGGAGTTGCGTTTTTTTAAGAGACGCGCTGGCCATGCCAGCCGTATTTGCCTGTTTGGGGAAACGGGCGCTTCCAGAAAACCCGTAAGGGTTTAAGGGGAAAGTATGGCTACGTCCTTTACGACTCGGAAACGCATTCGCAAAAACTTTGGCCGCATTCAGTCGGCTTCGGCATTGCCGAATCTGATCGAGGTGCAGCGAAGCTCCTACGAAAAGTTTTTGCAGGCGGAGGTGCCGCCCCAAGACCGCGAAGACAACGGTCTGCAGGGTGTCTTCAAGATGGTTTTTCCGATTTCGGATTTTTCGGAGCAATCGACCCTTGAATTCGTCTCTTACATGTTCGAAGGGCCGAAATATGACGAGGAGGAATGCCGTCAGCGCGGCATGACCTTCGCGGCGCCTCTTAAGGTGACGCTGCGGCTTGTCGTATGGGACGTTGATGAGGAGACCGGTTTGCGGTCGATCCATGACATCAAAGAACAAGACGTTTACATGGGCGATATGCCGCTGATGACGGACAAGGGCACGTTCATCGTCAACGGAACGGAGCGCGTGATTGTTTCCCAAATGCACCGTTCGCCAGGCGTCTTTTTCGATCACGACAAAGGCAAGACCCATTCTTCCGGAAAGTTTCTGTTTGCGGCTCGCGTCATCCCCTATCGCGGTTCCTGGCTAGACTTCGAGTTTGATGCAAAGGACATCGTCCATGTGCGCATCGACCGGCGCCGGAAATTGCCGGTGACGACCCTTCTGCTGGCGTTGCCAAGCCTTGAAAAAGAGAAGAAGAAGGCCGGAAAGGCCAAGAAAGGCGAGGCGGAGGAAGTCTCCGGCATGGGTGTCGAGGATATCCTTAAATATTATTACGACAGCCTGACGTTCACGCGGGCCAAGCGCGGCTGGCGCACGGATTTCAATTTGGAATGGATGCGCGGCGTAAAGCTCACCCATGATCTTGTCAACGCGCGAAGCGGCAAGGTGCTGGTTGAGGCGGGCGAGAAAATGACGCCACGCCTGATCAAGCGGCTTCAGGAAGGCGGGCTGAAAGAACAGCTTGTCACCGATGAGGAACTGATTGGCCGTTACGTGGCAAACGATCTCGTCAATGAAAAGACTGGCGAAATCTACGCCGAGGCTTGCGACGAGCTTACCGAAGAGCTTATGGAGCAGCTTGAGGAAGCCGGCGTCAAAGAGATTCGCGTGCTTGCGATCGATCATTTGAACGTGGGGCCTTATATCCGCAATACGTTGATGATCGATAAAAACCGGACGCGCGAGGAAGCGCTGATCGACGTTTACCGGGTAATGCGCCCGGGCGAGCCGCCAACCCTTGACGCGGCAAAGACTCTCTTTGAGGGCCTTTTCTTTGATTCGGAACGCTACGACCTTTCCGCCGTCGGCCGCGTTAAAATGAATTCTAGGCTTGGCTTTCAGACGGAGGACAACGTTCGCGTCCTGCGCAAGGAAGACATCCTTGCGGTTGTGAAGATTTTGGTCGAGCTAAAGGATGGGCGCGGCGAAATCGACGACATTGACCATCTTGGCAATCGGCGCGTCCGTTCCGTTGGCGAATTGATGGAGAACCAGTACCGGATGGGCCTGCTCCGAATGGAGCGTGCGGTTCGTGAGCGCATGAGTTCCGTCGAGATCGACACGGTCATGCCGCACGATCTGATCAATGCGAAGCCGGTTGCGGCGACGGTCCGCGAATTCTTTGGCTCTTCGCAGCTTTCCCAGTTCATGGACCAGACAAACCCGCTTTCCGAAGTGACGCATAAGCGGCGCCTGTCGGCGTTGGGACCGGGCGGTCTGACGCGCGAGCGTGCAGGCTTTGAGGTGCGGGACGTGCATCCCACCCATTACGGCCGGATCTGCCCGATCGAAACGCCGGAAGGGCCGAATATTGGCTTGATCAATTCGCTGGCAACCTATGCCAGGGTCAACAAATACGGCTTCATCGAGACGCCTTACCGGAAGGTCGAGAAGGGCAAGGTGACAAACGACGTCATTTACCTTTCGGCCATGGACGAGGCAGGACATGTCATCGCGCAGGCGAATTCGCCTCTCGATAAACAGGGCCGTTTTCTTGAGGATTTGGTCAGTTCCCGGATGTCCGGCGAATTCCATATGGCGCTGCCGGAAACCATCGATTTGATGGACGTTTCGCCAAAACAGCTTGTCTCTGTGGCGGCCGCGCTTATCCCGTTTCTCGAGAACGACGATGCGAACCGCGCCCTCATGGGTTCGAACATGCAGCGTCAGGCGGTCCCCCTTATTCAGCCCGAGGCGCCGCGCGTCGGCACTGGTATGGAGGATGTGGTTGCCCGGGATTCCGGCGTTGCCGTTGGGGCGCGCCGCACGGGCATTGTCGACCAGGTGGACGCCACGCGCATCGTTGTGCGCGCAACGGAAGATGCCTCCAGTGCGGAGGCGGCCGTGGACATCTACAATCTGCTGAAGTTCCAGCGTTCGAACCAAAACACCTGTATCAACCAGCGGCCGCTTGTAAAGGTGGGTGACGTCGTTGCCAAGGGTGACATCGTTGCCGACGGGCCGTCCACGGATCTTGGCGATTTGGCCCTTGGCCGTAACGTCCTCGTCGCCTTCATGCCGTGGAATGGTTACAACTTCGAAGATTCGATCCTCATCTCCGAGCGAATCGTGCGCGACGATACGTTTACCTCGATCCATATCGAGGAATTCGAAATGATGGCGCGCGATACAAAGCTTGGTCAGGAAGATATTACGCGGGACATTCCCAATGTCGGCGAAGAGGCGTTGCGCCATCTCGATGAGGCGGGCATCGTTTACATCGGAGCCGAAGTGCAGGCCGCCGACATTCTCGTCGGTAAGGTGACGCCGAAGGGCGAATCGCCCATGACGCCGGAAGAAAAATTGCTGCGGGCAATCTTCGGCGAGAAGGCTTCGGATGTCCGTGACACGTCTCTTCGTGTGCCGCCGGGCGTTTCCGGCACGGTGGTCGAAGTGCGCGTCTTCTCGCGCCGTGGCGTCGATAAGGATGAGCGGGCCCTGGCGATCGAGAGAGAAGAGATCGAGCATCTCGCAAATGACCGCAACGCTGAGAAAGCCATTCTTGAACGTGGCTATTATGGCCGGCTTAAGGAAATGCTGCTCGGCAAGGTTTCGGACAAGGGGCTTCGTGGCCTGAAGGAAGGCACGCGCATCACCGATGTCGTGCTGGATGAGTTCACGCCGGGACAATGGCGCCAGATCAATCTCAAGAACGAGAAATCGATGTCCGAGATTGAGGCGCTGGGCAAGCAATTCGACGAAAGCATCGCGCGTTTGGAAGCACGCTTCCAAAGCAAGATTGAAAAGCTCCAGCGTGGCGACGAATTGCCGCCGGGCGTGATGAAGATGGTGAAGGTCTTTGTCGCCGTAAAACGGAAATTGCAGCCCGGCGACAAGATGGCGGGCCGGCATGGCAACAAGGGCGTCATTTCGAGAATCGTCCCGATGGAGGACATGCCCTATCTGGAAGATGGAACGCCGGTGGACATCGTTCTCAATCCATTGGGCGTGCCCTCGCGCATGAATGTCGGGCAAATTTTTGAAACCCATCTTGGCTGGGCTTCGGCCGGGCTGGGCAAGCAATTGGGCCAGGTTCTGGATCGGGTTCGCCAGGATGGCAAGTACGACGAGCTTCGCAAGGAACTCATCGACATTTATGGCGATGAGGAAAAACAGAACATCAACGACCTTTCGGAGGATGGACTGAACGAACTCGTTGAAAATCTGCGGCCGGGTGTTCCGATGGCCTCGCCGGTGTTCGATGGTGCCCGCGAAGAAAACATCGTCGAAATGTTGGAGCGTGCGGGTCTTGAGTCTTCGGGCCAGGTAACGTTGGTCAATGGGCGCACGGGCGAGAAGTTCAAACGTGAGGTGACGGTCGGTTACATCTACATGATGAAACTGCATCACTTGGTGGATGACAAGATCCATGCGCGTTCGATTGGCCCATACAGCCTGGTGACCCAGCAGCCGCTTGGCGGCAAGGCACAGTTCGGAGGCCAGCGCTTCGGGGAAATGGAAGTGTGGGCACTCGAGGCATATGGAGCCGCTTATACGCTTCAGGAAATGCTGACCGTCAAATCCGACGACGTATCTGGCCGGACGAAGGTCTATGAAGCGATCGTTCGAGGCGACGATACGTTTGAAACGGGCATCCCTGAATCCTTCAACGTGTTGGTGAAGGAAATGCGATCGCTCTGCCTGAATGTGGAATTGAACCAAAAAGATTATTGACCGGACGCATTTAAGAAATTGAGCCGAGAAATCGGGCCGGGCAATCGGGGACTTTAGGAGACCCTTATGAACGAATTGATGAAAATCTTTGGTCAGACGAGCGTTGCGCAAAGCTTTGACCAAATCCAAGTCTCGATCGCAAGCCCGGAGCGCATCCGGTCCTGGTCATTTGGTGAGATCCGCAAACCGGAAACGATCAACTACCGGACGTTCAAACCCGAACGCGACGGCCTGTTCTGCGCACGCATCTTCGGTCCGGTAAAGGATTACGAATGCCTTTGCGGAAAATACCGGCGGATGAAATACCGCGGCATTATCTGCGAAAAATGCGGGGTCGAGGTGACCTTGCAGAAGGTTCGCCGCGAGCGCATGGCGCATATCGAACTGGCTTCGCCGGTTGCACATATCTGGTTTTTGAAGTCGCTGCCAAGCCGTCTTGGCCTGCTTTTGGACATGATGCTCAAAGATATCGAGCGCGTTCTTTATTTTGAAAATTTCGTTGTGATCGAGCCGGGTTTAACGCCGCTGAAATTGCATCAGCTGCTGTCGGAAGAAGAATATCTCGAGGCGAAAGAGGAATATGGCCCGGATTCCTTCACGGCGTCGATCGGGGCGGAAGCGTTGCGCACCATGCTGGCGGCAATCGATCTGCAGGAAGAGCGCGAGACGCTAAAGATTGACCTGAAGGAAACGAATTCCGAAGCGAAGCGGAAGAAATACGTAAAACGGCTGAAGCTGGTTGAGGCCTTTCTCAATTCCGGGGCTCGGCCGGAGTGGATGATCCTCGAGGTGGTTCCTGTCATTCCGCCGGAGCTGCGCCCCCTGGTGCCGCTCGATGGCGGGCGCTTTGCCACGTCGGATTTGAACGACCTTTATCGCCGCGTGATCAACCGGAACAACCGCCTGAAGCGCCTGATCGAGTTGCGCGCGCCGGACATTATTGCGCGAAACGAGAAACGGATGCTGCAAGAGGCGGTGGACGCGCTTTTCGACAATGGGCGGCGCAGTCGGCCGCTGGCGGGCGCAAGCAAGCGGCCGTTGAAATCGCTTTCGGACATGTTGAAGGGGAAGCAGGGGCGTTTTCGCCAAAACCTGCTTGGCAAGCGCGTCGATTATTCGGGGCGTTCCGTTATCGTCGTCGGGCCGGAATTGCTGCTGCATCAATGCGGGCTGCCGAAGAAAATGGCGCTCGAGCTGTTCAAGCCCTTCATCTATTCCAAGCTTGAACTTTACGGCATGGCGGCAACCATCAAGGCCGCCAAGCGCATGGTGGAAAAAGAACGTCCCGAAGTGTGGGATATTCTGGAAGAAGTCATCCGCGAGCATCCGGTGCTTCTGAACCGGGCGCCAACCCTGCATCGACTGGGCGTGCAGGCGTTTGAGCCGGTTCTCATCGAAGGCAAGGCCATTCAGCTGCACCCCCTTGTCTGTACGGCGTTTAATGCCGATTTCGACGGCGACCAAATGGCCGTGCACGTGCCGCTTTCTTTGGAAGCGCAGCTCGAAGCGCGCGTCCTGATGATGTCGACGAATAACATCCTAAGCCCTGCAAATGGCAAGCCGATCATCGTGCCGTCCCAGGATATCGTGCTGGGGCTTTACTACATGACGATGGATTTCGCGGATCAGCCGGGCGAAGGCATGGTTTTCGCCGATGTGGGCGAAATTCAGCAGGCCCTGGATGCCGGATCGGTGACGCTTCATACCCGTATACGCGCGCGCTACAAGGGCGTCGACGACAATGGCGATCCGATTACGCTGATCGTCGAAACGACGCCCGGCCGCATGCTGCTTTCGGAAATTCTGCCACGGCACCCAGAGGTAAAATTCGATCTGATTAACCGGTTGCTGACGAAGCGTGAAATCAGCCATGTCATCGACATGGTTTATCGTCATTGCGGGCAGAAAAATCTGGTTGTTTTTGCCGACCGTCTTATGCAGTTGGGCTTCGGCGAGGCGTGCAAGGCCGGCATTTCCTTCGGGAAGGACGATCTCGTCATTCCGAAATCGAAGGAGAAGTTCGTCCAGGAAACCCACGACAAGGTAAAAGAGCACGAGCAGCAATATCTCGATGGTCTGATTACCCAGGGGGAAAAGTACAACAAGGTTATCGACGCTTGGTCCCGTTGCACGGACATGGTCGCGGACGCGATGATGAAAGAAATTTCCTCCATGGATAAAAGCCATTCTGTAAATTCCGTTTACATGATGGCCGATTCCGGAGCGCGTGGTTCGGCGGCGCAGATGAAACAGCTTGCCGGTATGCGCGGTCTTATGGCCAAACCTTCCGGCGAAATCATCGAAACCCCGATCATTTCGAACTTTAAGGATGGGTTGACCGTTCTCGAATATTTCAACTCTACCCATGGGGCACGCAAAGGGCTTGCGGATACGGCCTTGAAAACGGCCAATTCCGGCTATCTGACGCGGCGTCTGGTGGACGTTGCCCAGGACTGCATCATCGTCGACGAGGATTGCGGCTCCACCGATGGGCTAACCATTCGGGCGGTGGTTGAGGGCGGCAACGAAATCGTGCCGCTTTCCGATCGAATCCTGGGTCGGGTATCGGCGGAGGACATCGTGGATCCGTTGAGCGGCGATGTCATTCACGCGGCCAGTGAAATGATCGACGAAATTGCGATCGAGACGATTGACCGCGCTGGCGTTGAATCCGTCAAGATCCGCTCTGTGCTGACGTGCAAATTCCAGGGCGGCGTTTGCGTCAAATGTTATGGGCGCGATCTGGCGCGGGGAACCGTCGTCAACATTGGCGAGGCGGTTGGCGTCATTGCGGCGCAATCCATCGGCGAGCCGGGAACCCAGTTGACGATGCGTACTTTCCATATCGGCGGTGCGGCGCAGCGTGGCGCGGAGCAATCTTCCATCGAATCGGCCTATGAAGCGACCATCAAGGTCAAGAACCGCAACGTCGTGATCGACAGCGCCGGCCGGCCGGTTGTTATGGGGCGCAACACGGAACTGGTTTTCTTCGATGCGGAAGGGCGCGAGCGCGGCACCTCACGGGTGCCTTATGGCGCCCGGTTGCTGGTGGACGATGGGGCCGAGGTCCAAAAGGGCAGCAAGCTTGCCGAATGGGATCCCTATACCATTCCGATCATTACGGAAAAGGAAGGTACGGCCACTTACGTCGATCTTGTCGAAGGGGTTTCGGTGCGCGAAACGCTCGACGAAGCAACCGGCATTGCCAGCAAGGTGGTGTCGGAATGGAAGCAGCAGCCGCGCGGTTCGGATTTGAAGCCGCGGATCACCCTTCGCAACAAAAAGGGCGAGGTTATAAACTTGGCGAATGGCAAGGAGGCCCGCTACTTCATGTCGGTGGGCGCCATTTTGAACGTCGAGCCGGGAGCCGAAGTGCATGCCGGGGACGTGCTGGCCCGGATCCCAAGGGAATCCGCGAAAACCCGCGATATCACGGGCGGCCTGCCACGGGTTGCCGAGCTCTTCGAGGCGCGGAAACCGAAGGAATACGCCATCATCACCGATATGGACGGCGTGGTTGAATTCGGAAAAGATTACAAGGCGAAGCGCCGTGTCATCATCATGCCGGAAGATGGCGAAGGCGAGACGTCGGAATATCTGATCCCGAAAGGCAAGCACATCACCGTTCAGGAGGGCGACCATGTGCGCAAGGGCGATCCTTTGATGGACGGCAACCCGGTGCCCCATGACATTTTGAAGGTGATGGGCCTGGAGGCGCTGGCCGCCTATCTGGTGAACGAGATTCAAGAGGTTTACCGGCTGCAAGGCGTGCGGATCGACGACAAGCACATTGAGGTTATCGTGCGTCAGATGCTGCAGAAGGTGGAAATCGAAGACTCTGGCGATACGACCATGCTGGTCGGCGAGCAAATCGATCGTGTGGAATTTGCCGAGGAAAACGCCCGGATCGAAGGGGAGGGTGGCAAGCCGGCGAAGGCGAGCCCGGTTCTCCAGGGGATCACGAAGGCATCCTTGCAGACGAGCTCCTTCATCTCGGCCGCTTCCTTCCAGGAAACGACCCGTGTGTTGACGGAGGCCGCCGTTTCGGGCCGTGTCGACAATTTGATGGGGTTGAAGGAAAACGTCATCGTTGGCCGCTTGATTCCGGCCGGCACGGGCAGCGTCATCAACCGCCTGAAGGAAATCGCCTCCGAGCGCGATCGGGAGGTGACAGCGGGTCCGGCGACAGAAATTTTGGAAGGGACGGAGGCAGCCGAGGGCGTGGAAGCGGCGGAAGTCGTAGAAACGGCGGAATCCGGGGAAATTTCAGCCCCGCCGGAGGGCTAGAACCACCCGCCGGGCGACGCCCCGCCATCCCTTTTCGGGCGCCCTGCCGGGGCGGGCTGAAAGTGGCGGAAAACTACGGAAATTCCCTTGACGCCAGGGAGGCCCGCTCATAAACTGCGGCCTCTTTTGCGGCTGGTGGTAGGGCTTACACCCTAGACGCTGTCGCGTGATTGTTTAGGTCATAACTGCCTTAAGCCGGTCGGGTCGGCGAAAAGAACCCGAAGAGGACGAGGCGCCTCGTTTTGCGGCGCCTGTCCCGGTGTTTTTTGCGCGCCTATGTCGGTGTGTGGGCGAAGGGTTTTTTAGGGAATTTTTGACGGATGCCAACGGTTAACCAGTTAATTCGCAAACCGCGTGACGCGGCGGTCACCCGCAACAAGGTACCGGCATTGCAGGCCTGTCCGCAAAAACGTGGCGTTTGTACGCGCGTCTATACGACGACGCCGAAAAAGCCGAACTCCGCGCTTCGAAAAGTTGCCCGCGTGCGGCTCACAAACGGTTTCGAAGTCACGACCTATATTCCCGGCGAGGGTCATAACCTTCAGGAACATTCCGTCGTTCTCTTGCGCGGCGGCCGCGTGAAGGACCTTCCCGGCGTTCGCTACCACGTGGTTCGCGGTGTGCTAGACACCCAGGGCGTGACGGATCGCCGTCAACGCCGTTCGAAATACGGCGCCAAGCGCCCCAAATAGAAATTATACGAGTTTCCCATGTCACGACGTCGTGCTGCAGAACACCGCGAGATTTTACCGGACGCCAAATATGGCGATCTGGTGGTGATGAAGTTCATCAATTCGCTTATGCGCGCAGGCAAAAAGTCTGCCGCCGAGGCGATCGTTTATGGCGCCTTTGATCGTATTTCCGAGCATGGCAACAAAGAGGCCCTTCGGACGTTTCACGAAGCGCTCGACAATGTGAAGCCGGCAATCGAAGTGCGTTCCCGCCGGGTTGGCGGCGCCACTTATCAGGTGCCGGTCGAGGTGCGGTCGGACCGCCGCCAGGCCCTTGCCATTCGTTGGCTGATCGAAGCCAGCCGCAAGCGCGGCGAGACGACGATGGTCGAGCGCCTTTCAAGAGAAATTCTCGACGCTTCCGAAAACCGCGGGACGGCGATTAAAAAGCGGGAAGACGTGCACCGCATGGCAGAGGCCAACAAAGCCTTTGCTCATTATCGCTGGTAAGGCGCAGGGATTCTCGAAATGGCTCGTACAACTTCCCTCGATCATTACCGCAATATCGGCATCATGGCCCATATTGATGCGGGCAAAACGACAACGACCGAGCGCGTTCTCTTTTACACGGGCCGTTCCTACAAAATCGGCGAAGTCCATGAAGGCACCGCCGTCATGGACTGGATGGAACAAGAGCAAGAGCGTGGCATCACGATCACCTCTGCGGCGACGACCTGTTCCTGGAACGATCATCGCATCAACATTATCGATACGCCCGGCCACGTCGATTTCACGATTGAAGTTGAAAGAAGTCTGCGCGTGCTGGATGGCGCGGTCGCCGTTTTTGACAGCGTCGCCGGTGTCGAGCCGCAGTCCGAAACCGTCTGGCGCCAGGCCGACAAATACAACGTCCCCCGGATTTGCTTTGTTAACAAGATGGACCGCACCGGCGCGGACTTTTTCCGCTGCGTCGACATGATCGTCGATCGGCTGGGGGCAACGCCGTTGGTAACCCAGTTGCCCCTTGGCGCGGAGGCGGAATATGTCGGCCTGATCGACCTTCTGAAGATGAAGGCGCTGCGCTGGAAAGACGAAACCCTTGGCGCCGAGTTTGTCGAAGAGGAAATCCCGGAGAACCTTGTTGCGCAGGCGCAGGAATATCACGCCAAGCTCGTCGAGACCGCCGTCGAACAGGACGACGATGCCCTCGAGGCCTATCTCGAAGGAACGGAACCCGATCTCGAAACGCTCAAGCGATGCATCCGCAAGGGGACGGTCGGGCTCGCTTTTGTGCCGGTATTGAATGGCTCCGCTTTCAAGAACAAGGGCGTGCAGCCGCTTTTGGATGCCGTGATCGACTATTTGCCGGCGCCGACGGAAGTCGCGGCCATCAGCGGACACAAGATGGGCAGCGAAGATACGGTCGAACGTCACAATTCCGACGACGAGCCCTTTTCCGCGCTTGCCTTCAAGATCATGACCGACCCTTTTGTCGGCACGCTTACCTATATCCGTATTTATTCCGGCGTTCTCAACAGCGGCACGCATGTCCTGAACACGGTGAAGGACCGGAAAGAACGGATCGGCCGCATGCTCGAGATGCATGCAAACACCCGGGAAGAGATTCAAGAGGCCCGGGCCGGCGACATTGTCGCCCTGGTTGGCCTGAAGGATACGACCACAGGCGATACGCTGTCGGATCCCAACGACGCAGTCGTGCTGGAACGGATGGAATTTCCGGACCCGGTCATCGAAGTAGCGGTCGAGCCAAAGACGAAAGCCGATCAGGAAAAAATGGGCACAGCCCTTGTCCGGCTTGCGGCGGAGGATCCGTCCTTTCGGGTTACGGCCGACGAGGAAAGTGGCCAGACGATCATCAAAGGCATGGGCGAGCTTCACCTTGAAGTCATCGTCGATCGCATGAAGCGCGAATTCAAGGTGGACGCGAATGTTGGTGCGCCGCAGGTGGCCTATCGCGAAACCATCCTGAAGGCGATCGATACGGACTACACCCATAAGAAGCAGACCGGTGGTTCGGGCCAGTTTGCTCGTGTCAAAATTCATTTCGAACCGCTTCCGGCGGGCGAAGGCTTCGTTTTCGAAAACGCCGTCGTTGGCGGTTCCGTTCCGAGGGAATTCGTGCCTGGCGTGAAGAAGGGACTGGAATCGGCCATGCAAACCGGCGTCGTTGCCGGTTACCCGATGATCGATTTCAAGGCGACGTTGGTGGATGGCGCCTCCCATGACGTGGATTCGAGCGTGCTTGCCTTTGAAATTGCTGCCCGTGCTGCGTTTCGCGAGGGCTTGCAACGGGCCGAGCCACGCTTGCTGGAACCGGTAATGCGGGTCGAAGCCGTGACACCGGAAGAGTATATGGGCGACGTGATCGGCGATTTGAATGGCCGTCGCGGTCAGGTCAGCGGCATGGATTCCCGCGGCAATGCGCGGGTGGTGACGGCGACGGTGCCGCTTGCAAACATGTTTGGTTACGTGAACTCGTTGCGCTCGATGACTCAGGGGCGTGCCCAGTTCACGATGCATTTTGCGCATTACGAGCAGGTTCCACAGGCGATCTCAGACGAAATTCGGGCAAAAACGGCCTAGAGGACGACGGGGAAAGAACAATGGCGAAAGCGAAATTCGAGCGTACGAAACCGCATTGCAACGTTGGGACGATTGGTCACGTTGACCATGGGAAGACGACGTTGACGGCAGCGATCACGAAGGTTTTGTCTTCGGCGGGCGG
>Ga0209273_10002158_pt1 | contig 15554 bp, 15 predicted proteins | sample tdAd471_FD_187126 | JGI IMG/M metagenome (GOLD analysis project Ga0209273, IMG submission 187126) | Marine sediment microbial communities from the Atlantic coast under amendment with organic carbon and nitrate - tdAd47.1 (SPAdes)... | ecosystem: Environmental > Aquatic > Marine > Coastal >...
AGCGCGCCGCCGCGCACCGCGCCCCATACCGAAGCCCAGCCCCGGCATCAGGCCAGCCCAACAATATCGCTGGCAGTTGTGCCAGTGGCGCGAACATAATGCGGACGCACATCAAGCACCTGCCCATCCGCGACATTGACAAATGTCACATCTGCAGCGCTGTCTACGCCGCGCAATACCACCGTACCGCCCGTACCGACATAAAGCGCCTTGGGGATGATCGGAAGTTCATTGGTGTCATGCGGTGTAACGGTTAGCGGGTTGCGCGACGGCGCAAATTCCGAATCGGCGTGCGTGTCATAATTGTCCTGAGCCATGAATAACCTTTCGTTTGTACTTCGACCGGTCTCAAGGCGCACTGCCTGACCGGAAGGCTCTCCGGGCCTTGCAGATAGCCCGAAAACGCACCCGATTATCCAAATTTGATTGTGTAGGACATATTTTTTTGCCTATATGGTTATTTTTTAGTGAAAAACAGGATATACGCGCTACATCGTCAGAATATGATAGTCCCGACAGTATCAGCACAAGGCACAGCATATAGTCACTGAACGGTGAATTTATGCGGCATAGCGCATATGCTTGAAGCTGCTTGCATGATCGAAAACCCGCCTTTATAGACCGCCACCTGCCTTGCCGGAATCCTCGGATCACGGCCCGGTCGGGGAGTAGCTCAGCCTGGTAGAGCACTGTCTTCGGGAGGCAGGGGCCGGAGGTTCGAATCCTCTCTCCCCGACCAAATTTCTTCATGATATCTATAGAGAAGACAGGCATTTACGCCCAGGCCGGATCGACATTCAGAAGAAGCCGTGGCGAAAATACTGGTTTTTCGTAAGCCGGAACGCAGCGTACCAAAGGCACGTGAGCACCGGAAGTACAGAAAAGCGGCATTTGCAGACCGGCAAGGCTGAATGTCGATCGGACCTAAGCCCTCAAGATAGATTAGGGGCTGTTGCGCGTGCTGCTGCTTCCTTCGAATGGATTGGTCATGCTCAGCATAACAGCGCAAACCCTGTTATGAACGATCAGCCTGACTATCACAGCGCAGTGATATTATTGGCGTGACAGCGCCCTGGGCTATCCCTGCCTGTAGTTTCAGGCGCTCTTGCGGCCAGAAACAGACGCTTCTTCAATCAGTTGAAGTACAGTATCGAGATACAGAGCTTGCGCATCATCGCCCAGCTCAAGAGCTCTCAATATCTCTGCCCTGGTATAATCTACTGCGCCCTCTTGCTTCTGCTGCATCAGCTGCAACGCAAATTGTGCAGGCTCCATCTTATCTCTCCACCATCTCACACGCCAAGGAGCAACTGATCCTCATAGAAGGACATCACTATAGAGCAATGCCACTGCGTAACAATCATAAGATAGTATAGGAAATATGCCGGGCAATCCAATATTGCTCCAACATGGATCAGTATTGCCCCGGATCACCAGTGTGGCAATGCAGGATCATTATGATATCAGCCCGTGACCGGAGACATAAAGCGCGATCGACACGGCTTGCTATCATGCATCCACTTTAGCGTCTGCTTTCGCCTCATCACGAATGTCCCGGCAGCGCAGCAGCCAGTTATGCGTCATCGCCAGCCCCTTAGAACTCAGACACATATAGACTTTTTCGTCATTATCATTGGCCAGCTCTCGCTCTATCAGCGTCTCATCGCATAAGGCAGACACAGTGCGCAAGGCGTCCGTCGGGCGCACCGAAGCACAAAAACAGAGTTGAGACACGGTAATCAACCGGCCTTCGCACCGCGCAATATAGAGCGCGAGCAATATATCCCATGCGGGATCATCAAAAGCGTCCCTGCCAAAAAATTGGTTGCGGGCCTCGCGCATCTTGCGCATCTCTTTGGCCAAAGCGCATAATCTCACGCTGGTTTTGGCTTCTTCTTCAGCAGATTTCAGCAACATCGGTTCATGCTCCATTTGCTTTTCAGCAAGCGTCTCAGTCCTTGTTTCATTGCTACTGACCAGACGCACAACAGACGCACGCCCCCCTTCCGCATCGACAACTCTCGATCGGTCCATGACATTTCTCTTCAAATATTATTTTGTCCGGCGCATTCAGGGCGCAATATTGCCCACTCTGACACCCCGAAAAATTGGCCTATTTCAGAAGCCCGTACCGCCTGTCTGTCGCAATCCCCAACACCATGATAACGAGCTCAGGTATGCTCCAGAATGATTGCATGTTGTAATACACCACAGGCTTGATGCCACCATCCAGCAACCCTGCTCCAAAATGCGTGGCTATACTGGCGAGGTGCAGACCGCATATCCAGACTGGCCAATAATAGCGGGTCGATTTCGCTACCCATGCAAGGGCCAGCAACAAAGAAAGATCCACTACCAAAACAGGAATGTTGGTCTGCGCCCATGTGTGATCGAACAACGCTTTGACAACCACTGTCATAATGCCTGCAAGGATCAGCAGCGCAGAAACCAGCCTGCCATCCCTGCCGCCTTTCCAGCAAGCGTAACCACAGCATGCAAACACAATGACCGTAAACAGCACTTCCATCATCGGGATAAACCCTGACCACGCACTCTATGCATATTATGGTTCAACCCGATGATGGCACATGCTTGGCTCTATTCGGCTTTCTCGCTGGCGACTTCTTCGGTCACCGCTGTAGTCTGGGCAATGCTCTTGTCCATACCGCTAGGTTCTCCATCCCAGCACCCCCAGCCATAGGGCTGAATCGTGCTGTTACGCTGGATCACTACCATCATCTTGTGGGCATCTGCAAATTGCTTGCGTGATTCCAATAGCTTGCAGTGACCATTATTCATGGATTCCAGTAATTTCTGTTTCGTGCGGGGGTGCATGCCAGAGTCTGCTGTCCCTTCCAGAACCGAAACGGCCAGTCGTGCACTGCTAAGCAACGCATTGTCTGCAGTATTGAACATGGTAACAGCATCATCGGCGATTACGCGGCCAGCCGCGGGTGTCAAATTGATCATATTGTCCTCCTCGCGCAAACATCACATGCAGCGCGTTTACTGGATTGCACCAAGGTATTTCAGGAGAGAGTTTTAAGCGCCTGACTCATTACCAGAACCAGAGCAAGGAAGATAATTATCCCCCAGAAAACGACCTTGCACGCATCCCAGAAGCGCTGTGATGTGCTGCGGTCATTTTGTTTCCCTCCTACAGGCGGCGGAAGAAAGGCCCGCCACCCAAGACTTTGCCCCTCTCGGGGAACCGGATCGAACTGAACCGGCTGACCACCGTTTTCTGCGGCCAAGAGCGGTTCGGCAAGCCCTGGCGATTGTGATCCAAAATTTTGGGATGGCCCATTTTCCATATATTTACGGGCGGCGTCGCGGCGATTACTCGCGCCCAGGCGCGCAATTGCAAGCTTCAGATATGTATCAACCGTCGATGGAGACAGGCTAAGCTCAATCGCAATTTCCTTTGAGCTCATCCCTTGCGCCACAAGGCGCAGGCACGCTTTCTGACTATCGCTCAATTCATTTTCGGTCATTTGCACGTTCGTTTAGACCCGTTTCATCATTCTCGCGAGATCATATTTGTACATTCAAAACAGCGCTTGTGGAGTCGCATAAAAAATAAATCGCTTCGCCATGATATATTTGTGGAGTGAATTGTCATAAACGCCCCCGTTAAATCCATATTCGTAGCAATCTGACAGGAAAGCGACTGCAATTCCAGTCACTATGGTTTCCCTGACCTGTAAAGCCGTTTATGGCCGCGCAGATGGAACAGTTAAGCTTCACCACACTTGGCCTTCTTCTCTTCATTGCGTCGCTGGTCGCCATGCTCACGCGGAAGTTTGGCGTGCCCTATTCTGTCGGCCTTGTCATCGCGGGTATTACGCTGGCGTTGCTCCCGTTCGGTATCGAAATGCCGCTCACACCCGAACTGATCTTCGAGGTTTTTCTGCCGCCTCTTGTATTTGAAGCCGCCATCCAGATTAAATGGAAACCGTTTCGACGCGAACTGCCGCTTCTGCTGGCGCTGGTCACGCTTGGCGTCGGGCTGGCAGCAAGCATCGTGGCAGTCGGCATGCATTATCTGATTGGCTGGAGCTGGCTGGGTGCAGCATTCTTTGGTGTATTGATCGCGGCAACAGACCCGGTTTCGGTCATTGCCATGTTCAAGACAATCAAGGTGCCGCACCGGCTGCACTTGCTGGTGGAAGCAGAAAGCCTGCTCAATGATGGCGTTGCAGCCGTCGCATTCGCGATATTGGTGCTAATAGCCAGTGGCACGGCACCAACATTGGAAGGCGTTTCACTCAAGCTGCTCATCACGGTCATAGGCGGCATAGCCGCAGGCGCAGCGGTCGCCGTGCCGCTTGTCCTTATCGCCGGGCGCACGACCGATCATCTGGTCGAAATCACCCTGACCACCCTTATCGCTTATGGCAGCTTCCTGCTCGCCGAACATTATCACCTCTCAGGCGTGCTCGCAGCGCTGACAGCCGGGCTGATCGTCGGCAATTATGGCTTTATGGGATCTATCTCTGATGAAGGGCATCCCGCAGTCGTCAACTTTTGGGAATATGCCGCCTTTCTCGTCAACAGCCTGATATTCATCCTGATCGGCGGGCGCGAGGCAGAACAAAGCTTCATGCCCGTGGTCGGCGCGGCTTTGGTCGCAACACTGCTCTCGCTGGTCGGGCGCGCGGCAGCCATTTATCCGGTGGCCTCCATGTTCGCGCGCACCAGCATCGCTATTCCCTGGAAATATAAACATGTGCTTGTCTGGGGTGGCCTCAAAGGGGCACTTGCCCTTGCGCTCGCGCTCGCGCTCCCGGCCTCTCTCGCCGAACGCGAAGAAATCATCACCATCGCTTTTGCTGTTGTGGCTTTCTCGATCTTCGCACAAGGGCTGACGATGCCCGGCCTGATGCGCAGGCTGGGACTGATCGAGAAATAGGCGCATAGGTCAATGCAGTTTCTCAAGCCTGTCACATTATTATTACTCGCCATTTTCCTTATCATGGCGGGCAGCGGTGCCCTGCCCGCCATTCTTGGCTTGCGCCTCAATGGAGCGGGCTATAGCGCGCCGCTGATCGGCATGGTGAGCGCCGCCTACTTCCTTGGCCTCACCCTCGGCTCGATGAATGTTTTCCGTATCATCAAGGATGCCGGTCATATTCGCGCCTTTGCGGCGTTTGTTTCGCTCTATTCGGCCAGCGCGCTGGCCTATTCGCTGATCGACAGCATAGTTTTCTGGGCGGCATTACGCCTGATCGACGGCTTTTCCGCAGCGGGCATTTTCGTCTGCCTTGAGAGCTGGCTCAATGACCGGGCAGAGCCGAAAAAGCGCGGCACAACACTCGCCTTCTATATGGTCGCGCTTTATGCGGGGCAGGCCCTCGGTCAGATCACACTCGGTCTGCCGCCAGAAAACAGGCATTTGCCTTTCATTATAGCCTCGCTGGTTCTCTCGCTTGCGGTCATTCCCGTCTCGCTGACACGCATGCCTGCGCCTGTCATAGACACGCAGCATCCTTTCACTCTCAAGCGCCTCTATACCATTTCACCACTCGGGCTGATCGGGACTGCGATGACCGGCATGATATTGGGCGCCTTTTATGGCATGGGCGCGGTGCAGGCGCAAAGGCTGGGCTTTTCGTCAACGGTCATCGCCAGCCTGCTCAGCAGTGTCATCGTCGGCGGCATGGCGATGCAATGGCCCTTGGGCCGCCTCTCGGACTGGATCGACCGGCGGATGGTCATCGTCGGCTGCTTTGCCATAACCGCACTAACGGGTGCCGCTATGGCCTATGTCAGCCAACCAGCGATATTCATTGCCTTGGGTTTTGTTTTCGGTGGTTTCAGCTTTGCGCTCTATCCATTGTGCGTTTCGCATGCCAATGACCATATTGAGGCAGAAGAACGCATGGGCGCGAGCGGCGGGCTTATCCTCTCTTATTCAGCAGGCGCCGCCATGGGACCATTGCTGGGCGCAACCGCCATGATGCTGATCGGCCCTGCCGGCCTTTATCTTTACATCCTGCTCTGCGGAACGGGCGCTTTTGCATTTGGCCTGTGGCGTCAATATGCTGCCGAGCCGGTTCCCAAGGAAGAGCAGAACATGTTTCAGGTGCTCCCGCGCACAACCCCCATGGCAGCGGCGATGGACCCGCAGGTTGCCTCTGCTGAAACCGGGGACCCGGCATAATATATTTAGAGTGTGATGACAAAAAGCGGAAACCGGTTTTTGTCTACAAATCACATGAAAACAAAGAGCCTGGAGCGGGCTTTGATTCACTCAAATGTCATCACGGATACTCTAATGACACAGATGCACTGACACTTACTTTGGGCTTGGGCTTGGGCTTGGGCTTGGGCTTGGGCTTGGGCTTGGGCTTGGGCAATGTAAATATATCCTTGCCTTGACCAGTTCGTTCGAACGAACTAATCCATCATTCATGCCGCACGCTGCACCCTCTGATTCCGCTCAACAGGATTTACTGGTCGCTGCCATCCGGCTTTTCAGTATATATGGCTATGCTGGCGCGAGCACACGCGCCATTGCCACTGAAGCGGGCAAGCCGATGTCCGCTATCACCTATCATTTCGGCGGGAAGCATGGTCTTTATCTCGCAGCGGCACATCATGTCGCTGTAGAGGTCAATCTCGTCTTCAAAAATGCCCGTGACAATTTTGCGCATCTTGCCGTATCGGCACCAGATCCGAAGGCCGCATATGCAGCGCTGCGCGAGATGCAGGAAGCCGCAATCAGCATGCTCACACGTAGCGAGATGGAAGTTTATGCGCGCTTCATTGTCAACGAACAGGCAGATGAGAGCGAAGCCTTCGAGATCATATATGCTGAATTGCTCAATCCCCTACTCTCGCATGTCTCCATGCTGCTCAAAATGGCGACGTGTAATCATTTAAGTGACACAGAAGCCCAGCTAAGAGCCAATATGCTGCTTGGCCAGCTCTTCATGTTTCGCCTGTGCAGACAGACAATATTACGCACCATGAAGTGGCACACTATCGAAGAGCCGGAACATGACATGATATTGTGCAGTGCCCGCGCACAACTCGACGCAATACTCGATGGTATCAATAAGGAGCAAGTTGGATGAACCGGCAAAAACTCATCATCGGTGGTGGCTTGGCCTTATTGCTGCTTGCTGCACTTTTCACGCGCGGTTTCGGCTTGCTGGGCAGTGGCGAAGCAACACTGACCCTCTATGGCAATGTGGATGTGCGTCAGGTTGATCTTGCCTTTCGTATGCCGGGGCGGATTGAGACCATAGCCGTCGAGGAGGGTGAGCGCGTTATCGCCGGACAAGTGCTTGCCGGGCTGGACAAGCGCCCGCTCAGCGACATGCTCGCCAGTGCAGAAGCGCAACTGGGCGTGGCCAGCGCACAGCTCGCCAAGGCCCGCGCAGGCAGCCGCCCTCAGGAAATTGCGCAGGCCCGGGCGCATCTGGCACAGGCAAATGCAACCCTTGCAAGTGCCAAAGGAGATCATGACCGTCGGGCCAAGCTGATACAAAGCGGGGCGATCAGCCAGCAAATATTCGATACCACGCTTGCACAATATCGTGCCGCACAAGCACAGGCCAAGGCAGCGCAGGAAGGACTTTCGCTTGCTATGGCAGGCGCGCGCACCGAAGATCGCAAAGCTATCGCAGCACAGGCTGCTGCTGCAAAAGCACAACGCGACAGTGCCCAGACCAACTTGGACGATGCGATACTCAAGGCGCCCAATGCCGGCACCATCCAGACGCGGGCGCGCGAACCCGGCGCTATCGTACAACCGGGTGAAACAGTGCTGACGCTCACCATCGACCGCCCGATGCGTATCCGCGCTTATGTCAGTGGCAATGATCTTTCACGCGTTGCGCCTGAAATGAAAGTGATCGTGCGGGCTGATGGCAATGACCGGGACTATGAAGGCAGCATCGCACATATCTCGCCAACAGCCGAGTTTACCCCAAAGACCGTGCAGACCGAGGATTTGCGTACTGACCTCGTTTACAGCATGCGGATTTTGATCAGCAATCCTGACAATGGCCTGCGGCAGGGCCAACCGGTGACCATATCGGTCATCGAGCCGCGTAACAGCGAGACACGCTGATATGGCGCAGGCCGTCGCCAGCGCGCTTGGTATAACAAAACGCTTCAGTGCAGAAGCACCACCCGCACTGGACGGTGTCGATATCAGCATATTCAAAGGACAGATGACAGGTCTGGTGGGCCCTGATGGCGCCGGCAAAACCACATTGATCCGTATTCTCGCAGGGCTGATCGAACCAGATGCCGGCGATGTAATGGTCTGCAATGTACCCGCCTTGCAGATGGACCGCAGCACCCTTGGCTATATGCCGCAGCGCTTCGGTCTCTATGAAGACCTGACCGTACGCGAAAATCTTGAGCTCTATGCGGACCTGCGCGCGCTCCCATTGGAAGAGCGCGCTGACCGTTTTGCAATGCTGCTCAATTTCACAGATCTTGAACGCTTCCAGTCAAGGCTGGCGGGCAAATTATCAGGCGGCATGAAGCAGAAGCTCGGCCTTGCCTGCGCACTGGTGCGCGAGCCGGCTTTGCTGCTGCTCGATGAGCCCGGTGTGGGTGTAGACCCTGTGTCGCGGCGCGAGCTATGGGCGATGGTCCGTCATCTGGTGAGCGATGGTATGGGCGTGCTCTGGTCTACCGCCTATCTCGATGAAGCCGAGCAATGCGACACTGTGTTTCTGCTGAGCGAAGGGCATTTGCTCCATCAAGGGCCTCCCGCTGAACTGATCGCACCAATGCAAGGTCGCGTCGTGCGTCTCGACATGGCAGCAGAACAGCGCCGCGTCGCCCTGCGAACAGCGCTCGACCTGCCCGAAGTTATGGACGGTGTTGTACAAGGGCAATCTTTGCGGCTCATGCTGCGTAAAGGTGCAAGCGCCCCAAATGCCAAACAGCTGGGCAGCGCCACTGAAGCGCGTGCCGTCCCTGCGACACCAAGATTTGAAGATGGCTTTATAGACCTGTTAGGCGGTGGCCCGAAAGGTACATCCCTTCTGGCGCAAGCCTATCGCACCATCGCCAAAGATACACGTCCGGCCATCGAGGCACAGGGACTAACCAAGCATTTTGACGATTTCACTGCCGCACATAATATCAACTTCAGCGTTGGTCAGGGCCAGGTCTTTGGCCTTCTCGGACCAAATGGAGCAGGCAAATCGACCACATTCAAAATGCTCTGCGGGTTGTTAACACCCAGCGAAGGTACTGGCTCGGTTGTCGGCCATGACCTGCACCATGCCCGCGCCGACGCGTGGCAGTCATTAGGCTATATGGCCCAGAAATTCTCGCTTTATGGCGATCTTTCAGTAAAGCAAAACCTTGACTTCTTCGCCGGGGCCTATGGCATTGCCGGCAAGCAGGCAGTGCATGTCATCGAGCAAGCGATAGAGACATTCCATCTCGCACCTTATGTGCGCATGAATGCAGGCGGCCTGCCTTTGGGCTTTAAACAACGCCTTGCCCTCGCTTGCGCAGTGCTACACCAGCCCCCGGTCCTCTTCCTTGACGAACCCACATCTGGTGTAGACCCAATTGTGCGCCGCGAATTCTGGACACATATCAATGGGCTGGTTGAAAAAGGCGTGTCCGTGCTTGTCACCACCCATTTCATGGAAGAAGCCGAATATTGCGACAATATCGCGCTCATCTATCGCGCCGAACAAATCGCGAGCGGCACCCCTGACGAACTCAAAGCCATGGCAGGCAAAGGAAATGAGACCATGGAGGATGCATTCATTGCCCTGATTGAGGCATCCGACATGCAGCGTGAAGCCGCATGATACAGCCCGTCACCAGCGCTTCTTCATTCCGTCGCTTTCGCGCCATGTTGTTCAAGGAAACACGACAGATATTGCGTGACCCCTCAACCTTCCTGATTGCCTTTCTGCTTCCGGTGATGCTGCTCTTCCTGATGGGCTATGGCGTCAATCTGGATTCAGCGCGCACCCGCATCGGCCTTTCGCTGCAAGAGAGCAGCGCCGAGGCTCGCTCGCTCGCCAGTGCGTATCAAAATTCGCCTTATTTCAATGTTACTGCGACAGGCAGCATTGCCGAGCTGGAACCGCATCTCGTCGGTAGCAAAATACATGGTATCATCGTCATACCACAAGATTTTGGCCGCGAGGTAGCACGCGGCGGCGGCACTATCCAGATCATCACTGACGGCTCTTTGCCCAATATGGCAAACTTCATCGCTGCTTATGGAGAAGGTGTGCGTGCCACATGGGCGCAGGCGCGCAACAAGGATCGCGGCCTGCACATAACGCCACCAATCGACATATCCACACGCTTCTGGTTCAACCCGGAGCTGGCCAGTCGCAACTTCCTTGTCCCCGGTTCTATCGCGATTGTGATGGCGATGATCGGTTCGTTGCTGACAGCCCTTGTCGTCGCGCGCGAATGGGAGCGCGGCACAATGGAAGCACTGATGGCAACGCCGATCGGCATGGGGGAGTTTCTGCTTACCAAAATCACCCCCTATTTCATGCTCGGGTTGATCTCGATGACGCTCTGCGCACTGCTCGCAATATTCGTGTTCGGCGTCCCCTTGCGCGGATCCGCCTTCGCATTACTGGCTATTTCCGCCATATATCTTGTTCCGGCACTGGGGCAGGGGTTGCTGATATCCGCCACAGTCAAAAATCAGTTCGTCGCCAGTCAGATCGCACTGCTCACGGCATTTTTGCCAACCATGCTGCTTTCCGGCTTTATTTTCGAAATCTCGTCCATGCCCACGATTTTGCAGGCTATCACCTATGTCGTTCCTGCGCGCTATCTCATCCCCCAACTCCAGACCGTTTTCATCGCAGGCGATAATTGGCGGCTCTTTCTGCCCGATATGGCGATATTGCTGCTCTTTGGCACAGCATTCATGCTCCTGTGCGTTCGCGCCACACAGAGGCGAATCGCATGATCGGACCACGCCTCAGAGCTATCATCATCAAGGAAATATGGGCCATATTGCGTGATCCGCGTTCGCGCATCATTCTGGTCGCGCCGCCCTTGCTGCAGCTTTTTCTCTTTGGCTTTGCCTCGACAATGGAAGTGAACAATATCCGCGTCGGTGTGCTCGATCTCGACCATGGTCGCTGGAGCCGGGAAATTGTGCAGCGGATTGATGGCAGCCCCAATGTCCGAGAAATAGTCTCTCTCAGGTCCGATGCGGAACTGGCCCGTGCCATTAATGACCAGAAAATCATTGTTGCCATCCGCTTTGACCCACATTTTTCAGCGGATATTGCCTCGGGTAAAGGAGCGACCATGGGCGCTATATTCGATGGGCGCAGGTCAAATGCAGCACAAATCATCTCCGGCTATATTCGCAGCATAACCAATGAAGTCGGTGCCAGCCTGCTTCCAAAGGGCCTGCCACAAGGCGGCAGAGCCGTCGTCACACACTGGTTCAATCCAAATCTGATCAATCTATGGTTTGTCATGCCGGCGCTCATTTCCATCCTTGCCGCCATTTCCACCCTCTCTGTCGTGTCGCAATCTGTCGCACGCGAACGAGAGCTGGGCACATTCGACCAGCTCAAAGTCTCTCCATTGCGCACCTATGAGATTCTTATCGGTAAGATGATTCCGCCAGTCATGATCGGCTTTGTGAATGTCACCTTGTTCGTCATATTGGTGCCGACAGTGTTTGGTGTGCCGCTACAAGGCGCACTTCTGCCTTTTTATATGGCACTGATCTTCTATCTGGTCGCTATCAGCGGGATCGGCATGCTCATCTCAACCGTATCTGCAACCCAGCAACAGGCTTTTCTCGGCATGTTTGCTGTCAGTGTCCCGATGATCACATTATCCGGCTATGCCAGCCCGGTAGATAATATGCCCGGCTGGCTGCAGCTTATCAACCTGGCCAATCCGTCCGCATGGTTCCTGAATATTTCCGAAGGCATTTTCCTCAAGGGCATGCCTTTGGCCCAGGTATTTTCCAATACATGGCCCATCATGCTGATAGCGGCTATTTCTTGCATATTGGCAGCGGCATTATTTCGCTCGCGAATGGAGTAGATTATGCGTACTTCCCTGCTTCCCCTCCTGTTGTTCATGCCTTTGGGGGCCTGCACTGTCGGACCGGGTCATGAGCGCCCCATTGTTGCCGGGGCTACAGGCACATGGACAGCGCAACCAGATGCCGCTGCGCAACAGCAAGACGGAGTGCTCGACATGGAGCCATGGCGCGCTATGGGCGATCCGCTGCTCACGCAGTTGATCGAGCGCGCAGCCACCGCCAATCTTGATTTGGTGCAAGCCGAAGCGCGCCTGCGCGAAGCCCGCGCAATGCGCGATGCGGTTGCCGGGCGGCATCTGCCCGAAATAGGCGCAAAGGCTTCGACCATGCGGCAACGCCTGTCAAAAAATGGTCAAACCCCTATCGCCAATATTCCCGGGTTTGACCGCGAATTCTCTCTCTTCGATGCCGGTTTCGATGCCTCATGGGAAATCGACCTGTGGGGCGGCACACGCCGCGCCGTTGAGGCCGCCGGAAGGCGTGTGGAGCTGGCCGAAGCAGGGCGCCGCGAAATGCAATTGCGCGTTGTGGCTGAAGTCGTGCGCAGCTATGCCGAACTGCGCGGTGCACAAGCCCGAGAAGCCACCTTGCGCACCGAAGCCAAGGCCCAGAGCACAATCGCTGCCTTAGTACGCAAACGCTATGAAGCAGGCGAAGTCGCGCGCTTTGACGATGCCCGCGCGGAAGCGCAGGCCCGCGCCGCACAGGCCGCCCTGCCCGCTGCACAAGCGCGCATTCGCACTGCCGCGAATGGGTTGGCGCTGCTTACCGCCCAACCGCCTGAGGCCTTGCGCGACCGCCTGCTGACCCCGGCACCCTTGCCACGTCCGCCCGCCCTCATCATCACAGGGTTACGCTCCGACATATTGCAACGCCGCCCTGATATTGCGATGGCCGAAGCCCAGCTCGCCGCCGCTACGGCTGATGTCGGTGTGCAGACCGCCAATCTGTTCCCGCGCCTGTCGCTGGTCGGTTCTTTCGGCCAGCAGTCCCGCACCACTGAAACATTATTTTCCAGCGGCAGCACAGGTTTCGGCATCGGCCCGGCGCTGCACTGGCCGCTCTTTTCCGGCGGACGCATACGCGCGCAGATCCGCGCTGCTGGTGCACGCAAAGATGGCGCCGCTGCGGCCTATGAGCAGGCCGTGCTCGGTGCACTGGCCGATAGCGAAACCGCACTTAACCGCTATGCCGCCGCCCTTGCTGCCGCACGCGATCTCTCCATAGCACGAGAGCGCAGCGCCACTGCTCTCTCGCTGGCCGAACAGCGCTATAAGGCAGGCGAAGATGACCTCATCATTTTCATGGATGCAACATCACGCGCCAACAGCATCGCCCGCGCAGCCGACGATGCTGACATCACAGCGCTACAGGCCCATGCCGCTCTGGTGAAAGCATTGGGTGGCGGGTGGCACGACAAATCAGACACCACGCCGTCAGGATAAGAGGCATATATGGACTTACAGGACCTTCTCACCCGCTATTTCGGGCAGGCTGATATCGGCAGCATCCCGGCCAGCACACTCGAAGCAGGCATGGAACGCATGCAGGTTGATTTTGGTCTGGAGCAACATCCCGGACGGCGCTTTGGCCTGTGGGCGCTCATGTATATGCTCGGCAACGCACCAGAGTTAGACATAGCATTTGAAGATGAAACGGAGCGTAATGCTGCGCGGAATTTTATGGATATGGTCGATCAGGCTGACAATCAACCAATAGAAAACCCTTAAGAATTTTCCATGTTTTTCATGTTTGTTTCAAGTTAAATATGATGTTGCATCGCACAATTATTGCAGCATGAAATTACTATTTGTGCAGCATTTAAAGTCATTAACAATAATTGATTGAAACCCGAAATAAAGATAATATCGTAATGTTACGATCGGTAAGAGATTCAAAATTATTGAACAAACCTGAGAGTATGCACCAGTGAAAGACTGGAACCGGTGCCGATCGTAACACCCTGATAATCAGCAATAATTATTTTCAAGTTCAATTTTGGAACATGCAGGCGCATTTTCCCCATACATGTAGTGATATTTGATATTATTCAGCGCGAATGGCTATATCCACGAATCGTCAGTACAAATGTGGCGCAATAATCGGCTGAACTATTGCTTAATAGAAATCATTCGCAAAAAAAGTCATTCGCATACGCAGCTATTGCACATGCGATAGAAACCCACTCGTTCACCCTTCGCCAAAATCTGCGATAACCTTCAGAAACGCTTGCCCATAGGCTTCACGTTTGCGGTCCCCCACGCCAGAAATATGCGTCAGATCTGCCAAGGACTGCGGGCGTTTTTCGGCCATTTCGCGCAACGTGCTATCGTGAAAAATAACATAGGGCGGCATCCCGGCTTCCATCGCAATATCGCGGCGGCGAACGCGCAACGCCTCGAACAGGGGGTCACCAACCGGATTGGCTTCCCGGTTGCGCCGCCCGCGCTTGACCCGAACCGGCGGGAGGATGAGTGACACAGATTCTTCCCCGCGCAAAAAAGGCCGCGCCGCAGGGCCAAACATCAACCCGCCATGCTCGTTTGTCTCCAGCGCATCACGGACCATCAAGGCGCGCGACACCGGCTTGAGCAGCGCCGTCTCCTCACCTTCAATTATGCCGTAAACCGAAAGCTGGTCATGGCGCCGCTGGACGATACGGTCATTGCTCTTGCCAGTCAGTACGGCCTCAATATGCCCCAAGCCAAAGCTCTGCCCGGTACGATACACTGCGGAGAGCAGCTTTTGCGCAGTCTTGGTCGCATCGATGCTGGCAGGCGGCGAGAGGCAATTGTCGCAATTGCCACAGGTTGCAGGCGGATCTTCCCCAAAATGGCGCAGCAATACCGCACGGCGACACCCGCCAGTCTCGACCAGCGCGCCAAGCGCCGCAATGCGGGTGCGTTCGCCTTGCTGACGCGCTTCTTCCACATCGGATATGCGCTGGCGGGCGCGCACAAAATCCTCCGCGCCCCATAGCAATGTCGCCTCCGCTGGCTCGCCATCGCGCCCCGCGCGGCCACTCTCCTGATAATAGCTCTCTATCGACTTGGGCAGGCCCGCATGCACCACGAAGCGCACATCGGGCTTGTCGATTCCCATGCCAAAAGCCACCGTCGCCACCATCACCATTTCTTCGCTGGCGATAAAGGCCGACTGATTGGCAGCGCGCACCTCCGGCGGCAGGCCAGCATGATAAGGCAGCACCGGGCGTCCTTTTTTACCGAGACTTTCCGCCAGCTTCTCGGTCGCGGCGCGGGTCTGGGCATAGACGATGCCGGGACCGGGATTGGCCGCCACTATATCCGCAATCTGCCGCCCCAGCCCATCGCGCGGCTGCACAGCGTATCGGATATTGGGCCGGTCGAAGCCCGATATAATAAGCCCGTCATCGGGAATCCCAAGCTGCGCCAATATGTCCTTGCGGGTGTGCGCATCTGCCGTGGCCGTCAGTGCAAGGCGTGGTACCTGCGGAAAGGCATCCAGCAAGGGACGCAGCAGACGATAATCGGGGCGGAAA
>Ga0209273_10002160_pt1 | contig 15542 bp, 10 predicted proteins | sample tdAd471_FD_187126 | JGI IMG/M metagenome (GOLD analysis project Ga0209273, IMG submission 187126) | Marine sediment microbial communities from the Atlantic coast under amendment with organic carbon and nitrate - tdAd47.1 (SPAdes)... | ecosystem: Environmental > Aquatic > Marine > Coastal >...
GAGGACTGGAGCAACGACCTGGCACCGATGCCGATTCCGGAAGGCCAGCCGCAGGCTCCGCCCGAGGAAGCCATTGAAGCCGTCCCGACACCGACCGATCCCGCCAAACCGAACGGCACGCGACCGGACAACAAAACGGCCATCCTGCCGCTCGAACCGGAAGCAGGCGGCCTGCGGTACGACGAGCCGGTTTCGCTGCCGTCGAACCCGCGGCTGCTGCCTGACGAACCACTCCCGCCACCCGCATCCAATCCCAACGGCGGGGTTCCGCTGCCCAGAGAACTGCCCGCGTCCGAAGCAGCCGCTTTGCCGGCTGGTCCGACGCAGAATTATGGCCCCGCCGCCGGGTTCGCTTCCCGGCCAGACTCTGTGCCGGAAATCAGGTCTGTGCCGGAGATCAGCGACGTCGGCATCGCCCCCGTCACGCTCGCCGAACCTGAGTTTCAGGCTCCCATTCCGATCGACACTCCGGTCCCACAGGAAGACGCCTTCCTCCCGCCGATTCAGCCGGAAATGTCACGCAGCGCTTTGCTGAACTCATCACGCAGCGGTTCAGCGACACGCCAGAATGCGAACCGTCCCGCGGGCGGCATTCAGCAGACTGGCGGGTCCGGCAACCCAACCGGCGGAGTACGGTCGGCCGATTACCAGCAGCCGGTCGAGCGTTCCAGATCGTCGGTCAGCCCCGGCCCCATTTTCGGCTGGGACAAACTGTTCGACCGTTGAACAACGTGTCGGAAACAACTTCCAGACTTCGAGTGTTCCAGACTTTGAATGTTGATTCATGAGCCTCGCGATTCATCGCGGGGCTCACTTTGCACTCGTGGTTCGTGCGCCCCCAGTCACGACGATCGCTCAACAGCTCGCGGCCCTGCGCCGAGCCGAAACTTCGCCAGGGTCGAGTATCTCGGACCGCCGGGCCTCAGCTCGGAAGCGACGAGTTCAATCGTGCTGACCGGTAAACAACCGAAGTCGGCAGCGGCGAACTCGGCCAGCAGTTCCGCCAGACGCGCCGGTGGACGGGCCTTGATGCGGGCCAGCGTGACGTGCGGCTGAAACGGCCGAGCCTCTGCCGGAAACCCGGCTTCCCCGAGAGCAAGCTCAAGTTCTCGGACCAGCCGCCCGCACTCGCCACCGTCAGCAACTCCGGCCCAGATGACCGACGGTCGCCGCTCACTGGGAAACGCTCCCAGCCCACGCAGATGCAGATCGAAGTCGAACATCTCTGCGACGACTGCCCCCGTCACTTCGCCGGCTGTCTCAACCTGCTCGGCACTCAGTTCGCCGAAGAACTTCAACGTGAGGTGAACTCCGTCGTCGGCAACAGGCCGGACAGCGGTCCCCAACGAGGCGAATTCACCGAGCAATTGCCGAAGCTGATCCCGCCGCAGACTGTCGGTCGCAGGCTCAACAGGCACAGGCTCTACCGGCGGAGCATCAAAAGGCTCAGGCTCAACAGCCGCAGTCTCGTCGACGCCTGCAACTCGCTGGTCGAGCGGTATGCGGATCGCCAGAAACGCGCGCACGCCGTCAACGCTCCCTGAAGGCTGACGGCGTTTCCGACTCGGCGATCGACGACGCATGGCGAGAGCTTTTCAGAATTCACACATCGTTTGACAGAGTTGCAGGTTCGGCAGAGCTGCTGGAAACGCGTTTTCAATCTGCCGACCACGACCAGTTCCGCCGACCGGCGCTCACGTTGCCCGAACCGTCAACGACGCATGGCCGGTCGGTTAGCCTCCGCAAGCCTCGGCCCCCAGCATGGTGAGCGATACGCGGCGACGTTCGAGATCGACCGACTGAACCCAGACGGAAACAATGTCACCGACCGCGACAACCTCGTGCGGCGAGCGGATAAAGCGGTTGGCCATCTGGCTAATGTGGACGAGCCCGCTGTCCTTGAGCCCGATGTCTACGAACGCTCCAAAATCGACAACGTTCAGCACCGTCCCCGCCAGCTCCATCCCCGGCTGCAGGTCTTCGAGCTTCAGAATTCCCTGGCGGAAAACCGGTTTCGGCAGGTCGGTACGCGGATCACGGCCGGGCCGGGCCAGCGCGTCAAGGATGTCGCTGAGCGTCAGCAGTCCAACCTGCATTTCCTCGGCAACCGCTTTCCGGTCGAGATTTTCAATCTGCTGACACAGTCCGCGGCGCTGATCAGCCGGAGCGGTCAGGATCTCGTTGCTGACTTCCAGCCGGTTCAACAACTGGCGAGCCACCTCGTAACTCTCGGGATGAATCCCCGTCGTATCGAGCGGTTCGTCACCGGCGGTGATCTTCAGGAAGCCAGCCGCCTGCGTGAACGTCGCATCGCCGATTCCGGGAACGTCTCGAAGTTGAGTGCGACACGAAAACTGACCGTGCTGCTCCCGCCATTCAACAACCCGCCGTGCGATCAACTGATTGAGCCCCGACACATACCGCAGCAGAGAAACGCTGGCCGTGTTCAGATCGACGCCGACAAAGTTGACGCACGATTCGACGACGCTGTCGAGCGACTCCTTCAGCAAACGCGGCGTGACGTCGTGCTGATACATCCCGACGCCCAGATGCTGCGGGTCGATCTTCACCAGTTCGCTGAGCGGATCCTGCAGGCGGCGGCCAATCGAAATTGTGCCGCGGACTGTCGCGTCAAAGTCCGGAAACTCATCGCGTCCAACGCTGCTGGCCGAGTAGATGCTCGCCCCTGCCTCGTTGACGATCAGGTAGCGAATCTCGGGACAATGCTCGGAGATGACCTCACTGACCAGTTCCTCGGTCTCGCGACAGGCCGTTCCATTGCCGATTGCGATCAGGTCGCACTGATACTCCGTGATGAAGCTCGCCAGCTTGCGAACGTTGCTCGACTTCTTGTCAGCCTTACCCGTCACAAAGACGACGTCCGCATGCCGACACTGGCCGCATTCATCCAGCACAGCAACCTTGCAGCCAGTCTTGAAACCGGGGTCAATCGCCAGCACACGTTTTCCGCGTAAGGGCGGCTGCAGCAGGAGACCGCGCAGGTTCTTCGCGAAGACCGTGACCGCATGCCGCTCCGCCTGCTCCGTCAGTTCGCGACGGACCTCGCGATCCATCGCCGGATGAATCAGACGGTCGAGCGCGTCGCGGAGACTGTCTTCCAGAAATGCCGCGCGCGGATGCGTGCTCAGTTCGAGCAACCCGCTCATCTGGTTGAACGCGACCTTGCCGTCCCACTCGTAACGGACCCGCAATGCTTTCTGTTTCTCGCCACGATTCAGCGCCAATGTGCGATGCGGAGGCACCTTCCAGACCGGCTCACGATAGTCGGCATAGTTCTGAAACTCGCGCGCGGTCTCACCGGCCGAGCGGGCGAGGCTCCCGACAAGCTGCCCGGTCCGCCACGCAATTTTGCGTGCCGCTTCGCGCACGGGCACGGTCTCGCTGATTCGTTCCGCAATGATGTCGCTCGCTCCAGCCAGCGCGGCATTCGCGGACTCAACACCGAGTTCGGGGTTCACGTACTCGCCAGCCAGAACGTTGGCGGCGACGTCCGCCTGGTCACGGCTCCACAGCAGCTCCGCCAGCGGTTCGAGCCCTTTCTGCCGCGCGGCTTCGGCACGCGACTTCCGCTTCGGGCGATACGGCAGATAAAGATCCTCAAGCCGCTTGAGCGACGTCGCGGATTCGATCTCAGCCTTGAGCTGCGGCGTCAGTTTTCCCTGACCATCAATCAGCCGCAGAATCGCCGTCGCCCGTTCCGAGAGTTGCCGCAGCGACTGCAGACGATCCTGGATCGCCCGAATCTGCTCTTCGTCCAGATTGCCCGTCTGCTCTTTGCGATACCGCGTGATAAACGGCACGGTGTTGCCGTCGTCCAGCAGACGAATGACGCTGCTGACCTGTCCGGTGCGGAACGAGAATTCTCCCGCAATCCGGTCGGCATAGGCAGAAGGTGAGAGGACGGCTGATTCCATAAAGTCACATGCCCGCGTCCTGCGAACAGAGAGGGCCGCTCGGTTCGGCCGAAGGATCAATGGCTCCGCTCAACAGCGCCTGCCGGGGACGAAAGGCAGTTAAGACCTCACTGTTGAACGCAATGAGCGGCCAGCATGGTAGCGACTGTTGGCGCGAGAAGAACGCTACACAACAGATTTCACGCACTGCCTGAGCGTTCTCAACACCGGACGAGTTCCACTGACAGTCGCCGCCCTGCCCTCCGCCGCTTCAGGCAACCACGCCGTCGATTCCCGTCAGCCTCCCTGCAGACCGGATAATCGTTCAAGCCCGAACAATCCGCACGTCGACACTACCCCGAAGAGCCGCCGTGCGCGAACGCGCCGAGCGGTCGTACCTGGGGGGGGACCAAGACGTGATGCTGAGTTTGCAAGGACGCAGCCTGCGCAGCCTGACCGCGCTGCTGGCACTGAGCGTAACAACCGGCTGCCAGCGCGAGTGGTACCATGAGCGCGCGAATGAAGAAGCAGCCTGTCTGATCAACGAGAAATCGTATGGTCGCTGGGACATGCAGTATCAGGGTGTCGATCCCGATCCACGCAGTCGTTACTTCGACCCCTACGACCCTGTGCGCCCCCCCATGCCGGACGACGACCCCGACTCGCACCAGCTCATGCATCATGTGGCCGGCAAGGACGGCTGGGCCAACTGGCATGCCAATGGAGACATCAGCAACCTTGAAAATCCTGGTTGGCGGGACCAGCTGGCAAGTTACTCCGAAATTTCAGAGGACGGGTCAATCAGACTCACTCTGGAAGACGCGCTGCGGCTTGCGCAGATTCATTCGCCGGATTATCAGTCACAGATCGAGGATATCTATCTGTCGGCCCTGGATGTCAGCACTGAACGGTTTCGCTTTGACACACAGTTCTTTGGCGGGATCGGTTCACGAGGCGGGGACGCTTATCAGCAGACACAGTTCAACCTGACAGGAAACCAGACGACTGGAGGCGATTCTGCAGACCTGGATCTTCGACTTGATGGCGGCTTAAGCCGTCGCCTTGCCACGGCAGGCCAGTTGATCGTCGAAGGCTTCAACTCAATGACTTTTGGCTATGCGGGCGGCGACACCTACACAAGCATGTCGGGCATCGGTTTCGCATTCATTCAGCCTCTTCTGCGGGCTGGCGGACGCCAGATTGCGCTCGAACAGTTAACGCGAGCCGAACGGATTCTGCTGGGCAACCTGCGCGCGTTTCAGCACTACCGACAGGGGTTTTATACAGACATCGCAATTGGCGACGACAATGTCACTGAGCCAAACCGAAGTGGCGGCTTCACCGGGGGTTCGGGACTCTCCGGCTTTTCTGGTCAGGGGGCCGGTGGGTTCGGCGGTGTCGGTGCCGCGACAGGCTTTGGAGGCGGTTTCGGCGGGGGCGGCGGCGGCGGCGGTGGCGGAGTCACTACGGGATCCGGATTCGCCGGAGGTGGTGCTGGCACTGTCGGCGGCTTCATTGGCCTGCTTCAGGTTGGACAGCAGATTCGTAACACGGAAACAAGCTTGCGAGCACAGGAACAGACACTGGAACTGCTGGAAGCCACTCTCGATGCAGGCCTGATCGACATCGCTCAGGTCGACCAGTTTCGACAGAGTATCGAAACCGAAAGGGCCAACCTGATTCAGTCTCAGAACGGATACATCTCGCAGATTGAAGGATTCGTTTCGGGCACCCTCGGGCTTCCGCCTGACGTCAAGGTGTCACTGGATGAGTCGCTGATCGAGCCGTTTCGCTTTCAGGATCCAGCGCTTGATCAGCTCCAACGGAACCAGGCGTCAATCGTCCGCGACTTCGGCAACCTCCCCGAGGACGCCACTGCCCAGCAGCTCGCAGAGATCCTCACGCGACTGGCCACACTTGTCGTTCGCACTCACGAGCAGGTCGACTCCGTACGAGCGGAGGTCGCAGCTCTGAGCACCTTGCGAGAAAAACGGCTGTCCTCAATGTCTGTGGAAGAACAGAAGCAGTTCGACGTCGAAGTCGCCCGCCTCGTCGACAGCCTGAATCGCCTCGTCCAGGGATTCGAGCAAATCGGCATTCAAATCGAGGAGTCACAGGCGACTCTGTCTGCTGACAACACCGCGCCCGCCACTCAGGGGATCATCGCCTACAACGTCGAACTCGCGAATCTCCTCGGCGAGCTGGCATTGATTCAAGCCCGAGCCAGAGCCGAAGCCATCATTCTTGAGCCAGTCATACTCGACTCCGATCAGGCGCTAGAGATCGCACGCGCCAACCGACTGGACTGGATGAATCAGCGTGCAGCGCTCGTCGATAGCTGGAGACTGATCGAATTCAACGCGAATCGACTGGAGTCGAGTCTCGATATCGAACTGCGTGGCGACATGAACACACTGGACCCGACCAACATTGCTGGACTCCGAGCAGAAAACGGGGCGCTGTCTGCCTCAATCAAACTGGATGCTCCCTTGAACCGCCGAATCGAACGCAACGACTTCCGGCAGCAATTGATTTCGTATCAACGAGCGCGACGATCAATGATTCGCTACGAGGACGGAATCCATCAGGGACTGCGGCGGCGACTGCGCGAACTCAAGCAGCTTGAAATCAACCTTGAGATCCAGCGACGTGCCGTCGTGATCTCGATCCGGCGGGTCGACGAGACCCGCGAAACACTTAATGAGCCGACGCCTGCTCCGCAGCCCGGCCAGGCGCCTTCACAGTTCGGCCCCACCGCGGCAACCAACCTGCTGACAGCCCTGTCTGACCTCCGCAGCACGCAGAACAACTTCATGAGCGTCTGGCTCAATTACTACGCGGAACGCATGCTTCTGATGCGAGACCTGGGCATCATGCGGCTCGATGAGAATGGCATCTGGATTGACGAGACGATCGAAGAAGCTCTGTCGGCCGCGACCGGTGAGTTCACGCTGCCGCCAGAAGTGCCTGGCGAGTGGACGAAGACGCTTGATCTGCCCGAGGAATCAGCGACCGAGCCGCTGCCTTTGCCCAACGTGCCGAATGCGGCACCGGCTGCCGAGGAGGCTCCGAAGGCCGCTCCGCTGCTGCCGCCCCCCGGTGCTGCCGCATCGAAGAGTCGACAGAAACCCCGGCCGATTCTGATCTCGGCTCTGCCACAGCCAGCCATCGCCAGCCCGCCAAAGCATCTGACGGCGACTGTCATTCAATCGCCGCCAGACGGACAGAAACCGGACCGGCCTGACGTCGCACAACCACTGCGTCAGGTGTCCGCAATCGAATTGCCGCTTCCCGCAGCGGCCCCGGTTATCGCTCCCGGCGTCGACGCGTCGGCTGACGCTCCCGGAGTCGACGTGTCGGCAGTCGACGCGCTTCCGGAATTACCGCCGGGCGCTCCCGTGCCGAAGGTTCACTTGCCGGCCATCCCCGTGCCGTTGCCGGCCGTCCCCCGGATCGAACAACCGACTGCCAGTCGCGAGCCGGCCAGGCTGCCTGCCGACCTCTCGGACGCGGCTCCAGCCGTGCGAGTTTCCGAGTCCACTCCGGCACTTGGTTCTGCGGCAGCGTCGCGACGCGAAAGCCGGGCCTCCGAGCCAGGTCGGGTCACGGAAGCCGCTCCGCTTCCTCGTCATGCCACCTCGCCGGGGCCGCGACGACTGCCCGGTGTCACAACAGTCCCGAAAGCACCTGCCTGGCGAGCGACGTCGGGCTCGCGGTAGGTCGCGACCTCACTGATCAGCAGCTGTACCTTGCCGAGAGAACGAGCTGCCAGGAGAACAAGCTGCAGACTCCAACGGACCGAGCCTCATCACGCCACGACACGACACAGGCTCACCCGCGGACGCGCTCCAGCGCAAAGTGAATCGCGGCGAGCAATCGGTCGACGTCTTCCCGGGTGTTGTACAGCGAGAAACTCGCGCGGACTGAGGCGGCCACACCCAGACGGTCGTGCAGCGGCATCGTGCAATGGTGGCCGTGCCGCACACAAACCCCCTTAATGTCGAGCAGGTTGGCGAGATCTTCCGGTGCGATGCCGTCAATCGTGAAGCTGCAGATCGCCCCTTTGTGCTCGATCGCCGGACCGTAAATCGTCAGGCCGGGAATTGACGTCAGCTGCTCGGTCGCGTACTCCAGAAGCTGTCGTTCGTACGCGGCGATAGAATCGTGCCCGAGGCATTCGACGTACTCGATCGCGGGCCGCAGCGCGATCGCCTGGACGATCGGCAGCGTGCCGGCCTCAAACTTCGCCGGCGGTTCGGCCCATTCGGAATGATCCTTGAAGACGCGGCTGATCATATGGCCGCCGCCGAGAAACGGGTTCATCGCGTCGAGCAGTTCGCGGCGTCCGTAAAAGACGCCGACGCCCGTCGGGCCGAAGACTTTGTGCCCGGAGAACGCGACGAAATCGAGACCGCTGTGCTGCACGTCGAGCGGTCCGTGCGGTGCCGACTGGGCCGCGTCGACACAGATCAAAGCTCCGACGTCGTGCGCCCGGCGAGCAAGTTCATTGATCGGATTGACTGTCCCCAGCACATTCGACATCGCGGTCACGGAGAACAGTTTCGTGCGCGGCGTCAGGAACTCGTCAAGGCGTTCGAGATCAAGCTGTCCGTCGTCGGTGATCGGCAGCCAGCGGAGCGTCGCGCCGCGTTCGGCACAGATCATCTGCCACGGAACGATGTTCGCGTGATGCTCCATTTCGGTGATGAGCACTTCGTCACCGGGCTGCAGAAACTTCCCGCCCCACGCTCGCGCGACAAGATTCAGCGACATCGTCGTGCCGGAGGTGAAAGCGACTTCGTCCGTCGATCCGGCATTCAGAAACCGGCGGACCGTTTCCCGGCTGGCTTCCAGTTCTTCATCGACCTTCGCGCCGAACCAGTAGACACCGCGATAAGCGTTGGCGAAACAGCGTTCCTCGACCGCGCGCTCGCAATCGATCACGCACTGCGGCTTCTGAGCACTCGCGGCACTGTCGAGAAAAACGGGCAGCGTGCCTTGCCGATGCCGTCCCTGCTCGAACGGGCTGTTCAGAAGCGGGAAGTCGCGGCGGACGGCTTCGACATCCAGTGGCGGAGCGGACGGGTCGCTCATCGGGGTAGCTGGCTCACATCGTTTAACCCGAAGCCGCAGGCGACGGCGTCTGGTTTGGTTTAGCAGTTGGCAGACGCCGTCGCCTGCGGCTTCGGGTTAAACAAGTGAACCGTCTGTCAGGCGGCTGCGGCTTCCGTCGCGATCTGCCGGACGCGTTTGACCATCCCCGCCAGACCGTTCTTGCGAGCCGTACTCAGATGCCGGTCGAGTCCCAGGCGGCGGAAGATACCTTCGATATCAACGTCCAGGATCTCCCGGGGGGTACATCCCGAAAACGCAAGCAGGATCACACTCAACAACCCTTTGACGATCATCGCGTCGCTGTCGGCAATCAGCTCGACAACCGGAGACGCGTCATCGGACAGCGTCGCGACCATCCAGACGTTGCTTTGGCAGCCGTGAACTTTCGTCTGCTCCGTCTTGAGCGACTCGTCCATCGGCGGCAGTTCGCGGCCCATATCAATCAGCACTTCGCACTGATCGGCCCAGTCGCCGAGGTCGTCAAACTCTTCAATCAGGTCGTCAATGGTCATCGTCGAGGCGGTGCTCATTGGTCCGGATATCTCCCTGTCAGCCGGTATCGGGATTTTCGACACAATCTGTTGCGTAAATTGTCGAAACGGCGGCATTGTACGGAGAAGACCGGCCACGGCAAGGCGGGGAACGGATTTGGGACTGCGAACCTCGGAATGCGGAAGTGGCCAGGAAAGCTCAGTCATTCCGCATTCCGAACTCCCCATTCCGCACTTCTCAACACTTTCCGGCCCCAACTCGCTCCACTATCGTCCGCCGCAACTTTGGCCCAGAGTGCCTCAAACCAGCAGGGAGAATGCTGTGACCGAAAAAGTTGTCGTCATTGGTTCGGGACCGTCAGGATGTGCGGCTGCGATTTACACGTCGCGGGCGAACCTGAACCCGTTGATGATTGAAGGGGAATTCTCGCAGGAAAATTTCGACCTCGGTCGTCCGCCGCTCGGGCAGTTGATGATCACGACGGAAGTCGAAAACTATCCGGGCTTTCCTGCCGGGAATCTTGAGTCCTATCTGAAGGACTCGGTCAAGGAACGCGGCGCGATGCTGCCTCCACACAGCGGGCACGGCGTCAGCGGGCCGGAGCTGATGGAGCTGATGCGTCAGCAGGCCTCGAATTTCGGAACGCGTTTCCTCAGCGAGGATGCCGTCTCTGTCGACTTCTCCAGGCGACCGTTCTCGATTGAAACGTCCGGCGGGCAGACCATCGAGGCACACTCGATCATCATCTCGACCGGAGCCCGCGCGAACTACCTCGGCCTCGAATCTGAGAAGAAGTTCAAAAACAGGGGCGTCTCAGCCTGCGCCGTGTGCGACGGAGCGATGCCGCGGTTCCGCGACCGGCCTCTGGTTGTCGTCGGCGGTGGTGACAGCGCCATGGAAGAAGCAACATTCCTGACGAAGTTCGCCTCGAAGGTTTACATCATCCATCGCCGTGATGAGTTCCGGGCAAGCCGCATCATGGCGGAGCGGGCACTCGAAAACGATAAGGTCGAGGTCAAATGGAACTCCGTCGTTGATGAGATCCTGGGCGACGACGAGAACGGCGTGACCGGCGTCCGCATCCGCGGCACGTCCGACGAAAGCCAGACCGAGGAACTGGAATCGGCCGGCTACTTCTGCGCGATCGGCCACACGCCCAACACGGACTTCCTCGGCGGGCAACTCGAAACGACCGACAAGGGATACATCGTGTGGACGAAGCCCGGTCGGACGAATACTTCCGTGGAAGGCGTCTTCGCTGCTGGCGATTGTGCTGACGACTACTACCGCCAGGCGATCACCGCCGCCGGCACCGGCTGCATGGCCGCCCTCGACGCCGAACGCTGGCTGGCCGCCAACGGGATCGAGTAGTTTGTGCGGTTGTCCATCTTTTGGTCAGCCGGAGAAACTCATGAGATCTCGATATCTACTGCTTGCTGTCATCCTCGTGCCCCTTACTGCGGTGGGGGCTGAGTGGACTCCGCCAGTGAATCCAGACCCGGTTGCAATCCTGCGTGAAGCACGCGCAGATGCAGAAGTCGGGAAATACGAAGTGGCCCTTGAAAAGCACCTGTGGTTTCACCGGAACGCGTTATCGATTCAGGAGTCGCTTGCGGGAGTTCGTCTGTCGTTTGCGCTGAGCTACTGGCAGAAGCTTGGAGAAAAGTACCCGCAGGCAACGCAGGCAATGGAAGAAGTTCGCGACGAAGCGTTGCAGGCTCTCCTTGCTGGTCGAAAGGTCAGGAACAACTTCCACGATATGAGGTCTCTTAACCTCGTTCTGGGGGAAGAGTCGCGGACGAAGGATGTGTTCAAGACGCTGCATAGGACGAATCGCGAAGCGGCAACAAAAGTGTTCTCGCTGGCGCAGCGCGCCTTAGTACTGGCGAAGGAATACGAGCTATGTGGCGAGTACATTGATCCGCGTAGCGATTTTTCTCTCATGCAGAAGCTACTCGAGTACAGCAAGCGTCGGTCGCGCGACCCGAAATTTGGAGAACGCCACCTTAAGTCTGCCCAGCAGAGTTTTGCGAATGATGCGGCATTACTCGTGGCAATTCTCGCGGTAAATGGACGACGTGATGAAGCCGAAGAGATTGCTGCCTTAGCTCGGGCTGAATATGCGAACGACCGTTTTCATGAGCAGCTGGCAAGGTCGCTGAAAGGTGTTGTTCCTACGCCGTGGCCCTGATGCTGACGGGCAACGCAGGTGAGAGTAACAAACCCCAAAAATCCGCGAAGCGACGACAGCACATAGCTGCAGGCGTTAGCTGGCTTACGCCCGCAGAGCCAGTTCACTACACAGAAAGAGCCGCGAAGCCGCGACAGCAATGACGCCTGCTGTCGCCGCTTCGCGGCTCTTTCATTGTCAGTAGCACCATCCGTGGGCTGACGCGCACGGCAACGTTCTGTCGCAGCTTCGCCGCTGAAAAACGGCAACGACAAATCAGCTCAGCCGGAAATGGCTCAGCCCTTCTTCTGCTCCTTCACCCAGCTGTCTTTGAGTGTCGACGTGCGGTTAAAGACAAGCTTGTTGTCGGTCGAGTCTCTGTCGACGCAGAAGTAGCCGTTGCGTTCAAACTGGTAACGTGTGCCCGGTTCCGCACCGGCGACATGCGGTTCGAGTTTCGCGGCGGGAACGATCGTCAGTGACTCGGGATTCAGGCTGGTTTTCCAGTCAGCCCCTTCCGGCACATCGTTCGGGTCTTCATTCTGGAACAGCCGGTCGTAAAGCCGAACTTCGCAGTCGACCGCGTGCCGGGCCGAGACCCAGTGCAGAGTCCCCTTCACCTTGCGACCGTCCGGAGCGTTGCCACCTCGCGTCTCCGGATCATAAGTGCAACGGAGTTCGATCACGTTGCCGTCATCGTCCTTGATCGCTTCCGTGCAGGTCACGAAGTACGCGTACCGCAGGCGGACTTCGCGTCCGACACCCAGCCGGTGAAACCGTCGCGGCGGGTTCTCCATGAAATCCGCCCGCTCAATGTAGAACTCGCGTGAGAACGGCACGATTCGTTTCCCGTAACTGGCGTCCTCGGGGTTGTTGACCGCTTCGAGTTCCTCGACCTGATCTTCGGGGTAGTTCTCGATGACGACTTTCAGCGGGTCGAGGACTCCCATAACGCGCGGCGCGATCTTGTTGAGATGATCGCGAACAGCCTGTTCGAGCCACAAAACGTCGACCGTGCTGTTGAACTTCGCGACGCCAATTCGCTCGCAGAACGCGCGGATCGATTCCGGCGTGTAGCCGCGACGGCGCAGGCCGCTGATCGTCGGCATGCGAGGATCATCCCAGCCGGACACGAGGCCTTCCTCGACGAGTTCCAGCAGTTTCCGCTTGCTCATCACGGTGTAGCTGAGATTCAGCCGGGCGAACTCGATCTGCTGCGGTGCGTGAATTCCGAGCTGCTCGATAAACCACTCGTACAGAGCACGGTGCGTTTCGAATTCCAGCGTGCAGATTGAGTGCGTGATCCCTTCGATCGAATCGCACTGGCCGTGAGCCCAGTCATACATCGGGTAGATGCACCAGTCGCTGCCCGTACGGTGATGCTCCGCGTGACGAATGCGGTACATCAGCGGGTCACGCATCAGCATATTGAGATGCGCCATGTCGATCTTCGCCCGCAGAACATGTTCGCCGTCTCCAAACTCGCCAGCCCGCATCCGACGCAGCAGGTCGAGGTTCTCCTCGATCGAACGATCACGGAACGGGCTCGGCCGGCCCGCTTCAGTCACCGTGCCGCGGTTCTCCCGAATCTGATCGGGCGTCTGACTGTCGACGTAGGCCTTGCCGGCCTGAATCAGCTTCTCCGCGTACTGATACAGCTTTTCGAACTGATCCGACGCGAAGTACAGCCGGTCGGCCCAGTCAAAACCGAGCCAGCGGACATCTTCCTGAATCGAATCGACGTACTCGGTGTCTTCCTTCGTCGGGTTCGTGTCGTCGAACCGCAGGTTACACAGGCCGTTATATTCCGCCGCCAGACCGAAATTCAGACAGATGGATTTCGCGTGGCCGATATGCAGATACCCGTTCGGCTCAGGCGGAAAACGAGTGTGAACACGTCCGGCGTTCTTTCCGGCGGCAATGTCCTTTTCGATGATCTGCTCGATGAAATTGAGCCGCCGCGCTTCCTCACCGCTCTCAGCGGCAGCATCGTCGCCCGCACCGCTCTTCGGTTCGGAACTGTCCCTCAATTCGGAACGGTGCCCCGGTTCGGATCCCATCAACTCTTCTCCGTCAGATTCCGCGACGACACATTTGCCGAATGCGATCTGTTTCAGGTGCGCATGAAAACAAGCCGGAACTGCAGGGCAGTCCCAGCTTGTCTGGAAATCTTTGTGAAGCCTGTCGTCAGTGCCGCAACCTATGCCTATTCGACAGGGCTGGCCAGATCGACAAACGGACTGAGCTTGCGTGCCCTGGCGAAAATTTCGTCTTTTTCGCTCTGGCTTTGAGCAGCTTCAAACTTGGCCCGTAGTTTCTTCAATTTGGCTCGCCGGGTGCGGCGACGTGCGATCTCGCGATCTCGCTCTACACGTCCCATCGGTCAATCCTTACACATTCAGGTGGTCACTGATATCGCCTGCGGTCAGGCGGAAAATTCGAGAAGGGCGGAAAAATAGCGGCGATTTTCCAAGGAGTCAACGAGAGCTTGGCCCAACGCTGGCCCGATCGCCCAACTTTGGCCCACAACTGTGTGACGGCTCAGGAAACCACCTCCGCCGAAGCACTGACGAGACGCTACTTCGCGGCCAGTGCCTTGTCGATCGCGTCGAGAACTTCCTGCGAATCCGGCTGCGTTCCGGTGCGGAAGCGGGCGATGACATTGCCGTCGCGACCAATCAGAAACTTCTCGAAGTTCCATTTCACCGGGCCGGTGTCCTTCACGCCGGATTTCCCTGACGTCAGGAACTTGTACAGCGGCGCGGCCTTCTGACCGTTGACGTCGACCTTCGAATACATGTCGAACGTAACGCCGTAGTTCTTCCTGCAGAAGCCGGCGATCTCTTCGTCACTGCCCGGCTCCTGTTTGCCGAACTGATTGCAGGGGAATCCAGCGACGACCAGCCCCTTGTCCTTCAGCTCCTTGTACATCGCTTCGAGCGGCTCGTACTGCGGCGTCGCACCGCATTCGCTGGCCGTGTTCACAATGAGCAGCACCTTGCCCTTGTACTTGCTGAAGTCGACCTTCTTGCCGGTCAGCGACTTCATCGTCGTGCCGTAAATCGGATGCTTGTCCTTTTCGGCGGCTTCAGTCGTGACGACAGAAGCGGCGGCGACCGCGAGAAGAGTGCAGGCAGTGATGAGGTTTCGCATGGTGGGGTTCCTTTGGGGAGGGTGACAGAGAGAACAAGACAAGTGATTCTTGTTTAACCCGAAGCCTCAGGCGACGGGGTTTCAGATTGCGGAAACGCCATCGCCTGCGGCTTCGGGTCAAACACAATGCTGTCAGCAACAGGTTTCGCCGGGACTGCAGCAGTCCTCGGCGGGAAGTATGGTCAGCGACATTGAGTTCTGTCCCTTGGTTTCGCGCGGATCGCGTACGGAAATTTTCTCACAGTCAAACGGCGTGGCGGCCTCCAGCGGAATCTGCTCGGCAGGTTCGACGGCGATGATCGAATCCGCGTAGGGACGCCGCGTGTAAATCTGAAACGTCTTGTCACAGACAGCCATCCGCTGCCCACGGATCAGCTTGTGGCCGTCATCGTCGGTGACGCTTTTCCACGGACCGGTATAGATGACGGCCTGTCGGCGCTCCAGACACGGACCGTCTTTGCCCTTCCAGGCACGAACGGTCAGGCTGCGAAACTCAATGCCATCGACGACCGCCCACGGGTCATCCTGCCGCTTGACGATCTCAATCCCGTAAAAGCCCGCGTCTTCGAACGCCTGCAGAAATTCGTCCTCGCGAAACGCGCCGCTCATGCAGCCGCTCCAGAGCTGCGGATCGTTCCGCAGCGAATCGGGCACGGTTTCGTCAGACACGATGTCGCTGATGACCGCCCGCCCGCCGC
>Ga0209273_10002162_pt1 | contig 15540 bp, 14 predicted proteins | sample tdAd471_FD_187126 | JGI IMG/M metagenome (GOLD analysis project Ga0209273, IMG submission 187126) | Marine sediment microbial communities from the Atlantic coast under amendment with organic carbon and nitrate - tdAd47.1 (SPAdes)... | ecosystem: Environmental > Aquatic > Marine > Coastal >...
ACCGCGCAGCGCCCGCACATGCGCGTTCACTTCCAGGTCCGGCTCGTCATGCGTGGCCATGTAGAGCATGCCCAGCGCTTCCGGGGCGAGTTCATTGGCGAGGAGGAAACGGGCGAGCGAGATGCGCGCATCCGAAGAGTTTTCCATCGCTGCCGCGCGCTGGCGCATGGCCCAGTCATCCGCGAAATAGCCGTCACCGCTCCAGGAGTCGAAATCCATCAGGGCTGGCGAGGAAATATTGGCGAGGACCGCACTGTCCCCCTGGGCGCGCTGGCCGTCGGTGGACGGGGTCAGGTTGAGCCCGTCCGGCCGGCCGATAATGGCGCCGGTATTGTTGACTGTGATGGTCAGATCATCCGCAATCGCCTCGACGGCCGCGCCCTGGGCGGACGGCAGCAAGGCCCCGCCCACAAAGGAGCGACGCGCGCCGAGGCCTTCGATCGGACCTCCGGCGGTCACCACGCCGATCCGGTCGCCCACGACCGGGTCGTCCACCCAGCGCACGGCGCGCGGGCTGGTGAGACCGACAATGATACGCCCCATGCGCCCGCGACGCGCATCCCGGCGCACGGTCACCGGTCGCGGCGGACTGTCAATGCGTTCGGAGAGGACCAGCGTCCACTGATTGCCGTCCAGGCGCGCTTCGGCCTGGGTCGTCGCCGGGACATCGAGCCGCGCCGCGACATAGTCCTCGCCGCGATAGATACGATGACGCCCGACATGGCGACGTTCGCGATGCGCCAGCTCTGCCATGTTGAGATCGGCAGCGGCGTCAAACACGATCCAGATCGCCTCACCGCGACGGAAGACCGCCGCGCCGACCGGGCCGGCCCAGTTGAATTCCAGGCTGAGATCGCCGTCGAACTCCGTCACGGCGGCCCGCACGATCCCGCCCTCGGGAACCGGGTCCACATCAGCCAGCTGCACCGGGGCCGGTTCGGCCTCGACATCTTCCAGCACGGGTGCGTCCGGCGTCAGCTGGATCGGACCGGCATGCGCGTCGTCACCCGGATCATCCACCGCCGCGACAGACGTGTCCGCCGGCGGCGTCTCGGCATGATCCTCGTCCGGCGCCTCGGCGGCGTCCGGGATCAGCTCGGCGATCTGTTGCAACAGGGCCGCCGCAGAGGCGGCATCCGGATCCAGCAGATCAATCGTCACGCGCTCGCTATCATCCCACGCGCGCACGCGCACATCAGGCTCGACGGTCAGGCGGACCACCCACTCATCACCCTCCCGCTCGGCGGCAATGCTCTCCAGCAGATCGGGCGGTGAGCCGTTGATCCGGTTAAAGGAGGCGACGCCCGGCAGGGAGAAGCGCAGCTCGGCCTGATTGCCGCGCTGGCGCAGCGTGTAGTCGACCGGCTGCGGCCAGACCATTTCGATGCGCGTGTATTCGGCAGACTGACCGACGCGGACATTGACCGGCACGGCCTCGACGGGCGGCGGCCCTTCCGGCGCTTCGGCAGCCTGTTCGGCGGCCCGTTCGGCAGCTTCGCGCTCGGCGATCTCGCGGGGCGAGACAACATCGTCCGGAGCAGCGGCTCCCTGGGGCACGATATCGATCGCCACCCAGTCATAGCTGGAAGAGGTATGGACGTCGGACGACCGGTTGAGCGCGATCCGCAGCGTGCGGCCATCCGGGTCCAGACGCGCCCGGGCCGCCAGACCACCCATATCGGCAGGAAGGTCAGACACATCCGTCGAGATCGGCTCGGACAGGTCGGCGATGAGAACCGTGTGCTCGATGGAAACGTCGGCGGTGGGACGGGTGTCCCCCACCGTGTCCGGATAGTCGATGATCAGGCGCGTTCCCGCGCCCGTCCGCTCGACACGCAGTTCGGCAGGCTGTTGCGCATAGGCAGAAGCGCCGGCGAGAACCGCCAGCGCCACACCGCACAGAAGGGACTTATGATCAGTCCGCTTGAGCAAGCCGCGCCTCCAGCTCGTCGCGCGTATCCGGCAGATCGCCACGGCTCGCCATGAGCTGGGTCAGGGCGGCGGCGTCGGCGGTGGTCATTTCCGCCAGGATCGGACCAAAAGTCCGGGTCGACATGCGCGAGGCGATCTGGATCTGGACAGAAGGCGGCAGGGTCGCGATACGCTCGGCGGCATCGGCCGGCTCCATCGCGTTATACCAGGCGACGATCGTTCCCATGTCTTCCGCTTCCATTTCCGAAAGCTGGCCAAAGAGTTCGTTCACCTGACCGCGCAGGGTTTCCAGCTCGCCGATCCGGCCATCGACACGCTGTTCCATCGCCATCATCAGGGCTTCGCGCGTGTCCAGCTCGGCTTCGCGGGCATCGAGCTCGCGGGAGCGCTGTTGCAGGGCACGCAGCACAGCCTCCTCCTCCGCGGTGCGGACACCGTTGGAGAGGCGGGATTCGAAAGCCGCCGTCACCGAGGACAGGTCAGCACGTTCGACGGACGGCGCAGCCTGCTCCCCGTCTTCACCGGCTCCGTGATCATCCGCGCCCTCATCACCCTGGGATTCCGGCTCGGCGTGATCATCCTGGACGGACGTCTCGGCATAGGCCGCGAAATAGTCGACGGCGCCATTCGTGAAGGCGATGGCTTTCAGCATGAAGAGCCCACCCAGGAGAATGGCAATGACCGAGAGGATGCGGACGGAATGGGTCATGGCGATCAGCGCACGTCCTTGAGTTCATTGAGTACGGAAGAGCCAGCGCCCTCCGGGAAAATCTCGGCGGCCCGGCGACGCGGGGCGCGGCGGGTGGCGGTTTCGACCGTGCGATCCGCCTTGCCTGCAACGAATTGCAGCTCATCGGTCAGCTTGCGGGCCTCGGCAACCCGACGCTCCAGAACATCTCCGGACTCGGTCGTCGCACGCTCCAGAGCCGCCAGGGCGGCCCGGGCGCGGTCCGTGGCGTCATTGAGCGCGATGACACTCTCACGCACGCCGTCCTGTCCGGACTTCAGCGCATTCAGGCGGCGATCCACACGCCAGCACATGACAACAGCCACCAGCAGGAGGGCGGCGACCATGCCTTCAAAAATCAAACCGGCGAGCGTCATGCGAACCTCATCATCGCTTTCTTGGCCCCCGGCGAGAGCGGACCGCTCAGGCGCAGGGCTACATTGTGTCCGATACGGCCCATCCGGCCGCGGGTCAGGGGAACCGCGCCACAGCGCAGCTCGACATCACTCTGCGGCGAGGCGTCGAGGAAGAAGGTGTCACCCACCTTCAGCTTGGCGACGTCGCCGAGGGAAATCTTCTGTTCGTCCAGCACGGCGTGGACTTCCATCTTGGTCGACCAGAGCTCGGTTGCGAGGTGGCCTTCCCAGATATTGTCGCGACCGAATTTCTCACCCATGAACTGCTGCAGCAGCATTTTACGGATGGGTTCGAGTGTCGCGTAGGGCAGCAGGAGCTCGATGCGTCCGCCGCGGTCTTCCATGTCGATCCGCAGCTTGACCAGGATGGCCGCGTTCGCCGGACGGGCAATCGCCGCAAAGCGCGGGTTCGTCTCGACGCGCTCGAGATCGAAATCGACCTCGGTCAGCGGCTGGAAGGCCTGCTTGGCGTCTTCAAGCACGACCTCGATCATGCGCTGGACCAGCATGCGTTCGATCGTGGTGTAGGGACGCCCCTCGATGCGCATGGCAGAGGTGCCGCGACGACCGCCGAGCAGCACGTCCACGATGGAGTAGATCAGGTTGGAGTCGACCGTCAGCAGGCCGTAATTGTCCAGCTGCTGCGCCCGGAAGACCGCCAGGATCGCCGGCAGCGGGATCGAGTTCAGATAATCGCCGAAGCGGATGGAGGAGATGTTGTCGAGCGAGACCTCGACATTGTCCGAGGTGAAATTGCGCAGCGAGGTCGTCATCAGGCGCACGAGGCGGTCGAAGACGATCTCCAGCATCGGCAGACGCTCATAGGAGACGAGGGCCGAGTTGATGATGGCGCGGATACCGGACTTGTCCGCCCCGTCATCGTCCGACAGGGAGAAGCCCAGCAGGCTGTCAATTTCGTCCTGGTTGAGGATACGTTCGGGGCCACCGCCGACGGTCGGCAGCTCCTGCTCGTCGTCCTCGGCACCGACCATGGCTTCCCATTCGGACGCGAGATCAAGGTCATCGCCGTCCTCGGCCATGGCCTCCCATTCCGCAGCCAGGGCATCCTGGTCCATAGGTTCGTCTTCAGACATCCCGTATCGCCTTAGTCAACAATCATGAATTCCTGGATCCAGACCGCATCCACGCGTGCTGGTTCGATGGCGAGATTCACCCGGCGCAGCAACTCCAGTCGCACACGGTGCATGCCGGCGGAGCCGTACAGGTCGTCCTCTCGCAGCTCGCGCAGGAAGACGATGAACTGGTCCATGATCGGGTCCACATGCTGTTCCAGCACCGGTCCCAGATCGGGGTCGGAGGATTCGAACGTCAGCTTCAGCTGGACGATGACCGGGCGACCATCCACGGAGCGGATGTTGGTGGTGATGGTCTCCTCGGAGCCGTCACCCTCGCGCAGGTCATAATAATATACTTCATCGGAATGATGCGCGTCGGCGGTTTCGTGATGCTCGCCCGCCTCGCCATGCTCGCCTTCGGCCACCGCGTGCTCCTCGTCGCCGCCACCGGACAGCAGGAGGAAAGCCGCGACCGCGCCGAGCAGCAGGATAACCGCGCCCAGTCCGCCAAACAGGACAAGCTTGGGAAGGCCTTTCTTCTTGCCTTCCTCCGCGCCGTCTTCGTCTTCGGCATCGATATCGTCGTTCTCGTCCGACATTCAGAGCTCCATCGGGGAATCGTCTGAATGTATTAACGGCCAGAGTCGTTAACCTTCCGTAGCTTTCTCGGCCCAACCGGCAAATTCTGCCCATCATCCGGCTGTTCTGGCCGGGCAAGGGATTCCGACACCCTCGCCCTCCCTTCGCTTACTCTTTGTTTTCCTTAGCCGTTAACCTTGGCACGGCCTGTGCAGCATGGGGATCAACCGCCGCATATGACGGTGGACGTGTCATCCAGAATGGAGACCACCCGATGGACAACGCACTGATGATCGGCCTGTCGCGCCAGATGACCCTTCGACGGTCTATGGACATTGTGGCCAACAATATCGCCAACGCGAACACGGCCGGTTTCAAGGTCGAATCGCTGCTTCTCGAAGCCCAGCCGGCCCAGACGGCCGAAACCACGGACGGTCCGAGCGAGATCCAGTTCGTGAACACCTGGGGCATGGGTCGCGATTTCCGCCAGGGCGAACTCGAATTCACCGGCCGCACCTTTGACCTCGCGATCGAGGGCGAAGGCTTCTTCGCCGTCGAGACCGCCAATGGTGAGCAGTATACGCGAGACGGTCGCTTTCACCGTGATGATATCGGCCAGCTGGTCGCCTCGGACGGCGCTCCGGTGCTCGACGCCAATACCCGCGCTCCGATCTTCCTCAACCCGAATGCGGGCGAGGTCCGGATCGTCGATGGCGGCGCCATCCTGGAAGACGGTGTCGAAGTCGGCCGGATCGGCGTCTTCGAAATCGCCAATCGCGGCGAGATGAGCAAGAACGGCAATGGTCGCTACACCCTGCCCGCCGGTGCCGCCCCCGAAGACCAGCCGCTCGCCGTGTTCGATCCGGGCATCCACCAGGGTTATGTGGAATCGTCCAACGTCCAGACCGTGGTCGAGCTGACCGACATGATGACCATCATGCGCAGCTACCAGTCGGTCTCGAAATTCCTTGAAGAAACGCAAGACCTCAACCGCCGCGCCATCGAGCGCCTCGGCAAGGCATAAGAAGGAGCCCAGTCATGCGCGCACTCACGACCGCTGCTACGGGCATGGAAGCCCAGCAACTCAATGTCGAGGTGATCTCCAACAACCTCGCCAACATGAACACGACCGGCTTCAAGCGCCAGCGTGCCGAATTCCAGGACCTGCTCTACCAGAACGTCCAGCAGATGGGCGTCGACAGCTCCGACGCCGGCACCATCGTTCCGACCGGCGTCCAGGTCGGCCTCGGTGTCGAAACCGCCTCCATCTACCGCATCACGGACCAGGGCTCGCTGATCTCCACCGGCAACCAGTTCGACCTCGCCATCTCCGGCGGCGGCTATTTCGCGGTACAGATGCCCGACGGCAATGACGGCTACACCCGCGCCGGCAACTTCGCAGTCAGCCCGGACGGCCAGATCGTCAGCCCGGAAGGCTATGTCGTCTCCCCGGGTATCGCGATCCCGCAGGGCACGCGGTCTGTCTCCATCAATGAACAGGGCCAGGTCCAGGTCATGCTGGACGGCCAGGTCGACCCGCAGACCATCGGTCAGCTGGAGCTCGCCAACTTCTTCAACCCGGCGGGCCTCGAAGCCATCGGCAACAATCTCTTCATCGAGACGGCCGCCTCCGGCGCCCCCTCGCTCGGCACGCCGGGCTCCACGGGCTTCGGCCGCCTGCAACAGGGTTTCGTGGAAAGCTCGAACGTCGACTCGGTCTCCGAGATCACCGCACTCATCCAGGCCCAGCGGGCTTACGAGATGAATGCCCGCGTGATCACGGCTGCCGACGAGATGCTCGCCACCTCCTCGAACCTTCGCTAAGGGGGGCTGACTAGATGATCCGCTCCGCTCTCCTCGCCCTGACGGTCCTGTCCAGCGCTCCGGCGCTGGCCGGGGACCCCGTCGTCCTGCGCGAGACGCTCTCCGTCGACGGCGCCCAGATCACCCTCGGCGACCTGTTCGACAATGCCGGCGAAGCCTCCGGCACCGTCCTTGCCCGCGCTCCGGCACCGGGCATGCGCGCCTCGCTAGCCCCGTTCTATGTCCGCCGTATCGCGGCGGAGAATGATCTCGACTGGGCCAATGCCTCCGGACTGCGCCGTGTCACCGTGTCCCGCGCCAGCCGCGTCATCGAACAGGACGAGATTGCCGACATCATCGCCGGCGAGCTCTACATGACCGAAGGCCGGCCGCACGAGGTCAACCTGTCCACTGGCGGCAGCACGCTGCACGCCCCGATCGACTCGATCGGCGGCCTGCGCATCCAGTCGCTCAACCATGATCCGCGTACGGGCCTGCTCTCTGTTGAGGTCGTGCCCTATGACGGCGCCGACGCCGTCCGCCTCGCCGGTCGCGCCTACGCCACCGTGGAACTGCCGGTCCTGGCTGGCCCGGTCGCCGCAGGCCAGGTGATCACCTCCCGCGATATCAGCTGGATCTCCGTCCGTGCAGACCGTGTCCGCCCGGACGCCATCCTCAACCCGGACAATCTGATCGGACAGGAAAGCCGCCGCGCCCTGCGGGCCAATGAAGCCCTGCGCAGCTATGACTTCCAGCCGCCGGTCACGATCGCTCGCGGTGAAACCGTGGCCCTGCTTTTCGAAGCGCCGGGTCTCCAGCTCACCGTTCGTGCCCGCGCGCTCGAGGACGCGGCCGACGGCGAGATCGCCCGCTTCGTCAATCTCCAGTCCAACCGCACGGTTGAGGCGCTCGTCGATGGTCCGGGCCGTGCCCGCGTCGGCATGAGCCCCGCCAGCTTCTGACCCTGAAGGATCCGTCCCATGTTCAAGAAAATCGCTCTTCTGATTGCCCTGGGTGCCGGCCTGCAGGCTTGCGCCACCACCGACCGCCTCTCCTATGTTGGCCAGACCCCGCCCATGACGCCCATCGAAAGCCCGGCCCAGCTCGTCGGCACGGGCGCGTCGCAAATCCCGATGCCGATCTCGGCCCCGGCGCCCAACCAGATGCGCCGGACCTCGAACTCGCTCTGGAACGCAAACGGTCCCGCCTTCTTCGGCGACCCGCGCGCCAGCCGCGTCGGGGACATCCTGACGGTCAACATCAACATCACGGACAGTGCCCAGCTTTCCAACACGACCGAGCGCAGCCGCACCTCCTCCGAGGACAGCGACCTGACCCAGCTTTTCGGGATCGATCTGACCGGGTTCTTCAATGACAATATCGACCAGTCCAGCCTGGGCAGCTTCGGCTCTACCTCCAGCCTGTCCGGCGACGGCTCGGTGAACCGTACGGAAAGCATCTCCCTGACGGTCGCCGCCTTGGTCACACAGGTTCTTCCCAACGGCAATCTGGTTATCGCCGGTCGCCAGGAAGTGCGCGTCAACAACGAGGTACGCGAGCTTCTCATCTCCGGCATCGCCCGTCCCGAAGACGTCGGTTCGGACAACACGATCAGCCACACGCAGATTGCGGAAGCCCGCATTTCCTACGGCGGCCGCGGCCATCTCTCGGATGTCCAGCGCCCCTCCTACGGCCAGGAAATCTACAACATCCTGATGCCGTTCTAGGACACGAAATCCCGCCACCATCGGGTTAAACTGGCCGTCATGGTTCGCCATGACGGCCTCTTTTTTTCTCGCCGGACATTGCCGGTTCACCCGAGCTGGTGTTCCCTTCAAGACAACGCATGAAGGGAAAAAAACATGCTTCGCACCTGTCTGGCCCTGATCCTGAGCCTGTTCGCCGGCGCTGTGGCCGCGCAAGCACCCGCGCCGGAACCGACTCCCTTCGAGGTTCAGCTTGAAGCCCATCGCGACCAGTTCCGATGGATCGACCTCGCGGACATGCGCTCCATTCACGCCAATATCCGTCAGGCCCTGAGCGAGGCCGGGGGCTGTATCGACGGCGACTGTCCCGAGTTTGACTGTCCGGCAGCGAATGGAAGCCTGAGCCGCACAGGCGAGCTATTCATGCGCCTGACAGCGATGGAAAACACCCTCGCCTACATGCATGAGCTCGAACTCGCGCATCTGAGAAACTTCCACGAGGAAGCCAATCTTACCGAAGCCGAGGCGGCCTATCAGAACGAGGTCCTGTTCTGGCAAGGTGCCATCATCACGCAGAGCGCCGCGCTGATCCAGACAGCCTTCATCCTGAGCGACCTGGAATCTCTGGCAACCGCTGAAGGTCCCGTTTCCACGGCCAGCGCCCTTGATGAATTTCTCCGGGACAGCATTTCCCTGCATCAGGATCTCAACAGTTTCCGTGCCGGTGCCTCGCCCCGATTCCGCGAGCGCACGAGCGACCTGGCCGTCACAATCGACACGCTGACGACCATGAAGTCTGACACCGAGAACCTCGTCAATGCGGGCGCCGAAGGCCTGCGCGGCAACGGCCTGCGCGCCCGCGAACAACTCGTCATCAGCCTGGGCCGAAATATTCGGAACTACGCGCTTCAGCAACTTGCCTACCGACAGGACGAGGTTGCCCGTCTGAATGCGGACGCCTTTCGGGAGCGTTCGGAAGCCAATGAGTTCGCGGAGCGCCTGCGCGGCCTTGGCCTGCAGCGTGAGCTGGCGGGGCGCATGGCCGAGGATGCGTTTGATCTCTATCTGACACTTGCGGGATGTGTGCAGTCCAACTGCGCCATCACGCCGACTCCCCTGCCCGAGGCACCGCGCGTGCTGCGCCCGGCGGAGGCCTCGAGCCCGGTCGATATGCCCCGGGTCGATCAGGCGGCGCTGGCCGTCAACAATGACCGTATCCTTCTGATCGGCAATGCCCTGTCGCCGGACTGGCTCCGGCCGCAATGCGAGATGCCGCCCCGCGACCCGCTGCACACGGTCCCGCGTGATCCGGCGCCGCTGAACTCCGGCACAACCGCGTCGGAGCAGGACGCATGTCAGGACCTTCGCAATGTCGGCATGTGCAACCTGCTCACTGCGGATCGGCGCGCGGACTGCGAAGCCGGTGCCGAGCGCGCGGTCCAGGCCTGCCTCGCCTTCCCCGGAATTGGCGCACGCCTCGCCCAGGCGCAGCCGATGACGCCGGCCTTCAATGACGGACTGGCCGCGATGTGCCGAAATACCTGCGACCTGCAATTCGGCCTCGATGCCCATCTCGACAATCAGCGCCTTCTGGCCATGGACCAGATCGAGGAACTGGAACAGGCGCATCTGGAGAATGGCGGCGCGTTGGCCGGCGAAGGTGATCCGGAGCCGGATCGCCGCACAACGCTCGAAGTCCGCCTGCGCGCTTTGCGCGCCACAGCTGCGGCGCGGACAACGTATGTCAGCTACGATCCGCAGGCTGATCTCTACACGGCCGGCGCCAGCGTGCCGGAGGGGGCGATCCTCATCGCCCAATATCCTGGACAGATGACGCCGCCGGAACGGGCTGAAGCCGATCGAATTCGCGAAGAACTGGACGCGCTGCTTGCCCCGGAAGCCGACTGGTCTCCTCGCAGCGCCTGGGGCGTCGAGGCCCTACGCTTCTGGCAGGATTTCGGCCCCCACCAATTCCTGATGTGCGGCGGCGAAACGCTGCAACAGCGCTATGACCAGTGCGTCGCCGGATGCGATGCGCAAGGCGGCGCAGCCGCCTACGCAGCCTGCGTGGTGCCCGCGCCATCAATGAACATGGATCTGGGGCCGGTGCTCTATCCGCCGGACGATGTGAGAAGCCAGGAAATTCCACCCTTCAACGCCCAGGAAGCGATCGCGGCCTCCCGACAGCGGCGCTGATCAGTCGTCGCGGTGGACGCGTTCCTTGCGCTCGTGACGCTCCTGCGCCTCGAGGCTGAGGGTCGCGACCGGACGGGCATCGAGACGGGCCACGGCGATCGGCTCACCGGTCTCCTCGCAATAGCCGTACTCGCCCTCGTCGATCCGGCGCAGCGCGCTCTCGATCTTGGAGATCAGCTTGCGCTGACGATCCCGGGCGCGCAGCTCAAGCGAGCGGTCGGTCTCGGTCGACGCACGGTCGGCCAGATCCGGCAGGGCACCCATATCTTCCTGGAGGTTTGAAATCGTCGACTTGCTCTCGCGAAGGATCTCTTCCTTCCACGCGGTGAGCTTGCGCCGGAAGTATTCCTGCTGCTGCTCATTCATGAAGGGCTCGTCGTCAGACGGGACATACCCTTTGGGCAACTCGATACGATTGTCGTCGCTCATGACGCTTTCTTCTCATTCAACAGTGGCACCGCCACACTCCCCCGAAAGCGGGCCGGAGAATATTCAGGCGCAAGCCTGTGTCAACGCGACGGCGCTGTTGAAGTGACAATTTCACTGCAAGATGAGCAATTTTTAACAGAAAAATTCAGCCGTAAACGGACGGCAAATCCGCGTTAGCCAAACTTCGCAAGTTCAACGGCAGCACGGATTTCCACCTCATCGAGGGCTGCTTCGAGCTGCGCGTCATGGGTCGCGTCACGGCGCGACTGCAGAAGCTGCATCAGAGCCTGGAGTTTGGCCTTGGGAAGACCGCCTTCGAGCAGCGCAATCTTCAATTCGTCGAGCACGTCGAGCAGATCGAAGGCGCGGTCGGTGGCGCGTTTCTTGGCCTCGGTGAAGTCGCCCACCGATTGCAGGGCCAGGATGGCATCGACGGACTGGACGGCTGCGGCGCTTTGCGTGGACACAGCCGCGGCAGTCTGCCCGGCCTGTTCCGGAGCAAACGTCTCGCCCCCCGCTCGCGAAACGCCCTTGCGCTTCGAGGAGGAGACGGAAGATGTGGAATTCGGTCCGGTGATTTTCATCGTGAGAATCGCATCCAAAACATTGCCAACAAGGCATGCGCTTGCGCCGTTAACAGAAACTTAAATGTACGCGATTGCTGGGAAAATTCTACCCGGCACTGCGCTCCAGGGGCCATTTCTGCCGCCCCGATGCGATCCAATAGATGCCTTATCCTATTGTTTTAAATTGTATTTATTTATGCGCCAGGTCGGATTTTCTGGCACGTCCTTCGCAATACACCGGATGAACCCCTGCCCGGAGACCGCAAAATGCGCATCTTGATCCTCGCCCTCACCGCCCTCGCCCTGACGACGTCGGCCGACGCCTCCTCCCGTATCAAGGATATGGTCGAGGTCGAGGATGTTCGCGAGAACCACCTCGTTGGCTACGGCCTGGTGGTCGGTCTCAACGGCACCGGGGACAGCCTGCGCAATGCCAGCTTCACCAACCAGTCCCTCAATGCGATGCTGGAGCAATTCAACGTCAACACGCGCGACGCCAACCTGAATACGCGCAATGTTGCGGCGGTGATGGTAACGGCCAGCCTGCCGGCCTTCTCCTCCCAGGGCAGCCGGATCGATGTCACGGTATCCGCGCTCGGTGACTCCTCCAGCCTGCAAGGCGGTACGCTCGTCGCGACCCCGCTCTTCGACAGCCATGGCCGCGCCTGGGCCGTTGCGCAGGGCTCCATGACCGTGGGCGGTTTCGAGGCCCAGGGCGATGGCGCCTCCATCACCCGCGGCGTCCCGACCTCCGGTCGTATTGCCAATGGCGGCACGGTGGAGAATCCCTATGCCGGCACCGGGATCGACCCGTGGGCTGACATTGCCAGCCGCGAGAGCCTGCGCCTGTCCCTCCGCAATCCCGACTTCACTACGGCGCGCCGCATGGCCGACGCCATCAACGCCTATATCGGCACCGGTGCCGCCCGCGCTGTGGATCCGGGCGCGGTCGAACTGACGCGCCTCGCCAGCTTCGACGGCGACATGATCGACCTGCTCGCCGAAGTCGAGCAGCTGCGCGTGGAAGCCGACCTGCCGGCCCGCGTCATCATCGACGAGAACACTGGCACCATCGTCATGGGCGAGAATGTCCGCGTCTCCACCGTGGCCATTGCCCAGGGCAATCTGACCATCACCGTCACCGAGAGCCCGATCGCCAGCCAGCCCGCACCCTTCTCCGATGGGCAAACAGAAGTTCTGCCGCGCACGGAAGTCACGGTGGAGGAGGACGATATGCAACTCGGCGTGTTGGAGGAGAGTGTTTCCCTGGCCGAGCTGGTCGACGGTCTCAACGCGCTCGGTGTCACACCGCGCGACATGATCACCATCCTCCAGGCCATCAAGGCCGCCGGCGCCCTCCAGGCCGATATCGAGGTGCTGTGATGGATAACCTGCTCGACCTCCAGCTCTCCAACGCCCTCGGCGCCGCGAACGCCTCGGGCGAAAACCGCGCCACGCCGCATGTGCGGACCGAAGAGGAAGCGCGGGCGGTTGCCGAGGAGTTCGAAGGCTTCTTCCTGTCGCAGATGGTGTCCGCCATGTTCGGCAGCGTCGGCCAGGACAATCCGTTCGGCGGCGGCGCCGGCGAGCAGGCCTTCCGCGGCCTGCTGCACGAGGAATACGCCAAGGTCATGGCGCAGTCGGGCGGTATCGGCCTGACGGATCGCCTGACCACTGAAATCTTACGCTACCAGCAAGCCGGGGGAGAGATGTCATGACCGAACTTGCAGCCCGCAATGGCGCCGAGCGCGCCGAGGCCCTGCTCCAACTGACCGAGCGGCTGACAAGCCTGATCGAGCAGGAAACGGCCCTGTTCAGGGAACGCCGCCCCGAGGATGCGCTGGGCCTGCAGGACGAGAAGTCCAAACTGGCCAACATCTACCGCACGGAAGTCGCCCGCGCCCGCCAGGAGCCGCAGCGCTTCTCCGGCGCTCCTGAAGGGGTGAAGTCGCTGCTGCGCAAGGCCACGGAAGGCTTCCACAAGGCGCTCAAGGAAAACGGCCATGCCGTGCTGGCGCTGAAGACAATCACAGAAGGCGTGGTCAAGGCCATCGCCGACGAGGCGGCCCGTCAGCGTACGGCGGGCGGGGGCTATGGTCCGGGCGCCGGTCAGCGCGCGACATCACCGGGCGCACTCAATATTGCGGTCAATCAGACGGCCTGACCGTCAGATTGCGGCTCACCGCAAGATCAAGGGCTTCGCATTGCGGAGCCCTTTTTCTTTGGCCAGAAGCCGGGTCCTGCCAGTCTAGAAATAGAGGGTCGCGTTGGTGGACGGGCCGGCGCTGAGCCGCGCCAGGCCGGCCTGGTAGTTGGCGAGCTGGGCGTTGTAATAGGCCGGCACCTTGCCCCCGGTCTGACCCTTCTTGTCGCTGTTGAGCAGAGCCTTGAGGGCCGGGTCCATGGTGACATCCCGATACGCCCGCTGCACGATGGACATGGCTTTTTCGAGAGCTTCGAGCGCCTCGGCTGCCTTCTCTTCCGTCGACAGATCCAGATCCGTCGGCAGTTCCATGGCGAAGAGCGACGGGGCGTCGACGGACTTGTCATCCTTGTCGAGCAGAGAGCCGTTATTGACGATCGCGCCCGGACGCATGCCCAGGGACGTCAGCAGGTCCTGGCCCTCCGAACCGGCAAAGAGCTCGATCGTGTGGTCTTCGGCCGCCTTGATGCGCAACATGTCCCCAGCCGTGGAGCGCCGCACATCTGCGGCACCATCAAGGACGAGAACGGCGTTGATCTTGAAGGTCAGCGCCCGCATCGTATCGTCGGAATCGACCTCGATCTTGCGGCGGCGACCACCATCGACCGAGATATAGAAATGATCGCCCTCGCGCGCGGAACTGCGGTCCGTGACCACGCGGGTATCGGTGTAGGTCAGCGTGCCGGTCGGCAGGCCCAGCGCGTCAAGGATGGAGTCATCCTGCGCACCGATGGCGATGCCCTTGGCTTCCGCCAGACCACCGCGGCCCGAGATTTGCGTATTCCAGTCGACCGCGCCGGTCGCCGCATCGATCCGCGAAACGAAGGCATCACGCTCGCCGAGCTGGGTCGCGCCGCTCAGCTCGCCGGACGTCTTGCCCGCCACATAGACCTTGCCGTCATGCACCTGGAGCGAATTGGCGGTCTCGTCATCGTCCGAACCGATGAAGGTCGTGTAGTCGACAGAGGCGCTCGCCCCGTCTGAAAGCTTGACCAGGAAGGCATCGCGGACGCCACCGGAATAGGCGCTCAGCGGTGCCGACGGCGCAAAACTGCTGCCTGCAGACCCGGTCAGGTAGATATCCGTCCCGTCGACCGCGATGTCGCCGATGCGACCATCTTCCAGCGCGCCGAGATCCTGCGTCCATATGGCGGCGCTGGTATCATCGGCGGCGGCGTATTTGCGGACGACCGCATTGCCATCCTCGGAACCGGCGACAATCAGGTCGCCATCATCGGCGATCTTCAACGCATCAATGGTCTCGTCCCCGGCAGCTCCGATACGGCGCGTGTAGAGGGTGGACCCTGTGGAATCGAGCGCCCGGACATAGCCGTCCGAAAGACCGCCCGCATGGACGCTGTCACCCAGCGCTGCATTCGTCTTGCCGCCGACATAGACCGTGCCGTCATCCGAGACCGCAACAGCCGTGGCCGTGTCATCACCGGTGCCGCCAAAGCGCTCCAGCCATTGCTCGACACCCGCCGACGAGAACTTTGTAACGAAGACGTCGGACTTGCCGACATCCAGCGTGTCACCCAGAACGCCCTCGATATTGCCGGCCACGACGACATTGCCGTCGCTGTCGACCGCGATGCTCGTGCCCTCGGCCTCACCGGCCGCGCCGAGCACCCGGCTCCAGACGCGATTACCGAGACTGTCATACTTGGCCAGGACGAGATCCTGCTCGCCCTTGAGCACCTGCCCGTCGACCGCCGAGGAGGAATGCCCGACAACGAACATGCCTCCATCCACCGCGGCTGCAGAGGCATGGATTTCCAGCGGGTTGCTTTCCAGCTTGGTCCGGGTCTCCCCCTCCTCGCCGCCGACGACGTCGACCTGGGTCTCGGTGGAGTCGGCATCGAAACGCTTGGAGTACTCATAGGTCGGGTCACCGCTGGCGACATCGG
>Ga0209273_10002170_pt1 | contig 15503 bp, 14 predicted proteins | sample tdAd471_FD_187126 | JGI IMG/M metagenome (GOLD analysis project Ga0209273, IMG submission 187126) | Marine sediment microbial communities from the Atlantic coast under amendment with organic carbon and nitrate - tdAd47.1 (SPAdes)... | ecosystem: Environmental > Aquatic > Marine > Coastal >...
CCGTTTCCTGATTAATGATTCGGCATTAAGCTTAGGATCGAGTCATCCAGTCAGCGAGCAGGGCAGTCACTGCGCTTTCTGAGCATCCAATAACATTCTGTAACGGGTTACGATCATCGACCGATTCGATCGAATATTTCGACTTCATCAACTGCTCAGCGGGCGCCAGCGCGCTCTTTCCGGTGCAGAAATAGATCGGTATCTGGAATGTTCCCGTGCGACCCGTAACCGCTGTATAGAAGATATGCGTGATTACCTGAATGCGCCGATTCTTTACGATCGGGAACAGGGTGGCTATCGGTACGACCAGCAGGAGGGACAGTGGGAGTTGCCGGGGCTCTGGTTTCAGCCGGCGGAACTGCAGGCCCTGCTGGTGATGCAGCAGTTGTTGCGAGAGCTGCAGCCGGGTCTGCTCAGCCAGCCGTTAGCGCCGGTGCGAACACGCTTTAACCAACTGCTGGAACAGGCCGGTATCGCCCCGCAAGCCGAGGAAAAAGTCAGGGTATTCAATCTGGCGAGTCGACCGGTTGATGATCAACTCTTTGTCACGGTTACCCAGGCGCTATTTGCTGACCATCAATTAAGTATCGATTATCTGGCTCGCAGCACCGGGGTCGTGACCCGGCGGCAGGTAAGTCCGTTAAAGCTCGTCTACTATCGCAGCAACTGGTACCTGGACGGCTGGTGCCATCACCGCCAGGCACTGCGCAGTTTTGCGGTGGATAGCATCCAATCAGCTGAGGTTACCGACCGGGGTTGCAAAGTCATCAGTAGCGCCGATCAGCTTGCTCATTTTGGCGCCGCCTACGGCATATTCAGTGGTCCGGCTGATCAGCGAGCGGTGATTGAATTTAGCCCAGAGCGTGCTCGCTGGGTAGCGGACGAGCAATGGCATCCTGAGCAGCAGGGAGAGTGGCTGGATAACGGTCGTTACCGGTTGACCATTCCCTACGGAGACCCTCGGGAGCTGGTCAGGGATATTCTTAAGCAGGGCGGCGGTGCAGAAGTCATTTTGCCACCGTCACTGCGCGAACAAATAGCAGCTGAAATAGCCGTCATGGCTGCTCACTATCCCTGCTGATCCATTCAGGCCGTTAGTGCGCAGAAGGTGCCAGTCAAACCGAAGCCAGTACGATTAAGGTTGACCGAGAAGATGAAAAATTAAAAAGAACGCATGACAGGCTCACGGTTTGAGTCACCCGCTGTGATCTACTGCCGGTCACTATCAAACCGATCAACTCTGGAGCCTGAAATGAAACCATTATTCAACCTCATCAGCCGACTGCTGGATAACAAACAACTTCCTGCTCCCACCACTTTGTTGCAGGAAGCTCCCCTCGCCGGATTTCAATATCACAACGGCCGTCGGGTCTGGCGCTACCTGCAGGAAGGAGAAACCCTGCGCTTTAAGCGCGAACCCTTTAATTTTCACGACCAGAATGCCGTGGCCGTCTATTTTCGCAACGAAAAACTCGGCTACCTGCCGGAAGACCAGAACCAGATAGCCGCCCAGATGCTCGATCGAGGCGAGAACCTTATCGGCAAAATTAAACGCCTGGTCGCCTCCAGCAACCCCCGCGAACGAATTTCCCTACAGGTCTGGCTGGCAGCGGGGTAGGTGGGTTGAAAACCAATCCTGCTTTCAGGGTGAACCGCCGCTGTCAAAGGCCCTCCCAAACTAGCGGGGATCATGTGCGCGCGATGAATATCTTCCGATAACGGACTTTTCTCGCCCCGGAGGCAGAAATTAAGGGGAGTGATCGCTTACGTTTTGCATCCGGGGATGGGGTGTTACCTGGACTAGCCTTTCATTTTTTAGTCATTAAATAGTGAGTGCGATGGTCGATCATTGGGTTGACGTTACTGGTTTGCCTAGCCAGACTTTGACGATTGAATTTCGCGCGCCGGTTTCGCCGTAGCAAAGCGGTGGCAGGTACTATTTACTGGAGAACTAATATGGCTACCAGCGATCTGGAGATTTATCAGTTTCAGTGTCTTGATGATAATTTTGGTTACCTGGTCCACGACCCGGTGGCCGAGCTGACTGCCACTATTGACACACCCGAGGTGGCGCGGATCAATCAGGCCCTGGCCGATAAGGGCTGGCAACTGACTCATATTTTTAATACGCATCACCACCCGGATCACGCTGGCGGAAACCTCGAGCTAAAGGAGCAGTGGGGCTGCGAGATTATTGGCGCTCGATGTGATGCCAAACGTATTCCTGGTATTGATGTGCAGCTTGACGATGGTGATTCCTTTAAGTTTGGTGACCACTCAGTGCAGGTGTTTGAAACGCCGGGGCATACGGTGGGGCACCTGGTGTTTAACTTTGTGGATGACGAGGTGGCCTTTGTGGGTGACACCCTGTTTTCCATGGGGTGTGGCCGGCTGTTTGAGGGCAGTGCGACCCAGATGTGGAATTCTCTGGAGAAAATTCTTAAATGGCCCGATTCGACGTTGCTCTACTGCGCCCATGAATATACCCAGGGCAATGGCCATTTTGCGTTAACCGTGGAACCGCAAAATGCCGATCTACAGGCGCGGGTGAAAGAGGTGGATGAATTACGGGCTGCCGGCAAGTGGACGGTACCGACCACCTTGAAGCTGGAAAAAGCCACCAATCCTTTTTTGCGACCGGCCAGCGAAGATTTGCAACGGACTATCGGTAAAGTAGGTGCGCCGCTGGATGAAGTAATGGGTGAGACCCGGCGGCTAAAGGATAACGCTTAGCCGCTTTTACCGGCCTGGCCTGTTGCGCGGGCTACTCGTCGTCGGGCAGGACCTTACCGGGGTTCATCAGATTATGGGGGTCAATCGACCGCTTAATCTGGCGCATTAAATTGAGCGCCACCGGCGATTTGTAGCGTGCGAGCTCCTGCCGCTTGAGCTGACCAATGCCGTGTTCGGCACTGATAGATCCGCCGAACTTATCCACCTGATCGTGAACGATACGGTTATATCGCTCCCACTGCCCGATAAATTGGGCTTCGTCCATCGCTGTCGGTTGGGACAGGTTGAAGTGCAGGTTGCCGTCTCCCAGATGGCCGAAAATGCATGGCCGGATATCCGATAGCCGCTGGTGCAACAGGGGGAGGGTGTCGGTCACAAAGGCCGCCAGGTTCTCGCTGGGAAGCGAAATATCGTGTTTAATGCTACCGCCTTCGAGCTTCTGGGCCTCGGGTATTGCCTCCCGTATTCGCCAGAAATCCCTGCCCTGAGTGAGGCTCTGGGCAATGAGGGCGTCTTCGACTTTCCCCTTTTGCAGAAAATCCGCCAGACAGTTCTCCAGCAACTGACCGGTGGACTCGTAATGGTTCGATGCGGTTAGCTCCAGGAGCAGATACCAGGGGTGAATAGTGGCTAGTGGAGTTCGGCAATCAGGGCGGTGGCGTAGCACAAACTCCAGGCTGGTGGCGGATAGCAGTTCGCATCCCGATACAGCACCGTCACTCCGTTGTTGTAAATCGGCCAGCAGTTCAATGCCGTAGCCCAGGTCGTTAATCGCCACCCAGGCGGTATGGCGCTGGGCCGGCGGCGCGAATAATTTAAGATTGGCCGCGGTGACGATACCCAGGGTGCCCTCGGCGCCGATAAACAGATTTTTGAGATCATAACCGGTGTTGTCTTTGCGTAATCCACTCAGGTCATCGAGCAGATCACCGTTGGGTAGTACCACTTCGAGTCCCCGGACCAGGTCGCGAGTGTTGCCGTAGCGCAACACATTGGTACCGCCGGCGTTGGTGCCGATGGCCCCACCGATCTGGGCCGTGCCGTCGGCCGCGAAGCTGAGCGGAAATAGCCGGTCAGCCTGCTCGGCTGCCTGCTGTATGTTGGCAATAATGCAGCCGGCTTCGGCGATCAGACTATTGTTAGCTGGATTGACCTGGCGAATGCGGTTGAGTCTGCTCAGGCTCAGCAGTATGGAGTGATTCTCAGGGATCGGCGTACCGCCACCACACAGGCTACTGTTGCCGCCCTGGGGAACGATAGATACACCGGCACTGGCGCAGCTTTTAACCACTGCAACCACTTCGCTGGTGGTCGCCGGACGCACCACCGCTAGTGCCTCTCCAGTAAACAGGTTGCGGGGTTCAACCATCCAGTTAGCCATTGCTAGCGTGTCACTGATGACGTGTTTCTGGCCAACCTGATGGCGCAAGGTTTGTAGAAATTCGGCAGAACCGGCGGATGAAAGCGGCATATCAGTGGGCAGTGAAAGTCTCGTTAACGGTGGCTGGATGCTGGGCACGCCGGGATCCGGGTGCCCCTGTTTCGGCAACAGTTTACGCGATGGCGGGTTTCTACGGCATGCACGGGAGGCTGTTGTTCGAGGCCCGGGGCTCGATACGAGTTAACGTAATGAAAATTGAACCGGTAACGTTAGCGATAACTCATCGTCGGTAACGGTTGCCGGTGGCCGGGGTAGTGGTTGCGCACGGTCAACCATTTCCATGGCGCTACGGTCAAGCAGGACGTGGCCGGAGGACTGGACCAGGCTAGTGGTAATCACGTTACCGTCGCGGTCGATGCGGAACTGAATGGTCGCGGTACCCTGCTGGCGTCGTTGGCGGGCGATGGAGGGGTAACGTTTGTGGCGCTGTAAATGAGCCAGTAACCGGTTTTGCCAGCTCACCTGGTTATCCTGCTGGGCAGTGGATTCAGCACCGACTCGTGGTGCTCGTGTGGGGGTGGGCTCCGTTACCGGCGCTGGGAATGAACTGCTGCTGGGTGGTGTCTCCGTCGTTGAGGTGTCGGTAGCTGGTGGGTCCGGTGTCAGGTTGTTTGCCGATTTTTCTGACGGTTGGGTTTTGGCCTTTCTGGGGCTGGCGGGTTTTTCAGGGGATGGCGTTGGCTGGGGTGTAGGTTTCGCAGGGGGCTCCGGTTCCACAGCAGGAGGCGTTTTCAGGGTGGCGGGCAGCGGCTTTTCTGTGTTGGGCGCGACCGGTTCGAAAGAACTGCTCAAGCGGCCGAGTTCAATGATTAAAGGCGCGGCTGTCGGCGCTTTGAAGGGCTCGGTATCGGACCAGTAATCGATTCCAAAAACCAGGCAAAGGTGGATGGTTAATGCCAGGAAACCGGCAATCGCCCATCGAGGTCGGGTGGTTTGGGTCGGGAAGGGGGTTGCCAGCATTGTAAGGAAGACGATTAGAGTAAAGCCAGTGCGTTGAGCAGCTGGTGGGGGGCGGTATCCGCTCAGTGCCGGGTGTCATGGATTCCCTGAGTGGTCTGCGCAAACTACCTGGGGATGGCTACTTGTTTGGCAATGGCGATGACCACATCTTCACTGTCGGAGAGGGTAGATAAGCCGGCGGCAGTGATCAGATTCCGTAAAATCGCTGGGCATTAGCCGCTAGAACATTCGCTTTATCCCCGTCGCTGATTTCATCGATTTCCATCAGCTCATCGATTTCATGCTCGATGGTCTCCTTGTTGACCTCATGGGGATAGTCGCTGGAAAAGATAAAGGCTTCGCTGCCATAGGTATTAATAGCATAACCGAGTGCCGGTTCGTCACCCTCAACACCGACATACAACCGCCCGGCACTGATGTATTCAACGATACGTTGAGAGACTTTTTCGTCATCGCCAATGTTGAGGTAATTGCCGCGCGGGTCGGTTGGTTTGAACGCGCCATAAGAGCCACTGCAGCGCTCCATAATCATTAAAAACCAGGCGAGGCCACCCTCCATGAATCCGAAACGGGTGTTCTGAAAACGCTCAAAAATTCGGTTCACCAGCATGTCGGAGAAATTCAACATTAATCCAAACGGATGGCCCAGGGCGTGCACAGCTGCAAATACCCCCTGGTTGTCCATGCCCATGTTCTGGTGGGCGCCGCCGTGCAGGGCAATGGCGCAGCCTAATCGGTTCGCCTCTTCGTAGACAGGCCAGTAGTAATCCTGCCCGAGCAGCATCGGTAACCCGGTGGGTGGCAGCATGGCACCCACCATGCCTAGCTGGGTTACCGCGCGGTTTAGCTCGGTTACTGCGGCGGCTGGGTCCTGCATCGGTATAAGTGCCAGCCCTTTGAAACGATTATCTGTTTTGCAGTAGGTTTCGGAGAGCCAGTCGTTATAAGCCCGGCAAGTGTATATTGCCAGGTCCTTATCGGTAATGCGTCCGTAGGCTAGGCCGATCGTCGGATAGAGCACCGCTGCAGTGAATTTGGCTGAGTCGAGAAATTCGGACCAGCCGCTTACTCCGCCCGGGTCTTCAAATGCCTGCGGTGGAGATTGCCAGAGCGCCTGGTGCAGATTATCCAGCGGTGGAAAAGGTCCCTGCATGCCAATGATCGGAGTCTTTAAAACTTCCGGCGGCATCCGCGCGACTATAGCTGGGATGTCCTCAAAGATATGGCCATCGCCGTCGATCATCAGCGGGCGTGTCTGGGCATTCATCTGATTCTCTCCTCGAAAGGCTGGTTGACTGAAATCAGGCTCTGTACTGCTGCTTATGCCACGATTAGTGGTGTAGCGACTTGGTCAGCGGATTGGGTAAGTCATTACTGGCCGATTGCATCGATGCACCACTTTCTCGGTGACAGTACCAGTGAGCATGTGGGCTAATCCGGTTTTGCCGGTGGAACCCATGACGACCGCGTCTATGTCCAGTTCGTCCGCGACCGCGTTGATGATCTCTGCGGGTCTGCCATTACGGATAATCACCTGGTCGATAGCCGCCCCTTCAAGCAGGGGTCGAATCTGTTCGTCGACAAGCGTTTGAATGCGATTAGCCGATTCATCACTGGTCTCGGAGGCGAAGCCAGCCCCGCTAGTACGACCGGGTAGCTCGAGAACAAACAGCAGTGTCAACGAAGTTTCATACAACCGGGCTGCCCGCGCAGCAAACTTTACCAGCTCCGGGAAGATTTCCTCGTGGTCGATCGGCAGCATGATGCTTTTAAAAGGCGGGGTTTGGTCGACGGCTGTCATGACGATTATCCTCGTAATTACGGGTTTGGTTTTCCGCCTGAAGCGGCGCTTCCTCGACCTCCGTGTGTCGCTTATTTATACCCGAAAAAACGATCTGGTAGCGATCCACGACCGCAACCCACCCGGCATCGGGCAATGGCAATCGAGCTGGCTATTCTAAAACCAGGATGGAGGAACAAGTTGTGCCCGGGCGCGATGACGCTGGCCCACTAGTCGACACCGGCCCTTGAAATTAGCTGAGATGCAGCTGGCTTAGCGCACCGGCACTGCCAGGACCGGCCGATTGATCAGGTGGACCACTTTTTCGGTGACGCTACCCATGATCATATGTTGTAACCCGGTTTTACCACGGGTGCCCATCACCACCAGATCGGCGTCCAGTTCGTCGGCAGCGGCGATGATTTCATCCGCTGGCTTGCCGGTGCGGATGAGCACCTGGTCCACCGGTGTGCCGCCCAATAAGGGATTAATTTCGGTCTCCACCAGTTGATTAATGCGCTGGGCGGTCTGCTCGGTGGATTCCACCGCGAATCCTGGTCCAGCGTTATGGCCAGCGAACTCATGGACGAATAGCAGGGTCAGAGTCACGCCATATAACTCGCCGAGTTTCGCCGCATACTCCACGGTACTGGTTGAGAGTTGATCCGCATTAAGCGGTAACAGAACCCGTGAGAAGGGGTGCTGGATAGCGGTCATTGTTGAACTCCTTAGTCGATTACTTCCTGTTTTCGATTTCTTGTTCTCATCTGTATATGTCACGTCTAATGATCACTGGCGTTGATCTGGATCGTAAACCGGCGCAGCTAATTACCCGTGGGGGGGCTTCTGCTCGATGGCATCGGGGCTGCCTGAGTCCGCTGGAGTCGAGAGGTCGGGCCAGTCAATATCACCACTCATGGGGGCAGGGGTGGCGGGTGAGTGCGGGCTAAAGAGACTGCCGAGGGCCTGAAAAACCGTCTTTATACCGCGCCATAGTTTGGGGATAAACCAGACCGCCAGCAGCAGGAAAATTGCCAGTAACCCAAGAAACCACCAGGGGTTGTTAATGGCGGTATATAGTCCGGCCAGCACCAGTAGATCTTCTCCGATGGAGGCGATCCAGTTACTAAAAGGTTCCGGAGAGGTGTTTATCAATACGCGGCTGCCAGCTTTGGTTACATGGCTGGTGGTGGCAACGCCGGCTCCAATCACTGCGGCCGCCAGCTCCATGGCCGGTGCAACTTCGCCGACGGCCCCAGCCGCCAGTAGCGCACCCGCCGGTATGCGAATGAATGTATGCAGACTGTCCCAGCCGGTATCGACACCGGGTAGCTTGTCAGCCACAAATTCGACCATATACATAAACCCGGCTGCGCCGATTACCAGCGGATCGGTAAGAATTTGTAGCTGTTCAGGCAACACCATGTTGCCGGTGGCACCCATCAGGCCGATCATGACCAGTGCGGCATACAGGTTTATGCCGCTGGCCCAGGCGGCGCCCATGCTGAGCGATATCATGGCGGCAATCTGTTGATACTCTTCCATTGCGATACTCCGGGCGATGGGTAATAGGGGGCGAATAGCACAAACCGGGGTGAATCGCAGTTACGGCGGTCTGCGTTCGGGTATGCATGCCGCGCGAGCCCTGCGGGTGATGCCGCTGGTTTCGAGTCTAGCGGCGATATCGGCCCGTCACGGGGCGAGTGTCTGGTCAGACCCTGATTCGTCTCTCCGGTTCCCAATCATAACAGCCGGTTGGATTTGCTGAATGGACTAGAAGGGCCCGATCATTTAGAGCATGATATTGCGCCCCAGCGATTGAATAAACCGACTGCTTTAAAAGCATCATCACCGAGTGTCCAATGCGCGACAGACGCGACCCAGAACAGATTAGTCAGGAATTAAGCGGAGCAGCCGATCCTCTGCCACCTCGGCAGGCGAGAAAGGGCGAGGCCGCGCTAAAGGATGCTGCTGAACTAAAAAAAGCGGCGGAGGCGGGGCTCGATAGTCGAGCCGCGAAGTTTTTTATCTGGCTTGGCAACCATTTTCTAGGGGTTACGCTGGTGCTCACGGGCGCGTTGTTGCTCTGGGCGCTTAACCGTTAACCATGGTTGAGGTTGTGCGAGCCGCGTTGCAATTGATGAGAGTCCGCACCGTCGCGATTAGCTGCAGGTGATTAGTTATCAACTTCATTTTCAGCCGGCCACTGGGCGCTGGCTGGAATTTAGCGATCCGGTCTCGGCAATTGTTGCCCGCAGCCCGTCTGAAGTGCTGCCCGCGCTCAAGGAGTTGCAGCAGCGCGTCGACGGTGAACGACTCTATGGGGCCGGTTGTATTCACTATCCGGCGGCGACTGGACTCGATTTCAGCTTGCCAGCGCGGACCGAACGCAACGGCACTCTACTCGAATTTTCTCTCTATCGAAGTGTCAACTGGCTTGATCGGCTGCCCGAGCAATTACCCGAACTGGCCCCGCAAGCGGTGGCGCCAAACTCGTCTGCCGGGTTGATCCTTAAGGGTTTTGACGTCGGCGAACATGGCGCGGCCGTCGAGTCGATCAAACACTACCTGCAACGGGGTGATAGCTATCAGGTTAATTACACCCAACGGCTGGCTGGCGAGTGGCCGGCTGGCAGCGCGGCGCTGTTTCGGCGCATGGTGGCTGCTCAGCCGTTAAGTTATGCCAGTTATCTGCTGGCGGATGACCGGGCGATCTGTTCTGTATCTCCCGAACTTTTTTTTAGCCTCCAGGGCGACCAGATTCGGTGCAAACCGATGAAAGGTACTGCGGCCCGAGGGCGGTTTCAAAGCGAGGATCAGGCCGCCGGCGAGCGGCTGCTTTCTTCTGATAAAGATCGGGCTGAAAACCTGATGATTGTTGACATGGTGCGCAATGACCTGGGTCGGGTGGCGCGTACCGGTTCGGTTAAAGTGGACCAGTTATTTGCCCTGGAAAAATACCCCACTGTCTGGCAACTGACCTCGACAATTTCGGCAGAAACTGACGCGTCGCTTGCGGAACTCTTCGCGGCCTTGTTCCCATGCGCCTCCATTGTCGGTGCGCCTAAACGGCGAACCATGGAAATCATCGAGGAACTGGAGCGAGATTCACGGGGGATATACACCGGGGCCATTGGCTGGTTATTGCCGGATCGACAGGCCCAGTTCAACGTGGCGATTCGAACGGCGAGCCTGGATCAGGACGGCCATATTCAATACGGTGTCGGCGGGGGTATTGTCTGGGATTCAGATCCTGCGCAGGAGGTCCAGGAGTGTCTCGATAAGGCGCGCGTGCTGGCCGATGTGGAACCCCTGCCTGATCAACTCATTGAGACCTTACGCTGGTCACCTGACCAGAGTTACTGGCTGCTTGAAGAACACCTGCAGCGTATGGGTGATTCGGCAGACTATTTCAGTTTTTGTTTCAATCGCAAACAGGTCGAGCAGATGTTGAAGACGCTCATTGCCGGTTTTAGGGGTATTCAGCAGCGCGTCAGAATAGCCCTGGTGGCCAACGGTGACCTTACGATCACCCACGAGCCATTAGTGTTGTCCGAACAACCCGTCAGGGTGGCGGTCTATCCCCGGCCACTCAGTGCTGGTAATCGACTTCGGTTCCACAAAACTGATCCGCGGCCGTGGCTTGCTGCGGTTCCAATGGCGAGTGAAACCGGACTGGAAGACTGGTTGTTCATGAATGGCCGGGGCGAGATGACCGAGTCGACGATTGCCAATTTAGTGGTAAAACATAGGGGTAAATGGCTGACACCGGGACTGGACTCCGGCCTGCTACCCGGTACCTATCGGCGCAACCTGATTGAAGCCGGCGTGATTACCGAAGGCTCCGTTAGCCGATCGATGCTGGAAAGCGCCGATGAAATCGCGTTAATCAATTCTGTCCGCGGTTGGCGGTCGGCTATATTGGTGGCAAATTCGTAGATTAAACAACCGGGGGAAACGAGTGAAAACAATCCGTATAGGCAATGGTCAGGCCTTCTGGGGTGATTCGGCGAAGGCGCCGCTGGATCAGGTGCGTTATGGCGACCTTGATTATCTGATGCTCGATTACCTGGCCGAGGTGACCATGTCGATTATGCAGAAATTGCGGGCTCGCGATCCCCAGCAGGGCTATGCTCGCGATTTCGTCACGCTGATTGAAAATTTGCTGCCGGATATGCTGGAGCGGGGCGTCAAAGTGGTGGCCAACGCCGGTGGGGTAAACCCGCTGGCCTGTGCTGAGGCGGTACTGGCCGTTGCGGAAAAGTTTGGGGTGGCTGATCAGGTAAAAATTGGCGTAGTCACCGGTGATGACATCATGGCCGACGTAGACGATATTCTTGCCGCCGGCCAGCCAATGAATAACCTTGAAAGCGGTGCCCCGTTAACCGATGTGCGAGACCGGCTTGCCAGCGCCAATGCCTATTTTGGTGCCTTCCCAATTGCCGAGGCACTGGGTCAGGGGGCCAACATTGTTATTACCGGTCGTTGTACCGATGCCAGCCTGGCCGTTGGTCCGATGATTCACGAGTTTGGCTGGTCAGAAACCGACTGGGATAAGTTGAGCGCCGCTACCATTGCCGGACACATTATTGAGTGCGGTGCGCAGGCCACTGGTGGTAATTGCATGGCCGACTGGGACCAGGTTGAGGACATGGTCAATATTGGTTACCCGATCGCCGAAGTCAGTGAGGATGCCAGTTTCGTGGTGACCAAGCCTGAGCAGATGGGGGGCAGGGTGAATGTCGCCAGTGTCACCGAACAGCTTCTATATGAGATTGGCGACCCGGAGGATTACCGGACCGCCGACGTGATTTGTGACTTTACTTCGATTCAACTGGAACAACTGGGCCCGAACCGGGTACAGGTGAGCGGCATTACGGGCAAACCTGCACCTGATCAGTTTAAGGTTTCCATGAGTTACGCGGGTGGCTATAAAACGGTTGGAACCCTGGTCTATGGCTGGCCAGATGCGGTGAAGAAGGCGCAGGCCGCTGACCGTATCGTGCGCAAACGCCTCGACAATCTGGGCGTGACATTCGACGCCATGCACACTGAAATACTGGGGGCTAACGCCTGTCACGGCCAGTCATTGTCGGGCGAGCCCGACGCAGATCTGGCAGAAGTGCAGTTGCGCATTGGGGTGCGCGGGCAGGACAAGCAGTCGCTTACCCGGTTTACGCACGAAATTGCCCCCCTGGTTTGTAATGGACCCCCGACGGTGACTGGATATTTTGGTGGTCGTTCACGGGTGGAAGAGATTATCGCCTACTGGCCTGCGCTGCTGGATAAGGCCTATGCCAGTGCCACCGTGACTCTGCTGGGAGCCCATTGATCATGCCAAGCGTACGACTCATTGATATCGCTCATGCCCGCAGTGGGGATAAGGGCAGTCACGCCAATATAGGGCTGATTGCAAAGCAAGCCGAGTATTACGAGCTGCTGAAACGGGAAGTGACCGCGGAGCGAGTGGCTGACCATTTTGGTGAGCTCTGCGAAGGGGAGGTGAGCCGCTATGAGCTGCCTAATCTCAATTCGTTTAATTTCCTGCTGCGCGAGGCGCTCGATGGCGGCGGTACGGTAACGCTGCGGATTGATGCTCAGGGAAAAACCTACAGTGCAGCGCTACTACGGATGACCATTGAGGTCACCGATCAGGAACTCGCTTTGATAGCGGGATGAGCGCCGAGCTTCCGTTGGGGGGTGTTGAAAAGCTGTCGACGCTATTGATGAAGGGCAGGGTTTAATCCTTGACGGTTTATCAGGACTCAGGTCCAGTCATTGCCGACGTGGGTAGGCCTGGTCAGAACGATTCCGAAGCACTGCTGACTTCGCGCAACACTAATCAGAGGCTCAATAATCCCCATGCGTGACCGCATATACGAGATTATCTTTGAAGCCGACACCCGTATCGGTCGACTGTTTGACCTGATGTTACTGGTCTCCATTCTGCTTAGCGTCACGGCGGTGGCGCTGGAGAGCATTGCAGTCCTGGAGGCGCGATACGGTTTCTGGTTTGATGCCGCTGAGTGGTTTTTTACGCTGCTGTTTACGGTTGAGTATCTGTTACGCCTTTTTACCGTGGGTCGACCGCTTAAATATGCCACCAGTTTTTTTGGCGTGGTCGATCTGCTGGCAATTTTACCGACCTATTTAAGCCTGCTGTTTCCGGGCACCGAGGCGCTGGTCGTGATTCGGGCTCTGCGTCTGCTGCGAGTGTTCCGAATTTTAAAGATGGCACGTTATGTCCATCAGGCGAGCATGTTGCGTCAGGCGATGCAGGCGAGCGCTACCAAAATTACAATTTTCCTCTACACCGTGGCTACTCTGGTGATTATTATCGGCACCCTCATGTATCTGATCGAGGGCTCGGAGGCCGGCTTTACCAGTATCCCTCGCAGTATCTACTGGGCGATCGTCACCATCACTACGGTGGGCTACGGCGATATCGCGCCGCTGACGCCGATAGGACAGGCACTGGCGGCAGTGACCATGATTCTGGGATATTCGGTGCTGGCCGTGCCCACCGGTATTATCACGGTGGAAATGTCGCAGCAGCGACGGGTGAATACGCGGGTCTGTCCCGAATGCAGTCACGAGGGCCATGAGATCGATGCAGACTATTGCCACGCCTGCGGCGCTGCGCTTGAATCCACCAAAGTGGCTGATTAGTAGCGTCTATCGGTTCGATAGCATCTGGCTGATTGTTTCTAACAGGACTTTCTGCTCGACCGGTTTTTGCAGTAGTTCCAGACCCTGTTCGCGAGCCGCTTTCAGGTCGAGCGTCTGGCTATAACCGGTGTGGATAATGATCGGCAGGGATTCGTTTTGCTGGCGGATTCTGCGCGCTAGTTCGTCGCCTTTGAAGCCGGGCATGTTTTGATCGGTAATTAGCAGATTCCAGGTTTCGCCGTCGGTGGTGAATGCTTCCCAGGCCTGCTGTGGGTGGTGAAAACTGATCACCTGATAGTTATGGGCTTCGAGCACCCGGCAGAGCATGTCAGCAACCAGCCGGTCATCGTCAACGATAACCAGGGTGGTCGCGTGGGAGTCGATATTTTCAGTCGGTTTACTCACCGGTTGCGCGGCAAGCGGTGGGAGCAGGACGCTGAAAACAGTGCCGTGCCCCTGGTTCGAGTCGACCAGGATATGGCCGTCGCAGTCATGGAGAATGCCGTGAATGACGGCCAGGCCCATTCCGGTGCCGTGACCGGTCTCTTTGGTGCTGAAGAAGGGCTCGAATATTTTTTCAATTGGCTGGGTCTCAATACCCGACCCCTGATCTTTAACGCTGATTTCAACGTAGTCCCCGGATATCGGCATGAGACAGCTACTGCAAAGCCCATCGATCCGTTTCTCGGATATTTCGATAGAAATGGTGCCGCCCTTGTCGGCCATTGCATGACTGGCGTTGATGCAGAGATTGAGCACCACCTGATTAAGCTGTATCGGGTCGATTAGTACGTCAGGCGGCTGCTGGCTTCCGCACTCAATCCCAATATTGCCAGGAATCGATGCTTTGACCATCGTCATGACATCGTTGACAACCGTTAACGCATTGGTAGGGGTTGGCTGGCTGGTGCCGCCACGACTGAATGAGAGCATTTGAGCGACCAGATCCCGGCCCTTAAGGCCCGCCGCTTTGACCTGCTCGGCCCAGTGTAATGGCTGCTCATCCGGGATTCCCTGTAGCTTGTTCACCAACAGATCACTAAAGCCGAGAACGGACGCCAGAATATTATTAAAGTCGTGGGCGATACCGCCGGTGAGTTGACCGAGTACCTCCATCTTCTGTGCGCGACGTAGCTGGCTTTTCAGCGCTTCCTCATCGGTGATATCGGTGAATACTGCGATTCGGTAGGATTGCCCGGGTTCGTCCACTTCGTAGCCTCGGATGGTCAGGGTTCGTTCGGTACCGTCCGGGCGGTCGATGGTGAGCTGGTAGGAAGATGAACTTCCCTTTTTGATAGATTCTTCAACGGTAGCCCAGTCGTCCGGGCGAATAAGGTCCCAGATGCTCAGGCCGATCAGTTCTTCCCGATCCCGGGCGTAAATTTCACAGGCTTTCCGGTTAACTTCGAGCATAACCTTCCTGTCGTGCAGGACGATTCCCTCTTCACTGGCATCGGCGATGAGCTGCAGGCGTTTTTCAGCCGCCTGGACCCGACTTTCATCGGCGGAGGTGGTGATAACAGCAGGCTCGCCATCGATCTCGAAGGCAATGGCATTCATGGTGACTTCCAGGGGGGCGCCGGTGCTTGTATAGAAGGTGTACTGGCCATTAATGGCTTCGCCTTCGCGCTTGACCAGCTCGGCTAGCTTGTCCTGATCGCGCTGCGACAGGAGGCCAACCTCGGCGGCACTTCTGCCGACGATCGACTGGGCTGAATAACCATATTTAGCGGTAAACGTAGGGTTCGACGCGGTGATTAGGCCGTCGGGTGTGGTTATCAATACTGCCAGTGAGCTCGACAGGATTGATCGGGTAATCCGTTGCTGGGCTTCATGCAGTCGATGTATGTTCTGGGCATGGCGAGTGATATCGTGGGAGATTCCGGAAATAGCGGCAAGCGTTCCTACATCGTCAAAAAT
>Ga0209273_10002177_pt1 | contig 15475 bp, 13 predicted proteins | sample tdAd471_FD_187126 | JGI IMG/M metagenome (GOLD analysis project Ga0209273, IMG submission 187126) | Marine sediment microbial communities from the Atlantic coast under amendment with organic carbon and nitrate - tdAd47.1 (SPAdes)... | ecosystem: Environmental > Aquatic > Marine > Coastal >...
CCCGCTCACCAGATTTGAGCTCATTTTTTCGAAGGGGAACGTCAACGCGCTTCATACCTTTGGGCCAGCGACCACATACCAGCGCCTGATACACCTTTTTGACACGCCCATCCCGCATTTCATCCTGTAAGTGGCGAAGCGCCGAGCGTTTTTTGGCAACCATCAGACAACCGGAGGTTTCTCTGTCGAGACGATGCACCAATTCCATAAATGGCTGATCAGGCCGTGCGGCTCGCAATGACTCGATGAGGCCAAGACTGACCCCACTACCACCGTGAACAGCCAGTCCCGCGGGCTTATTAATGACCAGCATGCTGTCATCTTCAAAAAGGATACTGCCCTCCAATAATTGCTGTAACCGAGGGCTTGGCCCGGGTGGAGCTTCGCGCTCTGCAACCCGGATTGGCGGAATTCGTACCTGATCACCCACCTGAAGGCGATAATCCGCCTTGATCCTGGAGCGATTAACTCGCACCTCCCCTTTGCGCAAAATACGGTATACCCGGGATTTCGGAACCCCTTTGAGATAAGTCAGCAAGAAATTGTCGACACGCTGCCCCGCATGATGCTCGGTGATTTCAAGCATTTGTACGGCAACAGGTTTGCTATTAACTTCAGGCATAAGAGGGTGGCATTAACATAAGACCCGCTATTCTATCAGCACAGCTTATTGGGTACACCAACATCGGATAAAACCTGAAAACATACCCAGAATCATAAGATTATGTTCACATTTCATGGACATAAATTGATGACACTACGCATACCTGTTATATTCGCCCTTCGTTAATTTCGGTATCACCGGGCACGCTATGAAACAAGTGGCCTCACCCGGTTGGGAAAGGTTTTATTACCCCCCGATTTAACGCGGCGAAAGCCCCCTACTTATTAATTGGATTAATTCCGACGGCTGCTGACAGATGATTGCAGCTGTCACTGAGAAACCCGCGCGGATAGCGCAGCAGTAACCGAACAAAGAAACTTGAACGAAAGTTCTGTTCAAATGGTAGCGCAAGACAAGCTGTCGCATCCCAGCCCAACACACAAAAGAGGCACGGATAAGTAGAACGACAGCTCTAGACTTGATTGGATATAGTCTTGCCTTCCCTGGACACTTGGCGACAAAACGATCAGAACCAACCCTTGAAGGCAACCCCGGACAGATTTAGTGACTGATAAAGGCAATACTTTTAGAATCAATAAGTTATACAACTAAATTAATTAGTTATTTAACTAATTTCGATACCTTTTGCCTAGCTTTTGTACGTGTGCTGTTCATGTTTCAGCGGTACTCCTGTTGCTTGTGATGCGCAAGACATTAGGAAAACTGAATGAAACGTATGCTGATAAACGCCTCCCAGCCTGAAGAGCTGAGGGTGGCACTGGTCGACGGACAACGCCTCTACGACCTCGATCTGGAAAACCGCACCAGAGAACAACGCAAGGCCAATATCTACAAAGGTAAAATCACCCGAGTAGAACCCAGCCTCGAAGCCGCTTTTGTCGATTACGGCGCTGAACGCCACGGCTTCCTTCCCCTGAAAGAAATCTCCCGCGAATACTTCACCAAAAAGCCGTCCGACGTAGAAGGCCGCATCAAAATTCAGGATGTGGTCAAGGAAGGCACTGAAGTTGTGGTTCAGGTCGACAAGGAGGAGCGTGGTAACAAAGGGGCCGCCTTAACAACCTTTATCAGCCTGGCCGGTCGATACATGGTGCTAATGCCAAACAACCCCCGTGCTGGCGGTATCTCACGCCGCATTGAGGGTGATGAGCGTTCAGAATTGAAAGCCGCCATGCGAGACCTGAAAACACCACAGGGCATGGGTGTTATTGTACGCACTGCCGGTATCGGTCGCTCTTCTGAAGAACTGCAATGGGATCTCGATTACCTGCTGCAACTGTGGGGAACCATCTGTGAAGAAGCCAACAAGGCCAAAGCGCCCCATTTTCTGTTTCAGGAAAGCAATGTCATCATTCGCGCGGTTCGGGACTACCTGCGCCAGGATGTCGGCGAGGTCATCGTCGACAACCGCGAAGCCTTCGAGCTTGCATCGGCCTTTATCAAACAGGTGATGCCCAACTTTGAAAGCCGGGTCAAATTTTACGAAGACTCCCTGCCCCTGTTTAACCGCTATCAGATTGAAAACCAAATCGAGACGGCTTTTGAGCGGGAAGTGAAGCTGCCATCTGGTGGTTCCATTGTGATCGATGTAACTGAGGCACTGGTATCCATTGATATCAACTCTTCCAGGGCAACCCGTGGTGGTGATATTGAAGAAACTGCCCTGAGAACCAACCTGGAAGCCGCCGATGAAGTTGCCAGGCAACTGCGCCTGAGAGACATGGGCGGACTGGTCGTGATTGATTTTATCGACATGACTTCCACCAAAAATCAGCGGGAAGTGGAAAATCGCATGCGCGATGCCCTGGAACTAGACCGCGCACGGGTTCAGGTAGGTCGTATTTCCCGTTTTGGCTTGCTGGAAATGTCCCGCCAACGCCTTAGGCCCTCTCTGGAAGAAACAACTTCCAAACTCTGCCCCCGGTGTCTTGGTCAGGGTACCATCCGAGGTACACGCTCACTGGCACTATCGATCCTGCGCCTGGTGGAAGAAGAGGCACAAAAGGAATTCAGTGCAGAAATACGTGCCATAACGCCAGTTTCAGTAGCGACGTTTCTGCTTAATGAGAAGCGCAAGGAAATCTTCGAGATTGAAAAACGCCATAGCGCAAAAATTGTAGTACTCCCCAGCGAGCAGCTGGAAACACCCCACTTTGAAGTTCAGCGTATTCGCGAACAGGATGGCGTAACTACTGAGTACAGCTACCGTCTGGCCAGCGCTCACAACGAAGAACTACACAGCCACGAGCAAGAGCTCGTGCAACCTGTCCCACCGGCTCTGCAACCGGCAGTCAAGACGCCTACGCCGTCTCAACCAGCGCCCATGCCAACGGAAAAACCGGTTGCCAAACGCAAACCTCAGAACAAGGAAAAACCGGGCCTTCTGAAACGTCTGATTGCCCTCTTGTTTGGCAGTGAAGAGCAAAAAGCGCCAGCGAAGAAAACCGACCAATCCCGCCGTGGTCGTGATAGTGGACGGAATGACAGAAGACCCCAGGGCCGCAGCCGTCGGCAGGATGACCGCCGCAACGGACGCAGCCGCAATCGTTCCAATGCGAAAGGGGACCAACGTGACAGCCAGCAAAACCGTGAAGAGCAAAAAAATCGGCGCGAGCAACAACCACGGAAACCTCGCCCCGAACAGGAAGCAGTTCCCGAGACTATCGAGACTTCAGCCGCTGAAGCTACCACGGACAATCGCCCTCCTCGCCGCGAAGGTGACAAACGCCGCAACCCGCGCCAACGTAGGCCCAGACGGGAAGTGCCTGCTGAACTGCTGAGCGCAGCCGGAATCGATAACCAGGCTACAGAAGCAGATCCAGCGGCCGTTGAGGCGGTTTCGCCCAGGAAGCAGGCTGAAACTGAATCACCCAAGACCCAGGAAACCCAGACAGAAGTTTTCACCATTGCCAATGTTGATACTGACGCTGACGTGGTAGAAACGGACAAAGCCAAAGCTACAAAGCCTGCGACATCTGAAGAGTCATCGGCACAAGAAGCTCTTTCCTCGAAGGTGGAGCCTTCAGAAAATGAAGCGCCTTCAGCAAATAAGGCACCTTCAGCGAATGTGGAGCTATCAACAGAAAAAGAGCCTTCAACCATTACCGAAGAGCCTGTAGTCGTTGCTGAGGAAGCGCCCTCAACGGCGGAAGAAACTCCTGAGACAACACCGGTGTCACAGGAATTACAGCCAACACCTGCAACTGAAGAAGCAACTCCTTCTGAACAACCTTCCACAAGTGCACAGACATCAGCCGAGATAGCCCCAGCCATAGAAGCAGAGGCCATAACGGACGAATCAGAAGTAGAAACCAAAACTGTCGACAGACCTGTATCAAAAGAAGATATCGCCTCCGAACATGCGCTGGAAACAACAGAATCTGCAAATGTTCAATTGGAAACAGAGACGCAAGCAGAAGAAACTCCTATTGTTGATATAGAGGAAAGGCCCATAGCGGAATCAGTAGCCGCGGTTGGAGTACAAGACAATCTAGCCGAGACTGCTGAGCCCTCAGATGAAGCTAAAACCGACACCACTGAGGCGACAAACGAACCTGAGCCCCAACCAGCATCGGGATTGAAACGTGCTGGCAATGACCCAAGAATTCGTCCGCAACCAGTGCAAGCTGTCAAGATTGTCACCGACATCAGCACCAAGCCATCGCCACAGCCTTTGGATACGTCAAAACCGTCCCCAGTTGCGCTACCTGTCAGCCAGCACCCGAGAGCTGCCAACGACCCTAGAGCCAAATCTGCACCGGCTCAATCAAAGGAGCCAGCTGAGACTGATAATACTAATGGGGATGACCTATCCCAAAGCGGTAGCCAGGGCGCCTAACATCAGAAATGTCAGTGGATTCACCCTTGAACAGAGGGTAATCCACTGTATAATCTGCCGCACTTTTCGGGGCGATCCATTGCGGATAAACCGAACGTGAACTTCGCTATTTCCTGAATACGAAGCCACATTAAAAAAAGTTACAGGAGGGGTGGCTGAGTGGTCGAAAGCACCGGTCTTGAAAACCGGCGTATCGAGAGGTACCCAGGGTTCGAATCCCTGCCCCTCCGCCAATAACGGTTTTTCCTTATCTGACAAGGACTTAGGAGACACCAAAAAACAAGATGTTTACGCTTTTGTTTACGTCTATTTGAAGCCCCTAGCTCAACACTAGGGGCTTTTTCTTTTAGCCTAACGCTAGGTTCTCCCACCTCAAATCTGATAGGTCTCCATTGCGCGTTATCATCTTCCGTGAGGGGTACTGACCAGTAACAAGACACCACACCACCCTAGCTCCAAGGTATACATATTTACCGAAGAAATGGACGGATGCTGTCCCTCTGCTGACCTTCACTGCCGATTTGCCCGCCTTCGCTTTATTCACAAGGTAATGCTGCCGGGGAGACGTAAAGTGCTCCAACGGTCTTACCTTCCAAGTAAGACTGCCCTGCTCTCTGTCATACTCAAGGCACTCCATGAGATACTGAGGGCTTAACTCTTCATTATTCATTCATTGTTCCATCAATAAAAAAGGGGACACCCAGTAACCAGGTGTCCCCTTGTGTCCCTTATCGTCTTACATTCCGTAGTGAGCTTTGTACCGTTCTACCAGATGGAAGACCCCGGAAATATCACCGCGTCTGACAGTCTGTAAGAGCGTGCGTCTCTGAGCCGGTGTCACTGCTGAACTGACAAAGTAGTCTCGGACATGCTCCAAGTCTCCACCCTCGCCTAACAGCTCAGAAGCGCAGTTAAGACCAGCGTTGATGTAGTGTCCCATTGTCGAACGTATGAAGCGCTGTGTGTCCTCTACGGAGGCTCCGGCCTTCTCTGCCAGCTTGGACAAGGCGTTCTCACTGCCCATCAAAGCGGCTTCATAGACATCATCACCAGCGGCATTGATGGCGTACAGCTCCTGACCGGCTAGGTTTCCTGAGAGTGGCGCAATGTCTGGCACATGGTTTACACCGAACTCTTCCTTCTCGCTGGTGTGTTCGTTTGTCTCAATTGATTCATCATCAATAAGACCACACCGCACAGCCGTACCGTAGGTCATCTCTACGCCACCGATAGAGACCATTGTGTTCTCTTGGTACTCGGTGTGTACCTTACCGTCATCACCGCGCAGCATTTGGCTGTGGTCGTTTACGTAGTCATTCAGTGCGGCCTTACCAGCCAGTAGACGGTCACTGTATGCCTGTTTGTCTTGGTGCCATGTGTGAGGCGCAAAGTCCTTGCCTTGCATCTCTGCTAATTCGTCATGCGTTGAATAGTTGTTCATTTTTTAATCATCTCTGTGTGTGTAGTTTGTGGGTGGTGGGGGTGAAGGAACCTTGACTCAGCGGTAGGCGCTGCCCATATTCCTATTCTTGTTTCTGGCCTTGCTACTGGATAAGACCTGATCTCTCAGCTTCTTTAACCAGCATAGAGAGGCCAAGGGAACGTGATACGGAACGCCCCGCCTGCTCCCCCTTGTGCTTCTGGTAGCGCTCAAGTGAGCGTAGTGTGGACTCAGAACAATTGATGGTGACGGGTCGCAGCCTATCGCCCCCGCCGTTGCCGTAGTTGTATGCCTTGTGGGTCATTAGTGGTTTACCTCTTACATTACTTTTAAAAATAAACACCCGCCCACACATAGCTACATTGAGTAACTACACGTGGACGGGTGCCGACGTCTTTTGGAATAACTCTGGGGAGTAACGACTAGCAGCCTTGGCCGCAGGTCTTACGCTGAATGAATGTTAAGGAACACAAAATCTACATTACTCCTATAGGTCGTATAAAAGATTGTATTGAGACCACACAGGCACTGATTAACTTAATGTATCGCATGAGAGATAGTCTCTATGTCACGTTTTTAATTATATTTTTTATCTTGTACACGCGCCTCACTTCAAACAAACACAAGGAATAAAGACAATGAATATGCGTGATGATGGATTCCCATTCATGGATGACCAAGAGGTAGGGATGTACCGGGAAGCTGTGGGTCTATCTGAGGAAGAAAGGACAGAAGAACACAACAAGGCGATACAACAGAAACACAATGAGGCTGACTTGTTGACGCTCCATGAATTGATGGAAAAGCTGAGAGATGGGGCACCAGTCAGTGAGAGACTGAACAGGAAGCTAGAAGCCCTGTACCGGGTGTCTGATGAAGAGGGACTGACAGCCTGACGGTAGGTAGACGCGGGGTGCATAAAAACGGAACGGTTCCGAAATTCTGCACCTTGTGCCTCTTCTCTAAAAGTGCGGAAAAACGGAACGCTTCCGAAATTCCGAATCAAGAAGACGGTGACACAAAAACGACAGTGTCGCAAAATCTGCACCCTGAAGAGCTAGTGAGCAAAAACAGGCCACACCGGAAAATGCTCAGTTCGACTCCCCACGACCCACCACAGCACCTCTGACAGAAAACGGAACGGTTCCGAAATGTGTCACCCCTGAAAGCGAAGCTGGACGTGAAGTCCATCACTGCGTGGGTACGGGTTGCCAAGAGTCAAGCTTACATTCTGACAAAGGACATCCGAAAGCACGTCACATGGATAAGAGACAAGCATATCGAGATTCTGAAGGAAGAAGGTAAGACCGTCCGTGAGATTGCAGCTGAAGTAGGATGCGGCATAGCTACAGTGTCACGACATGACGGTGTTCCAAACACGACAATGTCGCAAATGAAACAAGAAGATTAACCACAACCAGATAAGGGAAGCTGTATGTCCTTATTCACCACCGCAAAGAACCTCCACGACCTCGAAACCATGTGGTCTGCCTTTACTACTAACGAAGTGATGGCACTGACTGACATCTACACTGGGTTACAAATGCGTGCCGATGGGACCGACAAAGCGACCGTAGACGATTACGTAGCGAAACTGGAAGCAGGCGTCACATTCCCTCCGCTGGATGTCTTTGTCACTGAGCTGTACGAGATCGGTGAACAGATTGTCCTGGCTGATGGCTACCACCGATACCACGCAATGAAGAAGGCAGGCATTGAGACTGTCGATGTACGCTGTTTCCGAGGTCGAACCATCGAAGAAGTTGAGATGTACGCTTCCTTCGCCAATGTGAAGAACGGCAAGAGCGCATCCAATGAGGACATTACGCGGGCTATCGGTAGGCTCCTGTGTCTCGATGGAGCGCAAGAGAAGTTTGTCGTGAACGCAAAGCTGGACGTGAAGGCCATCGCTGCGTGGGTGGGTGTGCATGTTGAAACCGCACGTGATCTAACAAAGGACATTCGCAAGTTCGTCACGTGGATACGTGATCAGCAGATTGAGATTCTGAAAGAAGAAGGGATGACCGTCCGTGAGATTGCTGCTGAGGTAGGGTGCAGTAAGAACACAGTTGCCAGACACGAGTCTGTCCCAAAACAAGCCGGACTTGAAATGGGACAAACAGAAGACTCCCAACGCCCCACCACCTCTCTTCACCCAAAGTCACTCTTCAATACTGGTGACGAAGAAGACAATACGTGGATGCTCGATGACGACGACATGGAAGCTCTCGAAGACGAAGCCCGCCCTATCGAAGAGAGAAGGCAAGCTGTCGAGCAGGCCAATAAGAAAGGATGGGAAAGCCTGACGAAGCAAATGGCTGACGAAGGGAAGGTCTCGAAGAAGAAGAAAGAGAAGCCTAGCAGGACAGAGCGTGCCGCTAATGCAATCAGTCTTGCTGTTATCGCGCTGTCCACTTTGGAAGAGGTTAATCCCGACCTGAAAGAGCTTGCAGACTACACAGAGAAGATGCCCGGTCTGGCTAACGATATTGTTATCTTGTCTGCCTTCATGGAGACGCTGAGGGAACGACTAGAGACAGAAGAGATCGCGTAGAAAACTACAGGCACGGCATATAGACGGCTGTACAAATAATGATCAATTAAGAAAACAAAAGGTAAGGCGCTATGCCTTACCAAACGTCTTCTGTCTGCCTGACCCCTAGCTTCTTACAGCTAGCGAAGGGTATACGCTTCATCTGTGGTCTTTCCTATCAGAGATAAATACAGATGAGAGCAGCGATGGGAGTCCTTGTGTGTCGCTGAGTCAGACCCATTGATACCTAGCGAAGGACTACAGCTTATCTATCAGTGTTTATCATCATTATTAATAACTATACAGAGAAGCACAGGTATACCCCTGTGTCTTATCCCTACCGGAGATACACAGGGTCTACCCATACATACACACAGAGTAATGACCTACAGACACCTAGTAATACACTAAGTATATATACTAGGTATTTGACCGGGGGACGGCTAACGGCCCACCTATAGGTCGGGTTATTAATTGATCAGTTTTATAGACCCCCTCAAAGGTACTTGTAGAGGGTGCTGAGTCCTATCTTCAGCTGCTTCGCTACGCTCTTCTTATCCTGTCCCTGTTCAATCAGCATCTTTGCTGTCTTGATCGTTGCAGGGTCCAGCGCCTTGCGTCCTGTGTACTTGCCTTCAGCCTTGGCCCGAGCGATACCGATAGCCTGTCTTTCCTTCAATTGTTCTCTTTCCATCTTAGCCAGACCAGCCATCACCGTTAGGATCATCTCCCCTGCTGCACTGGTAACGTCCAGTCCACCCAGTTGATCTATCTTCAGATGAACGCCCCGCCCTTTCAGCTCTTCAGCAACAGACAAGACCTCATGTGTATTCCTGCCGATCCGTGACACCTCGCGTACCACCAGCGTATCGCCCTCAGAAAGCGATTTGAGCAGCTTTTGGAACTTGGGCCTGTCTGTGGTCTTCCCTGTGAACTTCTCTTCTACAGCGTAATCGTGGGCGTACCGTGAGGACAGGTAGGCCACCTGTTGCTCTGCGTTCTGCTCTTCTGTACTGACTCGGGAGTAGATGTAAGTGGTCATGGTCTATTTCCATATAGGTTCTTAGATGTTTATAGAATGCATGATTCTACATATGAAGACAACCCTAAATAGAAAGACAATTCTATTCCAGCTAGGGGATACCCTAAGTAGAAAGTGGGACAAAACGGAACGGTTCCGAAATGTCCCACCAAGCCCACAGAATGCGATATAAGCAGATTCTATCGAAAGGTATAGGCTGATAGCCTTAACCAGAGAAACGCCGTGTAACGCTACGCTGTGAGCTTGTGTGGGCATTGATGAAAGACGAGAGAGACAAGGGGGTATACGGGGGGAATTTCGGTCGGCTGTCTAATTGAAAAGGCGCTCAGATTTTTTCTAGGTTTTGAACCTCTTAAAACACCTCACGCCAAACATATGCATAGTCTTTTCTGTGAACAGCTCTATCTCACTATCAATGTCATACTTAAGGTAGTGACGCCATGTACGCTCTTCGTGGACGTAGGGACTAGATAAGCTTGGCTTCCCTTCCCAGCCACCTTCATAGAGCGTCTGAGTGACCCTAGCCCCATGTTGCTTAATGTATAGTTCACATATTTCAGCAGCACAGCGCCTTCTGTATACTTCAACTCTTGAGGCAATTGTGTCCTCTATCATCTTTACCAAAGGCGGGTCAGGCAAGAAGCTGTCATCACATTTAGGCAATCTGGACTCTACAATATCTACCAACTCGGAAATGCAGTCCCTCGCCCTCACTCTCTCATCACTGGTCATTGGAGTGGCTTTCCAAGTCGCTAAAAACAATTCCATTTTAGACTTAACATACCGCTCTACATCACTTTGCAAATAACCTCGAAGGGACTCGTAGTTCTCTCTCGCCCTCTCCTCTTCCCACCTGATCTCGTCCTTGATTCGCTGCTGCTTTGCCTGCTTCTCTTTGTTAATTTCTTCGTCAATTAGCTTCTTCTGAGCTACTTCCCATTCATTGCACTTTATGACCTCACTATCGAACAGTGGGAAGTTGAGCCACTTCGTGTACCTTTCTTTATAAAGTCTTTGTTTGATTAAATCACTGCCCAGCTCGTCTAAGTTAATACCAGAACAATCTACTTCTATTACGTAGAGTCCGTCTTTTTGTATTTTTTCTAGTTTTTCACCCTTAACTGAATTGGTGCAATAAACCTCTATTGCCAAAACGCCACGCTCGAAAGCACAAGACACGTCGGGGGTATATAGATTTGATATAGTCTTATCTTCTTCTTTCTGGTCGCTTATCTCCCACTCACGACTCTCACAAACTTGATAAGGACGTATTGATCTCCCCCGGTATCTTCCAAAATGGTAACGATAAGGAGGAAGGTACAACGACGGCTGTGCAGCTATATGCTGCTTTACAAAAGAGTGGACGATACTTTCATAGGCTTTGCTAGGGTTCCCGCACTCTCTAGTGTTCCCATCTGAATCTTTACAGTGCCTAAAGTGTTTTTTTATTTTCTCTTTAGGATGCACCGCCTCTAACGGCCACTCACACCCAGGACAAACACAGTTGCACCTCTTACCGTTCAGTACCGCTGAAACTGATAATAACTTCCCGCTTTCTTTTTCCCTTGCCCATACCAAGGAGCCTTTATAACTACATCCTGTATCATTCACGCGCTACTTCCTTACTATGGCCAGACCACACACTTCTCTACGTCATCCCTGAGCTGTTCCAGTGCTGGCCCCTCACTGTACAGACCATAAGATAGACTCAACGTCCTTGTGTGTCCCATGATCCAGACTGCCCTATTCTCTGGTACTTCCGCTTGCTCAAGGTTGGTCGCCATGTGGACCCGGAAGCTGTGGAAGCTCTGGGAACGCTTGGTAATCCCTAGCTTTCTCTTCAGGTTTCCGAACTGCTTACTGTACTTGTCGCCTGTCTTCCTGTCTTTCCTGTGACTCTCCAACTCAGGAAACAATAACAAGTGATCGGAACTGTCTCGCCATGTCAGCAACTGGTCAGATAGGGAGCTGTGTATTGGGATGCGTCTACCAGAATTGATGGTCTTTCCCTTGTACACGTCCACGCCCTCAGCAATGGCCAGATAGACTATTCCTTTGTCTTCCTTGACCTGTGCCCTCTGAAGAGAACAAAGCTCTTCTATCCGACATCCTGTAGCGTACGCGAGACGCGGTAGGAAATACTTGTGGTAGTCCTTTGTTGAGGTCTGGTAGCGTTCCGTCTCCCTGAAGATAGACTTCAGCTGATCGTCTGAGAAACGCTCGAATGACTGACTGTCTTTCCTTGAAACCCTGTGTCCGTCAAAGGGATTACGCCGGTCTTCCTCTATCAATTCATCATCAAGCGCCACCTGATAAATAGAGGACAACAGATTCACACGGTTGCTTACCGTCTTCCCTGCGTACTTGCCCCCGTACTCGCTTGAGATGCACCTAATAAACTCTTTCACTTCTTTGCGGGTGATGGACTGTAGTGTCACGTCTGGCAGCTGTCGGTACTCAAGGAACAGCTCTACGGCTCTCTCAGCCTGACCTATTGTCTTCTCAGTGACACGCCCTGCCCTATCTTCTTTGTAGGCGTTCAGGGCATCCTTCAGGGTGCAGCGGGCAAGCTCTGAGTCATGGCCCCGGAAAGACACACGGAGCGCTTCGCGGAACGCTAGGTCTTCCTCTGTCTTTGGTTCTTTATCAATGACTGTGTAGTACGCATCTTCAAGGTCTTCATCGCTGGCATGTTTCATTCCATGTAGGTGAGCCTTGAACAGGGAGCGTGCGTCCTCACCAGCTCCACGGACATCCTGTACCACCTTCATACACTCAGCGAGGGCTAGCACTTTCCTTACGTTCGCTTCTCGTAGACTGTGGGTCTTCAAGCTCTTGGTAACGTACTGCTTACCCCCGAAGGCTTCCTTGCAGTCGACCGGTACTCTCCAATGGAATAACCATAGATCGCCCCGTTGCGTGAGGTATTTTGTGTCTGCCATGTGTCCCTACTGCGTGGTCTGAAAAGAGGTGGCTTTCTGGTGGATGTTTACGTCTTTGTTGACGTATAATGCCGCGCAATCGCAAGTGGCACAAGGGGTCTAGCGTTGAGAGGTGGTCGGCAATACGTCCCTGCCCCTCCGCCATATTTTAAAAAACCCTTGTCATGCAGGGGTTTTTTTTTGAGTATAAATAACGACAGGCAGTGAAAATGCCGACGATGAAAAAGAGGTTTGAACAATGGATAGACCACATGTAGAACGTGGAGACTGGATCATGCTGAAGGCATGTGAAGAGCAAGAAAGTGTGGAAGCCCGTGTCTACAATGTCCACGAAGACGGCACCCTGTTCGTGGGTTACCACATGGGCAGCTTTAAAACCATGAAGGCCAAGGCTATCTGGGCTGACACCTTTTGGAAAGTGATTGACTAGGCCTTAGCCGCCCGGCAACCCGCCTTCAAGCTGGTGTGCACCCAAACAAAAAAACACCGCGATAAACGCGGTGTTTTTTGTTTGGGTTGAAGCCAAAGCTAATAAGCTGTTTTACAGTGACGATTTCGGGCTTTCGGTATTATCGTTAGGCATCATGACTATCAGGGGACTACCTTCAGTTGCAGCCCAGGAGAAGCCTATATCATTCAGGCGTTGCATTTTATCCTGCGAGAGAAAATTGAAATGCAGGTCAGCACGCTGTTTGACGACCCAGGCACCCAAGTCCAGATCACCATCAACCATATACTTTTCCGGAACCAGGCAATCGCCATTTTCGGCTTTGTAGGCTTCGAGTTGGCCAAAAGCCCTTTCCCACTCATACTCACGAATGTTCCATACAAAGTTGATAGCATCCAGGCGGTGAAACTTATCGCGTGGGTATACACCATCGTAATCACGCTGCGTTGCAACCCAAAGCCATAAAGGGAACTTTTTATCTTTACCTCGATAGCCCTTTGGAACGATGCAATGGCCGTGCTCGTCATGAAAATTCTGCAATTCAGAGAACCCAGTTTCCCAACGCAGGTCCTCCATATCCCAGATAAAATGCAGCTTATCCAGACGCTGGAATTGTTCCTCGGAAACTTTCCCTTCTGCATAATCCCGGCGAACTTTTTCCACCCAATGCCAGAGAGAGTGGCCGTTTGAAGTCTTGTAACCATGGGGAACCAGGCAGTTGTTGTGTTCCTCACGGAAAGCCGCCATTTCGGCGAACCATTCTTCCCAAGGCACAGCATTCGTTTCTTCTAATTTGGTATCGTAGTCTTTCAGTTTTACATCATTCATAGCAGTATTTTTATCGCATGGTGAAGAGGAGCAACAGTAATACATAACCACCAGCACACTCAAACGAGAAATGAGCCTATTTACTCAATTTCCTGGATTTGGGACCTTTGTTCGACTCAAATGTTACAAAGGGTACCCAACCCCCCCCCATATGCGGTCGATGCATATCGGCGGCAGTCTTTATAATAAAAGTGCAGTGGCCAGAAACAACATTAACCCCATGCCCAGAATATCGGTAAATGTGGTGAGAAAAATACTGCTGGCCATCGCTGGATCCGCACCAAAGCGCCGTAAAGTAAGGGGCACTAGCACCCCGAAAATACCGCTCCCCGTACAGGCGCCTATCATGGCAATGAGAATGACAAGTGCCAACATCATCGGCTGTTCTGCACCGCTGACGCCTGCATAAAGCCACATAGCAATAGCTGCCACCACACCGACAAACAGACCATTCATCGCACCTAACACAATTTCCTTGCGCAGCAGCTTGCTTACCGGATAGCCGCCCAACTCTCCCAGGGTAATCCCCCTGAGAGTAATGGCAAGCGCCTGACAACCGGTGTTACCACTCTGACCGGCTAATACCGGCAGGAACACTGCCAGCGCGACGATACGTGCAATAGTATCCTCAAACATGCCTACCACAAATGCAGCGGCAAATGCCGTGATCAGGTTGACTTGAAGCCAGGGATGTCGCATCCGGAAAGCCTCTAGAATATTCGTGGTCACCCGTTCTTCCTTATCCAAGCCCACCATGGATCCCGACTGGGCACTGATCTCTGTCGCTATGTATTCAAACAGTTTCCAGCTGAAAACCAGGCCAATCAGGCGATTATTGTCGCCAACCACCGGGTAGAGCCGATAATGGCGTTTCAAGGCCTCGTTGACGGCCTGCGACATATCCGTATCGGCAGAGAATGCAAAGGGGTTTTCCGTCATGATCTCGCCTAGGGTTTGCGCTGGGCTGGCCAGTAACAGATCACGCATCGCAACCACACCCATCAGGTGAGAACTGTCATCTACCACGTAGATATAGGTGATGCTCGAGACTTCCTGAAGATGAACGATGTAGTCTAGTGCGCCGGCCACAGTAGTCGTCTGGGGTAAAACCCCGATCGGGGCTGACATCAGGGTTTCAACCGTGCCTTTGATACCGCTAACGAGTTCAGAGGTTTCTGCAATGCTCTGGGAAGCCGTACCCGGTAAATGAGAAGCAATCAGCAATGCTTTTTCGGATGGAAGTTCTGTTAATACCTGATGGATCGTGTGCTGAGGCTGACCACCGAGTACAGCTGCAGCACTGATAGGCTCCAAGCTGGCCACTTTTGTAAACAATTTTGAATGGGGGCTACTATCCATTGCCTACCACCTTTTAACCTGGTTAATGAATATGCCTTTCAGCTTAGCAGAGCATTCTTGGCTGTGAATGATTCCCAATATCGCTGATTCGGAATCGGGATGATAGTCCTATCACCTGGGGTGACAGGACAATAACCACTTTTTCACCACGAGACTAAGAGACGGCAATGGCAAAGTCCCCACAGAATACACCCGTATTTTTAGCACCTAATGCTGGTTTCGGCAGGAGATTATCGCAAGACGGAGGGCTTTTAGGGTTTATGGAGTATCAACGCTGTTCGAATCGGATTTCGCCCAAATCGTGACATTTTCAGAAAATCTTCATTGGCAATTGGCAGGTGCTGATTATCAATGCCACTGGCACTCTGCTCGTCCGGGTTTGGGTCGGGGTCATGGACATAGATACAATCTTCATCAAA
>Ga0209273_10002178_pt1 | contig 15466 bp, 12 predicted proteins | sample tdAd471_FD_187126 | JGI IMG/M metagenome (GOLD analysis project Ga0209273, IMG submission 187126) | Marine sediment microbial communities from the Atlantic coast under amendment with organic carbon and nitrate - tdAd47.1 (SPAdes)... | ecosystem: Environmental > Aquatic > Marine > Coastal >...
GCGGCGGTTTCGAGAAAGTCTCCGTGCCGATCAACATCTTCTACCAGGGCGATGATGACATCCAGGACGTGCTGACCACCGTGTCCGGCGGCAATACCGTCGCGGCTCCGGTCGACAACCGGGCCCGCCGGGCGGTGTCCACCCGCGGGGCCGAGACCTCGCCCCCGGCACGGTCGAGCCGGCCGGCGCGCGCGCCGCGCCGCTCCGACAACTAGAATTCCAGTCCCCGAACTACTGGATTGCCCGCGGCCCGGCGCCGCGGGCTATTTTTTGCCTCAGCTCCAGCATCTTGACCGCTCACCGCGGCTCACGCGACACCTAGGGCCGTGAGTGATTCAAACGCATCCGGCGGCGTTCTGACACGCCTGAGCCAGGCCTTCCGCGATGGACGCGGACCGGCGCTCTGGGCCATGGGCGTGTGCGTCGGCATTCTGGCAGGCTATGCGACGCTGGGTCTGCGCCTGGGCATCTCAGCAATCGAACGCCTCGTCTATGGCGTCACTGAAGAGGAATTGGCGAGCGCCGCGGCCCAGTTTCCTGCGCATCTGATCATCATGGTGCCGATCATGACCGGCGCGGTCATCGCACTCCTCCTGTTTTTCGGAGAACGTCTCGGCCTCGCGCCCGGATTTCGCGGCCGCAATGTTGCGGACCTGCTGGAAGCCCGGGCGGTGCGGGGCGGACGGGTCGAGCTGAAATCTGGCCTGTTTGCCTCCCTGCTCGCCATGCTGTCGCTGGGCGGCGGTGCCAGTGCGGGGCGTGAGGGCCCCGCTGTCCATCTGGGTGGCACGCTGGCGTCCTGGGTGTCTTCCCTGGCCGGGCTTGGCCAAAGGGGCAGCCGGATACTCCTCGCCTGCGGCGCGGCGGCGGCGGTCTCGGCGAGCTTCAACGCACCGGTCGCCGGCGCCTTGTTCGCCTTCGAGGTCGTGCTCGGCCACTACGCCCTGCGCTCGATCGCCCCGGTTGCGGTCTCCAGCGTCATCGGCGCCATCATCGTCCGCCTGCATCTCGGTCCCGACCCGGTCTTCGGCCTCTTTGTGATGCAACGTGTGCACCTGTGGGACTATCCCGCCGCCGCCCTTCTGGGCGTGGCCGCCGCCGGTCTGGCCATTCTCTTTGATCGCGGCATCCTGCAGGGCGGCCAGCTTGTGGAGCGTCAGGCGAAGCGCTGGAACATCCCGCTCTGGAGCCTGCCCGTCCCGGGCGGATTGCTGATCGGACTGATGGCGGTCTTCGCGCCTGAAATCCTCGGCGTCGGCTATGAAGCCACCTCCAACGCGCTGAAGACGGAATATGTCTTCTCCCAGCTTCTCCTGCTGATCGTCCTGAAGACGCTCGCGACCCAGATCACGCTCGCCTTCCGCTTCGCCGGCGGCGTCTTCTCGCCCTCCATCTATCTGGGGGCGATGCTGGGGTCTGCCTTCGGCCTGATCATGGTCGCCCTGACCGGACACGACACGGCCGGGGCGAGCTTCTTTGCGGTCATCGGCATGGGCGCGGTCGCCGGCGCCGTCCTGGGCGCGCCACTTTCAACAACGCTCATCGTCTTCGAACTGACCTCCAGCTATGACGCCGCCGTCGCGGTTCTGGTGGCCGTCTCGCTGGCCACCGTGCTGACCCAGTCGGCGCTCGGTGGATCGCTCTTCCAGAAACAGCTGATGGGGCGCGGCTACGACATTTCCGGCGGCTCGTCGCGGCTTGTCCTGCAGATGATCCGGGTGCGTGAGGTGATGATGCCGCTGGGCGACTGGGGCGGTTCGGAACTGTCCGACAATGTCTGCGTCTACGAGGACGACACGCTGGGCCGCACGCTCGGCGTCCTCAATGCGGAACAGCTCGAAGGCGCTGCGGTCCGGACCCGGCAGGGTGATCAGGAAATCATCGGCTGGATCACCAAGGCAGACGCGCACGCCGCCTACGCCAAGGCCCTCGCCGAGATCAGCGAGGAAGAGCACCGGTGAGAGATTTTTTACACCTGGGCTGAATAGAATAATTCTTCCGTAATCAAGTTCCTGTATCGACAAGCCCATGGCAATGCATGCGTCCAACCATCAGACCGGCGACGGTCCGATCCTCGGAGAGGGTCCGCTCGCCGCGGACACGCTGGCCGCTGCCAACATCAATCCCAATACCGGCCTGGCGACCGACTATCTGAACCACTTCAATGAAGTCGTCATGCTGATGGAAATGCTGCCGGACATGCGCGACTGCGCCGAGGACGTGCTGGAGTGGAAACCCGCCAGCTATGTCGAGCATTTCGAGATGTCGAGCTTCAAGGGACGCGAGCTGGCCATCCTCGCCTACCAGGCCGCACCGCGGGCGCTCCGGGTCCACCTGGAAACCCTCATCATGCAAATCGACGGCGAGGTCCAGCGGGCCCAGTCCTTCCTGCGGGAAAGCAACAGCCCGCCGATCTGCGCCGAAGTCGCCCGCATGGCGACCGAGGAGATCAAGCCGCTCATCGCCGCGGCCTCCGGCACGATCCACGGCGCCGCCGAGGGCGAGGAGGATTACGAGGACGAGACGGTCCAGGCCGGTGTCGACGCCCTGTTCGGCTAATAATATATAACAGGCGAACTGTAATATTTTACAATTCATGGTTTCTCGCGCGGAGGTAGTCCAAATCACTCGCAAGGTTAATCACTCCTGCCAGGAGGCTTTGCGTGGTGTCTGGATTTTTCTCCCCGATCCAATCCCGTATGATCGACGGTGCCAACACGATCAGCGAGCTGGTCAGCGCGATGCGTCGCGCCCAGCAAGACGGTGGCTTCGCCCCGGAAATCCTCATGCTCGTCAACGAGTTGGCGATTGCCTTCGAGGACGCGTTCGAAGCGCTTGAGCGCGACATCTCCGAACAGGACGGTGCCAATTTCGCTCTGGTCAATGCCCAGCACGCGGCCTTCCTGACGGAATTCGCCGAGCTCGCCGACGAGATTCGCGTCAGCAATGGCGAGATTTCCAACGCTTTCTTCGCCCTGGTTGAAACCGGACCTTACGAGGCTCCGGCCATCGCGGCCTGAAAGGGCAAGGCCGACGGCTGACAGCCGCCGGTCGGCATTAACCACAGTTTTATTCCGGACAGTCAGTTTCACCGGGAAACCGAATTGAGGATACCGCAATGCCGCTGATGAATTGGGACGACTCGCTGGATGTCGGCGTGGACCAGATGAACCACGAACACCAGCAGATCCTGGACCTGATGAACAAGATCTATGATGCCCGCGAGGCCGGCCAGTCCGGCGCGCCGGTCGTCACCCTGGTCGACCGCCTCGCGCGGGTCACGATCGACCATTTCCGCGACGAAGAAGCCTATATGGAACGCACGGGCTATACCGGCCTTGCCTCGCACAAGCTGATCCACAAGGACCTGCTCGACAAGTTCACGGGCTTTGCCACCGAGATCAAAGCCAATGGCGGCGAGGTACCGGAGAAATTCCTCACCTTCCTCAAGCTCTGGCTGTCCGCGCACATCCGCGGGATCGACATGAAATACGGCCCCAAGGCCGCCCTGATGAAAGCCGGGTAACTCTCCCCCCTCACCCGCTTTCCAACGGCCCGCCGGCACCCCTCCCGGCGGGCCGAGTTGTTTTTGGGGAGACGTGCTGGAACGCGCGCCCTCTCCTCCCCTCTGAGGAGGTGCCAACGCAGTCGGCGGATGGGCTGGAGGGCGAAGCCCGGGGGTCAGCGTCAGGCTCGCCGCGCTCGCCCCCTTCGACCTCTGCTGCGCCTAGGTTTCGCAGAGCCCACTTCCCCCGAGGGGAAGACAAGAGCGCACCCCGAACAAAAATCGAACAAACACACATCCCTCCCTTGGGATTTGCCGCCAATCAGGCCAGACTGCCCGGCTGACGACTCATCTTTCCGCCTGCCAGAAACGTTAGCCTGCAATGTCCAATCTATCCATTTCCGACATGGCGCGCCCGGCGCCGCCCTCGCCTTATCTTGAAGGGCTCAATCCCGAACAGCGCCAGGCGGTGGAAACGATGGAGGGGCCGGTCCTGGTGCTGGCGGGTGCGGGCACGGGCAAGACGCGCGTGCTTACGACGCGTCTGGCGCACATCCTCGCCACCGGACGGGCCCAGCCCTGGCAGATCCTGTCGGTGACCTTTACCAACAAGGCCGCGCGGGAGATGAAGGAACGGGTCGGCAAGATCATTGGCGAGGCGGTTGAGGGCGTGCCCTGGCTGGGGACGTTCCACTCGATCTCCGCCCAGATCCTGCGCCGCCATGCCGAGCTGGTGGAGCTCAAATCCTCCTTCACCATCCTCGACACGGACGACCAGCTGCGCCTGCTCAAACAGATCATCCAGGCCGAGAATATCGACGAGAAACGCTGGACGCCGCGCCACCTCGCCTCGCTCATCGATGGCTGGAAAAACCGCGGCCTCCTGCCCGACCAGCTTGGCGAGGAAGACAAGTGGAGCTTTGCCGAGGGGCGCGGACAGGGGCTCTACACGATCTACCAGGAACGCCTGAAGACCCTCAATTGCTGCGATTTCGGCGATCTTCTCCTGCACACGCTGCACATCTTCAAGAACCATCCGGACGTGCTGGCGGAGTATCACCGGAAGTTCCGCTACATCCTTGTGGACGAGTACCAGGACACCAACGTCTCGCAATATCTCTGGCTGCGCCTGCTGGCGCAGGGCACGGGGAATATCTGCTGTGTCGGCGATGATGATCAGTCCATCTATGGCTGGCGCGGGGCCGAGGTCGACAACATCCTGCGCTTCGAGAAGGACTTCCCGGGCGCCCATGTGGTCCGGCTGGAGCGCAATTACCGCTCGACCGAACATATCCTGGCCGCCGCCTCCGGCCTGATCGCGGCCAACCGCTCGCGTCTCGGCAAGACGCTGTGGACCGAGGAAAGCGGCGGCGAGAAAGTCCAGGTCCGGGGCATCTGGGATGGCGAGGCCGAAGCCCGTTTCATCTCCGAGGAAATCGAGAACTGGTCGTCCAAGGGCCGCTCCTATTCCGACGTGGCCGTCCTGGTGCGCGCCGCCTGGCAGATGCGCGCCTTCGAGGACCGTTTCATCATGCTGGGCCTGCCCTACAAGGTGATCGGCGGCCCGCGTTTCTTCGAACGCGCCGAGATCCGCGACGCCCACGCCTACCTCCGCCTGGTGCGCTCTCCGGAAGACGATCTCGCCTTCGAGCGCATCGTCAACACGCCCAAGCGCGGCATTGGCGACACCACGATCCAGAAGATCGCCCAGACCGCCCGCGCCATGCAGGTGCCGATGAGCGAGGCCGCGCGCGTCATGGTCACCACCGACGAAATCCGCGGCAAGGCGCGCACCGGGCTTCAGATTTTCCTGCGCGATGTCGAGCGCTGGCGCGAACAGGCCGAGCACTCCCGTCTGGACGAGCTCGCCGAGATCGTCCTCGACGAGAGCGGCTATACGGCGATGTGGCGCGAGGACAAGACACCCCAGGCGGCGGGGCGTCTGGAAAACCTCAAGGAACTCGTGCGCTCCATGGGCGAGTACGAGACGCTGGAATCCTATCTCGAACACGTCGCCCTGCTCACCGATGCCGACCGCGCCGTGGATGAGGACGAGGTCTCCCTGATGACGCTGCACGGCGCCAAGGGTCTGGAGTTTCCGTTGGTCTTCCTGCCGGGCTGGGAAGAGACCGTCTTCCCTTCCCAGCGCTCGCTGGACGAAGGCGGCACACGCTCGCTCGAGGAGGAACGTCGCCTCGCCTATGTCGGCATTACCCGCGCCCGCGAACAGGCCGTCATCACCTTCACCGCCAACCGGATGATCTATGGCCGCTGGCAGGCCGTCATCCCCTCGCGCTTCATCGACGAACTGCCCGTCGACCATGTCGAGGCGCGCTCGGAGACCGGCTATTATGATGGCGGTCCCGGACGCGAAAGCTTCACCGCCAATGCCGACCCGATGGCCTCCAGCTATTCCAGCCCCGGCTGGAAGCGCTACCAGGCCAACACCCAAGCCAACTCGCAGGCCGGCACGCGCGCCGACAGCACCATCATCAACGCCAAGGCCCGCCTCATCGAAAGCGGCGGCTCGGACACGCAAGGCAAGTGGAAAGCCGGCGACCGCGTCTTCCACGACAAGTTCGGCTACGGCACCATCAAGAAAGCCGACGGCGCCAAATACACCGTGAAGTTCGACAAGGCCGGCGAGAAAAAAGTCGTCGAGACCTTCCTGCGGGACCTGCCGTGAGGTGAACGCCGGTTTCGGCTCGAGAATCGATCTCCCCCCCGTTGTCATCCCGGATGCATGCCCTGCGAAAGCAGGGCGGAAGTCCGGGACCCAGAGATGGTGACAGCTCGAAGCTGTCGCGCTGACCGGGCCGAGGGTGGCGTGTCTAGGTCCCGGCCCTGCGCCCCGCCTGCGCGGGGCATCCGGCCGGGATGACACGGCGTGTTCCTTTTCCCCGGACTTGCCTGCCCTGACGAAAGTCAGGGTTCCGGGGCCTACAGATTGCTGCAAACCTGGCACGGACCGGTAGGTCCCGGAATTCGCTCCGCTCCTCCGGGAGAAAGGCGGGGGCGATCCGCTCCGAAGATAGGCGCTCGCTCCGCCCCCCCTGCTTCGCAGAGCCCCCTTCCCCCAAGGGGAAGATGAAACACCTCCGTCATCCTGACGAAAGTCAGGACCCAGTTTCCCGTGAGGCATGGGTGACACGGGATGTCCGAACGCGTTCCTGGAACTGGGTTCCGGCTTTCGCCGGAATGACGGTCGAGGAGGCGGGGGAGGTGTTAGCGAAACCCGGAAGTGACCCGCTCGCTCCGCCCCCCCTTCGACCCGATGCTGCGCATCGGCCCACTTCCCCCGATGGGGAAGAAAAGGCCCCCTCTCCCCCACGCGCCTCACCGCGCTAATCTTCCTGCGTTCTTTGACACTGTGGACCCGGTCGACATAACAGTCGGCCAAGCCTTTGAAATTCTTCAATCCTGCGCGGGATAGGCCGGGGAAATGCCCGCGATATAGTAGGAGAAGTAGGAGCCGATTTTGCGGCTCCGACTCTCACTCATGGCGATGACGACAAGCCAGGCCGGTGCCTGCCGCTTGCCTTCCCCCGGGAAAAGCGTCACACCCCGCCGATCAAAAAGGATCACCCATGACGCAATTCTGGCGGCTCTCCGCCCATTCCGACTTCGCCCGCCTCGCTGACATCGTCCAGTTTCTCGACGACAAGGCCCCGGACGGCATGACCTCCTGGTCGCTCTTCGACGAGGGTGAAATCGCGCGTCTGGACCTGATCTTCGACGTCGAGCCCGATGTCGAGACCGTCCGCGCCCAGGCGGATTTCCCGGCGGACTGGAATATTGAGTGCGGCCCGATGCCGGACGAGGACTGGGTGAAACTCTCCCTCGCCGGACTGAAACCGGTCGAGGCCGGACGCTTCGTCCTGTTCGGCGAACACGACCGGGACAGCGTCGCGCCGGGCAAGATCGAGCTGTCCATCGAGGCGGGGCCCGCCTTCGGTACCGGCCATCACGGCACCACGCGCGGCTGCCTGCTGGCCTTCAATGACATGCTGGACGCGGGCGAGACCCCGTCGACGGTGTTCGATCTGGGTTGCGGCACCGCCGCCCTCGCCATCGCCGCGGCCAAAGTCCTGCCGGATGCCGAGATTCTCGCCTCCGACATCGACCCCGAAGCGGTCGAGGAAAGCCAGGCCAATTGCGAAAAGAACGACACGCCGGGCATTGATCTCTTCGTCGCCGAAGGCCTCGATCACGAGAAGCTCAAGGGTCGCGAATTCGAGCTGATCTTCGCCAACATTCTCGCCGGTCCGCTGGTGGAACTCGCTCCGGCCATCGCCCGGGCCCTGGTCCCCGGCGGCAAGGTCATCCTCTCCGGCCTCCTGACCGAGCAGGAAAACTGGGTCCGTGAGGCCTACGAAGCCGCAGGCCTCACCCTGACCCGCCGGGACCCGATCGAAGGCTGGGAAACCCTGATCGGCCAGCGGGCGGCGTAACGCCACGGCATGAACAATGTTTAATCCGGGCGTACGCATCTGAAGCGCGCCGGAGCGGCGACTTCCCCTCGAACATCTATTTTCAGGGGAAGACCATGCTGGATCAGAAAACAGCTCTCGCCGCACTCGCCACACTTCTCGCGACCACCAGCCCACTCGCAGCCCAGACGCCGTTCGAGGCCTTCGTCGACGCCATGTGCGACGCCGGACAGCTGTCCGGTGTTGCCGCATCCTGGCAAGCCGAAGGGGCGGACATACTCCAGACCTGCGCAGCCCCGGATATCCCGCAGATGGGGGCGGACCAGCCCTTCTACATCGCCTCCATCGCCAAGGCCTTCACGGCCACCCTGGTCCTTCAGCAGGCCGATGAAGGGGTACTGGAGCTCGACGCGCCGGTCTCGCATTATGTCGATGGGCTGATACCGGAGCTGGGCGATGCCATCACCCTGCGCCATCTGCTCACACACACCTCCGGTCTGATGCGGGACCACACCGAGGCGCTTGCGCCGGGCACTTCCGGAGACGATGTCGACGCGATGTTCGCCGCGCTCAACCAGGTCGGACTGTTGAGCGCGCCCGGCGAGCGCTACATCTATTCCAACACGGGCTATCGCCTGCTCGCGCATGTGCTCGAGACGGTCTCCGGACTCAGCTATGAGCAGCTGCTACAGACTAGGATTGTCCGCCCTGCGGGCCTCAGCATCGCGACGACGACGCAGCCGCAGACAAGACCGGTACAGGGATATACGAGACCGGATTTGCTGACTCCTGTGCCGCAGCCGGCTGAAGGCCTGCCGGGCGCCGGACAGGTTTTCAGTACCGCGTCTGACCTCCATCGTTTTACGGACGCGCTGTCGAACGGTACGCTTCTGTCGGATGCGGCCCGTGACCTCCTCTTCTCACCCATCGAGGCGGAAGACACGGACGGAAGCGATGCCATGGGCTGGACGGTCTACCCGCTCGACGATGATGTCCAGGCGCTCATCGCCACGGGGGCGGCGGATGGGTACATCTCCATCCTTGTGTTCACGCGTGGCGCAACGGACCGGCGGTTCGTCTATCTGCTCAATGATTCGTCTCCAGGGCGCCAAACTGCCCGCGCCCTGCTGCTGGGAGGCTTGCAAACACTGGTCTTCGGCGCCGAGGAGATCCCGAACAGCCCGCCCGCACCGCTCGCACACGCCCTTGAGCTCATCCGGGCCGGCGAGACGGATCAGGCCCTCGCCTATGTTCGCTCCCTGGACATGAGTGATGCGCCTGTCGCCAGCGCCGCCGCCAGTCAGGCGGTCGGTGAACCGGATGGCGGCGTGGGCGAGACGGCCTATGCCTGGGCTCCCGCGACCGCCGATGCAGGCGAGGAGTGGCTGCGCCTCGGCTTCACACCGGGCCTGGAGGCCGCGCAGGTTGAAGTTCACTTCACCCAGATCCCCGACGCTTTTGCCGGGCTGGATATCAACGACGCACCGAGCGGCCTGACGGCAACAGCCTCGACGTCGGAGGCCGGCGCGCCGGTTTTGACCTTCACGCTGGCCGAGCCCGTACCGGTCGAAGCGGTCACCATCCATCTCGACACCGCCGCAACGCCGGGCTGGCCGCAGATCGACGCGATCGCCCTGATTGGGTCAGAGGGCCAGCGCGTCTGGGCGGACAGTGCCACGGCCAGCACAAGCGCTTTCGATGCGTCGGACGTGTCGATGCACGACTTGCCTACCGCATCCAGCCTCGACCTTCTGGCTCGTCGACTGGAAGAAAATGGACACGGCACGCTTGCCGGCGACGTCCGGGAGTTTGCGACCACGCTTGCGGGCGCTATGCCCGACTAGTTACTTGCGCTTGCCACGCAGGCCGCAGGCAGAGAGGAAAGCGTCGACGTCGGTGGAACGCGGACGCGCGCGCACACCGGTGCGGGCGCGGGTGCGGTCCAGGCTGCGCAGCGCGTCGGCGCCCTGCAGGCGGAGGAAATCGTCCATCGAATACATAGTCATGCTCCTTGTTTCGCCCGCCTGATGGACCGGAAGAGGCTTGCCTGGAAGTCATGATTGGCCAAAGCTGGTTTGCGCTTTTGCATGGACTGAGTGCAAACGATTGAAACCGTCATGCCGGAGGCCTAGGTTCGCGCCATGACCCAGATGATTTCCCAGACTTTCGACGTTAAGGGCGGCCCGCACTATGGCCGCGAAAATGTACCCAAGCTGCGCGCCGAGCTCGAAAAGCTCGGGCTGGACGGCTTCCTGATCCCGCACGAGGACGAGTACGACAATGAGTACCTGCCCGACTGCAATGAGCGCCTGCTCTGGATTTCCGGCTTTTCCGGCTCTGCAGGCGCCGCCATCGTGATGAAGGATCGCGCCGCGATCTTTGTGGACGGCCGCTATACGCTGCAGGTCAAGCAACAGGCTGCGGGCGACGTGTTCGACTATTGCGACCTGGTGGAACAGGGCATGGCCGGCTGGATCGAGAGCGAGGCCAAGCCGGGCGAGAAGATCGGCTATGATGCCCGTCTCCACTCCCCTGCCGCGCTCGATCGGCTGAAGACTGCCGCGGCCCGCGCGGGCGCGGAACTCGTCAGTCTTGAGAACAATCCGCTCGACGCCGCCTGGACTGATCGACCGGCTCCGCCGATGGCGAAGATCAATCCTCAGCCGATGGCGTTCGCGGGCGAGGAACACACCTCCAAGCGCCAGCGGATCGGTATCGCGATCGAACGCGGCGCCGCCGACGCGGTGGTCATTACGGCCCCGCCGTCCATCGCATGGCTGTTCAACATTCGCGGCGGCGATGTCTCCCGTTCGCCCCTGCCGCTTTCCGCAGCCATCCTGAACAAGGACGGCACGGCGACGCTCTTCGTCGCACCGGAAAAGCTCACCGACGAAACCCGCTCCCATCTCGGCAATGAAGTTGCGATCCGCCCGGAAAGCGAGTTCAGCCAAGGCCTCGGCGAGCTTGCCGGCAAGACGGTCCGCGTCGACCCGAACACGGCCTCGGCCTGGGTTTTCGAGCAATTGTCTGCGGGCGGCGCAAGCGTTCAGCAACTCGAAGACCCGGTGATGCGCCCGAAGGCGGCAAAGAACCCGTCGGAGATCGAAGGCTCCCGCCAGGCGCATATTCGCGATGGCGCAGCCATTACGCGGTTCCTGCACTGGCTCGATACTGAAGCCCAGTCCGGCGAGGTCGACGAAATCGCGGCGGCCCGCAAGCTGGAAAGCCTCCGCAAGGCGCTGCCCGAACTGCGCGACCTGTCTTTCGACACGATTTCCGGGGCCCAGGGCAATGCTGCCTTCGCCCACTATCGCGTGTCCGAAGAGAGCAATCTCAAGCTCGTCCCGGGCTCGCTCTACCTCGTCGACAGTGGCGGCCAGTATCCCGATGGCACGACGGACATCACCCGTACCGTGCCGATCGGCCAGCCGACGGCCGAGATGCGAACCCAGTTCACCCGCGTGCTCAAAGGCCATATCGCGCTGTCGATGGTACGGTTCCCGCGCGGTACGACGGGAACGCAGCTGGATATTCTGGCGCGTTACCCCCTGTGGCAGGCCGGGTTCGACTATGACCACGGCACCGGCCATGGCGTCGGCGCCTTCCTCGGCGTGCACGAGGGCCCGCAGCGCATTGCAAAGGCTCCCAACGCCGTAGCTCTGGAACCGGGCATGATCCTGTCCAACGAGCCGGGCTACTACAAGGCTGACGGGTTTGGCATCCGGGTCGAGAACCTGCAGGTGGTCACGCCGGCCGCGCCGATCCCGGGCGGGGAACGCGACATGCTGGGCTTTGAAACCCTGACCATGGCGCCGATCCACAAGGACCTCATCGACGTCCATATGCTGACCGCGGAAGAGCTGGCCTGGCTGGACAGCTACCACGCCGATGTTCGCGAGCGCATCCTGCCGCTCGTCGAAGGCGAGGTTGCAGACTGGTTGATCAAGGCCACTGAAGCCATTGCAGGTGCCACGCCCTGATGCGTCCGGTCCTTCCGATTGTGGTTGCAGCCGCCTTTCTGGGCGGCTGCTTTTATTCCACCGAAGCGCTGGTAACCCGGCGCGCGGCGGATTTTCCCATCGCGGAAGGCCTCTACTCCCACACCCCCTATCACCCGGATGGCCGTCCCTTCGACCGTCCCGCATGGACCGGCGAGATCGAACGCGAGGGCTGGAGCTATGCGTCCGACAGCGAGTCCTTCCCGCACCAGAATGTCCGGCTACGCGAGCTCTCTCCCGGAATTTATGCGGGTCAGACCGAGAATGACGGCCACTATCTCTACGGCATTGTCTGGGTCTATCCGGACGGGCTTGTGAGCTACCACAACCCGTCCTGCTCCGACCTCTCCGACGTTGCGCGCGAGCGGTATGACCTGATCGAGGACATGACGGACGGGTATTGCGAAATCGAGCGCTGGGAGGTGCTCAGCGCGGTCCTGCTGACCTATCTCGACGAATATGGCGGCCAGCCTCGCCTCGATGGCGTCTACCGCCCGCTCGAAAACGACTAGGTCTCGCCTTACTTTCGGCACGCGTATCCCCTAGCGTGAATTCAACTGAAGGGGGAAATCATGCTGAACGTATTCCGCATCACCTGTGTTCTGGGCCTCGGCGCCCTGCTCTCGGCCTGCTTTACATCAGACGAACCGCTCTACGATGTCTCGATGAGTTCCCAGCCTGTGGCGCCGGGACATTACATCGCCTACGAGATCGATGAGGACGGCGAGTATGATCTCGACGAGCCTTGGGAGGGGGATGTCAGCTATGTCGATGGCATTCTTCACTCCGACACCGAGAACATGCCGCTGGAGGGCGCCCTCTTCCGGCAACTGAGCGGCGACATCCATGCCGCCTTCAATGCGACCGATGACGGCGATACGGTGAGCTATATCGTCGTGTTCACGTATCCGGACGGACGGGTCTTCGGCCATCTGCCCCAGTGCGAGGGGCTGACCGACGAGCAGGTAGACCTGCTCGGTCTCATCGTTGAAGACCACGGCACCTGCAAGGCCGAGAATCTCGCGACACTCGAAGAGGCGCTGATGACCTATGTGTCCAACAATCACGAGGACATACGGGGTGGCGTCGTGCTCTTCCCAGCAGACTGATCAGGCGCCGATCAGTTCGAACCACTCATCCTCGGTCAAGGTTTCCACGCCCAGTTCGGCGGCCTTCTTGGCCTTAGCCCCGGCACCGGGGCCTGCGACCAGGTAATCGGTCTTCCTGGACACCGATCCCGCGACTTTCGCGCCGAGGGATTGCGCTTTCGCTTTGGCCTCATCGCGAGTCATCCGCTCAAGCGTACCGGTGAAGACGACCGTCTTGCCAGCGACCGGACTGTCCGCCGCGACGGTCTCGGCGTCTTCGATCTCCAGCTGGGCGGTGAGCCGGTCCAGCATGCCCAGATTGTGCGGCTCCGAGAAATACTGGTCGAGCGCCTCGACAGCGGCCTGTCCAATCCCGTCAATGTCCATCATCTCGGTCCGCACGCCTTCCTCGGAGAGATGCGACGCCGCCGCGCGGAAAGCCTCCCAGCTCGTATAGGTCCGCGCCAGAAGCGCGGCGGTATTCTCGCCGACATGGCGGATACCCAAGGCATTGATCAGGCGAGCCAGGGCGATCTTGCGGCGCTCGTCGATCGCATTGAACAGATTGGCCGCACTCGTTTCGCCCCACCCCTCGCGCTCCTGGAAGGGCGGGGAAATCTCACCGCTCTCATTGCGCTGACGCAGGGTGAAAATGTCTGCGGGCTCCTTCACCAGACCCTCGGCGTGGAAGAGTTCGATCTGCCGGGTTCCGAGCCCTTCGATGTCGAAGGCTTTTCGGGAGACGAAATGGATAAAGCGCTCGATCATCTGCGCGTCACAGACAAGACCACCGGTACAGCGCCGCCGCGCTTCCAGCTTGCCGGTCTTCTCGTCATGTTCGCGCACGGCATGGCTCCCGCAGACCGGACAGGTCTCCGGGAAGTGGAACGGCTCGCCCCGTCCGGCTCGGCCTGCATCGGCCACGCGGACGATCTGCGGGATCACATCACCCGCACGCTGGACCACGACCGTGTCGCCGACACGAACATCCTTGCGGGCAATCTCATCCTCATTGTGCAGCGTTACATTCGACACCACGACCCCGCCCACCGTCACAGGCTTGAGGCGGGCGACCGGGGTCAGGGATCCGGTCCGGCCGACCTGGATGTCTATGCCTTCCAGAATGGTCGTGGCCTGTTCCGCGGGGAATTTGTGGGCAATCGCCCAGCGCGGCGCTCGAGCGACAAAACCCAGACGCTCCTGCCAGTCGAGCCGGTCGACCTTGTAAACCACGCCGTCAATGTCATAGCCGAGCGTCGCCCGCTGCGCCTCGATGGCCCGGTAGTGCGCCAATAGTGAAGGGATATCCTCAAACCGCTTCATGAGCGGATTGATCGGGAAGCCCCACGTGCCGAGGGCGTCGACAGCGCCCATCTGTGTCTCGCTCAGAGGCGCACTCACCTCACCCCAGGTATAGGCGAAGAAGCGAAGCGGGCGCTGCGCCGTCATGGCCGGATCAATCTGGCGCAGGGATCCGGCCGCAGCATTCCGGGGGTTCTTGTACTCCGGCTTGGCAATGGCGCGCTGACGCTCATTCAGCGCAGCAAAATCCGCGTGGGACATATAGACCTCGCCGCGCACTTCCAGCACGTCCGGCCAATTGCCCTCGGGCAGTGTCTCGGGGATCTCGTCCAGCGTCAGCAGGTTTCGGGTAACGTCCTCCCCGGTCGTGCCATCGCCCCGTGTTGCGCCATGGATCAGGCGCCCGTTCTCATACCGCAGGCTGGCGGAGAGACCGTCAATTTTCGGCTCGGCCGTGATGGCGACGGTGCCCGCTTCATTCAGGCCGAGAAAACGCCGGATCCGCCCGACGAAATCCTCGACATCTTCATCCGAGAACGCATTGCCCAGCGACAACATCGGGACAGCATGGCGGATCTCGCCAAACTTGCCGCTCGGCGCCGCGCCGACCCGTCGGGTCGGGGAAAGCAGATCGGCCAATGCGGGGAATCGCGCCTCAATGCCCTCAACACGCTGGCGAAGCGCATCATAGGCCGCGTCGGAAATCTTCGGTGCGTCGTTCTGATAGTAGGCCTTGTCGTGCTTGGCGATTTCCCTGGCCAGACGCGCGTGCTCGTCGCGGGCTTCGGTTTCGGTCAGCTGGTCTACGTCTTTCAGCGCGCTCATCGCGGCCCTCTTCCCTCGTGAATCACCTGGGGAGCAGACTACGCCTCAACGGCCATGAGTGCATCGGCCTGTGCGCGTGCCGCATCGGTAATATCAGCACCGGAGAGCATGCGGGCGATCTCCTCGCGACGCTCCTCGCCGGACAGGCGCCGCAGGGTCGTACGCACACTGCCGGCCCCGTCGTCCTGCTTCTCGATCTTCCAGTGGTGATCGGCCAGAGCCGCGACCTGGGGCGAGTGGGTGACGACCAGTGTCTGCCCCTGACGGGCGAGCCGTTTGAGACGACGCCCCACCGCATCAGCCACCGCACCGCCAACG
>Ga0209273_10002183_pt1 | contig 15447 bp, 14 predicted proteins | sample tdAd471_FD_187126 | JGI IMG/M metagenome (GOLD analysis project Ga0209273, IMG submission 187126) | Marine sediment microbial communities from the Atlantic coast under amendment with organic carbon and nitrate - tdAd47.1 (SPAdes)... | ecosystem: Environmental > Aquatic > Marine > Coastal >...
CCTTATGACGCCACCGTCACCGCTCAGCTGAAATATGCCGGTGCTGTCATGCTGGGCAAGACCAACATGGATGAGTTCGCCATGGGGTCGTCCAACGAGACCAGTTTCTACGGCCCGGTTAAAAACCCCTGGGACCTGGAACGCGTACCGGGCGGTTCCTCGGGCGGCTCGGCCGCCGCGGTCGCTGCGCGTCTTGCACCGCTGGCCACCGGCACCGATACCGGCGGCTCGATCCGCCAGCCGGCTGCCTTGTGCGGGGTTACCGGCATCAAACCGACCTACGGCCGTGTGTCGCGTTTCGGTATGATTGCTTTTGCCTCCAGCCTGGATCAGGGTGGTCCTTTTGCGACCTGTGCAGAAGATGCCGCGCATATGCTGGAAGCCATGGCAGGATTTGACTGGCGTGATTCCACCAGCATCGATCGGCCCGTCGATCGCTATTCGGCGGGGCTGGCTGAGGATTTATCCGGTCTGAGCATCGGCCTGCCCAGAGAGTATTTTGGTGAAGGCCTGGATGTCCAGGTGGGTGCTGCCGTTGAAGCTGCTATTGAGGAATACAGACAACTGGGCGCCGAGGTGAAGGAAATCAGTCTGCCCAATGCGTCGCTGGCAGTACCCGCCTATTATGTCGTGGCGCCGGCGGAATGCTCATCCAATCTGTCACGTATGGATGGTGTACGTTTCGGTTACCGCTGCGACAATCCCCGCGATCTTGAAGATCTATATACACGTTCGCGTGGTGAAGGCTTCGGTGCCGAGGTGAAGCGGCGCATCATGGTGGGCACCTATGCCTTGTCGGCCGGCTACTACGACGCGTATTACCTCAAGGCGCAGCAGGTACGGCGTATGATCCGTGACGATTTCGTCAGGGCGTTTGAAGAGGTCGATATCATCATGGGCCCGACCACGCCCACTACGGCGTTTAAACTGGGTGAGAAAGCGGATGACCCGGTGACCATGTACTTATCGGATATCTACACCATTGCCGTGAACCTGGCGGGTTTGCCGGCCATGTCAGTGCCGGCCGGCATGGCAGATAGTCTGCCGGTTGGATTGCAGTTGATCGGCAACTATTTTGACGAAGGTCGCCTGCTGAATGCGGCGCACAGGTTTCAGCAGGTCACCGACTGGCATACACGCATGCCGGCGGGATTTGAGCGCTAACAGGTAAGAGAGAGTGACGTAAAGATGGAATGGGAAGTTGTCATCGGCCTGGAGATACACGCCCAGCTGGCCACCAAAAGCAAGATTTTTTCCGGTGCCTCCACCGCCTACGGTGCCGCGCCCAATACCCAGGCCTGTGCCGTTGATCTGGGCCTGCCGGGGGTGCTGCCGGTCTTGAATGCCGGCGTGGTGAGCATGGCGGCCAGATTCGGCCTGGCGACACACTCTACGGTGGCAAAGCGTTCGGTATTTGCGCGCAAGAACTATTTTTATCCCGATCTGCCCAAGGGATACCAGATCAGTCAGTTCGAGTTGCCGATCGTGCACCATGGCTATATCGATATCGACCTCGAAAATGCTGAAACCAGGCGCATCGGTATCACCCGTGCCCATCTGGAAGAGGACGCAGGAAAATCCCTGCACGAAGACTTCCGCGGTGAGACCGGGATCGATTTGAACCGTGCCGGTACGCCGTTGCTGGAAATCGTCTCTGAACCGGATATGCGTTCTGCCGGGGAAGCGGTTGCTTACATGAAGAAAATCCATGCCCTGGTGCGATACCTGGGGATCTGTGACGGTAATATGCAGGAAGGCTCGTTTCGTTGTGACGCCAATGTTTCAATACGCCCCAAGGGGCAGGAAGCGTTTGGCACCCGTGCGGAGATCAAAAACATCAACTCGTTCCGTTTTGTCGAACGTGCCATCAACTATGAAATCGAGCGCCAGATCGATGTCATCGAAGCGGGTGGTGAAGTGGTGCAGGAAACCCGTCTTTACGACGCGGACAGGGACGAAACCCGTTCCATGCGCAGCAAGGAAGAAGCCAACGACTACCGCTACTTCCCGGACCCGGACCTGTTGCCGCTGGAGATGGATCAGGCATTTATCGATGCCGTGGAAAAAACACTGCCTGAACTTCCGGATGCAAAACGTGACCGCTTCATGCGGGCGTACGGCCTGTCCCGCTATGATGCGGGCGCATTAACGGCCAGTCGCGAATTGGCAGATTTCTTTGAGCGTACGGTCGAGGCAGCCGGTGGTGAAGGTAAACTGTCTGCCAACTGGGTGATGGGAGAACTGTCGGGTCTGTTGAACAAGGAAGGCAGGGATATCAGCGCAAGCCCGGTCAGTCCTGAACGGCTGGGCGGTATGTTGCAGCGTATCAAGGACGGCACCATCTCCGGTAAAATTGCCAAGCAGGTCTTCGAGGCCATGTGGAACGGCGAAGGTGATGCAGACGCCATCATAGAGAAAAAAGGCCTGAAACAGATTACCGATACAGGTGCTATCGAAAAAATCGTTCGGGACATACTGGACGCCAACCCCAAACAGGTTGAGCAGTATCAGGGTGGTCAGGAAAAACTGCTGGGCTTCTTTGTCGGGCAGGTGATGAAAGCCACCCAGGGCAAGGCCAATCCCGGTGAGGTCAACAAGATTTTAAGAGAGCTGCTCTCTTGATTATCCCGGCAATTAAAAATACAGCGTAGGAGCGGCATCCTGGCCGCGATATCACGTCGAAGGACTACTGGATTTCCAGCTGTACCTGTTCGGCCTTGCCATCTTTCAGTCGGAAACCGCGCATTTCCAGTATACCTTTGGTATTTAGAGAGACGATAACGTAGAGCGCGTCGGGATAACCGGCCTGATCCAGGTCAGTATCAGAAGGTTCTGCCGGGCTGTGCGGGTGCGAATGATAAATGCCAAACAGTTCTTCGTTCTGTTCACGCACATTTCGCAGTGCGTCGATCTGGCTCTTGGGGTCCATGGCAAAAAGCCGTTGTGGCTGGTCGGAGACATTGGGGACCGGGATGCAGCGTTGTGGCCGACCCTGTTTAGCGCTGATCAGGCCGCAGATTTCCGCGTGCGGGGAGACTTGAGCCTGATGCAGGATATGGTTAACCAGGTGTCTCGGCAGGATGATTCTTTCCATGGCCTAACTATAAACAGCTTTGGGCCCCACGTGTACCCTGCCTCACTGCTGTCCCGTTAAGGTGCGTTGAACATCAGTAAGGTCAAGTACAAAAAGCTGATTGCTGTGTTAATGGATTACAGGACATGAAGTTTCAGTTATATGGATAAAAGAGAATTCCTTCTCCCTCCGGGAGAGGGAGTTAACGGGACAGCAGTGACCCTTGCATGGGTATAAGCGTTGATCACAAGGGATGCAGAGGTCTCGAAGCTGTCTACGCGGGGACTGATCTATCCTGGTGCCCGCATACCGGGCAGGCCGGATCTTTCGTCAGTTTCAGACTTCGCCACTCGTGGTACAGACCATCAAAGATCAACAACCGGCCGCAGAGTGACTCGCCAAGGTCGAGGAGAACCTTAATGGCTTCCAGTGCCTGAAGGCTGCCAATAACGCCGACGATGGGCGAAACAACACCGTTATCGGTACAGGTCTGATCGGGTTCTTCGGCTTCTTTATAAAGGCAGCGGTAACAGGGGCTGTCCGCCCGTTGCGGCAGAAAAACAGACAGTTGTCCTTCCATGCGGATCGCCGCGCCTGAAACCAGAGCGGTCTGGTTTGTCACACAGGCTTCATTGATCGCAAAACGGGTGGAAAAATTATCACTGGCATCAATCACCAGGTCGGCTTGCTTTACCAGTCCGTCAAGCTGTTCATCGCTGACGCGGGTGTGCAGCGGTGTGACCTGAATATCCGGATTCAGGTCAGCCAGTGTATCTTTAGCGGAGTCTACTTTTGGGCGGCCAATGTCCCGGCTATGGTGCAGAATCTGGCGCTGCAGATTGGATAAGTCCACTTCATCGTCGTCGGCAATGGTGATATGGCCGATACCGGCGCTGGCCAGATAGATGGCAGCCGGAGACCCCAGTCCCCCGGCCCCTACAATCAAAACGTGCGCGTCCAGTAGTTTCTGCTGACCTTCGTAGCCGATCCGGGGCAGCATGATTTGCCGACTGTAGCGGAGCAGTTGTTGATCGTCCATGGCGCTTAGATACCGGCCTCGGAATAAAAAAACAGCTACAGGTACTTGCGCCAGTAGTCGGGCCGTTCATCCCGGCAGCCATGGCTCTTGCAGCGATAACAGCGCATGAAAATATCGCGTGTGCTGTGGTCCTGGTCACGTGTAATGCCCAGGTTTTCGAGTTCGTTTTCTTCTGTGTAATAGTGCAACGCACGTTTCAGTTTGGATAGCAGGCTGTTGTCCAGATGAAAACCCAACTCGAACAACAACGCTTCTACGACACGCAGACAAATCCGGCTGAGGTCGTAACTGATATGGATGGTATTGCGGGAGCGGCCCTGGATCGTAGCACTAATAATCCCCTCAACATCGGTGAGCACCAGCACGGCACTTCGCGCTTGCTGCGGGTCCGGGTGCGGATTTCGAAAGCCGATTTCCCGGTGTTTAACGGGGTCCGGGGATGGTCGATCCATGTGTGAAGCCTATACGAAAAACCCAGGTGATGCGAGCCGGTTCTCAGGCGGGTTTCTGTGCGTAGCTGACCCGTTCCAGTCCGGCCAGGTCCGGCGTCGTCGTGATATTTGTAAATGCTATATTATTTAATAGCTTGTGAAGACTGTCCGCTTGATTCATGCCGTGTTCGAGCACAATCCAGCCACCCGGTTTCAGAACTCTGGGTGCCTCTTTAATCAGGTTTCTCAAGTCATCCAGACCTTGCGGACCGGATGTCAGTGCGCTTGCCGGTTCAAAGCAGACATCGCCCTGCTGAAGATGTGGATCATGATCGGCGATATACGGGGGGTTGGCGACAATAGCGTCGAAGCACTGATCGGCCAGCGCGTTGCTCCAGTCAGCGTTTATAAAACACAGATTGTCGACAGCCAGGCGCCGGGCATTGCGTTGTGCCAGCTTTACACACTGCAACGATCGGTCGATGGCATACAGTCGCCAGTGTTTTCGTTCATATGCCAGTGCAATGGCAATGGCACCACTGCCGGTACCGAGGTCGGCGACCCGCAGTGTCCGGTTTTCCGGCAACAGGGCCAACGTTCGTTCGACCAGCAGCTCGGTTTCTGGGCGTGGGATCAGGCTGTCCGGGGTGACTGCAAAATTCATTGACCAGAATTCACGCTGTCCCGTCAGATAGGCGACCGGCTGGCCCGCGGCGCGTTGCCGGATCATGTCGAGGAACTGTAATTCCTGAGCCTGACTGAGTTCAGCTTCCGGCCAGGCATGCAGATAAACGCGCGGCTTATTCAACACATGCGCTAACAGTACCTCGGCATCCAGTCCGGGCTGATCGTGCATCTGCAACTGACTGATGGCCTGTTTCAGCGCCTGTGCAAGCGTAGTCACCGATGCGCTTATTGCTGCTGTGAATTGAGTGCGGCCAGGCGGTCTGCCTGATCTTCGCTCTGTAACGGGTCTACGACATGGTCGAGTGCGCCCTGCATGATCTCTTCGAGCTTATAGAGTGTCAGGTTTATGCGGTGATCCGTGACACGGCCTTGAGGGAAGTTGTAGGTACGAATACGATCTGAGCGGTCTCCGCTGCCAACCAGGTTGCGCCGTGTTTCTGTTTCTTCAGTGCGGCGTTTTTCATCTTCAGCGGCCTGCATGCGTGCTGCCAGCAGGGACATCGCGCGGGCGCGGTTCTTGTGCTGAGAGCGCTCGTCCTGGCATTCCACCACAATGCCGGTCGGCAGGTGAGTGATGCGTACGGCCGAATCCGTTTTATTGACGTGCTGACCGCCGGCGCCGGATGCACGGTAGGTATCCACTTTGAGGTCGGCGGGATTAATATCGATCGCTTCCTGCGCTTCGGCCTCCGGCAGAATCGCCACTGTAGCCGCCGAAGTGTGAATACGCCCCTGGGATTCGGTTTCCGGAACACGCTGCACACGGTGTGCGCCGGATTCAAACTTGAGTTTCGCATACACGTTCTGACCGCTGACGCGTGCTATGATTTCCTTGAAGCCACCGTGTTCACCTTCATTCTCACTTAGAATCTCGACATTCCAGCGCTGTGATTCCGCAAAACGTGAATACATGCGGAACAGGTCACCGGCAAAAATCGCCGCTTCATCACCACCGGTACCGGCGCGGATTTCCAGGTAGGCATTTTTATTGTCGTTGGGGTCCCTGGGCAGCAGGTGGGTTTGCAACTCGAGTTCCAGTTCTTCCCTGCGCGTCTGTGCTCCAGCCAGTTCTTCACTGGCCATGGTGCGCAAATCCGGGTCGGGGTCGTTGAGCAATTCCTGTGCAGACTGTTCGTCTTGCTGTGATTGTTGCAGGGCTTCAAAACAGTTCACCACCGGGTTGAGTTGCGAATACTCAACCGATAGATCACGGAAGCGCTTACTGTCAGCGATGACGTCCCGATCAGCGAGTAATGCGCTCACTTCCTGGGCGCGTTCGACGATCGTTTCCAGTTTGCGTTTCAGTGAAGGATTCACGTCAATCTTTCCGCAAGTTAAGCAGTTCGAGAGCGGCCTGCAGCAGTTCGGTATTTCCACATTCCCCCGCCAGCCGGATTTGCACGCTGGGCTCGTGGGTCAGTTTGTTGGTCAGAGTGTGGGCGAGAAAGTCCAGAACCTGCTGCGGGTCCTTGCCGTTGGCCAGCATGTGCCGCGCTTTTTCCAGCACTTCATCGCGTTGCCGCTCGGCCTGTTGCCGGTAATCTCTGATAGTGGAAACGGCACCCTGGGAGCGTAACCAGGCCATGAAGCGTTCGACCTGAACGTCGATGATCTCTTCGGCCTGCAGAGCTGCCTGTTGCCGTGATTTCAGGTTTTCCTGAATCACTTCCTGCAAGTCATCCACGGTATACAGATAAATATCTTCGAATTCAGCGACTGCCGGATCGATGTCGCGCGGAACAGCGATGTCGACCATAAATACCGGACGGTGTTTGCGGTGTTTGAGTGCCGTTTTTACCATGCTCTTGTCGAGGATGGGCGCGCTGCTGGCGGTGGCGGAAATAACGATGTCGGCTTCGGCCAGGTGGGCGGGGATTTCATCCAGAGAAATGCCGTAACCATTGAAATTCGTCGCCAGGCAGTGCGCGCGTTCCTGGGTTCGATTGGCGACAATCAGGCGCCCCAGCTTCTGATCGCTCAGGTGTCGGGCTGTCAGCTCTATGGTTTCACCGGCGCCGATCAGCAGGGCGGTATGTTCGCTGAAACCACTGAATATCTGTCGTGCCAGGCTGACTGCCGCGAAAGCCACGGAAACGGGGCTTTCGCCGATAGCGGTATCGGTGCGGATCTGTTTGGCGACTGAGAAGGTGTGCTGGAACAAACGACTCAACACGGCGTCCAATGTGCCGGCATTGCCGGCAGCCTGATAGGCTTCTTTCATCTGGCCAAGAATCTGTGGTTCACCGAGAATCATTGAATCCAGTCCGCCGGCAACACGCAGCAGATGCCGAACCGCGTCGTTATCGGGAAAGCTGTACAGGTGGGGGTGTATCCGGGCCGGTTCCAGCCGGTGAAAGCGGGCCAGCCATTCAGACAGGACCTCGACATGCTCATCCTGCAGTCCGCAGTACAGCTCTGTACGGTTACAGGTGGACAGAATGGCCGCCTCACGGACGGAGGGCAGTGCGGCCAGATCCCGCAGCGCATCGGCGATATGTTCGCCACTGAAAGCGACCTGTTCCCGCAGTTCGACGGGAGCCGTGCGATGATTAATTCCAAGCGCAATCAGGGACATATAGGCACATTTGTAAACACAAACGGGAAATTCTGAGGTATGGTCGCACTGAATACAAGCTGGTGTACTGTCCCATAGTGATTGACGATTTCAGCAAGCCGCCAAGCGGCCAGCTGCCAGGCGCATTCCCGCCGGGGTAGCCATTCTACCTCAAGGGGACACAACAACGGAGATGGCCGCCTGGCGGCTTTTGCCCCAGGGGGAAGCGCCACACAGGCGCCACAGCCACGGTACAGCCCTAGGCAAGGGCACACACACCATTGCCTGCGCCCTGAGGAAGTGCCCGCCGGGTGCGCCTCGCCTAAAGCGCCTACTGTTGGTGCTGTGACGCCTGTGTGGGGCTCCGAACTTGTCAACCACTTATGAGACAGTACACTAACGCAGCTTACTGTAGCTTACGAAAACTTTGCCGTATAGTGACGTGATGAATAAAAGATGGACCGAATACTGGACAAAATGATTGGTTTTAGATGTAAAAATGTAAATCTTCGTGCGTCTCTGCCCGGTTTTTTGATCCTGCTGCTGGCCGCGTGCGCCCCTCCGGTGGTCAAGGAAGAACCCGGGAGGGCAATCTCCGCTCCCGCACCGGTTGAGCCCGAGATCGATTCCAGTGGGCAGTCAGTGCCGCCTGTGCCAGAGCAGGAGCAACTGACCGCTCCCTTGTTATACGGGATGTTACTCGGAGAAATCGCCGGGCAGCGCGGGATGCTGGATATTTCCGGAGCCAGTTATCTGGAGGCGGCGCGGCAAAGTAACGACCCACGCATTGCAGAACGTGCTCTGAAGATTTCCGTCTACGCCAAGAAACAGCAGCTGGCATTGCAGGCGGCGCGCCGCTGGGTAGAGCTGGCGCCCGAGAACCTCGAGGCCCGGCAGTCTCTGGCGGTGCTGGCATTACGTACCGATAATCAGCAGGAAGCGCTGGAACAGTTTGAATATTTGCTGCAACAGAGCCAGGACGGCGGCAGCGACCCCTATCAGTCCCTGCTTGCACTGCTGGCACGGGAACCGGAGCAGGATCGCGCCCTGAAAGTAATGAAGCAGCTGGTTGCCTTGCGTCCGCAGGATCCGGGGGCACATTTCGCCTACGCCCGTCTGGCAGTACACGCCAAAAACCAGCCCCTCGCCAAGCAGGAGGTCGAGCGTTCTCTGCAGCTGCGCCCCGACTGGACGCCGGCACTGATTCTGCAGGCCCAGATACATCTCGATCAGGGTCAGGGCGAACTTGCCCGCCAACAGCTGCATGCGGCGTTACAGCGAAAGCCGAAAGATGCTGATCTGCGCCTCGCTTATGCGCGCCTGCTGGTGGATCTGGACGACTTTGATGCTGCACGTGCTGAGTACCGCACGCTGCTTAAACAGCAGCCCGATGATGGTCAGGTTATCTATTCACTGGCGCTTCTGGCGCTTGAAGCCAACCAGTTGGAAGAGGCACAGGATTTTTTCGAGAAGCTGGTTGCGCTGGATTACCAGGTGCAGCAGGCCTATTACTACCTGGGCGCCATTGCCGAAGAACAAAACAACAGGTCGCGCGCCTTGCAGTGGTACCAGAAGGTCGAACAAGGTGACCACTGGATCGAAGTGCAGATCCGCATCGCCCGGTTGGAAGCGCAGGGGGATGATGTCGATGCTGCCCGCGAGCGCCTGCGTAAACTACGCCTTGGGCACCCTGCTCAGGCGCAACGCCTGTTTCTGGTGGAAGGGGATATTCTGATACAGCTCGGAAGGTACCAGCAAGCCTACACCTTATACAGCCAGTACCTGGAAACACAGCCGGACGACTCCGAAATTCTTTACGCTCGAGCGCTCACCGCCGAAAAGCTTGATCGGCTTGATGAAGCTGAGCGTGATTTTCGCAAGGTATTGCAGCAGGATCCGGAGAATACCCGGACTTTGAATGCCCTGGGTTATACGCTCGCCGATCGTACCGAGCGTTACGAAGAGGCTCTGGTCTACGTGCAAAAGGCGTTCACCCAGACGCCCGACGACCCAGCCGTAATCGATAGCATGGGTTGGGTGTTGTATCGTCTGGGGCGTTTGCAGGAAGCACGTGATTACCTGCAGAAAGCCTATGACATGACCGGGGACAGTGAAATTGGTGCACACCTGGGTGAGGTCATGTGGACGATGGGTGACAAGGACGCCGCGCGCGCCGTCTGGGATAAGGCGCGCAGGGATTCGCCCGACAACGCTGTTCTGGAAGAGGCGCTCAGGCGCTTTTCACCCTGATTCCGTCTATCGCGGATTTTAATGACGTTTGCAGTATTCACGCGCTGGGTCTGGCTGGCCGGCCTTCTTGTCCTGAGCGGTTGCGCTACCCGTCCACCGGTTTCCCCGGCGGATTCAGAGGCAAACTGGCTGGCTCACCAGGCGGCACTTGAAACTCTGACCCATTGGCGGGTCCAGGGGCGGATTGCCGTGCGTACTGACAGCGAGGGTTGGAGTGCCAATTTTGACTGGAAACAACAGGGCGAGGATTACCGGATTCGTGTGCGTGGCCCGTTCGGGCAAGGGGCGGTGGAATTGCACGGCAATGGTCGGGGGGTGTGGCTGAAGCGCGCCGATCAGTCACCCGTTTTTGCACTGAATCCCGAGGCGCTGCTCGAGCAGGAAACCGGCTGGCAGCTGCCGGTGGCAGGTCTCAGCTCCTGGCTGCGTGGTCTGCCGGTACCGGGCGGGCAGCCGGATATTGCCTGGGATGCGCAAGGCCGTTTGCTGCAAATCGATCAGAATGGCTGGCAGATCAGTTACAATCGCTACCTGGCACAGGGTGATTTGCAGTTGCCGGAGAAGTTGCGGATGCAGCGTGATTCCCTGCAGGTGAAATTCATCATCGATGGCTGGCAGACATCGTGACCGGGGTCTTCCCGGAGCGACCCTGGCCTGCACCCGCCAAGCTTAATCTTTTCCTGCACGTTACCGGACAGCGCGCGGATGGTTACCATGAATTGCAGACGGCTTTTCAATTTCTCGATGTGGGTGACGTGCTGTGGTTCGAGGTGACCAGTGGCGGTGGAGTCGAACTCGAGTGCGGTTTGCCGGGTATTCCTGCCGGGCAGAATTTGATTATTCGTGCAGCACGCTTTCTGGCTGATCACACCGGCTGTCGTCAGGGAGCGCGGATAGGTGTTGATAAGCGCTTACCTGTGGGCGGTGGGCTAGGTGGTGGCAGTTCGGATGCGGCAACCACGCTGGTGGCGCTGAATGCCCTGTGGGGGCTGGGGCTGGGTGTCGATGAGTTGGCCGAGCTGGGCTTGCAGTTGGGCGCGGACGTACCGGTGTTTGTTCACGGGGCAGCGGCCTGGGCGGAGGGTGTGGGCGAGAAACTGACGCGGCTCCCGCGTCTCGCCGAGCCCTGGTACCTGGTCGTGCATCCTGCGGTAAGCGTATCAACCATCGAGATTTTTTCCGATTCACAATTGACACGCAACGCGCACCCCATCAAAATACCCGCCTTTCTCGCAGGTGCAGGGGTTAACTGCCTCGAACCGGTGGTTGTGCGACGCTATCCGGAAGTTGGCAAGGCACTGAATTGGCTTTCAAAAAACCGGCCGGCGCGTATGACTGGAAGTGGTGCCTGTGTGTTTGCTCCGTGTAAAGATCGTCACCAGGCGGAATCCATTCTGAAGCAGTTGCCAGTCCCCTGGACGGGATTCGTGGCTCGCGGCTGTAACCGTTCCCCATTGCTGGAGAGGCTGGAACAGTTGCACATATAGGGTTTTATTGGGGCGTCGCCAAGCGGTAAGGCACTGGGTTTTGATCTCAGTATGCGCAGGTTCGAATCCTGCCGCCCCAGCCAAAGTTAAACAAGGTTGCGTTATCACCGGGCTGAACGAGTCAGTCGAGGTGATACAGGCGGCAGGGTTCGAACCTAAAGGTTCGACAAATCCGCGTAGCGGATTTGAACGGCGAAGCCGGCCCCGACGGGGTGAAGGGCGTAAGCCCTGAATAATCCTGCCGCCCCAGCCAAAGTTAAACAAGGTTGCGTTAGCACCGGGCCGGTTTTGCCCGGCCAACAATGGGTAGCAATTGCATGAAAGGCATTCCTCCGTCGGACGCAGACCATCCCCTGATGGTGTTTTCGGGTAATGCCAACCCGCCATTGGCGCAGTCGATCGCCAACCACTTGCGCATGAACCTGGGCAAGGCGATTGTCAGCGAGTTCAGTGATGGCGAGATTATGGTCGAGATCATGGAAAATGTTCGTGGTCGAGACATTTTCGTGGTGCAACCTACCTGTGCGCCGACCCATAACAATTTGATGGAATTGCTGGTCATGGTGGATGCCCTGCGTCGCTCCTCGGCGGCCCGTATCACCACGGTGATTCCTTATTTCGGTTACGCGCGCCAGGATCGGCGTCCGCGCTCGGCCCGCGTGCCGATTACCGCCAAGGTCGTTGCGCAGATGATTGGTAACGTTGGTGCGGACCGGGTCTTGACGGTGGATCTGCACGCCGATCAGATACAGGGCTTTTTTGATGTGCCGGTCGACAATGTCTACGCCTCGCCGATTCTGCTGGGTGATGTCTGGCGCCAGAAGTATCCGAATCTTATCGTGGTATCGCCGGATGTCGGTGGTGTGGTCAGGGCACGGGCGTTGGCCAAACGCCTGGACGATGCGGATCTTGCTATCATCGACAAGCGCCGGCCGAAAGCCAATGTGGCCAAGGTCATGAATATCATCGGTGAAGTTGAGGGGCGCAGCTGTGTTTTGGTGGACGACCTGGTTGATACCGCCGGCACTTTGTGTCAGGCCGCCAAAGCGCTGAAGGATCATGGCGCTGAACGTGTCGTGGCGTATTGTACTCATCCGGTACTGTCGGGTGATGCCATCAAGAACATAGCTGACTCGGTACTCGACGAGCTGGTGGTGACAGATAGTATTCCCTTGCGTCCGGATGCACAGGCCTGTCCGCGTATCCGGCAATTGAGCGTCGCCGAAATGCTGGCCGAAGCGATACGCCGTATCAGTCAGGAAGAGTCCGTCAGTTCGATGTTTATGGATTAAGGTTTCGGGTTTGGCACGCTGGGTGCCGAACCTTGTGGTCTCCTCTGGTCGCGGAGGAGTGGTTTATACAAACTGGAGTAAGTGGTATGTCAATTTTTGAACTCGAAGCCGAGTCACGCTCAGACATGGGGAAAGGTGCGAGCCGCCGCCTGCGTCGTGACGGCAAAGTGCCCGCTGTCATTTATGGCGGCGGAGAGGCCCCGCATTCTATTACGCTGGTACACAGCGAAATTCAAAAACGTCTGCATCACGAGGCTTTCTATTCACACGTTCTGACGGTCAACGTCGGCGGTAAGGCCAATAAGGCTATATTGCGTGATATGCAGCGCCACCCGGCAAAGGCGATTATCATGCACATGGACTTCCAGCGCGTTGCTGAGGGCAAGCCGATTCGTGTACACGTGCCGTTACATTTTATCGGTGAAGATGTGGCGCCTGGCGCCAAGGCCGGCGGGCTGATCACCCACGAACTCATCGAAGTGGCGCTGGATGTGTTACCCCGGCATTTACCGGAATTCATCGAAGTGGATGTTTCCGGTCTCGATGTGGGTGAATCACTGCACCTGTCGGATCTCCCGCTGCCGGAAAGCGGCAGCCTGGTTGAGCTGGCCCGTGGTGAAGGACACGATTTGCCTGTCGTATCTATCCATGTACGTCGCGGTGGTGGTGAGACTGAAGAGGGTGAAGCGGCCGAAGGCGGTGAAGCAGCCGCTGAAGACGAAAGCTGATCCTGCTGGCCGGTGCCGGCTATTCAGCTCATCGTCGGACTGGGCAACCCCGGTTCGGAATACGAACCAACCCGGCATAACGCCGGGTTTTGGTTTGCAGATGAACTGGTGCGGCGTTGCCGGCAGAGTTTCCGTTCCGAACAGAGATTCCACAGCGAAGTCGCGCGCTGCCTGCTGGACGGCAACGAGTGCCGCCTGCAGAAACCAATGACTTTTATGAACCGCAGCGGCCAGGCAGTCGGTTCCCTGGCGCGGTTTTTTAAAATCCCGCTGCAGCAGATCCTGGTTGTTCACGATGAGCTGGATCTGCCACCCGGAACCATCAGGCTGAAAAAGGGCGGTGGCCATGGTGGCCATAACGGTTTGCGTGATCTGATCAGTCATCTGGGCAGTAAGGATTTCTACCGTTTGCGTGTCGGTATCGGTCATCCCGGGCACCGGGATCAGGTCGTGGACTACGTGCTCCGAAAACCCTCAAAGGAAGATCGCTGTCAGATAGATGACGCTATTTATGAGGCGCTGAACGTGGTGCCGGATGTGCTTGAAGGGAATTTTGAGCTCGCCATGAATTCACTGCACGTTCGGAAATAGGCCACGATTATGCACTATTTGGATTAAGACATTATGGGATTTAAATGCGGAATTGTTGGTTTGCCGAATGTCGGCAAGTCCACCCTGTTCAACGCCCTCACCAAGGCCGGGATTCAGGCTGAGAACTATCCTTTCTGTACCATAGATCCCAACGTTGGTGTCGTACCGGTTCCCGATCCGAGACTGGCTGCACTGGCGGCGATTGTCAATCCACAGAGGGTGTTACCCACCACCATGGAATTTGTGGACATCGCCGGACTGGTTGCCGGTGCCTCCAAGGGGGAGGGGCTGGGTAACAAGTTCCTCGCCAATATCCGCGAGACCGACGCCATTGTGCATGTCGTGCGCTGTTTCCAGGACGATAACGTGGTACACGTTGAGGGCAAGATAGATCCGCTGTCGGATATCGAGGTCGTCAATACCGAACTGGCGCTGGCCGATCTGGAGACTGTGGAAAAAGCCATACACCGGGCCGGTAAAGTTGCCAAAAGCGGTGACAAGGCCGCCAGGTCCAGGCTGGTTGTCCTTGAACAGCTCAGGACCCACCTCGACGAGGGGCACATGGCACGTGCCATGGATCTGGGCGATGACGCCCGGGCAGAGCTGTATGACCTTCATCTGCTGACCATCAAACCCACCATGTATATCGCCAATGTTGCCGAAGATGGATTCCGCAACAACCCCCAGCTCGACGCCGTGCGTGAACTGGCGGAAGGGGAGGCTGCTGTCGTGGTGCCCGTATGTGCAGCCATCGAGGCCGAGCTGCTTGAGCTGGACGAGGAAGACCAGCGCGCCTTTCTGCACGAGCTGGGACTCGAGGAACCCGGCCTGAACCGGGTAATCCGTGCCGGCTATCTCCTGCTCGGGCTGCATACCTATTTTACCGCCGGGGTGAAGGAAGTCCGCGCCTGGACGGTACGCATCGGTGCTACCGCGCCACAGGCGGCCGGGGTTATCCACACAGATTTCGAGAAAGGTTTTATCCGGGCGGAAGTGACATCCTTCGATGACTTTACCGCCTGTAAAGGCGAACAGGGTGCCAGGGAGGCCGGAAAACTGCGTCTGGAAGGCAAAGACTATGTCGTGCAGGACGGTGATGTTATGCACTTCCGCTTCAACGTCTAACTGGACAGCAGGCCGTTAAATTTCTACAATTCCGCCTCTTTGCGCGGCCGAACCGGGGCCGCGCCCGAACAATGGCAAGGTAGCTCAGTTGGTTAGAGCACAGCACTCATAATGCTGGGGTCGGCGGTTCGAGCCCGCCCCTTGCTACCAAATATTTCCTTATCTATCAATGTGTCACGTTCACCTGGAT
>Ga0209273_10002184_pt1 | contig 15436 bp, 8 predicted proteins | sample tdAd471_FD_187126 | JGI IMG/M metagenome (GOLD analysis project Ga0209273, IMG submission 187126) | Marine sediment microbial communities from the Atlantic coast under amendment with organic carbon and nitrate - tdAd47.1 (SPAdes)... | ecosystem: Environmental > Aquatic > Marine > Coastal >...
TATCAGGTCGGGATCGAGTTCCGATTCGGTCGGGAACGGGCCAATGCCGAGCAGGCCGTTCTCGGATTGGAGCCAGACATCGATACCATCGGGGATGTGATTGGCGACGAGGGTGGGGATCCCGATGCCGAGATTCACGATGAAGCCGTCTTCGAGCTCCTGCGCGGCGCGGATGGCGAGCTGGTTGCGGTCGAGCGGCATCGGTGGTCCTCCGGCTGAGTGGGCGAGGGCGTCATCGTACTCCGACATCGGAGGGGCCGACAATGGCGGGGTCTCCGGCCGGGGCAACTCTGTACAGCGGTCGGGGCGGGGTCGTCGATAGAGGAGGCATGAGTCCCATGGGAACACAAGCGAGGTACGACTCGCGACGGCTCGGTTTCTCGCCAGACCGCGGTGCGGATGTGGCCAAGCGGGCGCGAAGCCTGATCGACTGCATCGAGGTGCTCCACCCGTTCGCGGAGGCCCTGGGCATCTCCCTAGAGGCCGAGTCTTACATGGAGCACGCAGAGCGGCTGGCCCAGGACTTCACGCTCCCGGACTGGCCTCAGGGACGGATCAACCTTGTCGAAGCAGCGGTGCTCGACCTGTTCGTGCGCGCGATCCGGCCCGAGATTGTGGTGGAAGTTGGGGTGGCGTCGGGAGTGTCGAGCGCAGCGCTGCTCAGCGCGCTCTCGACGATCGGGGCCAGCGACGGGCCGCGTTTACACAGTTACGACATCATGACCCGCTGCTACTTCGACGAGAGCCGCGCGGTCGGTGAGGCGGTGCAGGAGATGGTGGCTCGCCTGGCCGGCGACCAACTGCTCAAGCGAGGCGGCGCGAGAACAGCAGGGGAGCAGTTGCCGAACGCAAGCGTTCGGCTGGCATTCATCGACGCGAACCACGGCCATCCCGCCCCCGTTGCGGACCTGATCGATCTGGGGCCCTGTCTCGCGCCGGGAGCGTGGGTCCTGCTGCACGACATCCGCCTCAGCCGCGCGATGCTCGAGCGAGACCCCGCGAGCGAGCGCGCTGTCTACGGACCGGAGGTGCTTTTCGACTGCTGGCCCGGCGAGAAAGTCCGCGGCGTGCGGTTCAGTTCGAACATCGGCGCGATCCGGGTTGATCGGCCCGACGAACTGACGCCTGATCACCTCGCCGCGATCATCGATGAGCCGTGGGAGTCAATCGCCGATTCAGCACACGTGCGCCGGACGGTCGGCAGGGCGTAAGTCTCCGATCGCTCAGTCTCGTTCCAGCAGGAACACCGATGCCGAGAATGGCGGCAGGGCCATGCTCCCACGGATGCTGCGAAGCGGCTTCGTCCCGGCGTTCTGATCGTCGACGAGGACCGCCCATTGTCCGGTTCCGAGCGGTACAGACAGTTCGCGATTCGTGCCGTTGTAGATGACCTGCAGTTGATCACCGGTCGCTTCACAATCAAGCGTGAAAGAGATGACGGCGTCGGGCGTGCCCTCGGGGAATTCGCGCCAGAGGAGTGATTCGCGCACATCGGCTCGATCGCTGAGTCGCAAGACCGGATGGGCGGCGCGCAGTTCGATCAGGCCGCGGATGTAGTCGAAGATGTCGTGGTATTCACCCTTGCGCTGCCAGTCGAAGAGGTTGACCTCGTCACCGGCGTTGTACGAGTTGTGGTTGCCGCCCTTGGTTCGGGCGAAGTCCGCACCGCCGTGGATGAACGGGACGCCCTGGCTGGTCAGAACGATCGCGTGCGAGAGTTTCTGCATCGCGCGGCGCTGTTTGTCGGTGGCGTTCGGCTGCGTCAAGACGATCTTGTCCCAGAGCGTAAGGTTGTCGTGGGCGGATGCGTAGTTGATGGTTTCGGTAGGATCGTCGGTGAAGTCGTCGATCGCGCCCATCACACCTCGCCGGATGGAGCCGGTGTCGCCGGCGGGGCCCGTCGCGAAGCCCTGCGCGGTGCCGTCGAGGTCACCGCGGATCGCGTTGCGGAGGTGGTCGTTGAACACGGCGATCCCCATGCCGCGCTGAGCGCCCTTGGGGAAGTAGATCGGTCCGCCGCCGGTCCACGGTTCGCCGTAGATGGTGGCGTCGGGTCGCACGCTGCGGATGCGCTGCACCCACTCGCGGACCGAATCGGGCTGGTGCGTGCCGAGCAGGTCGAAGCGGTAGCCGTCGATGTTGTACTCGCGTGTCCAGTACTCGAGCGAGTCGGCGATGTACTTGCGGGCCATCGGGCGCTCGTCGGCGATGGAGTTGCCGACGCCCGCGTCGTTGCGGAGCGAGCCGTCGATCGTGGTGCGGAAGTAGTAATAGGGGACGGACTGGTCGAAGGGGGACAGTTCGTAGCTGGTCGAGGTGTGGTTGTAGACCACATCGAGGATTACACGGATGCCCGCTTCGTGGAGCCCGGCGATCGCGGCCTTGAGATCCCGCATGGCCTGCAGCGGATCGCCCGGATCGGTCGAGTAGTTGGACTCGGCCACATTGAACAGTGCGGTCCAGTAGCCCCAGTTGTACTGGTCGAGCGGCGCGGTGAAGTCCTGCACCGGGAGCAGGTGCACGGCGGTGACGCCGAGTTCTTCGAGGTGGTTCAGACCGGTCTGGACGGTCCGGCCGTCGACCTCGACGGAGCCGCGATGAGTCAGTCCGGCGTAGGTGCCTCGAAGGTCGGCGTCGAGCGACGGATCCGCGATGGAAAAATCGCGGACGTGGATCTCGTAGATCACCTCGTCGGTCGGGCTGGCGATCTGCGGCGGTTCGAATCGGTCCCAGTTGTCCGGATCGGTCCGATCCGGAGCGACGACCACAGATCGAAGGCTGTCCGTCGTGGCCGCCAGCGAGTGGATGTCGGCGGTAACCCGATCCACGCCGTACGACTTGAACCAGTACTGGTAGGTCATGCCGTGGAAATCGCCGGTGACCGCGGTCTCCCAGACGCCGTTGTTTTTTCGTTCAAGCGGAACGGCGAGGAACGGCAGTTTGGAGTCGGGCTTCTCGAACAGTAGCAGGTCGACCGAATCCGCGACCGGGCTCCAAGTGCGGAAGGTGGTGGACTCGGGGCTCCAGATCGGACCGAGTTCGGCATCGAGGGCGGTGAAGCGGTCCTCGGTGAGCACGTCGCGTGCGAAGACGGTCGTCGCATCCATATCGGGCGGGTTCAGACGGAGATGCCCGAGGTGTTCCTCGTCGACGGGGCTGCTGAGCCTCGCGGCATAGGTGACGCCGCGCGACGGGTTCGCGTCAGCCTCTTCGATTGAAACGATCTCGTACTCGACCGCCTCGCCGCGCCGGTTCTCCAGCACGGTTCGGCGCAATGTGCTCTCATCGAGCGCGGTGCTCGTGGTGAAGTGGATGAGATCGGAGGAGTCGAGGAACGCGCCGAAGATGCGGGCCGAAAGGTCGACGGACGCGGGGGTCAGGAAGACGCGCTCGTTGCCCGCGACGAGCCAGACTTCAGTCACGCCGCCGCGACTGATCCGTGCGAAGCGGTCGCGGTCGACATCTTTCGCTCTCCACTCTCCCTCCCGAACGATCATTCCGATCAGTGGGACTGACTCAGGGAGCACGAGCGTGGCGTAGCGGGAGAATTCGGTCTCGCCGGTGAAGTCGTACCGCTGACCGGCACCGCCGTCGGGCCATGCCCAGAGGTTCCAGTCGGCGTACTCGCCATCCGGCCGGTGGTAGTGCACGATCACGACGCTCTGGTCAGGATACTGCGAGGGGTCGATGCTGTCGGCGACTGAAACCGGCGCCGGCGCAGCCGTCGCGAGCGGGTTCAGCGAGAGCACGCAGCACGCCGCGAGCGTGATGGCGAATAGATTGGTCAGGCGTTGGCGCAGCGAGTCAAAAAGCACACATGCCTCCTTTTCAGGAGGCATGGTAGGTCAGTCGGTCCAATTGGTCAGCAGGCGATCTGAGTTATGGGCACGGTACGCCGAACGCGCCCAGCACGATGTTCAGGTCGAGCAGGTCGATCTGGTCATCGCCGTTGACATCTCCGACGACCCCGGACTGGCCGAAGTTCGCGAGCACCGCGTTGAGGTCGGCGAGATCGACCATGCCGTCACCGTCGGCATCGCCGAGGCAGGGCACATCGAGGCCGATCGTGGTGAACGTGGCAAGCTCTGGATTCCCGTAGCGGGTTGCGCCGCTCGGGCTGACGGCCTGGACCTGCCAGTAGTACGTGGTCGCCTCGTCGAGGTAGTTCGGCGGCAGGCTGATCTGGGTGTTCGAGGTCTCGAAGCCGTCTACGACGGCGCCGATGAAATCAGGGTTATCCGCGACCCAGATCGTGTAATACCAGACATTCTTGGCGCTCGCCCACTGCATCACGGGGTTGCGTTCGACGCTGTCCGAATCGGGTGCCGGGTGGAGCAAGTCGAATTCGCCGGGCGGCTGCGGCTCCCCCTCGCAGCAGACGCCGAGCGGGTTCGCCAGCGCGTTCTGGAGATCGGGCTGCAAGATCGAAGTGCCGTTGTTCGCACCGCCGCCGGAGTTGCATCCAGCGTGCGTGTGTATACCGATCGCGGCTCCAGTCGACTCCAGGATGACCGGGGACCCCGAATTTCCACCGGTCGTGTCCGTGCTGTAGGAGAGCCGCGTGCCCGAGTTCAACGCGAACGGGCCCACATGGGTCTTCTGGACCGAGTTCCACGTGCCCGGGACCGGCGGCGAAACCGTCCCGTAACCGGTGATGCGGATCTGCTGGCCGCTCACCGGCGGCGGCGACGCGAGCGTGAACACCTCGCCCTGCGCATCCGCCGGACGCAGGCCGGTATTGCTGTTGGGGAAGGCGCCAAAGTAGGCCCAGTCGTTGCCAATGCCCTGCCCGCCGTTGGACTGCATTGAGTTCTGATCGACCGGGTACTGGTCGTCGGGGTGCGGGTTGTTCCACGAACCGTTCGGGTTCGAGAGCGGGACGTTGAACTGCACGACCTGCGAGCCGTTTCCGGTGCAGTGGCCAGCGGTCAGGAAACAATTGTTGCAGTCGTCGATCATCCACGCGGTGCAGCCGATGGGAGCGAGGCGAGCGGCACGGGGGTCGTTCGAGAGCACGCGATCGTCGACGCTGCCGCAGATCGACCGCTGGACTTCCGCCGGCACGCCGGCATCGGGTCCGGCGATGAACTCGCTCATCCGAAGGGAGTTGATGCCCGAGGCGCCACGCGCCACGATCTCGATGAGTACCGTGTCGCCGTTGAAGTACGCCGACGAGTTCTGCCACTGCACGAGTTCGATCGGGTCGAGTTCCTGCACCGCGCCGTCGAGCAACGATGTCAGTCGGAGGACGCTGTGCGTGTCGGAGCCGGCGGCGCCCGCGAGCTGGACATCGTCGAAGTGGAGGCGGATCCACGCGGCGCCGGGTTCGTGCACGTGCGTCTCGAAGATGACGGTGCCGGCGTCGCGCCCTTCGGAGAACACGAAGCCGGAATCGATACGCGCGTCGACCGGCGTGCCTCCAGCCGGGGCGGGCAGGGCGTCCTGAGCGAGAGTAGCGGAAACTGCGGTCAATCCAGTCGCCACTGCGGCGATCAAACTCGTTATGCGCATCGTCGGATCCTCCGAGGTCTTCAAGCAAGGTACCTCGGTTCAGAGGCGGCGCAGGACGAAATCCGGACCAGAATCGGTTCGGGCAGGGGGTCGCGACAGGCGCATAGAAAACGCGGCCCCGCCTGAAGCCGGACCGCGCGTGCGTGGGTGAGACTCTTATCGGCCGGGGTTCAGCAGTTGGTGCCGAAGGCTCCGAGCACGATGTTCAGATCCTCGAGGTTGGTCACCCCGTCGCCGTTGGCGTCGCCGCCGGCGTCGGACCCGAAGGATCCGAGGACCAGGTTGAGGTCGGCCAGGTTGATCGAGCCGTCCCCGTTGATGTCGCCCTGGCAGGTCGCGCCGCACTCGATGAGCAGGTTGCCCGAGCCCTGGTTGCCGGGGCCGAATCCGCCGACGCGGATGATGTACTGCTCGCCCGCGACCACGTTCGCGGTGATCGTGCTGCGGTAGCCGCCGCCCGATGTTCCGCAGGTGTTGTTCGGGTCGTCGTCGTTGCAGTCAATCAGGAACGCGTCGGTCGGCGGGCAGGGCGCCCCGGGGGCGGAGTAGAGCACCAGATCGGTGTCGTAGTTCGCCGAGCCGCCGAGCTGCTCGCAGGTCGTGATGGTGAGCTCACTGGTGCACGGAGCCGTGAAGGTGTACCAGATGTCGCTGCCGGTCTGACCGCTGAATTTGCAGTCGGCGTGCGCGAGACCGTCGGTATTCGCACCGAGGGTTGAAAACGCCGTGATTCCGGTCGAGATCGGTAGTGCGTCGTCGCAGTTGTCGTTGGTTGGTGCGACCTTCACGAGCAGTTCGCCCGTGCCGGTGTTTCCTTCGACGTAGCCTCCGACGCGGATGAGGAACTGCTCTCCTGCCGAGACGCTGTACCGGATCGTGCTGCGGTAGCCACCGTCGAAGGTTCCGCAAGGGTTCTCGGTGTCGTCGTCGTTGCACGCGAGAAGGAGGGCGTCGCCCGGAGGGCACGCGCCGCCCGCAGCGTAGAGGACGAGATCGGTGTCGTAGTCGGCCGAGCCGCCCTCATCTTCGCAGGTACTGACGGTGAGTTCCCCGGCGTACGGGGCCGTGTACGTGAACCAGATGTCGTTGCCCGTCTGGCCGTTGTATTGGCAGCTGGCGTGTGCGATTCCATCGGTCGTCGCGTTGAGCGTGGAGAAGGCGGTCAGCGTCGAGTTGATCGCGACGGCGTCTTCGCAGTGATCATTGGCCGGCACGACCTCGATGAGCAACTGTCCGGAGCCCTCGTTGGAGTCGCTGAGGTTGTAGCCGCCGACGCGGATGAGGAACTGCTCACCGGCGGTGACGCTGGTGCGGATCGTGCTTCGGAATCCGCCGGAGCCTGTGCCGCACGGGTTGTCGGGGTCATCGTCGTTGCATGCAACGAGCGACGAGTCGTTCGGGGGACACGCGCCCCCGGCCGAGTAGAGCACGATGTCGGTGTCGTAGTCCGCGGATGCGCCGAGATCTTCGCACGTCGAGATGACCAGTTCGCCCGTCGCGCTCGCCGTGTAGGTGTACCAGATGTCGTTGCCTGTGATCTGGTTCGGACCACACGAGCTGTGGGCGAGGCCGTCGGTCGTGGCACCGACGGTTGAGAACGGGTTGAGCCCGTCGCTGACGGGGATCGCGTCCGCGCAGGCGTCGTTGTCAACGGGGTTGGAGAAGAAGTTGCAGCCGAATGCCGGGCCATCGCGGAACGCGATGATCTCCGGGCGGGTCTCGGTCGGATTGAAGGTATTCGCGCCGGTGATGAACGGGTTCATGGTGTACGGCGGGTCGCTGCACGAGCAGTGGTTGGCGTCCCAGTTGTGCCCGAGTTCATGCGCGACGAGATCCGTAATCGTCGAGAAGTTGCTCGAGAAGTTCGCTTCGGACAGACCGTACGCGAAGTTATCACTGCAGACGACGCCGACGTACGCGAGACCGATGGTCCCGCCGTCGAGGTTTTTGCCGGTGAAGAGGTGCGCGTGGCTGCGGAGCGAGGTCACGTTGTCGTTCCACCAGTCGCGGAACTCGACGAGCAGGTCGCCGGAATCGGTCGAGGTGTACGGATCGGAACCGTCGGAAGTACGGATGATGATTTCGGCGATCCGGTGGATAATGCCGACCTCGTCTTTGTACTGGACGTTTACCGTGTTCACCACGGCTTCCATCCTGGCCTGGGTCAGACTGAAACTGTTGAATTCAGAGTAGTACTCGAAGTCCGCGTCGAGACCGAGGCGTGAGGTAAAGGTGAGTCCCCCGCGAGCGAGCTGCGGGTCACCCTGCTGGTCGGCGTGCGGATGGGGCTGGGGCGGAAGCACGCCGCCGCCACAGATGGAGTTGTGCCCGAGAACGTTGTCCGCATCGAAAATGCCGTACAGATCGTTCGGAGCACCGAACATCCGATCGGCGAGGGATCCGAACCAGAGCTCGGTGCCGTCTTCCAGTTTCATCATGCCTTCGAGCCGCCCGGCGAGCACCGAGACCGCCACGACCGAACCCGGCTGGCCAGCGATCTGACCGCGATAGGTCGTGATGGGCCCGGGATCGACGGCGCGGAGCACACCGTCGGCGCCGTGCTCACGCACGACGATGTCGTCGGTCCGCACTGAGTGGGGCCGGACCACGATCTCATACGACATGCCTTGGTAGGGAATATCCTGGCGGATCTGGGCTTCCAGGTCGAAGAGCCGGTCCATCCGGAAGGTCTCGATCTGGCTGACCTCGAACGCCGCGGCGGCCTGAGCGTTCAGCATCGTCTTGCCGCGCTGGTCATTCATTTCTTTGGATTGGGCCAGAGCCGATCCGGCGCCAACGACGATCGCGGCGGTCGCGGATGCGACGGCTACAAACTTGGGCATTCGCCCGATAAAACGACACATATCTCGTGTTCCTCCTCACAGGTGATCGAAAGGGCGGTTCCGCGCTCCACGCGATGCAGCGCCCAGATTCACAACACTCCGCGTCAAGAGTGACGCTGCTGCGCCGATAATCCAAGCCGAATCTTTGGTTTTTTTGGAAACAGGGCGTTCCCGGCACTCAATGCTGACGCTCTGCGCGGCTTGAATACCGGAACCCCGCCCCTTGCCGCGTCCGGGCTTCTGGTATATTGCCTGACCCGTCCCACCGGGCGAGCGGGCGTATAGCTCAGCTGGCTAGAGCGCTGTGTTCACACCGCAGAGGTCACTGGTTCGAGTCCAGTTACGCCCATTTTCCACCGAATCGCCGGCTTCAGACCGGCGATTTGGCTTTTTGGGCGGTCCCCGGCTTCGGGTCGTCCGCTCCGGGCAGGCCCAGCCAGGTGATCTCGTCGCCGACTTCGCAGGCCTCGCGATCGTCGTGGGTCACCATGAGGGTTCCGACCCCGCTCAAGCGGAGCAAAGCGAGCAGTTCTTCACGCAGGTCCCTGCGCAGCCCGGTATCAAGCGAACTAAAGGGCTCATCGAGGAGCATCACATCCGGGCGGCTCGCCAACGCTCGGGCGATCGCGACGCGCTGCTGCTGTCCGCCGCTGAGCGTATGAGGCATGCGCGAGGCGTAGTCCGCCAGACCGACCCGGCAGAGCAACTCGTCGGCGGCGTCGCGGCGCTGCGATCGCGGCGTGGAACGCATCCCGAATGTGACATTGCGTCGGACGCTCATATTCGGGAACAGTGCCAGATCCTGAAAGACCAGCCCGACCCGGCGGCGTTCCGGCGGGATGTTCGTACCCGCGTCGAACACCGCCCGGTCCCGGAAACGGATGACACCGGCAGCGGGTCGCTCGAGTCCGCTGATCAGTCGGAGCAGGGTCGATTTGCCGCAACCGGATGGCCCGAGCAGGCAGTGGACCGAGCAGCAGCGGACCTTAAGGTTGAAGCCATCGAAAACGGGGTCGTGTCCCGGGTAAGCGAACCGCAGACCGCTCACGGCAAGAGCGAGGTCCGACGATGTGGCGACGGCGCGCATCAAATCGCCCTCCGGTCTGAAGGCTCGGGATCAAGGACTCTATGGAGCAGCACGACCGGCAGCAGCCCGAGGACGATGATCGCGAGTGCGCCGGTCGAGGCCTCTGGCAGGCGTTCGTCGGAGGCTAGTTGATAGACGCGAACCGCCAGCGTGTCGAAGTTGAACGGGCGCAGCATGAGCGTGGCGGGCAGTTCCTTGATGACGTCCACGAAGACAAGCATGCCCGCGGTCAGGATGCTCAGTTTCATCATGGGCAGGTGGACCGAGAGCAGAGTGCGCAGTGATCCTGCGCCGAGCGTGCGCGAGGCGTCGTCCATCTTCGCAGGTGCGCGGTCAAAAGCACCCTGAAGGGTTGTCACGCCGATCGCCAGGAAACGGGTCTGGTAGCCGATCAGCACGGCAACGATGCTTCCGCTGAGCACGAGCCCGAGGGGCGGGGCACCAGGCAGCAGCGCGCTCTGGGCATCGTTCAGGCGATGATCGACCCAGCCGAGCACGCCCAGAAGCCCGATGGCTATGACCGGTCCGGGCAGGGCGTAGCCCGAACGACAGACTTCGCGCACCACGGTGCCGCATCGCCCGCGATGGAGGCGTGAGGCGTAGGTGACGCAGACCGCGAGGACGACGCTGATCGCGGCGGCGATGATCCCGAGGAGCAGGGTGTTTCGGATCAGGGGCGGGAACAACTCGCCCGCTCTCGCGTCGCCGGCGAGGACCGACAGATACACGAACCGTCCGACCGGGAGCAGCAGCCCGATCGTGAGCGGAAAGACGCAGAACACGGTGGCGAGTGCGCCCCGTGTCCCGGAGAGCCGGACGCGGCGCGGCGCGATGTGCTTCGCGGTACTGCGATTGAATCTGGCTTTGCGGCGTGTGAGCAGTTCCGCGACGAGCAGCACGAATACAACCGTGAGGGCGACCGACGAGAGTTGGGCAGCCGCGTCGAGCGAGCCGAGGCCCAACCATGTGCGATAGATGCCGGTCGCCAGCGTGTCCACGGCGCAGTGTTCCACCGCGCCGAAGTCGGCGACGCACTCCATCATGACCAGCGCGAGCGAGCCGATGAGCGCGGGGCGGGCGACGGGCAGGCCGACGCGCATCGCCGTTCGAACCGGTCCGCACCCGAGTGTCCGGGAGGCGTCGAGCAGGCCCTGCGACTGCTCGCCGAACGCGGCCCGTGCGCCAAAGAACACGTAGGGGTACAGGCTGAACCCGAGGATGACGATCGCACCCGGGAGCGAGCGGATCTCCGGGAACCAATAGTCACCGGCCGTCCAGCCGGTAAGTTCGCGAAGGAAAGACTGGACGGGGCCGCTGAACTGTAGGAGGTCGGTCAGCGCGTATGCCGCGAGATAGGCCGGGACGGCGAGCGGGAGCAGCAGCGCCCAAGACAGGGTTCGGCGTCCCGGGAAATCGTACATCGTGACGAGCCACGCCGCGGGGATGCCGAGCACCGCGGCGATTACGCACACGCCCGCAGCGAGTAGCAGCGTATTGGCGAGATAGTCCGGAAGGCGCGTGCTGGCAAGGTGTGCCCAGACGCCGCCGGTTTCCGCGCCGATGCTCGCGAGCACGCCCGCCACCGGGACCGCGACGACGCACGCGACCAAGAGGCTCGCCGAGAGCCACCATCTATCAATGCCTCGGGCGCGTATCACCGGGTGTGTTTCGCCTGCGGGTTCAGCGCGTGACCGGGTCCGGGGTGAGCCGACGAGGGTGCATCGCGCGGGGAGATCATCGCCAGCCGACGCGATCCATGATCATGACCGCTTCGCGGTTGTACACGCCGAGGTCCGTCGCGTTGACCGAGTCAGAGCGGAACGGGCCGAGTTCGCTGAGCACCGAGGTGATCGAAACATCCTCGACGACCGGGTACTCCTGATTGCCGCCGGCGAACACCTTCTGGGCCTCTTCGCTGGCCAGAAACTCGATGAAACGGACGGCGTTCTCCCGGTTGGGGGCGCTACGGACCACGCCCGCTCCCGAGATGTTCACATGCGTTCCACGCTCGTCCTGGTTCGGGAAGATGATGCGGACCTTGGACGCGGCTTCCTGCTCCTGAGGCGTGCCGGTGAGCATGCGAGCGTAGTAGTAGTGGTTCACGATGGCGACATCGCCCTCGCCCGCAGCGACGGCGGCGATCTGGTCGCGATCGCCGCCCTGCGGGCGCCGCGCGAAGTTCTCGACCAGAGCCCCGCACCAAGCCTGAGCCGCTTCGGGGCCGTCGGTGGCGATCATCGAGGCGACCATCGACTGGTTGTAGATATTCGAGGAACTGCGGACCAGCACGCGCCCCTTCCAGTCAGGCTTGGTCAGGTCCTCGTAGTTGAGCTGCGTGACCGAGTCGTCGACCCGCTCACGCGAAACCGCCAGCACGCGGGCCCGCTTGCTGAGACCGAACCACAGGCCGTCGGGGTGACGGAGCGTCGCGGGCACCCGAGCCTCGAGGTCGGTGGATTCGATGGGCTGGAACACGCCCTCTTCGACCGCCTTGTGCAGGCGGCCCGCGTCAACGGTGATCAGAACATCGGCCGGGCTGAACTCGCCCTCACGCTTCAAGCGGGCGAGCAGTTCATCGGACTTGCCCTCGATGACGCGGACCTGGATGCCGGTCTGCTCGGTGAACCGCTTATACAGCTCATCGTCGGTGTCGTAATGACGGGCTGAGTAGACGTTCACCACGGGCTGCTGTTCGGCGGTGACCGCGGTGGCGGCCTGCCCGAGCCCGAGAGCAATAAGAACAAATGCGGCAAAGGGGCGATGCATGACGGTTTTCCTGTAATTGAGACTCAGTCGCAGCGTGTCAGGATAGGAAAGAAAAACGCACGCGTCAAAGCGTGCGTCGTTTCATCCCGCTCGCTCTCTCGAGCAACTGCCGAGATCAGTCTTCGAGGGTGATCGTCGTCGAGATGTCGCGGGCCTTCTCGGCCGAGTAGGACACCTCCAGCTCGGTACCGGCCGGTGCCCCCACGACCACCCGGAACATCGTGGCGTCCTTGCCGCCGATGCCTCGGTTGTTGAGCAGGCGGCTCTGATCCTGGCCGGCCGGGTTGCCCCGGTTGATCTGCTTGTCGCGCCAGGACCCGACGGTGCCGGACGTAATGACCTCGGCTCCTGCGACCATCAGGACATCGGGCTGACCGATGCCTCGGTTCGCAGCCTGCGCGGTCCGGGTGGGGATGACCCGATCGTTGCGGATCTCAAATGTGACCGACCACAGGTCCCCGTCGAGTTTCTCGACGCGGGTCTCGCCGAAGCGGAGCTCGGCCATCTCGCTGGCGTGGTAGGTAGTAAACGCGAAATTGCGATGGCACTCCTCTTCGAGCATGAAGGTGGGAGTGCTGCGGGCCGACCACTTGTTCGGACCGCCGATCAGGACAGTGCCGTACTCGGGGTGGTCGTACTCGGTGTAGTCGGTGAACAGGTCGCCGAATGCGAGCTTGTCCCGCCACAGCCACTGCTGCTCATCGTTGGGACGGCGCACGTCGCGCTGGAAGTACTTCTCGGTGGTCCACAGTTCGTTCGTGAAACTGACAATGCCGAGCGTCTCGGCGGTCCAGTTCACGAAGCCGCCGTGCACCGTATAGAGGTCCTCGTAGATAATGAGGTAGCGGTAGTAGGGGATCATCTCCTCGCCGGTACGCGCGAGTTCGTCGTAGACCGCGAGATCGGCGCGCGGGTACATGTCGGCCCGGGTCGGGCTGCCGGGCCCTCGCAGGATCATGCCGCCGGTGTTGTGGTAGGACTGGGCGGCGGCGATGTTCGGGCGTGAGAGGATGAAGTCCGCGATCGACTTCGTTTCCGGGTTCTGGAGCGCGTACTCGCCCGCGCCACGCTGGACGTAATTCGGTTGCCAGCCACCGGGCCAGTTCCGGTTCATGTCGTCGCCACCAGGCCCGTCCTCGTTGATGCGTCCGTCGCCATCGAGGTCGGTGCCCTCCGAGCCGAGGTAGGTCCAGCCACCTTCCTCGTCGGGACCGACGCGCTCGAAGATGCGCGGATCGCGCTCGTTGCGCCGCCAGCGTCCGCCGGGTTCCTGCATCCACATCGCCGTGATGGAACCGTCACCGTCGAGGTCGTTGGGAGGGTCCTCGTCGTACAGCCCATCGCGATCGCTGTCGATCGGTCGCTTGTTCGCGCGCGACGAGTTCGGCGTGCTCGGCTCTTCGAACCAATAGACGCGCGAGTCCGGATTCACCACCGGCAGGATGTAGAACGCCGTGCGGTCCATGATCTCAGTCAGCATCTCGTTGCTGCCGTAGCTCTTGGTGAGGTACCAGATCGTGTACAGGCAGACTTCCGACGCCTGAATCTCGTTGGCGTGGATGCTGCCGTCGATCCACATGGCCGGTTTGTCGGTATCGGCGCCGGTCTCGGGATTGTTGATGGTCACGAGCACCATATCGCGCCCTTCCTGCGACTTACCGATGACTTCGGTGGTCACGAGGTCGGGGTATTCGCGCTCGAAGGCGTACATGAAATCGACGAGCTGCTCGAACGAGTAGTAGCGGTTGAAAGCGATGTCGACCTTCGACTCGGTGTGCGCCTGCGCGAGCGTCAGAGACGGGGTCGAACAGATCGCGGCCGACGAGATCAGCGCTGCGGTGATGAGGCGATGCATGGATCAGTTCCCCTCCGAGAGGTCGATCGAAACCGAGCGTTCGCCCGATTCGGGAATCGTGATGGTGATATCAAGAGTCGGGTCGCTGCTGCGCACGGTCCACACCAGATCAACCTGCTGACCCGGTTCCAGTCGGTCGATGCGCTCGATCGGATCACCGACGAGCACGAGATCGTGAGCGATCTGCGGCCGGATGAGAATCGGCGGCCAGCGCCGGGTCTTCTCGGAGATCGCCGGGCGCGACGGGAGCGCACCGGTGTTCGAGATGCGCATCGCGACCTCGTACACGCCGCTCCCGAGTGATTTGACCGTCGGCTCGCCGACTTCGATCGCCGGGAACATGCCGAGCAACGACGCGATGAAGTCGACCTGTGCGTCGGCGATGGTTTCGATCCGGTCCGCCGGAGCGTTGAGGCGGAAGCCGGGGACGAAGCCGCCGATCTCTACCTCGCCGAACTGCGGATGGTCGAATGTCTCCCAATCGACGAAGCCCTCGCCACGCTCGTCGGCGTAGGCGATCCACAATGCGTTGATATCCGACGACCGCTTGCGGGGCGACGAGGCCGGGGCCTCCGGGGCCGCGGCATCGGCCTGCGGGTCGGGCTGGCCCGATGCGATCGCCATGATCCGAGCCTGAGTTTCGGCGGGCATGGCGTTGAACTCCTTCATGAGTTCTTCCTGCTCCTCCGCGCTGCCGCTTTCGTAGATCCGGATCATCTCCTGAATCTCGGCCATCGTGGGACCGGCGGGCGTCTCCGCGTCTTCGGCTTCGCCGGCGTTGTCCGTCGCGGGTGCCGGCGCTTCGGTGTCATCCGAATCAGAATCGGGCACCGACCAGAGCGGCGTGCTGAAGGAGTACAGGCCGAGGTGCGCGTAGGACCAGCCGTGGAAGGAGCCCTCGTTCGAGCGTCCCTCGGCCTTCTCCAAGCCGGTCGCCTCCACGAATGCCTCGGTGACCTGCTCGTACGCCCGCTTGTCGTCGGACTCGATGCCCAGCGGCACCCGACGGGTGTCGTCGTACTTCCCGTCGGCGGGGATGCTGCTGAGTGTGTCGTGCGGGCCGTAGGCCAGGACAGCGACGAGGTTCGGACGGGTGAGCATCCAGTCGGCGAGCGCTCTCGCCCCGGGGTCTTCCAGCGGGTAGTCGCCGGTCACCGCGTCGAACTCATCCCAAAGGTAGGGGAAGTGCCGGGAGAGATCGATGCCGCCTTCGGGATCCTCGGCGACCGAGCCGTCGTTGTCGTCGTCCAGACCTTCGGTCATGACGGCGAAGACGGGCGTCTCTCCCTTGCTGCGATCCGCCGGGCGCATCAGGCGCGGGTCGCCCTCGTGCTCGACGTGGGTCGCGACGAGCCCGGAACCGGGAGCCGGGTT
>Ga0209273_10002185_pt1 | contig 15434 bp, 17 predicted proteins | sample tdAd471_FD_187126 | JGI IMG/M metagenome (GOLD analysis project Ga0209273, IMG submission 187126) | Marine sediment microbial communities from the Atlantic coast under amendment with organic carbon and nitrate - tdAd47.1 (SPAdes)... | ecosystem: Environmental > Aquatic > Marine > Coastal >...
GACATCAATGCCTCTTCGATAACCAGGCCGCGCGTAACGAAGCACGTCCCGGCCGGCTCTCTCGTTCCTCTAATAGAGGATCGCGGAGCGAAGCCAGGACAACGTAGACCGGTCCGACTGTTTCACCGTTCCCCGGGCGCGATCACCTTCCAGGGAACAACCCGCCAGGGAGGCCGCCGACCCCAATCGGCAGCCTCCCTGGCACGCCTGACACGTCGCTTTCCGACCAGGAGAAGATTAATCGTCAAGGAATCAACAACTTCGGCCTACTCCAGGCTCAGACCAGAAAAAACAAGGTGACCTGACAGTCGCACAAACGTTGAAGACAAGAGGCTTACGCCCGAGACCCGAGTCGATACATGACACGCCTCGCAGAGGCGCCCCATTAGAATCAACAGCTTAGAAGAACAGTACCGTCATGACCATGACAGATTCCTGCCGATTTGTCAGGCCGGCAAAAGCCAGGCACGTCGGGCGGCTAGTTCGCTCGCCCTTGATAACTGCCGTCCACCGTCGAGACCTTGATCTTCTCGCCCTCTTTGATGAACCCGGGCACCTGAACCACCAGGCCGGTCTCCGTCTTGGCGGGCTTGGTCACGTTCGTCACCGTCGCGCCCTTGATCGCCGGCTCCGTCTCAATGACTTCCAAATCCAGCGAGGCCGGGAGGTCGATCGTAAACGGCGATTCTCCATACCACTGCACGAGGACGTCCGTATTGGGAATCAGATAGTTGATCTGATCGCCAAGCTGTTCCTTCGAGATCGAGGTCTGCTCGTAGCTCTCGTTGTCCATGAACCAGAGCTGATCACCTTCCTCATAGAGGTACTGCATCTGCTTCGGCGTCAGACTGATCCGCTCCACCGAATCGTCGGAGGCGAACTTGAAATCGGTCACCGATCCTTTCGCGTGGCTGCGCAGCTTGACTTGGACGAAGCCCCGCCCTTTGCCGGGCGTCCGATGCTCAGTCTTGAATACGGTAAATAGCTCGCCGCGAAACTTGACCAGCATTCCGGCGCGCAACTGTGTCGCTATAACGTCCACGTTAGATTCCTGTTTTGGGGAAGGCTGCCCGCCGGACGGCGAGCGCCTGCCCGACGAGTATATCAGGCCCGCGCCTGCCGCCCGGCCCATGCCGGCCGGCGCTGCCGGCCTAGGTGATTTCGCCGATTGGGAGCCGCCCGCGCGCCCCCTACTATATATATGGAGTCCCCGGATGCCGCATCTCAACCTACCCGCCGCCGCATTGGCCGTCCTACTGTTCTCGACACCGGCGGCAGCGCTCGATCCCGAGCTCCTGAAGCTGGCCGACCCGGAGGCCAACGTCGTCGCGGGCGTGCGCCTGGCCGAACTGGCCTCCTCGCCCATTCTCGCGCCGATGCTGGAGCAAGCCCGCGCCGGCAATCCCGAGGCGTTCGCCGCTCTCGACATGCTCGGGCCAGACCCGTTCTCGCTCGTCGAAGAGCTGCTGATCTTCGGCAAACTCGAGGGGACGGAGAATGCCGAGAAGAGCGAGCCGCTCGTACTCATCCGAGGCGCCTTCTCCAAGGTCGATTGGAAGAGCGCTCTGTGCGCGGCGGGCTGCACCGACGCCAGCCATGCCGGAACGCCCATGAGTCGCGTCGACTCTGCAACAGAAGAGGTGTTCTTCGTTCTCCTCGACGGAGACCACGCCGCCATGGGGCCGGGTGATCAAGTGCGCTCCATGATCGACCGCAGAGCCGCCGGCGGCGTCGATCCGGCTTCGGTCGAAAGCTGGGCTTCTACCATGGGCGGCGCCCATTTCTGGCTGGCCGCCAAGGGTCCCTTCGACGTCCCTCAAGGGCAAGACGCCGGCATGATGGGCGCCCTGGCCCAAGGCTTGACCGGTCTGGGCTTCGGCCTGAGCCTCGGCGAGGAAGTCACGCTCGGCCTCGAACTGGCGTCGGACAATGAGGAGAACGCCCAACAGTTGCTCGCCACAACCCAGGCCATGCTCGCCATGGCCTCCCTGGGTATCGCCAATGATCCGGAGAACGCCGAACTCGGCGCCGTCCTCGAAGGACTCCAGTTGAGCCGTGATCAGAATCGCGTATCAGCGGCCCTCGCCGTCCCCGCCGAGGTACTCATGAGCCAGATCCAGACCAAGATGACCGAGGCTGCGGAAGCCGCCCCAACGGACGAGGGAGACCCCGTCCAGCCGGACAATCCAGAGCAGGATAAGCCGGCAGCCGCTCCGCAAAAAGGCAAGATCACCATTCACGGACTGGACGACGACCCCGTCGAGGTCCAGCCTCAACCGTAAAGCCCCTCACCGCCGACCGCGACAACCCGCGCAGGCAAAACCACTCTTAATGTGTGTCGTTTCACGTTGGACGGCTCTTCCGCAAGGTACTCAGTACCTTGTGGATACCCCCGCAAACAGGGCCACCTACGGAGTACTAGGGAGCGACTAAGGTTTTCCACTTAGACTACAATCCATTAGCAACAAACGACTTACACGGCCAGTACTAGGCGTCCTGGACGCACCTCGAGAATCGGCCATTTTTTTCGATACAACCTTGCACAAATCGGTGGTAGTCGCATACAATGGCGTCAATGCCTGAAGAGACTCTCGTCTCGACGAGGACTCATGGCACTGCATTACTACAAACTCAGGAAGGGAGACAACTAGGAATGAGGAGAAATCCAAACAGCGCGGGCCTCTGGCTCGCATTACCGATCTTGGCGATGGCGCTCGCGTTTGCACCGACCGCCGACGCAGCGATGATCAACATCGACGTTCTTGTCGAGGACCCCGGAGACGGCACGTTTAGCACCATCGCAACGATCAGCTCGTTCGACAACAGCGGCGAGGCCGCGTCAGACACTTACGACTACTCGAACTTCTCGTTCAACGGCGACGACACGATTACGCCAGAGTCCGACAAGTCGCAAATCTTCTTCGTGATGAACGACAACGGCCTCAATCTCTATTGGGTCCACGACTCGACGACCGACGCCACGGGCGGCTCGGCGAACACGACGCTGGACTTGATGGACCCGCTTGGAAACAACCCTCCGCTGGACTACATCTTTGAGGATGAAGCCAACGATGGTTTCAGCGGCAATCCCGGCGACACGCTGACCGCAGATAACAACTGGAACAGTGGCGGAGCCTACACCGACGGTTACGTCGCAGGCGGCCTGAATACGACGCTGGACTCGGGATGGATGTTGTTCGCCAACTTCAATAGCGATTCCGGACTGAGCGCTTGGGCGGCGACCAGTTCCAACGGCGACCAAGTCGACCTGAGCAGCTACCTCGCCAGCTCCGGCGCCAACACCAGCGGCCTCCGCGTCAAGTTTCAACTCTCCGAGACCCAACCGGTTCCGGAACCCGGAACCGTGGCTCTGTTCGGCTTGGGCCTCTTCGCCCTGGTCGGTCTGCGCCGTCGCAAGAAATAACCGCATCACTAGCTTCGCGCCGTAAGAAGCGCGCCCACCTGTAGTTTGCCCGGGCGCCCAATTCACTAAGAATTGGGCGCCCTTCTACTTTCTGGAGACCGACGGCTTCCCCTTAATCGGAGCTTCTCGGAGTCTCCCACGCCTCCACTGTCCGGGGCCAATCCTGCTTCAATAGCTTCGAGAGCGACCGATCCGCCAAGACCCGCCCCCCGGTCTGACAGCGCGGACAATAATTCGTCTCGTTCGAGGCGTAGCGAATCCGGGCAACCCGCCCCTCGCAGACCGTACACGGCTCTCCATACTTGCCGTGTACGGCCATCTCGGCGCGAAATGCGGTCACCTTCTCGGGAAAACTCTTCGCGGCCTCCTGCCGCAGCCTGGCCAGCCACTCCTCCAAAGTCTCCACCGTCGCCCGGTACAATCGCTCGACCTCTTCGTCGCTCAGCCGTGAGGTCAACTGTACGGGCGATAACCGGGCTCGGTGCAGGATCTCGTCCGAGTACGCGTTCCCGATTCCACTGAACAGCCGAGGACTCGTCAGGGCCCGCTTCAGCGTGTGGTTGGCGCTTTGCAGCCGCTCTGCAAACGACGACAAGTCGACCTCCAGCGGTTCCAGGCCGCCAGGATCAAGACTAGCCAGGCCTTCTGACCGAACTGCCGTCAGCGACGCACGCTTCTTGCTGCCCGCTTCAGTAAGCAGCAGCGTTCCGTTGGAAAAATCGAAGGCCGCCGTACCCAAGCGACCCGGCAGCTTCGATCCACTCGGCTTCCAGCGCAACCTGCCGGCAATCATCAGATGCAGCACCAACCAGAGGTCGTCCTCCAGCCCGATTGCGATCCGTTTTCCGATGCGCCTCAGCGCCCTCACACGCAACCCGTACGTGGTCTCCAGCTTGGGCTCCACGCTGCGCAACAGGAACGGGCTGGCCAGCCGAATCCCCTCTAACGTCTCACCCACGATTCGCCGCTCCAGCGATTCGATGTAGACGACGACGTCGGGCAACTCCGGCACGGTACTCAGTTTGCCACGCTCTAGGCCGTCTCGCTATCCTCCTGCCCATGACAGAGGCTCTCGTGGCAATCGACGAGAGGGGAGAGCGAATCCGTGTGTCGAAACATCAAGAAACTGCGCTTTGAAGACCGCTCGCCCAGCGATGAGGAACTCCAGCTGGCCGCACTTCAGTTCATCCGCAAAGTCAGCGGCTATCGTGCTCCGTCGAAGAAGAACGCCGAGGCTTTCGATCGAGCGGTGCATGAAGTTGCACGCGCCTCGCGCACACTCTTCAATCACCTCTAGACGACGCGGATCGGCCTCCATCTCCCGACTCGGCCGTCAGACTTGCGGCTCGTGCTCCCGGCAAATCTTCTCCGTCTGTTTGGTCGGCAGCGCCTCCAGGGTGAGACCGCAACGGAAGCCGCGATCCTCGGTCAAGAAATGCCGGCAATGCAGACACACTCCAAAACCGCGAACGCCCGCCGCCTTTTGGACCCCCTGCAACAGGGTCGTCAGCAGCAGCCGCAGCGCCTCACCGTCCCGCTTAGGCATGCTTCGCGCCGCCTTCACCAGCACTGGAGGCGGAGAACAGCTGCGCACCAACGAACGGCCTTCTCCAGTCAGCGCCAACCGGACCACACGCTTGTCTTTCTTGTCCCCCGCGCGCTCGAGCAGCCCGCGCTTCTCCAGCGTGATTAGGGTTTGAGAAACCGTCCCCTTGGTCAGCCCCAGATACTCGGCAACCGCCGCCGGCGTATCGGAGTAGCGATTGGCGCGCGCCAAATACTGCAGTACATGCAGTTGGACCGGCTGCAAGCCCGTCTCTTGCCCCAGTCCTCGCTCCTCGGCTCGAACCAAGTTCGAGAGCCGCTCGAGCAAGATATCGACGGATTCCGGCATGCACCTAGATGGTATCGAGTCAAAACTTCCTTGACAAGACACGCTCGCCTCCGGCATCCTTTGCATACTAGTATCGACTCGATACGTTCTTAAGGAGACCCTAATGAGCATTCACGGATACCAACACGGCGACGCCCGGCTGGCGCCTTCCCCTGTTTCGATTGACGACCTGCGCCTGCTGGAGCAAACCGTCCTGTTCGGCGACGACGACCGCCGCGCCCTGGCCGAGGCCGCCGATATCCTCGAGCCGCAAGTTGAAGACATCCTCGACGTCTGGTACGGCTTCGTCGGAGCTAATCCTCACCTACTCGCCCACTTCTCAAACGGCCAAGGCGAACCCCAACCGGAATATCTGGCGGCGGTCAGGAAACGCTTTGCCCAATGGATTCGCGACACCTGTACGCGTCCCTACGACCAGGCCTGGCTCGACTGGCAACACGAGATCGCCCTACGCCACCACACCGCCAAGAAGAACCGCACTGATCAGGCCGATTCGACCCCCATCATTCCGCTGCGACTGATGATCGCTTTCGTCTACCCGATCACGGCGACGATGCGCCCGTTTCTAGAGAAGTCCGGCAAACCGACCGAAGACGTCGAGCGCATGTGGCAAGCCTGGTTCAAGGCGGTCACCTTGACTGTCGTGCTGTGGAGCGCCCCGTTCGCTCGCGAAGGCGAGTTCTAGCGCAAGGCCGCTAGATCGTACCGACGAGTCCGCGCAGGAACTCCACGCCGCGCACCGCGATGTCGTCGTTCGATTCAGCCAAGTCGCGCCAAATCGCCGTCGCCGCGGCCAACTCCGGGGCGGCGGCGTTGAAGCTCTCAATCGTCAGCCACTGGTCGTAGCCCATCTCATCGAGAGTCTTCAATACTTCCAGCCAATCCACATGCCCGCTGCCGGGGATCCCGCGGTCGTTCTCGCAGGTATGCACGTGACGCAGCCGCGGGCCGCATTCCCGGTAAGCGCCGGCGATCGACTTGTCTTCGATATTGGAATGAAACGTGTCGAGCAGAATCCCGATTCGGGGATGATCGATCGCGTCCGTCAGGCGACGGGCGTCCGCGGCCGTATTCAGGAAATAGGTCTCGAACCGGTTGATCGGCTCAATCGCTAGATCGACCCCGGCCTCATCCAGCGCAGGGCCGAGTTCCTGATGGAATTCGACGACGCGTTTCCACTCATCATCGGTTCTCCGCCGGCCGGGAAGGTCGCCCACCGGCGCACACGAAGGCCCGGCCAACACGTCGACGCCGACTTCGCCGGCGACGCGGATGACGGATCTCCAATGGTCCAACGCCCGCGTGCGCTCCAGCGCATCCTCGGAACCCGGCCTAGCGTCTCCTGGACAGATGGAACACACCGTACCCGCCAAATCGTGATCAGCCAGGCACTGGCGGAACTGCGCGGCTGGAAACTCCGACGGCGCGAAGACCGGCGCCTCGATCCCGTCGGTTCCCGCCTCCTTCAACTTGTCCCAGGGAATCAGGTCGGGATCGAAGCTGATGGACCAGATGAGTGTATTGACGCCGAATCGCATAGGCGTCCGCCATTATACGCGGACCGGTCCGCCGCGATAGTCTGAAGCAGACTGGCTGATGCCCTCGAATCGCCGACGGAAACTATTCGAGCCGATGGATCTTGGCCACCTGGCCGGAAAGATTGTCGGCGGGAGCCTGGCCGGTTTCCTGCCGCATGCCGCCGACCCCCAGGTCGTTGCTCTGCTGACCAAGTCCTTGAAGGCGATCCGCAAGTCCGAGGTCCAGGAGAGGGCAGGGCTCATCGAGCAGACGCTGCCGGACCGTTTCGACGCGGCAGCCGCGCGCAAGCTCGCCGAGCAATGGGTCGAACGACGGGCGGAGTTGTACTGGGGGCGCATGCGCGGCCTGTACCCGTCGGATTGGCGTATCCGCCTCGAGCTTGAGGGAGGCGAGCATGCGAGAAAAGCCGTTGCGGAAGGGCGCGGCGCGATCGTGTGGTTCGCATCCTTCTGCGACTCCTCACTGCTGTTGCGGGCGCTGGCCGAGGACGGCTTGCCCCTCGCCCACCTGAGTATGGCCGCACACGGCGTCCCGAGCGGGAGCCGGTTCGGACAGTCGACGATCGGCCGCTTGCACCGTCGCGGGGAGAATCGCTACTTGCGCGAACGGGTGGTCATCCCCAATCGCAAGGACCCAAGCTACATCAAACGCCTGCGGAGCCTGCTCGCGGGCAACCACGTGGTAACGATTCGAGGCGATCTAATGGGAGACTCGCGCCACCACGGCCCGTGTCTGGGAAAACAACTGCGCATCGCGGCGGGGGCGCCGTCGATCGCCTTCCAAGCGGAAACTCCATTGCTGACCGCTCACGTCGAGCGATTGGGCTCACAGCACTATCGCGTCGTCCTGGGAGAGCCGATCGCCATCCAAGCCGAGCGGCGTCGAGACTACGTCGAGAAGGCGGTCGCCGAATTCGGCGACCGCCTCAACGAGCATCTGCGCGACAACTCGCCCGACTGGGACGGCTGGTGGGCCATCGACCGGCTCGTCGTTAAGCCATAGGCGCCGGGGACGGATTCAGGCTCCACAAACGGTCGTTCGACGGGGCCTTGTCCCATTCCGGAGTCGGCTCGAAATAGCCCGGCTCGTAGAGATGCTCTTTGACGACCTCGTCGACCAGCTCGACGCCCAGTCCCGGGCCGTCCTGCACCGGCGCGAAGCCGTCCTGGAAGATCGGCATTCCGCTGCCGGTCACCTTCACCATGTCTTCCCACCAGGGCACGTCCACCGAGTGGTGCTCCAGGGCGATAAAGTTCTCAGTCGCCGCGGCGCAATGCACGTTGGCCATGAAGCTCACCGGAGTTCCGGCAAAGTGCATCGCCATGCCGACCCCGCCTTCTTGGGCGTAGTCGCCGATCTTCTTCGTCTCCAGCAATCCGCCGGAGGAAGCCAGGTCCGGGTGGACGATGTCGACGACGTGGTTGTCGACCAACTCCATGAACTTCTCCTTTAGGAAGATGTCCTCGCCCGTCAGCACCGGGATGTCGACGGCCTGCGTGATCTGCTTCATGATGTCCATGTGTTCCCAGGGCACCATATCTTCGAGCCATGCGAGGTTGTACTTTTCGAGCGCTTTGCCTAATCGGATGCAACTATTCAGACCGATGTGTCCGAAGTGATCGGCGGCGAGCGGCGTCTCCCAACCGATGCGTTCCCGTACGACGCCCGCGTACTCGGTGAGGAAGTCGACTCCCGCCGGAGTCAGTTCCTCTCCGGTAAACATGTGCATCACGCGGCTGCGCTCCCAACGGCTGCGGCCGACGGGCTGCGTCCAATACTTGTCCGAGTCCTCCGGGAAGAGCCGCGTCCCCATGTCCATCTTCAAGAAAGTGAAGCCGTGCTCCTCTTTCCGTCTCGCCAGCCGGTCCGCGAATACTTGCGGATCACGCGAAATGGTCGTGTCGGCGTAACAGCGAACTTGGTCCCGAAATTTTCCGCCAATGAGTTGGTAGGCAGGCAAGTTGTAGGCCTTGCCGGCCAGGTCCCACAGCGCCATCTCCACGCCGCACACGCCGCCGGCCTGGCGAGCATGTCCGCCGAACTGCTTGATGCGCCGAAACACCTGATCGACGTTGCAGGGGTTCATTCCCAAGATCCGCGGCTTCAGCATCAGGGCGTAACGCGGGTCGGCGCCGTCGCGCACCTCGCCCAGACCGACAATCCCTTGGTTGGTATAGAGCTTGATCAGCGGACAGCGCATCGGCGCGTCCTTTACGTGAGCGATGCGCAGGTCAGTGATCTTCAGCTCCGACGGGCGCGACATCTGAGGTGCGGCCTGCATGGCGGCTTCAAGGTCGCCCTCGGTCACCAAACTGCCGGCCGCAACGGCCGCCCCGGCCGCGGCAGAGCGGCGAAAGAAGGAGCGGCGATCGAGGAGGTTCTGGACTGTGCTCTTCATGCCCGCCTAGTCTACCAGGCTTAATCGATAACGAGTAGCCCCAGGAGGCACTGCTGGTGTCGCCGGTTCTTATGGACCGGATTCCGCTCCACGGCAGTCAAAGACTGTTGAAAACAAAGGGTCTCTTGTTTGGTCCCTTGACTGCACTCTAGAGCAGTGCGCCCCGCAATCCACACGACGGAGGGACTACGATGACCAAACGACTCGCACTCATTCTCGGGCTGACCGCTGCGCTGGCCGTTCCGTTATTCGGCCACGGATCGCACGGCTCGCGCCATCGCCAGAGCGGCTTCCAGGTGTTCATCGGTTCCTTTGGCTCGTACTTCGCCTGGAACCAGTCGCACCATCGCAACCGCCGGTATTGCCAGCGCAATCACTACCGCAAACACCGCAAGTTCAAGCGAGGTTGCAACGCCTGCAGCCACAGCCGCCGCTATCACGGCTATTACCGCAATGGGTATCGCGATCCGTATTCGAGTCGGTATGACCGCTACGACGACCACTACGATCGGCGCGACCGCCGCAGACGAGGCCGCCGCTGGTAGCGCTCTATTTGACCGCGACGGTAACGGGAGCTTCCAGGCTCAGCGCGATCACGGACTCCGCCGCAATCACGGCGGGGTCCCCTCGCGTGGCGAGGACGGCGCCCGTGCCTCCGCCAGCGCCGACGCCGGCGCCTTTCACCGCTCCGGACCCGCCGCCGGCCACGGCGCCGATAGCGGCTCCGATTCCGGCTCCAATGCCGATCTTCTGGGCGTCCTTGCCCAGCGTCTTCTTCGCCTCAATCACATAGTTTCCGGTTTCAACGGCAGCCTCGCCGTCAACCGTTTGCAGACTGTCGAGCGTGACTCCGATGCTCGCCACATTCTTCACTCGCCCGCCCTTGTCGGACAGCACCACGCGCCCAGTCACCTGCGCACCCTTTTCGGCGACCGTCTTCCCGTCGATTACGAGAGGCTCTTCGAGATGTCCGACGAACGTCTCGCCGGTCGAGTTCACGGCGGTCGAGAGCGTGTTGGTGGTCCGTACGCGCAAGGCTGTACCCACCGGCACGACGACCGGCTCGGGGGCCGGCTCCCCAAACGAGAACCAGCCGGCGCCGTCGGCGCTTTCGGCCGAAGCGTCCGCCCCTTCCATGTCAGCGGAGTTGCAGCCCGCCAAGCCGCAGGCCAGCGCAACGGCGATGGTCGTATGCAAAAGAAGCCGAACGTGGGTCATGAGAAAACTCCTCAAGGTCTCTCCTGGTAACCGCCCAGAGAAGCCCTAGCTATGGTTACCACGGATTATCTCGATGGTAAACTCGGCAACATGCTGAGTGTTCGCAATCGTTCACGATTCCTAACGGTCTTGGCCCTGGCTCTGGTTTGGACGACGGTCGCTCCCGCCGCGGGGACGGCCGAGCCCCCCGCCCCGGCTGACCCGACCTCCCGCGTCGAGCGGATCGACTCCACGGAGGAACCGGTTGAGTTGCTCTCGCCGGACGAGGTGGAGCAGCTGGAGGCTCGCGACGAGGAGCCCGGCGCCGAGATCGTCGGCGGGGCGCTGAGCAACCAGGAGCTGACCTACATCGTGATCGCGCTGGCGGCAGCCGTGCTGGTGTTGGTCCTCAAATAGGCCTTGCTTTCCCGTGCCCTGATTTTCGGCGCCTGGGCGGTGTGCTGCGGGGCGACCGACGTTCGCCTCGACGTTCCGTTCTTTCGTCAACTCGACAAGGGCTGCGGGGCCGCCAGTTTGGGCATGGTTGTCGGCTACTGGGGCGAGCGCATTCCAGAACTGCAGGCGAACTCGCCGCGAGAACTGTACCAGAAGCTCTACTCCCCGGAAGAGGGCGGCATTCGGCTTTCAGCCATGAAGGCACATCTAGCGGAACAAGGCTTCCATGCCTTCACGCTGCGAGGCTCTCTGGCCGAACTTGAAGAGCACGTCGGCAAACGTCGGCCGGTAATCGTCAGCGTGCGCAGCGGGCGCCGGTTACACTACACGGTCGTGACGGGATTCTCCGAAGCCCGGCTGTTGATCCACGACCCGGCGCGGAGCAAACCGCGCAGGGTACGCCGGCGCCGGTTTGAGAAGCAGTGGGCCAAAGCCGACCGCTGGATGCTTCTCGCCGTACCGCGTTCGCCGCAACCGGAAGACCGCCCGGAGCCGACACGGTGAGCATCCGGATCGGAGATACGGTCGGAGAGTACGAGGTCCTCGAGCGGCTCGGCAGCGGGGGCGTCGGTCGCGTGTACAAGGTCCGTCACCGGATCACCGGCCGACTGGAGGCGATGAAGGTCCTGCTGCCGGACCACGAAGAGAGTCCGGAGCAGACTGAGCGCTTCTTGCGTGAGGTCAAACTACAGGCGAGGCTCTCTCACCCCAATATCGCCGGCGTGCTGAACGCCTTCCGGGACGGTCCGAACCTGGTCATGATCCAGGAGCTGGTCGCCGGCGAGTCGCTGGCCTCGCTGATCGCCGCGCAGCCGCTGGGACTGGATCTGGCCCTCGACTACGCCTCGCAAGCGCTGGCCGCGCTGTCCTTCGCTCACGATCACGGCGTGATCCACCGAGACGTGAAGCCCGAGAACATGATCGTGACGCCGGACGGGTTGCTCAAGGTCACCGACTTCGGTCTGGCAAAGACAGCGGCCGATGAGCGGCTCACCGAGAGCGGCACGCCCGTCGGCTCGCTCTACTACATGTCGCCCGAACAGGTGAAGGGAAGCGCCCCGGTGGACGGCCGTACCGACGTCTACGCGATGGGGGGCGTGCTCTACGAACTCTCGACCGGCAAACGGCCGTTTGACGGCGAACACTCGTTCGCGTTCATGCTCGCCCATCTGGAGCAAGATCCGCAGCCGCCGATGGAGTTGGACTCCTGCATCCCGGAACGCCTCAACAACGCCATTCTGCGTTCAATGGAAAAGGACCCCGAGGACCGTTTCGCCTCAGCCGCAGAGATGCGTCGGGAGATCGAAGCGGTTCGTCGCACGATGGCGACCGATTCGCTGTCTCAGACCAGTCCCTGGCCCGCGCCGCCGCCGACTTCCACGGAGAGCAAACGTCCTCGCTGGGCGTTCGTCGGGATTGCGGCTGCTCTGGCGATGCTGGCGGTTGTGATCTGGATGCGGCCCGGTTCGACGGCGCCTGAGACGCCGCAGCCTGAGGACTCCGTGTCGGGCGCTGCAGTCTCCAGCGAGGCAGTCGCCGAGGAGGCGCAGTCGGATCCGGAGTCGCCGACGCCGTCCAAGCCGACGCCCTTGACGACCGACCGGACGGCTGAGACCGAACCTGCTCCGGATACCCCGGTTGCAGCCGATCCGGACGCGGCTCCGCCGGCGCTGCCTAAGATCATTACTGTTCGGATGAACTCGTCGTTCGGTTCCGACAGCCAAGCGGGCGAAACGATCGACGGCCGCATCGTATCCCCGGCGCGGTTCGCCGGTTTGGCCGTCAGCGGCCGCATCGTGGAGGGCAAGAGTAGTGGGAAGGAACGCGGGCAATCGACCGTCAAGTTCACATTTCATGTGCTTTACCGCCCCGGCGGCGCCGTGCCCATACAGAGCAAGACGGTTGCTCTTCGGAACTCCGCCGGCAGAGAGGGCGTCGATGAGTCCGGCTCGGAAGCCAAGCACAAAGCGGGCGCGCTCAAGAGGATTGGGTCCTCGATCGGCGGACTTTTCAGCGGCAACAAGAACGATGGAGGCGGATTGACCAACACCGTCACCGCGCGCGGACCTCGCATCCACTTCGCTGAGGGAGCGGAGTTCGACTTGGAAGTGGCCGAGGGATCGCCCTAGGGCGATCCCAGCCGGGAGGCCGACGGCTAGACTGAGCGCGTGCCGGAGTTCGTGCAGAGCGTAGACATTGACGCGCCGGTGGAGACGGTCTTCGGCTTTCACGAGCGGGACGATGCGCTCAAGCTACTGACGCCGTCATTCCCGCCGGTCAAGCTCATCTCCAAGACGCCCGGCATTGGAGTAGGCGCCCGGGTCGTCCTTCGCGTCGTCGTGTTTCGTTGGGTGGCGGCCCACACGGTGTTTGAGAGGAATCGCCTGTTCGTGGACGAGCAGATCGAGGGGCCGATGGCGAGATGGGTTCACCGTCACGAGTTTGAAGACTTGGGCGGAGACCGCACTCGCCTGACGGACCGGATCGAGTTCCAGCTTCCCGGAGGAGTTCTCATCAACCGCCTGCTCGCCTGGACGACCCGGCCGGGACTGCGGAGGATGTTCGCCCACCGGCACGGTGTTACAAAAAGCACCTGCGAAGCGAGCTGAAGATTCAGGTACACTGTGCGCTATTGATTCAGTACAGCGCTTGGAGGGAATGAACCTATGAATCTGCGGAAATCTTCGATCCTGCTCGTGATCGCCTCACTCGCCATGGTGGGCGGACTATTCGCCGATCACCACCACTTTGTGAACGCGATGAAGGGAGTCGGCGGCGTGATGGGCCCGACGGGCAAAGCCGTCGCTGCGGGCGACATGGACACCGTCAAGAAGAACGCCAACCAGATGGCGCGGAATTTCGCTCTGATGGCCGCTTGGTTTGAAGGCCGCGGAACCACGGCCGCCGTCAAGCTGGCCGATGCAGCGATGCAAGACGCAGTCGCTCTGCGAAAGGCCGCCAATGCCGGCGACGCAGCGGCAGCCAAGGAAGCTTTTGGCGCAGTGCGCGGCAGTTGCAAGGCTTGCCACTCGGCGCACCGTGTAAAGAACGACGACGGAAGCTACGGCTTCAAACAGTAGCCGCTACAATCACGGCGAGTGAAGCCTCGCTGGATCTGGATCCTCGGATGTACGTGGGCCGCCGCGGCCCTCTGCGGCAGTGATGCGCCTACGAGCCTCTTCGAGCCGATCGAAGAGGCCATCCGTTCCGAATCGCGACTACGCGTTCACGACTGGATCGAATACCAGGTCGAGGGGGCGAAGGTCACGCTGACCGGCAGCGTCTCAATGGCTTCGCTGAAGCCCTCGCTCGGCGCCCGTGTGGCTCGAGTCGAAGGCGTCGAGCAGGTTGAGAACCAGATCGTCGCGGCTCCCTATTCGCGCGACGACATGGCGATGCGGGTCAACGCCTATTGGCGCATCTACGGCAACGGCGAACTGCGTCGCTATGCTCGGCAGGACGGGCCCGTGGCGACGCGCATCGAACGCGACTCCGGCGACCGGCGTCACGTGCTCGTCAAGCCCATCCACATCCTGGTCGACGACGGCCACATTCGCCTGGAAGGCGAAGTAGAGCAAGAGCGCGATGTTCGCACCGCCGAGGAAGGGGCCAAGCTCGTCATGGGAGTGCGCTCGGTGGAGAATCGTCTGGTGGTCGTGGCGGAGAACACCACGGAGCACCAGGCGCTTTCGGTCGGCAGCGATCCGTGGTGGAGCGAGCGCGCCTCCGATCCGCGGCCACAACTACGGGTGGAGAACCCCGGAGGCCGCACCGCGGTCTTCGTTTCATCGACAGACCGTATCCGCGTCCGCTCGAAGGCCGCCGAACGTGAGATCCGCGACGGCGACGTGACGACTGACCGCAGCGGACGGCGCACGCGCATCCGCACTCGACCCGAGGACGGCGCCGTCATCGACCTGGAGATCGACGTTCCCTACGGCTACGGCCTGGAGATCGAATCGGTCGACGGCTCGATCGAACTCGTCGGCCTCGCCCGCGACGCTCGCCTGACGACCGCCACGGGGGCGGTCCATCTGGAAGCGCCGTGGGAAATGGTGCGCCTGGAAGCGGTGAGCGACGAGCGCCCGCACTTGGTGGAAGCCGCCGATGTTCCTGGGATCGGCGACCGGCCTCCGCTGAGCGATCCCGACGCCCGCTGGAGGCTCGTCGATGATCGCCCGCGCGACGCGGCGCTCTACGGCTCCGTCACGGTGGAGGGGAGGCGGCCCAAGCTGCTGCGAATCACCCCGGGCCGGGTCCCGCAGGACTCTCCCGTCCATCTGCACTCGGAGGCTCCGCAAGTGCTGGCGCGCTTGTTCCGGCCAGCGGAACAACGCCGACTCCAGCAACGCGGCTTTGCGCCTCCGATGAAGGTGAATGAGTCGGAGGCGACCTTCAGTTCCGACGTCCGCCTCGTCGACCTCACCGTTTCCGTCGTCGATCAGAGCGACGAGCCCTTCAACGATTTAGGGCCCGAGGACTTTCGGGTCTCCGAGGAAGGGGTCGAGCAGACGGTGCGAATCGTT
>Ga0209273_10002188_pt1 | contig 15423 bp, 27 predicted proteins | sample tdAd471_FD_187126 | JGI IMG/M metagenome (GOLD analysis project Ga0209273, IMG submission 187126) | Marine sediment microbial communities from the Atlantic coast under amendment with organic carbon and nitrate - tdAd47.1 (SPAdes)... | ecosystem: Environmental > Aquatic > Marine > Coastal >...
GGGGACAATGTGAAGATGACGGCGACGTTGATTGTGCCGATTGCCATGGATGAGGGCTTGCGCTTTGCCATTCGCGAAGGCGGCCACACCGTGGGCGCCGGTGTCGTCACCAAAATCGTCGAGTAAACCAGAGCAGGATTAAGAGGCGACAATGGATAATCAAAACATCCGCATCCGGCTGAAGGCATTCGATCATCGACTGTTGGATCAGTCGACGGGCGAGATCGTCAGCACGGCGAAGCGGACAGGGGCAAGCGTACGCGGCCCCATTCCATTGCCGACCCGAATCGAGAAATTTACGGTGCTGCGTTCGCCGCATGTTGATAAGAAATCCCGTGAGCAGTTTGAAATTCGTACCCATAAACGCCTGCTCGATATTGTTGAACCGACGTCACAGACGGTGGACGCGCTGATGAAGCTCGATCTTCCGGCTGGTGTTGACGTCGAGATCAAGCTCTAGAGGCTATGATGCGAACTGGTCTTCTTGCGCAAAAAGTCGGCATGACCCGTTTCCTGACGGATGGGGGCGAGCATGTCCCCGTTACCGTGTTGAAAGTGGATGCCTGTGAAGTGGTGGCCACGAAGACTGTCGAAAAAGACGGCTATTCGGCGGTGCAGCTTGGCGTCGGCAAGGCGAAGGTGAAGAACGTCACGAAGGCGTATCGGGGCCACCATGCGAAGGCGAAAGTTGAGCCGAAGAGCAAGCTTGCCGAATTTCGCGTTAGCGCGGAGGCGCTTTTGGATATTGGCGCCGAGGTTACCGCCGATCATTTTGTCGCCGGCCAATATGTCGATGTGGTCGGCACCAGCATCGGCAAGGGATTTGCCGGCGCGATGAAGCGTCATAATTTTGGCGGCCTTGAGGCCAGTCACGGTATTTCGGTCTCCCATCGCTCCCATGGTTCGACGGGCCATTGCCAGGATCCGGGGCGTGTCTTTAAGGGAAAGAAAATGGCCGGGCATATGGGCGATGCGCGGGTAACGACGCAGAACCTTACGATCGTGTCGACGGATGCGACGCGTGGCCTGCTTTTTGTTCGTGGCGCCGTGCCGGGATCGAAGGGTGGCTATGTGATGGTTCAGGACGCCGTGAAGAAGCAGCGTCCGGAAGAAGCCCCTTTCCCGGCAGCCATTCGCGGCGCCGCTGCCGCACAAGCCCCGGCGGAAGCCGAGGCGCCGAGCGAAGAAGCGCCGCAAGCAAGCGAAGCCCCTGAGGAATCCGGGGAAAAGGAATAGATTCGAAATGAAGTGCAAAATCGTCAATTTGGATGCGAAGGACGTCGGCGAGATTGATCTCGCAGACGAGGTTTTCTGCATTCCGGCGCGTCCGGACCTCTTGCAGCGGATCGTCACCTGGCAGCTTGCAAAGCGCCGTGCCGGTACGCACAAGACGAAGGACGTGAGTGAAATTCAGGGCACCGGCCGCAAGCCATGGGCGCAGAAGGGCACCGGCCGGGCACGGCAGGGGTCTTTGCGTTCGACGCAGTTTCGTGGCGGCGCTGTGGCCTTCGGCCCGACCCCGCGCTCCCACGGCTTCGGCCTGCCGAAGAAGGTGCGTAAATTGGCGCTGAAGGCGGCGCTTTCCGCGAAGCAGGCCGATGGAAAAATCGTGGTTCTCGACTCCACGAAAATGAACAGCGTGAAAACGCAGGAATTGAAGACGCGCCTTGGCAAGCTTGGCTGGTCCTCGGCATTGGTGATCGATGGCCCGGAGGTGGACGAGAATTTCCACCGCGCCGCGCGCAACCTGCCTGGCATTGACATTTTGCCGCAACAGGGCACGAACGTTTACGACATCCTTCGGCGCGATCTTCTCGTTCTGACGAAGGACGCGATCCAGCATTTGGAGGCGCGGCTGAAATGAGCAAGCGTAAAGAAAAGAAGGATACCAAGGCGCTGCCGATCACCGAGGCGATGTACAACGTCCTGCTTTCGCCGGTGATTACGGAGAAGGCGACCCTTGGCTCCGAGCACAACCAGGTCACCTTCCGGGTGGCGTTGGCGGCGACGAAGCCGGAAATCAAGGCGGCGGTTGAAACCTTGTTCGATGTCAAGGTTCTGGCGGTGAACACCCTTTGCCAGCGCGGCAAGGCGAAACGCTTCCGCGGCCAGGTCGGGCGGCGCAGCAACTATAAAAAAGCGATGGTGACCCTTGCCGAGGGCCAGACGCTTGACGTGACGACGGGGGTCTAAGCGATGCCGTTGAAAACCTTTAAACCAAGGACGCCTTCCCAGCGGCATCTCGTCATTACGGATCGTTCGGGTCTGTGGAAGGGAAAGCCGGTCAAAAAGCTTACGGAAGGGCTTTCGGAGAGTGGCGGGCGCAACAATCATGGGCGGGTGACGGTCCGGCACCGGGGTGGCGGTCACAAGCAGAGCTATCGCATCATCGATTTCAAGCGGCGCAAATTCGACGTGCCTGCGGTTATCGAACGGCTGGAATACGACCCGAACCGAAGCGCTTTTATCGCGCTGCTGCGTTACGAAGACGACGAATTGTCCTACATCATTGCGCCGCAGCGGGTGCAGGTCGGCGACAAAGTGATCGCCGGTGAGAATGTGGACATCCGGCCTGGCAATGCGCTTCCGTTGAAGAACATTCCCGTGGGCACGATCGTCCACAACATCGAGATGAAGCCGGGCAAGGGCGCTCAGATTGCGCGGGCAGCAGGTTCTTACGCGCAGCTCGTCGGAAAAGACGCCGGCAAAGCGCTGCTTCGCCTGGGATCGGGCGAGGTGCGGATGGTGCGGGCCGAAGGCATGGCGACGATTGGCGCCGTTTCGAACCCGGACCGCAAGAACGTTAAATTTGGCAAGGCCGGGCGGAAGCGCTGGCTTGGCAAGCGGCCGTCGGTTCGTGGCGTGGCAATGAACCCGATTGATCATCCCCATGGGGGTGGCGAAGGCCGGACGTCCGGTGGCCGGCATCCGGTTACCCCTTGGGGGAAATCGACGAAGGGCATGAAGACGCGTAGCAACAAATCGACGGATTCCATGATTGTTCGTCGTCGGCATAAGAAGAAGTAGGGAAAGAGGTTTTTCGTGGCACGTTCGGTTTGGAAGGGTCCGTTTGTAGATGGGTACCTGCTGAAAAAAGCAGAGACTGCCCGCGCATCCGGCCGGAACAACGTCATCAAGATCTGGTCGCGCCGTTCGACGATTTTGCCTCAATTCGTGGGGCTTACCTTTGGCGTTTACAACGGCCAGAAATTCCTTCCGGTGCTGGTGACGGAAGACATGATCGGTCACAAATTTGGTGAATTTTCCCCGACGCGGACCTTTCATGGCCACGCGGCGGACAAGAAGGCAAAGCGAGCTTAGCAATGGGTAAGAAGGCCGCACCCCGCCAATTGGCGGAAAACGAAGCGAAGGCCGTCATTCGCAATTTGCGGACGAGTCCGCAGAAGCTCAACCTTGTCGCGGCAACCATCCGTGGCAAGAGCGCGGCTTCGGCATTGGCGAGCCTTACCTTCTCGAACAGGCGCATTGCGGGCGACGTGCGCAAGGCCGTGCAGTCGGCGGTTGCGAATGCGGAAAACAATCATCAGCTCGACGTCGATCGTCTCTATATCGCAGAGGCAAGCGTTGGCAAGGCGATGGTCATGCGGCGCTGGCGTCCGCGAGCGCGTGGCCGCGCCTTCACGATCAACAAGCCTTTTAGCCATCTCACGATCGTCGTACGTGAGCGCGGGGAGTAGGGAATGGGTCAGAAAGTAAACCCGATAGGGTTGCGGCTCGGCATTAACCGGACGTGGGATTCGCGTTGGTATGCCGACGGGAATTACGGTGGGCTTCTTCACGAAGACCTGCGCATTCGTAAATTCCTTGAAAAGCGTTTGTCCCAGGCAGGGATTAGCAAAATCGTGGTCGAGCGCCCGGCGAAGAAGGCACGGATTGCAATCCACACCGCTCGTCCAGGCGTTGTGATCGGCAAGCGTGGCGCCGACATTGAAAAATTGCAGGCGGAGCTCGCAAAGATGACGAAGAGCGAGGTCCACATCAATATTGTCGAGATTCGCAAGCCCGAATTGGACGCAAAGCTTGTGGCGGACAACATTGCCCAACAGCTGGAACGGCGCGTCGCTTTCCGCCGGACCATGAAGCGGGCCGTGCAATCGGCCATGCGGCTGGGCGCGAAGGGCATCCGGATCAATTGCGCGGGCCGCTTGGGCGGCGCCGAAATCGCGCGTACGGAATGGTACCGCGAAGGACAGGTGCCGTTGCACACGCTGCGCGCCGATGTCGATTACGCAACCTCGACCGCCTTTACGACCTATGGCACCTGCGGGATCAAAGTGTGGATCTACAAAGGTGAAATTCTGGAACGTGACCCCATGGCGCAGGACAAACGCCTGGAAGAACAACAAGCTGGCCACGGCCATTAATGGATTGTTGAGCGCATGTTAAGTCCAAAACGCACGAAATACCGCAAGCAGCACAAGGGCCGTGTGCATGGCCTGGCCAAGGGCGGCACGGCGCTGAATTTTGGTGCATTCGGCCTGAAGGCAATCACGCCTGGGCGGATCAATGCGCGCGAGATCGAGGCCGCCAGGCGGGCGGTTACCCGGCACATGAAGCGCGCCGGGCGTTTGTGGATTCGCATCTTTCCCGACGTACCGGTTTCGAAGAAGCCGACGGAAGTCCGGATGGGGAAGGGCAAGGGAACGCCGGAATATTGGATGGCCCGCGTGCATCCGGGGCGGATTCTCTTTGAGGTGGACGGTGTGCCGGCACCCGTTGCCAAGCGTGCCCTCGAGCTTGGCTCGGCAAAGCTTTCTGTCCGTACCCGGTTTATCAGCCGGATCGAAGGAGTGTAGGGATGAAGGCCGAAGATCTGCGCACGAAATCGCTGGACGAGCTGCAGGATAATCTCCTCTCCTTGCGCAAGGAGATTTTTAATCTGCGCTTTCAACGCGCGAGCGGCCAGCTGGAAAGCACGGCACGCGTTCGTCAGGCGCGCCGCGATATTGCTCGAATCAAGACGGTCTTGAACGCCAAAAAACAGACGGCGGAGGAAACGAATGCCTAAGCGGACTCTTCATGGAACCGTTGTCAGCGATGCGGCGGATAAAACCGTTGTCGTTCGCGTCGAGCGCCAGTTTCGCCATCCGCTCTATAAGAAATTCATTCGGCGGACGAAGAAATATGCCGCCCATGACGAGGAAAACCGTTGCAAGACCGGCGAGCAGGTTCGCATTCAAGAGTGCCGCCCTATTTCCAAGCGCAAGCACTGGGTAGTGCTTTCAGAAAGCGCTTGAGGAAAGGGCGAGGAGAAAGACGCATAGCATGATTCAGATGCAGTCAAACTTAGAAGTCGCGGATAATTCTGGCGCCAAGCGCGTTCAGTGCATCAAGGTTCTTGGTGGATCGAAGCGCAAGACGGCTGAGCTGGGCGACGTCATTGTCGTTTCCGTGAAGGATGCGATCCCGCGCGGCCGCGTGAAGAAGGGTGAAATTCACCGGGCGGTTATTGTGCGGACGGCGCACGGGGTTCGCCGGGCGGACGGTTCGTCCATTCGTTTCGACAAGAACGCTGCCGTGTTGATTTCGAAACAGGGCGAGCCCATCGGTACGCGCATTTTTGGCCCGGTTACGCGCGAGCTGCGGGGAAAAAAGTTTATGAAAATTATCTCCTTGGCTCCAGAGGTCTTGTGATGGGTCAGCGCATGAAAATTCGCAAAGGCGACACCGTTGTTGTGTTGACCGGCAAGGACAAGGGCAAGAAGGGCGAAGTGATTCGCGCTCTGCCGGAAGATAGCCTTGTCGTGGTTCAGGGCGTCAACATGGTGAAGCGCCACCAGGCCCCCTCCACCGACAATCCCGGTGGAATTCAGGAAAAGGAGCTTCCTGTCCACGTGTCGAACCTGGCCCTTCTCGATCCGAAGAGCGGCGAGGCAACGCGGATTGGCTATAAGTTTCTCGAAGATGGCCGGAAGGTTCGTTTTGCCAGGAAATCTGGCGAAATGATCGATAGTTAAGGAATTTGAGCATGACGCGGTTGCGGGAAAAATATGTGGCCGAGATCCAGACGGATCTGCATAAGAAGTTTGCCTACGCGAATATTATGCAGGTTCCAAAACTGGAGAAGATTGTCGTCAATATGGGGATCGGCGAAGCGGTGCGCGAAAGCAAGAAAATCGATGCGGCGATTGCCGATCTTACGGCAATTACAGGCCAAAAGCCGGTCGTGACGCGCGCCAAGAAGTCTATCGCCGGTTTTAAACTGCGCGAAGGCATGCCGATTGGCTGCAAGGTAACCTTGCGCCGCGACCATATGTACGAGTTTCTCGACAGGCTTGTTTCGATTGCCCTGCCGCGGGTTCGCGATTTTCGCGGCCTCGGAGAAAAAAGTTTTGATGGGCATGGGAACTATTCCCTTGGACTACGCGAGCAGATCGTTTTTCCGGAAATCGAATACGACAAAACGGATCAGGTTCGCGGAATGGATATTATTCTTGTGACGACGGCAAAGACCGACGAAGAGGCGAAGGCGCTTCTCGAAGGTTTCAATATGCCGTTTACGCACTGACCGCGGAGGAAAACGCATGGCAAAGAAAAGCGCCATCAAACGCAACGAGAACCGCAAGCGTATGGTCATACGTTATGCGGAACGGCGCGCCAAATTGAAGGCGCTTACCCGCGATGCATCCGCCTCGCCAGAGGAAAAATTTGAAGCGCAATTAAAGCTTGCTGCGCTTCCACGGAATTCCTCCAGCGTGCGCCTGCATAACCGGTGTTATCTCACGGGCCGTTCCCATGGGGTGTATCGGAAGTTTAATCTGTCGCGTATCGCCCTCCGGGAGCTTGCTTCCAAAGGGCAGATTCCCGGCATGGTGAAATCTAGCTGGTAGAAGGAGCAGAAGGACTAGATCATGTCGATCAGCGATCCTCTCAGCGATATGTTAACCCGCATCCGTAACGGCCAACGGGCACGTTTGGATATTGTCTCCAGTCCCACGTCACGCCTGTTGGCGAACGTGCTTGACGTCCTTCAGAAGGAGGGCTTCATCCGCGGTTACAACCGGCGCGATGTGCGAAAAGGCATTGGTGAAATCGAAATCGAGCTTAAATACCACGAGGGCGAACCCGTTATTCGCGAGATTCGCCGCGTATCGAAGCCCGGTTGCCGGGTGTATTCCGGCATTCAAGACCTCTCAAAAGTATATGGCGGTCTTGGAATTTCGATTCTTTCTACGCCGAAGGGCGTTATGTCGGATCACGAAGCGCGCGTTGCCCATGTTGGCGGCGAAGTTTTGTGCCGGGTGTTTTAGAGAACGGCTATGTCACGTATTGGAAAAAACCCTGTAATTGTCCCAAGCGGCGTCGACGTGACGGTGGATGGGCAGCACGTAACGGCGAAGGGTAAGCTTGGCGAGCTTGCCGTGACGCTTGCCGATCTGGTCGCGATCTCGAAAGAGGACGACAAAATTTGGGTGCGCCCCCAGGGCAATACGAAAAGCGCCCGGCAGATGTGGGGAACGGCGAAAAGCGTTATTCAGGGCCTCGTAACCGGCGTTTCGGAAGGCTTTCGGGTCCGCCTGGAAATCAACGGCGTTGGCTATCGCGCGCAGGTTCAGGGCAAGGACCTTGTGCTGCAATTGGGGTATAGCCATGAGATTCGCTATCCCATTCCCGAAGGGATTACGATGCAATGCGAAAAACCCACCTCGATTGAGATCTCGGGCACCGACAAACAAAAGGTCGGTCAGATTGCCTCGGAAATTCGCGCCTTTCGACCGCCGGAACCCTATAAGGGCAAGGGCGTGAAGCACGAAAACGAGATCATCGTTCGCAAAGAAGGCAAGAAGAAGTAAAGGCATATTTGATGAAGGGCATAAAAAATCCATTTTTGCGTCGCCGCCTTCGGGTGCGTGCAGGGCTTCGGCAGAAAAGCCGCGGCCGTTTGCGGCTTTCGGTTTTCCGTTCGTCGCAGCACATTTATGCGCAAGTCATTGACGATGCCAATGGCACCACCATGGCGGCTGCCTCCAGCCTCGACAAAGAGCTCAAGGGCTCGCTGAAAACGGGCGCCGGGGTCGATGCGGCTCGCGAAGTGGGCAAGCTTCTTTCTTCAAGGGCAAAAGCTGCCGGTATTTCGCAGGTCTATTTTGACCGCGGCGGCTATCTTTATCATGGTCGGGTGAAAGCGCTGGCCGAAGCCGCTCGTGAAAACGGGCTGTCTTTCTAATTTATTAGGTCGCGCGAGGAATTACGGATGGCTGTAGAGGGTAAATCGAAGTCGATGGGGAAGCCACGCGGAGGGGGCAACCAGAAAAACGACCGTTCCAACCGGGACGATCCGGATCTGGTCGAACGTTTGGTGGCGATCAACCGCGTCGCGAAAGTCGTCAAGGGCGGCCGCCGTTTCGGCTTTGCCGCCCTGGTGATCGCCGGCGATCAAAAAGGTCGCGTCGGTTTTGGCACGGGCAAGGCCCGCGAGGTGCCGGAGGCCATCCGCAAAGCGACGGAGCGGGCAAAGCGGGGCCTGGTTCAAGTGCCGTTGCGCGAAGGGCGCACCCTTCACCACGATACCCAGGGGCGTTATGGCGCCGGCAAGGTTGTCTTGCGCGCCGCCCAGGCCGGGACCGGGATCATCGCCGGGGGTCCGATGCGGGCCATATTCGAAGCCCTTGGCATTCAGGACATCGTTGCGAAATCTGTCGGTTCCTCGAACCCGCACAACATGATCCGGGCGACCTTTGACGCCCTTGCAAGAGAATATTCCCCACGCAGCGTCGCCAGCCGGCGCGGCAAAAAGGTGAACGAGATCGTCGGTCACCGGGACAACGCGTAGAGAGAAAAGACGATGACGAAAAACACAACCAAACGTCTCCGCGTTACCCAGACCGGCAGCCCGATCGGGCGCCCGAAGGATCAACGTGGCACCTTAATCGGTCTCGGTTTGAACCGGATGAACCGCACGCGCGAGCTTGAAGATACGCCGGCGGTCCGGGGCATGATCCGGAAAGTTTCCCATTTGGTGCGGGTCGACGAATCGTAAACGCTTCGGCAGCTAGGCATAACACTATGAAATTAAATGAAATTTCCAACAATCCTGGTGCCCGCCATGCGCGCAAGCGCGTCGGCAGGGGCATCGGCTCCGGCACCGGCAAGACGTCCGGCCATGGCCACAAAGGTCAAAAGGCGCGTAGCGGCGTTGCGATCAATGGGTTCGAGGGTGGACAGATGCCGATCTATCGGCGCCTACCGCGTCGGGGCTTTTGGAATCGCGGCCGCAAGCACCACCCCTTGGTGAATTTGGGCCGGCTTCAGCAGGCGATCGACGAAGGCAAACTGGACGCTGGAAAACCGATTACCGAGGCGGCTATTTGCGCATCCGGACTGATTCATCATCTTAAAGATGGCATTCGCGTGCTTGCCAAAGGCGAAATCAAGACGGCGGTCACCCTTGAGGTGACCGGCGCGTCGAAGGCCGCCATTGCAGCGATTGAAAAAGCGGGCGGCAAGGTAACGTTGACGGCCCCGGCCATCGACAAGTCGGCCAAAACGGGCGCAGGCAAAAAAGCCAGCGATTCCGGAGAGAATTAATGGCATCTGCCGCGGAACAGCTTGCCGCGAATCTCAATCTTGGTTCCTTTGCCAAGGCAACGGAACTTCGTCGTCGTATCTGGTTTACGCTGGGCGCGTTGATTGTTTATCGGCTGGGGACGTATATCCCGCTTCCGGGCATCGATCCGACGATTCTCGCCGAACTCTTCCGTCAAAATGCAGGCGGCATCCTTGGCATGTTCGACATGTTTGCCGGCGGCGCGCTGGGGCGCATGACGATCTTTGCCCTCAACATCATGCCCTACATTTCTTCGGCGATTATCATTCAGTTGATGACAACCGTTTCGTCCCATTTGGCGCAGTTGAAGAAGGAAGGCGAATCGGGACGCAAGAAAATCAATCAATACACGCGCTACGGCACCGTCGTGCTTGCCGCCGTGCAGGCCTATGGCATTGCCGTCGGCCTTGAAGGCATGGCGGGCGCGCAAGGGTCAGCCGTGATTGACCCGGGCGTTTTCTTCCGTGCGACAACCGTCATTACGTTGGTTGGCGGCACGATTTTCCTGATGTGGCTTGGGGAACAGATCACCGCCCGCGGGGTGGGGAACGGGATTTCCCTTATCATCTTTGCCGGCATCGTCGCCAATCTGCCGTCGGCCCTGGTAGGGACGATGGAATTGGGGCGGACCGGCGCGCTCTCGACGGCCTTTATTCTTGCGCTCATCGTGATGATCGTTGGCGTGATTGCCTTCATCGTTTTCATGGAACGCGCGCAGCGGCGGATCGTCATCCAATATCCGAAGCGCCAGGCCGGAAACAAAATGTATGGGGGCGAAGCCTCTCATATGCCGTTGAAACTCAACACGGCTGGCGTAATTCCGCCAATTTTCGCAAGCTCGCTGCTTTTGATGCCGGCGACGCTTGCCGGTTTCTCGGTGGGGGCCGGACCAGAGGCCAGCGGCGATTGGCTTTCGATGATGGCCGCCTTTCTTGGCCGCGGGCAGCCGCTTTATCTATTGATCTTCAGCAGCCTGATTATTTTCTTTGCCTTCTTCTATACGGCGGTTGTTTTTAACCCGGCGGATACGGCAGACAATCTAAAAAAATATGGCGGCTTTATTCCCGGCATTCGGCCCGGCGCGAACACGGCGGCATATCTCGATTATGTGCTGACCCGTTTAACGGTTGTCGGTGCCATCTACCTTGCGGCCATCTGTATTTTGCCCGAGATCCTGATCAGCAATTATTCCGTGCCGTTTTATTTTGGCGGCACAAGCCTGTTAATCGTCGTCACGGTTACCTTGGATACGGTCGGCCAGATTCAGTCCCATTTAATCGCGCACCAATATGAGGGCCTGATCAAGAAGTCGCGGCTTAAAGGAAAAGGACGATGAAGTTAATTTTGTTGGGACCGCCGGGGGCGGGAAAGGGCACCCAGGCGAAGCGCCTCGAAGAGAAATATGGCATCGTTCATCTTTCAACGGGTGACATGCTGCGCGAGGCGATTGCTTCCGGCTCGGATTTGGGCAAGGAGGTGAAGGAAATCGTCGAGAAGGGCGCGTTGGTGCCCGATGCAATCATCATTCAAATGATCGAAGCGCGCATCGCGGCGCCGGATTGCAGCAAGGGTTTCATCCTGGATGGGTTCCCGCGGACGGTGGCCCAGGCCGAAGCCCTCGACGTTATGCTGACAGGCAAGCGGCTTCATATCGATCATGTGATCGAGCTTGCGGTGGAGGATGCCCCCCTGGTGAAGCGGATTTCGGGGCGGTTTAGCTGTGCGGCCTGTGGCGCCGGCTACCATGATGAATTCAAGCGGCCGGCGTCGGAAGGCGTTTGCGACGCTTGCGGCGGCAAGGCGTTCAATCGGCGAAAGGACGACAACCCCGAAACGGTGAAGGCGCGGCTGGAGGCCTATCATGGGCAAACCGCGCCAATCTTACCATATTACCGCGAAAAAGGGGTCTTGGTGACCGTCGATGGCATGGCGGATTTCAATGCGGTGACCGCGGCAATCGAAGAGGCCTTGGGTTAGGCGCAAATGGGCAGTTTTATTGACTTAATGCGGAGAATTCCTATAATCGCGCACCTTTCCCGGCTATCTGTCGTTCTGATCGCCATTGATCTGACTCAGGCTTCCCCAAGGCATGGGGGAATAGAGGAGAATTCGGCTTGGCTCGCATTGCAGGGGTAAACATCCCCACAAACAAACGGGTGCCGATCGCGCTGACCTATATCCACGGCATCGGTCGGACGAAGGCCCTGGAAATCTGCGAGAAAGTGCGGGTTCCGCTCGAATCGCGCGTGAACCAATTGTCGGAGGACGAAGTGATTCGAATCCGCGAGGCGATCGATCGCGATTATCTGGTTGAGGGGGATTTGCGCCGGGAAATCAGCATGAATATCAAGCGGCTGATGGACCTTGGGTGTTACCGCGGGTTGCGGCATCGCAAAGGACTTCCAGTGCGCGGCCAGCGCACCCATACGAATGCCCGGACTAGGAAGGGCCCAGCAAGGGCCATCGCCGGCAAGAAAAAGTAGGACAGAACAGGGATGGCCAAAGCTACTACGCAGCGTCCGCGTCGCCGCGAACGGAAAAACATTGCTTCCGGGGTCGCACATGTGAGCGCCAGTTTTAACAATACGAAAATCACGATCACGGATGCTCAGGGCAACGCGATTTCCTGGGCGTCGGCGGGGAGCGAAGGATTTAAGGGTTCGCGTAAATCCACGCCTTTTGCCGCGCAGACCGCAGCGGAAGCCGCCGGCAACCGAGCGAAAGAGCATGGCATGCATACGCTTGAGGTTGAGGTGAAAGGCCCTGGGTCGGGGCGCGAATCGGCTCTGCGGGCATTGCAGGCGGTTGGCTTCACGATTACGGCCATCCGGGATGTCACGCCCATACCACATAACGGTTGCCGTCCGCGAAAGCGCCGGCGGGTATAACGACGCCGCATCGTCAAACGGGGTTCGAGGAACGTCCCCTTTGACAGGCGTCAATCTGGTGACCAGATTTTTTATGGAAAACGTTCCGTCGCTAGAGGTTGCGCAAGTGATCCAAAAGAATTGGCAAGATCTAATCAAACCCAGCAAGATCAGCGTTCAAGAGGGCGCGGATGCCGAACGGATGGCTTCGATCGTTATCGAGCCGCTTGAACGGGGATTCGGGCTTACCCTTGGGAACTCCTTGCGGCGTATTTTGTTGTCCTCCTTGCAGGGGGCGGCGGTGACGTCGATTCAGTTCGATGGTGTGCTGCACGAATTTTCCGCAATCCCGGGGGTCCGCGAGGATGTTACGGACATTGTCCTGAACATCAAGTCGCTGGCGCTTAGCCTTCACGGCGAGGGGCCGAAACGGATGGCCCTGCAGGCGACGGGCCCGGGCGAGGTGACGGCGGGGCAGATCGAGGCAGGACATGACATCGAAATCATGAACCCGAGCCTGGTTCTCTTTACCCTCGACAAGGACGCTTCCGTGAACATGGAGCTGACCGCCAATAGCGGCAAAGGCTATGTTCCGGCGACGCTGAACCGGCCAGAGGATGCGCCGATCGGGCTTGTCCCAGTGGACGCGTTGTACAGCCCCGTCCGCAAGGTTGCCTTCAAGATCGAGAACGCCCGCGTTGGTCAAATCACGGACTACGATAAGCTGATCCTTCAAATTGAGACGGACGGCACCTTGAAACCGGACGATGCAGTCGCGTTTGCCGCGCGCATTCTCCAAGACCAGCTCAATCCCTTCATCAATTTCGAAGAGCCGGTCGAGCAGCCAATGGCCGAAGAGGCGACGGAACCAGCTTTCAATCGCAGCCTTCTTCGCAAGGTGGACGAGCTCGAACTTTCGGTCCGCTCCGCAAATTGCCTGAAGAACGACAACATTCTTTATATCGGCGACCTGGTTCGCAAGACAGAAGGCGAAATGCTGCGGACGCCGAATTTTGGGCGCAAGTCCTTGAACGAAATCAAAGAGGTGCTTTCCCATATGGGGCTGCATCTTGGTATGGAGATCGAGGAGTGGCCGCCGGAAAACATTGAAGAACTGACCAAACGCCTGGAGGAACCGTACTAATCTCATGCGGCATCGCTTAAAAGGACGGAAGTTCAATCGCACCAGCAGCCATCGCAAGGCGATGTTTGCAAATATGGCCGTTGCGCTTCTCAAACACGAACAGATCAAGACAACGCTTCCCAAAGCGAAAGATCTGCGCTCGTTCGTCGACAAGCTGATCACGCTTGGAAAGCGTGGCGACTTGCACGCGCGACGCCAGGCGTTGTCGGTCTTGCAGGATGAGACAATCACGCGCAAACTTTTTTCGACTCTGGCAGAACGCTATGCTGCCCGCGCCGGCGGATATACGCGCGTCCTGCGAGCGGGCTTTCGCTATGGCGACGCCGCCCAGATGGCAGTGATCGAGCTTGTCGATCGCGACCCGGAGGCGAAGGGCCTGGATTCCGGTCCTCTGCAGTCCGTCGAGGGAGAGGCCGGCGAAAGCGCGGAAGCGTAAAACTTCCCATATGGGGCTTAAGCATTGGGGGCGGTCGGATGGACTGCCCCTTTTTTATTTCAGCCGGTCGTGGGTTTGTGGAAAAACATGGGATAGCGGGATGGATAAGGAGATCGGCCCAGCGATGACGAGATTCCCTCTCCGGAAAAAACGCTGTTTCGTTCTGGCGCTTGCCATGCTTGCCGGTTTTTTCTTGAGCGCGGCGGCACCGGCGCAACCGCGCGGCGCGCCTCAATCCCAGGAACAAATCCAGCTTTCCTTTGCGCCCGTTGTAAAACGGGTGGTTCCCGCCGTCGTCAATATCAGCGGCAAGCAAAAAGTCGCCGAACAGCAGGTTCCGTCGCTTTTTAACGATCCCTTTTTCAGGCGCTTCTTTGGCCGGGGGTTTGGGCGTAAGCGCAAGATAGAGAAAAGCCCTCTCGGTTCGGGCGTGATCGTGCGACCGGATGGACTGATCGTGACAAACAATCACGTGATCGCGGGCGCCGAGGAAATCACGGTCGCTCTCGCCGATCGCCGGGAGTTTCCGGTTGAGATTGTTCTGGCGGACAAGCGGACGGATCTGGCCGTTCTTAAAATCACCGCCGGCGAGGGCGCGCTGCCCTTTCTAGAGATGGGGGATTCGGACGCGCTCGAAGTTGGCGATCTGGTGCTGGCCGTGGGCAATCCCTTTGGGTTCGGCCAGACGGTGACCAGCGGCATCGTTTCAGCGCTCGCGCGCACACGAGTCGGCGTGTCGGATTTCCGTTTTTTTATCCAGACGGACGCTCCGATCAACCCGGGCAATTCCGGCGGCGCGCTGGTGACGTTGGATGGCCGCCTGATCGGCATCAACTCCGCGATCTATTCGAAAAATGGCGGTGGGTCCATTGGCATCGGTTTTGCCGTACCAGCGAACATGGCGCGGACGGTCGTGCATGCGGCGGGAGGCGGCCGTTTGATCCGGCCGTGGTTTGGCGCCCGGGGTCAGGCGGTGACGGCGGAACTTGCCTCTTCCTTCGGCCTTTCCCGGCCGGGCGGCGTGGTGGTAAACGCCATCTATCCGGATGGCCCGGCGGATCGGGCCGGCATCCAGGTGGGCGATGTCATTACCGCGATTGCCGGCCATGAAGTGAACGACCCCGAGGCGTTGCAATACCGGGTGGCGACGCAAGCGCTCCATTCCAAGGTAAAAATTGTGGTCGTTCGCAAAAATAAAACGGAGACTCTTCATCTGACCCTGACACCGCCGCCGGAAGTGCCGCCGCGGAACAAAACGGAGCTGGCTGGCTCGCACCCGTTCAGCGGCGCCGAAATTGCCAATCTCTCGCCCGCCCTTGGCGAAGAGCTTGGCATAGGCGGCATGCGGCCGGGGGTTATTGTGTTGGGCGTGGCGCAGCAGAGTTCGGCGGACCGGGCCGGTTTCCGC
>Ga0209273_10002190_pt1 | contig 15418 bp, 12 predicted proteins | sample tdAd471_FD_187126 | JGI IMG/M metagenome (GOLD analysis project Ga0209273, IMG submission 187126) | Marine sediment microbial communities from the Atlantic coast under amendment with organic carbon and nitrate - tdAd47.1 (SPAdes)... | ecosystem: Environmental > Aquatic > Marine > Coastal >...
AAGGCTCGTGAACAGGCTGCTGCCGTTCGCCGTGCTCGTAAACTTGAGCGCAAGCGCCTTGAGCGTGACGGTCTGGTAATGAAGCACCGCTAAGCTTAGCGGGGTTTTCAGGCCCACAAAGATCAAACCTCTTAGAGCCATGCTTTAAGAGGTTTTTCTTTTGCCTCCCCAAACCTTTTCGCCGGTGAAATAGGGCTTCCAGAGCGCAATCGATACCGGCACTGTGATGTTCAGCAGGAAGGCGGTCGCCATCAGGGTGAAGAAGGCTTCTGTTGTCAGGATGCTGTGCTGGATATAGGCGATGTCCATCACCACAAATGCCAGTTCGGCGCGCCCCAGCATGCCAAAGCCGATCATCACGCTTTCCACCCAGCTGAAGCTGCCGGTATAGCGCGCGGCAAGCCCGGCTGAGGCGATCTGGATAACAAAAAGACCGATGGTCATGGCCAGGATTTCCGGGATCAGCGAAAAGACCATGTCAAAATCGAAAATGATCTGGGTTCCAAGGCTGACGAAAAAGATTGGGCCGATCCAGGAAAAGGCGATGTCGTCCACCGTTTCCTTTGTGCGGTCAAACCGGTTGCCGCCGTCTGGGTCCAGCAGGAAATATTCCTCCCTGAGGACAAGGCCAGCCATATAGGCGCCAACAGCGGGGTGAAAGCCCAGTTCATGGGCGATGATTCCGACAACCAGCGCCAGCGTAAGCATCACGAGCGTCAGGTGTTCCCTGAGGACCACCAGGAGGTGCCTGAGGCCAAAGTGCCTCAGAAGCGGTACATTTCCAGCAAGGCCCGAAAGCGGATGGGGGAAAATCCAGGCCCCGAGGATAAGCACGCCAACAAAAAACAGCACGGCTTTCCCAAGCACAATCACAATTTCATGCATGTTTGCGGGGGCATCGCCCGTGGCGACAGGCACCATGATGGCCACGAGAGCAAGCGAGGCAATATCATCCAGTACGGCGGATGTCATGATGCCGGTGGCGGCGCGGGATGTGTGAAGGCCTTCGCTCTTGAGCGAGACCATCGTCAACGACACGGCGGTTGCGGTCATCGCCAGGCCGCACATCAGCGATATGTGATAATCCTGCCAGAAATAGTCGGCGACCGCATAGGCCACGACAAAGGGGCCGATTGCCCCAAACAGGGCAATGCCCCAACTTCGTTTCATTGCCCCAAGGAAGTTGTCGGTCTTTTCCTCAAAACCGATGGCAAACATGATGACAATGATGCCCATTTCGGCAAAGCCGCGAATGAAAGGTGGAGTTTCCTTGGGCAGGATACCGGTGTTAACCAGCAGGGCGCCAACAAACAGGAAAAACAAGACAGGTGTAAGCTTGGTTTTTCGGGCCGCATAAACCGCAAAGAATACGCCGCCCCACATGATCGCAAGATAAACGAGTGGATCCATAAGTGCGCCCCTCCCTGGAGTGATCGCTTATATGGGCACTCTAGCAGAATAGGGGGCGCAGGATATTGACCAAAGGCAAGTGATCGCTTCAGGGTGCGGGCAAATTCAGCAGTGTCCGTGGTTCGTGGATGTCGCGCTGGGTTGTCAGATAGAATTTGTTATATGGGCTGCGGGCAATGCGAAGCTTTTCCCGTTTGTCGCCACTTTTGACATAATAGACAAACCGCCCGCACTGAATGCCGTCAATGGCATCCGCAATGGGGATGGGCAACAGGGTATCGCCGTAGCTGCGCACATAAAGGTGCGTTATTGCTTCGTAAGGATTTGCACCGTCGCGTTTCCCGACAGCATCAACGTCATATTCACTCGCCACGCCAGGCCTCTCATAACTGGGATGTTGGTTGCAGGTGCCTGATGGTACTCAGAACAAGCCTGATACCCCTCACTATAGCTGTCAGACCTTGATGCCCGGTTACGAACTGCGCCGTATTTATTTAAAATTGCCCACGCCTTCGGCACGCATAAAAGAAGGGCGGCCCAACCAGAACCGGGGCCGCCCTCAAAAGTCTCTGTGCGTTTTATTATTGGTTATTCTTTAGTCCAGGTCGAACTTGATGCCTTGTGCCAATGGCAGCTCGCGGCTGTAGTTCACTGTGGATGTCTGGCGACGCATGTAGGCGCGCCATGCGTCGGAACCACTTTCGCGTCCGCCACCGGTTTCTTTCTCGCCGCCGAACGCGCCACCGATTTCAGCACCTGATGTACCGATGTTGACGTTGGCGATACCGCAATCGGAACCAGCTGCCGAGATAAACATTTCGGCTTCGCGCACGTCAGTGGTGAAGATGGAGGACGACAGGCCTTGTGGCACACCGTTCTGCATGGCCATCGCGTCATCGAAATCGCTGTATTTCACGATATAGAGGATCGGCGCGAAGGTTTCTTCACACATGCTTGCGGATTGCTCTGGCATCTCAACGATGGCTGGGTTCACATAGTAGCCTTCTGGGAATTCGTCCGCGAGGGCACGGCCACCGCCGAATACCTTGCCGCCTTCACCGCGAGCTGCTTCAATTGCGCGCTCCATGGCGTCGAAAGATGCCTTGTCGATCAGTGGGCCCACGAGTGTGCCTTGCTTGAGCGGGTCACCGATGCGGATGCTGGAGTATGCCTTTTTCAGGCGTGGCACCAGATCGTCATAAACGCTTTCATGCACGATCAGACGGCGCGTGGAGGTACAGCGCTGGCCGGCGGTGCCAACGGAACCAAACACGATGCCCGGGATCGCCATTTCCAGATCAGCGCTTGGCGCCACGATGATGGCGTTGTTGCCGCCCAGTTCCAGGATGCATTTGCCGAAGCGCTCAGCAACCCGTGGGCCAACTTCGCGGCCCATTCGGGTGGAACCTGTTGCGGAAATCAGCGGCACGCGCTTGTCGTCCACCATCTGCTCGCCAATGTCGCGCATGCCAATGATCACGCTGGAGAGGCCTTCAGGGGCATCGCCACCAAACTTGGCGATGGCGCGCTCCAGGATTGCCTGACACGCAAGCGCGGTCATCGGGGTTTTCTCAGATGGCTTCCAGATACATGGGTCACCGCACGCTAGCGCAAGCGCTGCGTTCCATGCCCAAACAGCAACCGGGAAGTTGAAGGCGGAAATGATGCCAACTGGGCCAAGCGGCTGCCAATATTCGCGCATGTGGTGGCCAGGGCGCTCAGATGCGATGGTCAGGCCATGCACCTGACGGGAAATGCCAACCGCGAAATCGCAGATGTCGATCATTTCCTGAACTTCGCCTTTGCCTTCTTCAAAGATCTTGCCGCATTCAGCGGTTACAAGCGCGCTGAGCGCATCTTTGTAGGCGCGCAGCTCTTCGCCCAGCAGGCGAACCAGTTCGCCGCGGCGTGGAGCTGGAACAGTGCGCCACTTCTTGAAAGCTTCGGTTGCAGCGGTGATTTTCGCATCAACGCTGTCTTTGGTGTCCATGGTGACACGGCCCATCAGGCCGCCATCGATTGGGGAGAAAACGTCGAGATCGCCGTTTTCAAACTCTGCTGGATTGAGATCCAGGTCCTTCAGGATGTCAGCAACACGTGCCTGCATCGGTACTCTCCTTGGGTATAGAACTATTTGCGTCGAAGACCCGAAAGCGTGGCCGTTGGGCCGATGGCTTCCTGGTCAATGGTGATTTCAATCAGCGCCGGTTTGCCCGATTTGCGGGCGGCTTCCAGCGCTGGGGCGAAGGCGTCCGTGCTGTCCACGCGGGACGCATGAAGGCCGAAGCTTTCGGCCATCGCCACAAAGTCCGGATTCGTCAGCTCGGTGCCTGAAACCCGGTATGGATAGTCGCGTTCCTGATGCATGCGGATGGTGCCGAACATGCTGTTGTTGAACACGAGGAAGATAACATTTGCGCCGTAGCGTGCGGCTGTCGCCAGTTCCATGGCGCTCATCATGAAGCAACCGTCACCCGCGCAGGCGATGACGGTCTTTTCAGGGTGCACGATCTTGGCGGCGATTGCGGCCGGCACACCGTATCCCATCGCGCCTGATGTGGGCGCAAGCTGGGTCGGGAAAGCGCGGTAACGGTAAAACCTGTGCAGCCAGGCGGCATAGTTGCCAGCACCGTTACAGAAGATGGAATCCTCAGGCAGCACCTCGCGCATGTGCTCGTAAAGCTTCGCGACTTGGACGTTACCCGGGTTCTCATTCGGGGTGGTCCAGGCCTCAAAGTCCGCGCGGGCTTCGGCTGTCTGGGCCGCCCACTTGTCGCTGCCTTCCAGCACCATGTCCTTGAGTAGCGGCGCGATGGTCTGCGGTGTGGCGTTGATTGCCAGGTTCGGCTGGTACACGCGGCCCAGTTCCTCGGCGCCCTGGTGCATATGGATCAGGGTCTGGCTTGGTACCGGCACGCTCAGGCGCTCATAGCCGCCGGTTGTCATTTCGCCAAGGCGTGGGCCAAGCACTAGGATCACATCCGCGTCCTGCATGCGCTTGATCAGTTTCGGGTTCGCGCCGATGCCCATGTCGCCGATATAGTTCGGGTGGTTGTTGTTGAACCGGTCCTGACAGCGGAAAGACACGCTGATGCCCAGGTTGTTCTTCTCAGCAAACGTCTGGATGTCGGCCACGGACTGGTCGTCCCAGCCGCTGCCGCCCAGCATCACGAACGGGCGCTCAGCCCCTTCCATCAGGCGTTTCAGCTCCGCCATGTCGGCGGCGCCTGGGTGCGCCAGCGCGGGCTTGTAGGGCAGGCATTCCTGTGCGTCACACAGTTCACGCAGCATGTCTTCGGGAAGGGCCAGCGCCACAGGGCCTGGGCGACCGGATGTGGCGACACGGAAGGCGCGGCCGACATATTCAGCCATGCGCGACGGGTCGTTGATCTCGGCCGTCCATTTGGTGACTTCACTAAGGAAGCGGCGGTAATCGATTTCCTGGAAGGCTTCGCGCTCAACTTGGTCGGCGGCCACCTGGCCGATGAACATGATCATCGGGGTGCTGTCCTGGAAAGCGGTGTGCAGGCCGATTGTAGCGTGGGTTGCCCCCGGACCGCGGGTTACAAAGCAAATGCCCGGCTTGCCTGTCATCTTGCCGTAAGCTTCCGCCATATTGGCAGCCCCGGCTTCGTGGCGACAGGTGATGAACTTCAGCTTGTCTTCAGTGCCGTGGAAGGCATCAAGGGCCGCCAGATAGCTCTCGCCTGGCACGCCAAAGGCGGTATCCGCGCCGTTTGCGATCAATGCGTCGATCAGCGCCTGGCCACCAGTGATCTGTTTGTTTGGCATAGCCGTCATTCCTAGATCTCGATATTCTCTGCCCGCAGGGTCACACCCTGGTCCATAAGTCCACGCAGCCATACCCTGGCTTCTTCAGCATCCGTCAATGCCGCGTGCACTCCCGGCGTAAAGACGCCCCGGCGCACGGCCTTGATGGCCTGCGCCACGGTCAGCGACACGGTGCGTGCCATGGCGGTCTGCCAGCCGCTGCCCACTTCGTCAAGGGCAAGCGACGCGTGCCAGATCACCTCATCGTTATCGCCCCGCACGGTTAGCGCCACATACATCACCACGCGGTCTTCTTCGCCTTCATCGTAGCTGTGGTCGCGCCACAGCTCTTCCGACAGCGCCTTTAGGCCGTCGGCGTCCAGCGTCTCCACCTTGGTGAAAATGTCTTTCCACGCTTTCTTCCAACCACCCTGGCGCAAAGTGCCGCGCACGAAGGTGTTGAGCCGCTCTTCACCCTCGAGGCCGTATTCCTCAACATAGGGCAGGCTGTTCCGGTTGGGGTATACCTCGAACCTCTCACCGTGAATTTCAAGGTCCGACACATCGTGCCACACTTTTTCCACCAGCTTTTCTTCACCGCCTTCAATGCAGCGCGCCGGATTAGTCAGCGCCTTCAGTACACCAAAGGGCGTCCAGGAAAATTTGTAAGTGAAATCGGTCTTGGCTGCCGGGATGCCGCCGCAGTGGGATACGAAATCCACCTTGTGGCCCTTGCCCAATACGCCAGCCTCGCGCGCGGCGGTGACCAGAATATGGGCGAACAGATGGTCGATACCCGGGTCCAGGCCCACCTCATTCACGAACGAAAGACCATGTTCTTTCGCTGCACTATCCAGCGCGCGCATGGCTTCGTCCACATAGCTTGAGGTCACCACGTGGGCGCCGCACTCCAGCGCAATATCCGCCATGGCGATATGCAGTGTGGCCGGCAGCATGGAAACGATCACGTCGCCTTCGTTCACATGGTTCTTGAAGTTTTCAACCGACCCGCGATCACCCAGGTTGAGTGCACTGAACTTCAGGCTTTTGCCTTCCGGCATCTGGGCCTGCAGCATTTTCGCGCGGTCATCGGACATATCCCAAAGGGTGATGTCCTGGATTTCAGAGGCGAGGGCAATAAGGCCAGGCCCGGATGCGAGGCCTGCGCCGATCCAGTGAATATGTTTCTGTGTTGTCACGTTATGAAGCTTTCTTCTTAACCATTGCGTCGCAGGCGCTCTGGAAGGCCGCGTCGCAGTTCCGCCAAATATCATTTGTGGTCCGCTCGGGCAGCACCTTCAGGTAGGGCAGCAAAAGCCCCGCGAATTCCATGCTTGCCTCTGTTGGCAAGAGGGACGGCAGGTTGTCAATGGCGATCAGATCCAGCCCGTCAACCTTCACGGCAGGCGCGGCCCAACTGGTGGGCTCGCCATAAAGCGGCAGCGGGTTGAAATCGCTGAACGGGTCGCAGGACACGTCGGAGATCACGCTCAGGCGGTGATCGCCCTTCAGGTGTTCCTTGGTCAGGAACGGCGGAATCTGGTGGGCAACAAAGGCGCAGTTGATCAGGATGTCATGATCAAGGATCGCTTGGCGGTCGAGGTTCGCCGTCTCCTTGCGGCCCCATTTGGTAACCTTGACACCGTGGCGTTCCAGAATTTCAGCAGCCCCCCTGCCGCTGCGGCCGCCCGCGCCGATCACTAGCGCCGTTGGGGTCTTGCTGCCGGACGCGCTTTGGCGGATCAGGGCGTCAAGGGCTTCGGCGCTTTCAAACGGGGAAAGGCCCTTGGCAATATAGGATGCCCGGCCTGCCTGTTTGTCGTGCCACTGAAGAAGCGCGAGAGCGGCCCCCATATAGCCGGCCCAATAGCCGAAGGCGACAACGCGCTTGCCGTCGTTTTTGGTCATATATTCGATATCAAGAAGAGACCCGTGGCCATTCAGGAAACGCGTCAGCAGTGCCTGCCAGCCGTTTTGCTCCTTGTAGGCATGGGCGAAATAAATATGCGTGTGCTTGAGCACCTCAGGCGCCTTCGGCAGTTCCTTGAGGCCCAGGATCACGGCGTCCTTCGGGGCGTTTTCCCACGCGCCGGGCTCTGCCATCGTGCAGCCCGCAGCTTCATAAGCAGCGTTACTGATAATGCGTTTTTCGGATTTCTCGACGACAACCTCGAAGCCTGCGTCGATCAGCTCCTTTGCCCCCTCAGGCAAAAGCGGCGTGCGCCGCTCAGTGGTGCGGGCTTCTTCGCGAAGCCACAAAATCTGTTTTCCCATTCCGCCACTCATTTACTAATTATGGTGTCCCTTTTGGCAAGTTTATGCGTGAAAGTGATGGCCTGAAATAGCGATATGGTATATACATTCCGTCAAATTGCCGGAAAATCTCAATTTTTTCCGTTAAAATGATTATAGGCTGATTTCTGCGCTGCGAGGTAGATTTGGCTGAAAGGACACTCTGAAAGGACATAGGGAAAATGGATGCGACAGACGAGAAACTCTTGAAGCTTCTGACAGCCAACAGCCGGGAGGGAACCTCGTCGCTGGCGCGCAAGCTGGGGCTGTCGCGCTCGACAGTACAGGACCGCATCAACAAGCTGATAGACCGCAAGATCATCGCGGGCTTCACGGTGAAGACACACCCGGATTATGAGGGAAAGCTGATCTCGGCCCACGTACTGTTGTCGATTGACCAGAAATACGCCCAGCAGGCCATTGGGCTGATGAAAACACGGCCGCAGATCAAAACGCTTTATGTGGTTTCCGGCGCCTATGACCTGATCGCCATCGTCAAGGCCCCGACGATGGAAGAGATTGACCAGACGCTGGATTTTATCCTGGCGATCAACGGTGTGAACAAGACCAACACATCCCTTGTGCTTTCCGCCAAGAAAGAAAGCTGACCCATTACACAGATGTCTCACCCAAGCGTGAAGAGCAGTGAATGGCGAAGGCTCCGCTGTGGTGTTAGGGAAACAGGTAGACACAGGAATCACTAACGGAATACGCTCGAACCCATGACAGGAAAAAGCACCTTCACGCCAAGCCCGCAAGTGGCGATCAAGCTTCGCGAAACAGCGGCCTATGGCACGCCGCACCCTGTCGCACCGGGCGTTCAGATGGTGCTGGCGGATAACCCGAAGGACTATACAGGGCCCGGCACAAACACCTATATCGTGGGTGAGGAGCGTGTCTGGATCATTGATCCCGGGCCTGATAACGTGGCCCATGTTCGCGCGGTGCTGAAGGCGGTTGGCACGCGTGAGGTGGGCGGGATTTTTGTCACCCACACCCATCAGGACCATAGCCCAGCGGCGCTTCATCTGGCGCGCATCACCGGAGCAAAAACATACGGCTTTGGGGCGCTTTCGGAAGATATTCTGGCTTTTACCGATGAAGATGTGGATGCAGATTTCAAACCAGACGTGGCGCTTGCCTGCGGTGGTGTGGTGGGGAACGATGACTGGCAGATCATGGCCATCCATACGCCCGGGCATTTCCCCAATCATCTTTGCTATGCGCTGCCGCACAAGGGCATGCTGTTTTCAGGCGACCATGTGATGGGCTGGTCTACAACCGTTGTTGTGCCGCCCCTTGGGAACCTCTCGGAATATATGGAAAGCCTGGACAAGCTTGAGGCCGGGGGCGCGCGGCTTATGCTGCCCAGCCACGGCCCCGTGGTAGAGGGTGCAGTCGCACGCATCCGCGAAATCCGCGAACACCGGCAGGAACGTCACAGGCAGATCGCAGCGTGCCTGAACCGAGGCATCCGTTCGCCGTCCGCCATTGTGGAAGAGATTTATGAAGGCCTCACCCCGCGGCTTGTTGAGGCTGCTGAAGGCTGCGTGCGCTCGCACCTTGAGTTGATGGAGGCGGACGGAGAAAAGCTGCTGTCCGAAGCCCGTGAAGGCATGCAGGAACAGGTTGTTCACACCGCCTGACCAAACGACCCATCCATTGTCAGAACGTCAGCGTAAAGCGGGCGCCGCCGCCTTCGCGTTCGTCCAGGCTCACGGACCCGCCATGGGCGATCATCACCTGCCGCGTCAGTGCAAGCCCCACGCCGCTGCCTTCCCGTTTTGTGGTAAAGAATGGCACGAAGATTTTTTTGGCGATATCCGCGGGCACGCCTGGGCCGTTATCGCTTAGCTCAATCACCACATGTCCCCGCCGGTTCAGCCTTGCGGCCATCCAGACCGTCGCGTCCTCGACGCCGACCAAAGCTTGCTCAGCATTCTGCAACATGTTTATGAGGATCTGCTCGATCATGTCGCGGTCAGCCGTGACATCCAGCTGCGACGGTTCAATTTCGGTCACAACCGTTATGCCCTTTTCTTCCCACGACTGGGTCGAAAGGCTGCAGACATCCTTGAATAGTGCATCGATGCGGATCAGCGTTTTCTCTGGTGGTGGCAGGCGCGTGAGCCGCCGGTAAGAGGAGACAAATTGCATCAATGCGTCTGACCGGCGGGCGACCGTATTGACTGCGTCGCGCACGTCGCCGAGTTCATCCACCACATCCGGGTTATCGGTCACCTTGCCTGCCGCGTCTTCCACAAGGTCCACGGCTGTTTTCGCCAGGCTCGCCACCGGGGTGATGGAATTCATGATTTCATGGGTCAGTACGCGCACCAGGTCTTGCCAGGCCTGCAACTGGGCTAGGTCAAGTTCGCTCTGGATATCCTGCAGGCTGACAAGTTTTTCGGCGCGCCCGCCGATAATGATCTGGGTGGCGGCGACGGCAAGCTTCTGTTCGGTGCCGTCCACGCGGAAGGCGGTCAGCCGCCGCTGACCGGCGGCCAATTCCACGATCTCTTTTTCAAATTCAACGCCGAATTGCCTGAGGTCAGCCAGTTTGCTGACATGCGAGCTGCCGAACAGGCGCCTGGCGGCATTGTTCCAGATGGTGACAAGCCCATCACCGTGGAGCGACAGCAACGGCACCGGCACATGCTCAACCAGCGCCTTCAGGTGTCTGAGCTCCTCTTCCTGGCCCGCGCGAACCGCCTGGAAGCGGCCCAGGATGTCGGTGAAGGTGTCGCCCAGTTCGCCAAAGCCCGCGCCGAGGCCATGCAAATTGAAACGCTGGCTGAAGTCCGCATAGCGTGCGGCTTCCAGGAACCGGCTTATTTCAGCATTTGTTTTGGAAACGAAACGAAATACTTCATACGTCAGGAAGCTGATAACCAAGGCCGACAGCAGCGTTGCAGCGTGAAAACCGGGCGTGGTGATCAGGTAGGTCAGCAGGATCAGCATCAGCATGATCAGGATCAGGCGGCCCGCCAGCAGCAGGCTGAATTTCTTAAAGCCCATGCTTTTCCATCCTTCTGTAAAGCGCCGCACGGGTCAGGCCCAGGTCCTTGGCTGCGTGGCTGATGTTGTAGCGATGTTTCTTCAGTGCCTGCTCGATGGCGCCCCGTTCCAGCCGCTCCAGGTTCAGGTCGTCCGTCGTGCCCATTTCAGTGAATTCGGGCGCAGGTGCGCTACTGCGTTCGGCGACCGCACCGGGCTGGTTGGGCTGGGCTTCGAACTGAAAATCGCTGCCGGTGAAAGAGTCTGTTTCGCTCAGGATCACGGCGCGCTCAATCGCGTGCCTCAGCGCCCGCACATTGCCGGGCCACCCATAAGCCGTGATGGCGGCCATTGCGTCATCGGAAAAAGCCTTTTCCGGCCGGCCATATTTGCGGCAGTAAAGGGCGGCATAATGCCGTGCGATTTCGGGGATGTCCTCAGGCCGTTCGCGAAGGGCAGGCAGGTGGATTTCCACCGTATTCAGGCGGAACAGAAGGTCCTGCCGGAACACATCTTCATCGCGCAGCTTTGAAGGTGCCACGTTGGTTGCGGCAATGACCCGCACATTGATCGGGATGCGCTTGTCTGAGCCCACAGGCGTGACATGGCGCTGTTCGAGAACGGTCAGCAGCTTGGCCTGCAAATGGAGCGGCAGGTTGCCGATTTCATCCAGGAACAGGGTCCCGCCGTCCGCTGCTTGCAGCCGCCCGATGCGGTCCTCGCGGGCATCAGTGAAAGCGCCCTTCTTGTGGCCGAACAGCTCGCTTTCAAACAAAGATTCTGTAACCGCGCCCAAATCAACGGACATGAACACCTGATCCGCGCGGTTCGATTGCCTGTGCAAGTCACGCGCCACCAGTTCCTTGCCCGTGCCGTTTTCTCCCAAAATCAACACATTGGCGTCCGTGGGGGCAGCGCGTTCGATCATGGAAAGCACACCGCGCATGGGCTTGCTGTCGCCAAGGATCGGTTGCTTGGGCTCACTTGCGGCCTTCGCAAGCGTGCGGTTGGTTTTCTTGAGCGCATCAGCCTCTGACCGGCTTTGCCTGAGCTTCACGCTGGCGGACAAGGTGGCGACCATCTTTTCATTCTGCCACGGCTTGGCGATGAAATCGGTGGCGCCTTGCTTCATGGCTTCAACGGCCACACCAACGCCGCCGTGAGCCGTGATCATCACCACCACGGCCTGGGGATCGATCTCCAGGATTTTCTTGAGCCACACAAAGCCCTGCGCGCCCGAGGATTCACCCGGGCCGAAATTCATATCCAAAAGGATGGCATCGAAACTGTCGTTCGCCAGCAGGCCGGGAATGCGTTCCGGGTTGTTGCAGGTTTCCACCACTCTATAGTGGCGCTTCAGCAGAAGCTTGCCCGCAACCAATATATCCTCGTCGTCATCGACAATCAGGATTTTACCTTGTTTTTCGCTCATATAACCTCGCCCCATATTCTCCGGCTTTGTTCGAAACCGTACACAGAGTGTTCGATTTCGTACAGGCAAAAGTGTTCGATTTCGAACATCTTCAATCTGCCTTGGCGGAAACCTGCGGCTTTCCGCGTCTGGCACAATGCTTGCGCATAAGTCATGCCAGAAAGGCGCGAGGCCTTCGAACCGGGCACGACAGCCGACGGTAGACGGAATAAGAAAATGGGTACAGTGACAGACATGGAACAAAAAAAAGAAGCCGCTAAGACCATCTCCATGCAAGGGGGGACAACATCCGGGCCGAGAACTGCAGCTGGATCACGGGGGGCATCAGGTGCCGTGTCCGGCTCTGGCATGGATCGCCGTGTAGAAAAGAAGAAAACACCCTGGAAAAAAGTTGGCATCGCCGCGGCTGCGGTGGTGGTGATTGGTTTTCTGGTCACGGTCGTGATGGATGCATCCGGCGGCCGCAGCTTCCGGGTGAACGAGGACCGGATTGTGGTTTCGACCGTTTCCACCGGCACGTTTGAGGATTTCATTCCCGTACGCGGCCGCGTCACGCCGCTGAAGACCGTGTTCCTGGACGCTATCGAAGGCGGCCGGGTTGAGCGCGTTCTGGTGGAAGACGGCGCCATGCTCAAGGCCGGCGAGATGATTGTTGAACTGTCGAACACAGGCCTGCAGCTTGACGTGACACGAAACGAAGCGCTGGTGACCGAGCAGCTGAATAACATGCGCACCATTGAGCTGCAGCTGGAGCAGAACCGGCTGGATCATAAGCGTAACATCGTGGAAATGAACTATCAGATCAAACGCCTGGAGCGCCAGGTGGTGCGCGAGCGCGAACTGATCAAGACAAATGCCATTTCCCAGGCGCAGCTGGACCAGACGGAAGACGAGCTGGAATACTATCGGAACCGTCTTGAGATCACGCTGGAAAGCCAGAAGACAGACGCAGAAATGCAGGAAACCCAGTTGGCCTTCCTGAAAGAGAGCGGCGAGCAGCTTGAAAAGAACCTGAAACTTGCGCGCAAGAACCTGGATGCGCTGAACGTACGTGCGCCAGTGGACGGTAAGCTTTCCGGCTTCAATGTTGAAATCGGCCAGAGCATCAACCGCGGTGGCCGCCTGGGCCAGATTGATGACCCGGACCGCTACAAGCTGACTGCGAACATCGACGAATTTTACCTGGGCCGCGTGGACCTGGGTCAGGAAGCGACTTATGAGCGCGGCAGTGAAGCCTATAAAATGCAGATCGCGAAAATCTATCCACAGGTTCAGAACGGCCAGTTCGAGGTGGACTTCGTGTTTGAAGGCGACGGCCAGCCTGACGGCATCCGCCGCGGCCAAACGCTTCAGACCAAACTGACCCTTGGCGACGCGACAGACGCAGTGCTGATCCCTAACGGTGCCTTCTTCCAGGACACGGGCGGCAACTGGGTGTTTGTTGTAAGCCCGGACGGCAGCCAGGCCATCAAGCGCACCGTACGCCTTGGTCGCCGCAACAGCCGCTTTATCGAAGTGCTTGAAGGCCTTGAGGTTGGCGAGCGGGTTGTCACATCACCCTATACCAGCTTTGTGGACATGGACCGCCTGAAGCTGTCTGGCGAATAAGCCAGAAGGCGAATAAGCCAAAACGAAAATCAGGTCCGAGTTACGACAGTTGAGGAAACGCCCACCAATAAGCCTGAAAACAGGCAGGGCAGAAGCAAATGAGGAAAGGATCAAGAATGCTCAAGCTTCATAATCTTTCAAAGGTTTACCGCACAGACGAGGTAGAAACCGTGGCGCTCAATAGCGTCAATGTGGAGATCGCAGCAGGCGAGTTCGTGGCCATCATGGGCCCGTCCGGTTGCGGTAAATCCACACTTTTGAACATTATCGGCATGCTCGATAGCCCATCATCAGGCGACTATATTTTCATGGACGAAAATGTGGCCGGCTATAACGAAGCCAAGCTTTCGAACATCCGCAAGCAGAACATCGGCTTCATCTTCCAGTCGTTCAACCTGATCGACGAACTGACGGTTGAAGAGAATATCGAGCTGGCGCTGCTCTATCATAACATTCCGGCTTCCGAACGCCGCGAGCGCGTGGCTCATGTGATGGACAAGGTGGGCATCGCACACCGCGCCAAGCATATGCCAAGCCAGCTTTCCGGTGGTCAGCAACAGCGTGTGGCAGTGGCCCGTGCGGTTGTGGGCGACCAGGCCATGATCCTCGCGGATGAGCCGACCGGTAACCTCGACAGTGCCCACGGCCAGGAAGTCATGGAAATGCTGCAGCAGCTCAATGAAGAAGGCACGACGATTGTGATGGTGACGCACAGCCCGGCCCATGCCGACTATGCTCGCCGCACCATCAACCTGTTTGATGGCCATGTTGTAACCGAAAATCTGCGCGCGGCTGAATAACAGCCAATAACAATAAGAATAAAGACACGACAGCGGGAGAACGAAAATGTTCCAGAATTACATCAGTGTCGCGCTCAGGAACCTGATCAAACACAAGCTTTATAGCGCCATCAATGTCATCGGCCTTGCCGTTGGTTTGGCAGCTTGCGTGCTGATCATGCTTTTTGTGCGGGACGAGCTTTCCTACGACAAGTTTTGGGCCGAGGCGGACAACATCCACCGGCTGAACACAACTTTCAATATTCCAGGGCGTGAACCATTTGAAACGGTTGTTGCCCAGGGGCCAACCAAAGAAGCGCTCAAAACCTATTTTCCGGAGGAAATAGAGCATGTGACACGCTTCAACGGCATGCGGCCAGTGGTTCATTATGGCGACGCCGTCTATTCCGAACCCATGATGTGGACAGACCCTGAAACGGTTGACATGTTTGACCTTGAGGTTGTCGCAGGTGACCTGCGGGCGACACTTAATGACAATGCCAGCATGGCTTTCAGTGAGGAAATGGCTGAGAAATATTTTGGCGATGAAGACCCTATCGGCAAGGTGATTACGATCAACCTCTATGATCTTGAGCGGGACTACCGCATCGGTGCCGTCTTCAAGAACCTGCCGCACAACACGGTGCTGCAATTCAATACCCTTGCCATGATTGACGAAAAGGATTTCGAGGACCAGAGGTGGGAATTCGCTGACTGGTACAGCGTGAACAACTATGTGTTTTTCCAGCTGAAGGATGGGGTTTCGGTTGAGACGGTCAATAGCCGCCTGCCAGCCTTTACCGATACCTATATTGAAATCCCGCCATCATTCAGTGGCGGCAAGAAAGTTGACGCCTCCAGCTTTGTCAAATACAGCACCCAGCCACTGGTGGACATTCAGCTTTACCGGCCAGGTCGTGCTGCTGGTGAAATGAAGCCTACCGGTAGCATCGACAACGTGTTGTTGTTCTCTGCTATTGCGGGGCTGATCCTTTTGATCGCCTGCATCAACTTCATGAACCTGGCAACGGCCAAATCAACGCAGCGTGCACGTGAAGTGGCGCTCCGGAAGGTGCTGGGCGCAAACCGTGGCCAGCTTATTCTGCAGTTCCTGGGCGAATCCGTAATG